>JAESGM010000315.1_pt1 | contig 63278 bp, 61 predicted proteins | sample 9269721 | NCBI WGS metagenome assembly JAESGM01 (sample SAMN15720920, study PRJNA650825) | algae metagenome | isolation source: Komarekiella atlantica HA4396-MV6 and co-occurring heterotrophs from... | place: USA: Theobald House, Kauai, HI | collected 2009-07-29
CTGCATGCCCTCGACGACGTCGAGCTCGGTGTCGGCGGTCTTGGCTTCCTCGACGGTGATGACACCCTCGTTGCCGACCTTCTGCATCGCGGTCGAGATCATCTTGCCGACCGACTCGTCGCCGTTCGCCGAGATGGTGCCGACCTGCGCGACTTCCGCGTTGGACGTGACCTTCTTGGAGTTCTTCTTGAGGTCGGCGACGATGGCCTCGACAGCCAGGTCGATGCCGCGCTTCAGGTCCATCGGGTTCATGCCGGCCGCAACCGACTTGGCGCCTTCACGGACGATCGCCTGGGCGAGCACGGTGGCGGTGGTGGTGCCGTCGCCGGCATGGTCGTTCTGGCGCGAAGCGACTTCGCGGACCATCTGAGCGCCCATGTTCTCGAACTTGTCGGCGAGCTCGATCTCCTTGGCGACGGTGACGCCGTCCTTGGTGATGCGCGGGGCGCCGAACGACTTCTCGATCACGACGTTGCGGCCCTTGGGACCCAGCGTGACCTTCACGGCATTGGCGAGGATATCCACGCCGCGCAGCATCTTGTCGCGGGCGTCGGTGGAAAAGCGAACTTCTTTGGCAGCCATGAGACTACTCCTGATTGAACTCTACGGACGGGTGGGCGCCTGGCTGCTCAGCCGACGATGCCCATGATGTCGGATTCCTTCATGATCAGGAGATCCTGGCCGTCGATCTTGACCTCGGTGCCGCTCCACTTGCCGAAGAGGACGCGATCGCCCTTCTTGACATCGAGCGCAACCAGCTTGCCGGCATCGTCGCGGGCGCCAGCGCCGACGGCGACAACTTCACCCTCTTGGGGCTTTTCCTTGGCGGTGTCGGGGATGATGATGCCACCCTTGGTCTTCTCTTCGCCATCAAGGCGACGGACCACAACGCGGTCATGCAGCGGACGGAACTTCATGGTTCTGTCTTCCTCTCGGATTATATTCTGAACGGGCTCGTGGGCGGCCCGTGAATGGGGTCTGTTAGCAGTCTCAGTAGCTGAGTGCTAACCGACGTCGCGGAGATAGGCGCGGGGTCGGCAGGAGTCAAGGAAACCGCTGCGCAAAAGGTGAATGCGGCGACCGGCCGCCGATCTGCGCTGCTGCGGCGGCACGTTAAACCGGCTATCGTGGCGAGATGACGACGCTCGCGCCCGATCTTCATCTCGATGACATCGCCCGTTCCTGCGTGGTGCTGCATGTGCGCATGACGGCACGCGCCGTGACCCGCGCCTATGACGAGGCGATGCGGCCGAGCGGCCTGAAGATTACCCAGTTCGTGCTGCTCTCGGCGCTCTCGACCGGCGCCTGGCGCTCGGTCACCGAGCTTGCCGACCGCTTCGCGCTGGAGCGGACCTCGCTGACCCGCAACCTGCAACTGCTCGCCGCCGAGAAGCTGATTGAGCCGGTCGACTGCAAGGGTAGGGCGCTGACCTATGTCGTCACCGACAAGGGCCGCGCCGCGATCGAGGCGGCGATCCCCTATTGGCGCACGGCGCAGGACAGGATCGAGAACGGGCTCGGCCAGGAGCGCTGGAGCGAGACGCGCGACAATCTCAAGACGATCAGGCGGGCGGCTAGGGAAGTCGGCTGAGCCCGTCATTGCGAGCGGAGTGCTTGACCGCGATATGCGGTCATCTCTATCGTGCATCTACACGATAGAGATGGAGCTTTTGCATGTCCCGCCAGGTCGGTGTCGTCAGCCGTGATGTCCTGCTGGCGGAGGACGGCACGTCCTTCCTGCGTGGGATGATCGAGGGTCGTCACCCCGGCCCGCCTTTCGCCGATGCGATGGATTTCGATCTGGCCGAGGTCGACGAGGGCAGGGTGGTCTTCGTCGGCACGCCCTCGCCGCGCTTCTTCAACCCGCTCGGCACGATCCATGGCGGCTGGACCGCGACGATCCTCGATTCCGCCATGGCCTGCGCCGTGCATTCGACGCTGCGGGTCGGCGAGGGCTACACCACGCTCGAGATGAAGCTGAATTACGTCCGCCCGGTCATGCCCCGCAATGGCCCGGTGCGCTGCGAGGGTAAGCTGATCCACCGCGGCGGCTCGGTCGCGACCAGCGAGGGCAGGCTTGTCGATGCACAGGGCAAGCTGCTGGCGCACGGCACCGAGACCTGCATGATCTTCGGCGCGAAGGCGGGAGCGGGGCGCTGATCGGAACGCCGCACCTGCTGATGGGCAGGAGCAGCTCGTGAGATTTGCGCCATTCGTCGACGCGGCCGTCGAGGCGAAATACCGGTCGCTGCCGGAGCCGCTTCGGCCGTCCATGTTGCGCCTGCGCCAGACGATCCTCGATGTCGCGGCTGCGAGCCCCGAGATCGGCCCCCTGACGGAGACCTTGAAATGGGGCGAGCCGGCCTGGTTGCCCAGACGAGCAAGGACGGGGACGACGGTGAGAGCCGATGCGCTGAAGGGCTCGTCCACGCATTACGCGCTCTACGTCCATTGCCAGACCAGCCTGATCGAGACGTATCGGCGTCATTATCCCGCTGAGTTCGTCTATGACGGCAACCGAGCGCTGGTCTTCTCGCTCGAAAAGGAGCCACCGGCCGAGCCGCTGGCGCACTGCATCGCGCTCGCGCTGACCTATCACCGCTGGGCGAGACGCTGACGCGTCTCAGGGGCCGCCGCGATACTCGCTTGGGCTTGCGCCCATCACCCGCCTGAAGCGCCGGTTGAAGGTCGAGAGATCGCCGAAGCCGCAATCGAAGGCGATGCCGGCGACCGGCTGGTCGGTTAGGCGCAGCAGCAGTGCCGCCCGGTGCAGGCGGGTGCGCAGCACATATTGATGCGGCGTCATTCCGACCAGCGCCCGGAAGGTCCGCAGGAAATGGTAGGGGCTCATCGCCGCCTGCCGCGCCAGCGCGTCGAGCGAGAGAGGCTCCTCGCAATGTGCCTCGATATGGCGCAGCGCCCGCGTGATCCGGCGCTGGTCGCGGATGCCTGGTGTCTCGACTCCGGGCCTTGTGCCCGACAGGACGCCCGCCACCGCTCCCGCGAGACGCAGCGCGATCTCTTCGAGCGTCTCGGGATCGTCCGCAGCGATCTCTGCTTCGGCGACGAGACTGGCGAGCGCGGGGAGGGGCGGCAGGTGTGTCTGCGAGAAGCTCATCTGCCGGGCGCCCGGAACCGCCGCGACGATGCCTTCGAGCCAGGCCGGTTCGAACTGGAAGGCGAGGCAGCGGTCGCCCGCTGCATGCTCATGGCCGCATTCGAAGCAGGCACCGCGATTGCCGAGCAGCAGCGAGCCCGGCGCCAGCACGGCGCTGCCCTGTGTCGAGCGATACCGGAACGAGCCGCTGCGGACGATGGCGATGCAGTGCTGCGGATGCGCTTCCTCGAAGGCGCGGTCGTCCGGTCCGGCCGTGCAGACGATGTCGCTGACCCGCCAGCCGGGGCCCGACGCCAGGATATGGGCGGTGGCGGTCATGTCAGCGAGTTTAGCAGTTTTTCCCAAGCGCTGCCCGAGGCTCCGAGTCTAGCTGGACGCCAACTTGATCCAGACGGAGCCCGATCATGACAGCAGCGCCATCGACGCTGGCCGCGGCCCTCATCGCCGCGGGGCCGGCGCCTGAACTCGCAGACAAGCTCGCCCTCTACGGGCAGTTCGTCGGCGCCTGGACGATGGATGCCGTGATGTATACCGACGACGGCCAGCGCCACGAGGCCAAGGGCGAGATCTGCTTCGGCTGGGTGCTTGGCGGCCGTGCCGTGCAGGATGTCTGGAACTTGCCGGGCTTCTTCCACGGCACGACGCTGCGTGTCTACGACCCCGGCCAGGATGCCTGGCACATCCTCTGGAGCGATCCGCTCAAGCAATACTACACGCGACAGCTCGGCCGCGCCGAGGGTAGGAATATCGTCCAGCACGGCAAGCTGGACGATGGCACCGCGATCCGCTGGCGCTTCACCGAGATCACCCCGGACTCGTTCCACTGGATCGGCGACCGCTCGCGCGATGGCGGCGCGAACTGGCAGGTCCAGGCCGATTTCCGCGCCAAGCGCATCAAAGCCTGAAAAGGGAGGAAGCAAGCCGTGTTCGATCACGTTTCCATCGGCGTTCGCGAGATCGCCCGCAGCAAGCGCTTCTACGACGGCGCGCTCGGCGCACTGGGTTATGAATGCCTGAGCAGCGATGAAAGCTCGCTCGGCTATGGCAAGGGGAGCGTCGGCCTCTGGATCGGCGCGGTCGCCGCGCCGGTGCCGCCGGATCGCGATTCCAACCTGCATTTCTGCTTCGTCGCGCCGACGCGCCAGAGCGTCGACGCCTTCCATGCCGCTGCGTTGGCGGCGGGCGGCACGGACAATGGCAAGCCGGGCCTGCGCGAATCCTACGGCCCCGACTACTACGCCGCCTTTGTCGTCGATCCCGACGGGTATCGATTGGAGGCCTATTGCAGCAAGCCGGACTGAGGCTGCCGGGCAGAGCTAATGATCGGGCGGCAGATCATGCGCCGCCCATTCGCTGCGCGGGATGGCTTCGCCGACGCGGAACTGGAAGCCGGCGACCTTGCCGTTCGCGGCCATCTCGCAGCGGAAGCGCAGGCCGTACCATTGCTTGCGGCTGCGGAAGGCGGCGCCCTCCGCTTCGAGAGCGCTCTTCGTCAGCTTGACGCCGGCCATGGCGAAGGCGACGACGCGATCCGGCTCGAACTCCGCTTTCCAGGCATGGATCTGGCTCATCGCCTCGAGATTGCAGAGCTGCTCGACGCGCTCGCTCGCCTCGAGCGTCTTCAGCGCCTCGCGTGCTCCCCGGCTGCGGGGATTGGCCAGCACGCTCTCGGAATGCAGCGTCTTGGCCGTGATCATCGCCGGCGGGTCGGCTGGCGGCGGGACGGGTGGGGCGATCGGCTTGTCCGGAGGCGGGGTGGTGGGGGCTGATTGCGGAGCCGGTGCGATCTCGGTCACTGGTGCTGGAGCGGGTGCTTGAGCAGGAGTTGGAGGAGGCACGGCAGGGGCCAGCGACTCCGGGTCGACCAGCTCGATTTCGACGCTCGTCTCAATCGCCGGCGCGAAGCTGCTGACCGTCCGGATGGCGAGCAGGACGCCGAGCAGGATGTGGAAGCAGAGCGCGGCAGGGAGGCCAGGTTCGCGAAGGACGCGAACAGCGGTGCCGGGACGCTGCATGCCCGGATCAATCACCGTTGGAGCGGAAGCTGGGCATGCGCGATCGGTCGCTGCCCTCTGGTCCTGGAGCGCACAAGTCCGAGCAACCTGGCGATTTTGCGGCAGGTCAGCGCCGGCTGACGGCGAAGGCGCCGGCGACGATCAGCAGCGCGCCGGCATAGGTCGTCCAGAGCGGCGCCTCGCCGAAGACGAACCAGCCGAGCAGGCTCGCCCAGACCAGCGCCGTGTACTCGATCGGCGCCAGCCGCGAGGCAGGGGCGCGGGCGAAGGCCGAGGTCAACGAGAGATGGCCGGCGACGCCGAGCGCGCCGGCGCCGAGATAGGCAAGGAGATCGCCGCCACTCATCGGCATGAAGACGTAATAGGCCGGCCAGGCCAGGCACAGCGCCGGCCCGGCATTCTGGAACAGCACGATGACCGCCGGATGCTCCTTCACCGCGATCCGGCGTAGCAGGATCAGGTTGAATGCATAGGAGATCGCCGAGAACAATGCGGCGGCGACGCCGAGTTCGGCGCCGGTGACGCCGCCCTGCAGGCGCGGCCAGACCATCACCAGCATGCCGGCGATGCCGAAGCCGAGCGCCTGCAAGATGCGCCCGTCGAGCCGTTCCTTCAGGATCAGCGCGCCGAGCAGGGCGACGAAGACCGGGGCGAGGAAGGAGAGCGTCAGCGCCTCGGCGAGCGGCAGCACCGAGACTGAATAGAAGAAGCTGCCGGCGGTCAGGATCACTACCGGCACGCGCAACGAATTGCCGATCAGGCTGGCGCGCGTCGGAAAGGCAGGGCGCAGGAAGGCCAGCACCACGACTGCGCAGAGGCCACCCATGGCAAAGCGCATGAACAGCGCCATCAGGAACGGATGCTGCTGCATCTGCGCCTTGATCACCGCGTCCATCGCGGTGAGCAGCGCGATGCCGAATGCAGCCCGCAGCGCGGTATTGGGATTCATGGCCGTGCCGCGACGAGCGGCTTGCGAAAATGGTATTCCCAGGTCGAGGAGACGTCGGCGAGGTAGCGCTCGCCCGGCCAGCGCACGAAACCGAGCTTCTCGTAGAAGCGATGGCCACGGGCGAACTTACTGTCAGACCACAGCATCATCTCGCCATAGCCACCGGCCTGCGCGAAAGCGAGCGTCCGGGCGAACAGCGCCTGCGCCAGGCCGCTGCCGCGCTGGCTCGGATCGGCATAGACCTTGAACAGCTCGACCGCGTTCTGGTCCGGTACCGGCACGACGGCGATCGAGCCGGCGATGCGCCCGTCCGGCCCGTCCGCGACCCAGAGCTTGCCGCCCTTCTGCGCATAGTGGCTGGCGGGGTGGCGCAGCTCCGGGAACTCCGACCAGTCGAAGAAGCAGTTCGGATATTCGGCGAAGGTCGCGGCGATCAGCGTGGCGAGCGCCGCCGAATCTGCGTCGGTGGCGTCGCGAAGGGCGGGCAGGGCGGTCATGACAAAGCGCTTAGGGCCAATGCGGCCCGCTGCAAAGATGGCGCGCTCGCGCTCCTGCCATGCCGTTATCGCAGCAATGCGAGCGCGGCACCCGCAGTCAGCTTGAGGGCCGCGACCGCGAGCAGCAGATAGCAGGCGAGGAACAACCGCTTCTGGTCGAGCCGCTCATGCAGCCAGCGCCCCAGCCAGACGCCGAGCGGAGCAGCCGGTAGCAGCGCGAGCGCGGCCCACAGCGCCTGCGGCTGCTTCAGGCCCAGCGCGATATAGGGCGGCAGCTTCAAGAGGTTGCCGAGCATGAAGAAGGCGATGGTGGTGCCGACGAAGGCGGTCTTGGAGAGCCCGCGCGCCAGGAGATACATCGCCACTGGCGGGCCGCCGGCATGGGCGACGAAGGTAGTGAAACCCGAGGTGGTGCCCGCGAGCAACGCCAAGGGGGGCGACACCGGAAGCTTGCCAGCCGGTGCGGTCCGGCCGCGCAGGAACCAGTGCGCCGTGAAGGCGAGTGTGACGAGCCCGATGATCAGGGTGACGATGCGCGCGTCGACGATGAGGAAGACCGCATAGCCGATCGCGATGCCGGCGATGAGGCCCGGGATCAGCCAGGCGAGGTCCTTCTTCGACCAGGTCGAGACGCCGAAACTGCCGATGGCGAAGAGGTCCATCGCCGCGACCAGCAGCGCCACCATGATCGCCGCCTGCAGGGGATCGACGACGAGCGCCAGCAGCGGCACGCCGAGAATGGCGAGCCCGCCCCCGAAGGCGCCCTTGCCGATGCCGACGAGCAGGGTGGTGGCCCAGCCGACGAGGTAGAACAGCGGATCGCTAGGCATCGGCTCGGCCTATCGTGACTGGGTAGCGCGAGATCGAGCCAGTTTCCGCTTGGACATGCGCGGTTTGGCGGTTAGGCGGAATCAGCGCAGTCATGCGCGACCGGCGTCGAGCTGGCAGGCCCCTTCGCGATGGCGTCATGACCGTTCTCCTGCCCTTCGTGATCAATGCCGGGCTGAATTTCCTCCTCGGGCTGCTCATCGCCTATTTCCTCGGCCCCGCGGAATTTGGCCGCTACGCCATCGGCGCGGCGATCCTCGTCCTGCTCAATACCGCGCTGCTCGACTGGATCAGGCTCTCGGCCGTCCGCTTCTACTCGCAGAAGAGCCGGGAGGACCAGCCGCAGATCCGGGCGACGCTGGACGTGCTGAGTGCGGGCATCACGATCGCGCTCTGCGGTCTCCTGGTCGCGGCCGTCGTCGCCGGCGTCGATTTCGGGCTGCCGGCGATGCTGGTGGCAGGCTCGGTGCTGGGTGGCATCTGCGCCGGTCTGTTCGACTATCACGGCGCCATCGCCCGGGCCCGCTTCCTCGATGCGGCCTATGCCCGCCTGATCATCGTCAAGAACGTGCTGGCCCTGCTGCTGATGGTCGGCGGCGCCTGGTGGACGCGCGATGCGACGATCGTGATGTTCGGCGGCGTCCTCAGCGCCATGGCGGCGCTGCTGGCGGTGCGACGCACCCTCGCCGACGCACCGTTCGCCTGGTCGGCCGCGCAGCGCGACCTCGCGCTCGACTTTGCGCGCTATGCGCTGCCGATCGTCGGCGCGAATGCGATCTATTCGCTGATCCCGCTGCTCAACCGTTCGCTGCTTGCCGACGCCAACGGTTTTGCCGAGGCCGGCTATTTCTCGCTCGCGGCCGACATGGGCCTGCGCTTGTTCGGCATGCTCGCCTCGACGCTGGAGATCGTCATGCTGCGCGAGGTGCTGCGGCTCGACGAGACCAAAGGGCGGCGGGCGGCGCAGAAGCGCATCGCCAGCAATTTCGTTATCGTGCTGATGGTGTCGCTGCCGGTCGCGGTCGGCCTCTTCCTGGTGCTGCCGGCTTTCGAGGCGCTGCTGGTACCGGCGCAGTTCCACGGCCATTTCGCCTTCTATCTGCGGCTGCTGCTGCCGGGCCTTGTCGCGCTCGCCATCTTCGCCGCGGGGATCTATCCAGTCTTCCTGCTCGGCAAGCGCACCGGCCTGGTGACGCTGGCGGCCGTCACGGGTCTTCTCGCCAATCTCGCTCTGGTCTTCGCCGCCGGGGCGCTCGGCCCGGAACGCTATGCGCTCGGCCAGACCCTCAGCTTCCTCGTCGTCCTCGCCATCACCGGCTGGGTCGGCTTGCGCTCGCTGCCAGTCAGCCCGAACTGGCGCGAGATCGGCATCGTCGTCGCAGCGGTCGCCGTCATGGCGGCAGCGGTCTGGCCGCTCTCCGGCCGGTTCGCTCCTCTGCCCGAGTTGCTGCTGCAAGGCGCGCTCGGCATTGCCGTCTATGGCGGGCTGATGCTGACTTTTGACGTGGCGCGCTGCCGGACGCTGCTGCGGCTGTGGCTCGCCATGCGCAAGAGCAGGGGCAGGTCGGGCTGAGCTGGTCTGACCGTTAACACGGGTCCAGCAGTGTGAACTCGGCGTTTACTGCGTTTGCTCGCGGATCGCTAAGGTTAATCCCGGGAATTCGAGCGATTAAGCCGGTTTCGGAGCCGGTAGAGTCAACGATTCACCATTCATTTCAACGCATCGCCTCACGCTTCCGGCCAGTTGCGTTGAGAGAGTTGCGTCATGCGTTCGATCCGTTTTGTCCCCCTCGCTCTGCTCGCGGGGCTCGCCTCCCTGCCTGAGCGGGCCGGCGCCCAGAGCTATTGGCGCCCGGCCGATCCGATGGTCACGCATTCGACCGGCCGCGGCCAATATGGCGGCGGCTTCATCGAGATGCTGATGACCGGCCAGGACCCGACCAATTATGGCCGGGGCGGGGCGGTCTACAACCGGCCGCAGCGCGGCGCCTATGGCCAGCAGCCGGCGACGCGCCGCCTCTCCGACTACGAGGCGCCGGTTCCGATCCAGGGCGACCCGATGGAGCCGCGCCGCGAGCGCCGCTCCGCCGCGCTCGGCGAGCCGATCCCGGTGGAGCGGCCGATCGCCCGCACCCTCGATCCGCGCTTCCAGAAGCAGGAGGTCGCCTATAGCGGCCCGCACAAGCCCGGCACCATCATCATCGACACGCCGCAGCGCTTCCTCTTCCTGGTCCAGCCGGGTGGCCGCGCGTTGCGCTACGGCATCGGCGTCGGCCGTCCCGGCTTCGAATGGGCGGGGATGAAGGCCGTGACCCGTAAGGCCGAATGGCCGAGCTGGACGCCGCCGGCCGAGATGCTGAAGCGCCGGCCCGACCTGCCGCGCTTCATGGCCGGCGGTCCCGAAAACCCGATGGGCGCGCGCGCGCTCTATCTCGGCTCCTCGCTCTACCGCATCCACGGCACCAACGAGCCGAACACGATCGGCCAGGCGGTCTCCTCTGGCTGCATCCGCATGAACAACGAGGATGTGGTCGACCTCTACGAGCGCGTGCGCGTCGGCGCGAAGGTTCTGGTGATCTGACACGATCGCAAATTGCCCGACGAAAAGGCCCGCCTGTCGCCAGGCGGGCCTCGTTGTCTCAGGGGGCTGAGCGGTGCTCGGACTCAGTCGCTGCCGCTCCTACGGCGCCGTTGGTCGCGCGCGGGCCGGCGCGGATGGTGTCGATTACGGCGCGCAGCGGAGGCGCCATCTGCCGTTGGGCCGGATAACAGAGGTAGTAGCCGGGGAAGGGTGCTGACCAGGTCTCCAGCAGTGGGACGAGGCGGCCCTCGGCGATGTGGCGCGCGATCAGCTGCTGGCTGGCGAAAGCGATGCCGACCCCATCGACCGCCGCCTGCACCCCGAAATCCTTCCTATTGGAAATCAGAGGGCCGTCGACGGCGACCTCGAACCATTTGCCGTTCTCCATGAATTCCCATTTGTAGGGCGTCTTCTGGCCCGGCCAGCGCCAGCCGATGCAGCGATGGCCGAGAAGGTCGCGGGGATGGGCTGGCGTCCCGTGCCGGGCGAGATAGTCCGGCGAAGCCACTGCGGTCTGGCGCAGGTCAGGGCCGAGCTTCACTGCGATGAGGTCCTTGTCGATCACCTCCCCGAGCCGGATGGCGACGTCATAGCCCTCGGCCACGATGTTCACGACGGCATCGTCGAGAGTGATGTCGAGCACGATCTGCGGATAGGCGTCGCTGAAGGCCCGCAGGATCGGCGTCAGGTAAAGGTCCGCCGCCGCCCGAAAGCAGTGCATCCGCACGGTACCGGCGGGATGAGCGCGGCGCTCGCGGGTCTCGCCCAATGCCTCCGCCAGCTCCTCGACGGCAGGCTGCACCCGCTCGAACAGTTTCGCCCCCGCTTCGGTCAGGGAGACGCTGCGGGTGGTGCGGTTGAACAAGCTGACCCCGACCCGCTCCTCGAGTGCGCGGACCATCTGGCTCAGCGCCGAGGATGACACGCCGAGGTTCTCGGCCGCCCGGCTGAAATTCAGCGAACCGGCGACGGCCACAAAGGCACGGAGCTGATTGAAGTCTCCGGCAGACAACAGGGAGATGTTCATGGGCGCATCGATTGCTTAGCTCAACTTACAAGGCCGATTAGCGTGTGCGGCTTAAACACAGTGCTTTCTCGAAATTATACTCTGCGGTGCCAATTTTCGAAGGAAATCACAATGACGTCGCAAGACACGCCCTCGACAGCAAACATAGATGGTTTGGTCGCCTTGGCGAAAACCTATTTCGACGCTGCCTATGCAATGGACGCCGACATGTTCGCGGCGATCTTCAATCCCTCCGCCCTCGTCACCCGACGCGGCGATGGCGATAGTGTGGTCGTCACTCCCATTGCCGCCTGGCTAGATCTGGTCCGAACCCTGACGTCTCCACAGGATGCCGGCAGCGTACGGGTCGACCAGATTATCTCCATCGCCATGACCCGCGACATGGCGCTGCTCAAACTGCGCTTGCGGATCCCGCCCCGCGAGGTGACCGACCTGCTGTCGTGCTTCTATCTCAACGGGCGCTGGCAAATCGTCCAGAAGGTGTTCGCCGCCGAGACCCTGGCCTGAAAGCTCTGCTGGGCTGCCCCGGTGCCTCGGCCGCCATTCCCCGAAAAGAAAAGGCCCGCCTGTCGCCAGGCGGGCCTCGTCGTTTCAAGGGATGGCGTCGGGCTCAGGCCCACTCGTCGTCGCCGCCGAAGCCGCTCGAGCCGTCATCATAGCTGCCATCGTCGTAGTTGGCGTCCTGATAGCTCGGCTGCTGCGGCTCCGCCGCCGGCTGCTGGTCGGCCGCCGTCTGCGTATCCTTCCCCGCGTCGTTGTTCTGCGCGGTATCCTTGTTGTCCGCGGCCTGCGCCGCCTCGGCCGGCTTGGCCTCGGAGCCGCTCTTGTTGCTGCTGAAGGCGTTCATCAGCATGTTGCCGGCGACCATGCCGCCGGCGACGCCGGCCGCCGTTGTCAGCGCACTCGCCATGAAGCCGCCACCGCGGCCCGGAGGCTGCGCCGCCTGGTTCTGCCAGGGGCCGGGCGCTGCGCCCATGCCCTGCGGCGGCGCCATGCCTTGCTGGGGCGCTGCGGCCTGCCCGCCCCAAGGCGGCGAGGCCGGCTGCGGCGCGCCGCGCTGCGGGAAGGACGGCACCGAGCCGGAGCGGGCCGGCTGGCTCGCGCCGCCACCGAAAATGCCCGACAGAAAGCCGCCGGACTGCTGGGCCGGGGCAGGCGCGGGCGGTTGGCGGCGCAGCTGCTCGACCTCGGCCTGAGCCTGCTCAAGCTGAGCCTGCTGATTGGCGAGCGCCTGCTCCTGCACATAGATCGATTGGGCCATCGCATAGACGGCATAGGGCTGCTCGCGCAGGCGATCGGCGATGAAACGTTCAGCCTCGGGGTCGCGGGGCTGGTTGGCCGCCTGGCGCAGGCGGTCGAAAATCCCGGCGATCACGTCGCGTTCTTGCGGCGTCATCGTCATCTCCTCTCATGTTGGACAGGGCGGTCGCCCTGTCGCCCCGAAAGGTGGTGACGGCTTATGACGCTATCAAGGCGTTGGCCCGGCGCCTTTCTGTCGCGTCGGCGCCGGCCGTTCCTCAGGCGTTGCCGACATTGACATAGGTGAAGCCGCGCTCGCGCATCTCGCTGGAGCGATAGATGTTGCGCAGGTCGACGACCACGGGATGACGCAGCGCTGCCTTGAGCCGGCCGAGGTCGAGCGCCCGGAAGGCGTCCCATTCGGTGACGATCACCAGCGCATCCGCCCCGTCGAGGCAGGAATAGGCGTCAGGCGCGTAGGAGATCTCCGGCATCAGTGCCTTGGCGCTCGCCATCGCCTCGGGATCATAGGCGACGATCTCGGCGCCGGCGTCGAGCAGCGCCGTCACGATCGCGAGCGATGGCGCCTCGCGCATGTCGTCGGTGTTAGGCTTGAAGGCGAGGCCGAGGATGGCGATGCGCTTGCCCCTGACCGAGCCACCACAGGCGGCGATGACCTTGCGCGCCATTGCACGCTTGCGCTGGTCGTTGACCGCGACCACCGTCTCGACAAGGCGCAAGGGGCTTTCCATGTCCTGCGCCGTCTTGATCAGCGCGAGCGTGTCCTTCGGAAAACAGGAGCCGCCATAGCCAGGGCCGGCATGCAGGAATTTGCCGCCGATGCGGTTGTCGAGGCCGATGCCGCGCGCCACCTCCTGGACATTGGCGCCGACCCGCTCGCACAGCTCCGCAATCTCGTTGATGAAAGTGATCTTGGTCGCGAGGAAGGCATTGCCGGCGTATTTGATCAGCTCCGACGTCCGCCGCGCCGTGAACAGCAGCGGAGCCGCATTGAGATAGAGCGGCCGGTAGAGGTCCTCCATTACCTTGCGGGCGCGATCGTCCTCGGTGCCGATGACGATGCGATCCGGGCGCTTGAAATCGGCGATCGCGGCGCCTTCGCGCAGGAACTCCGGGTTCGAGACGACAGCGAAGTCTGCGTCCGGCCGGGCATCGCGCATGATCCGCTCGACCTCGTCGCCGGTGCCGACCGGCACGGTCGACTTGGTCACGACAACGGTGAAGCCGTCGATGGCCGCGACGACGTCGCGCGCCGCCTGATGGACATAGGAGAGGTCGGCATGACCATCGCCGCGGCGCGAGGGCGTGCCGACCGCGATGAAGACGGCGTCGGCGGCCGCGACCGGCCCGGCGAGCTCGGTGGTGAAGGAGAGGCGGCCGGCGCGGACATTGTTGGCGACGAGGTCGTCGAGGCCAGGTTCGTAGATCGGGATTTCGCCGCGCTTCAGGGCCGCGATCTTGCCGGCATCGGTATCGACGCAGGTCACCTCATGGCCGAAATCGGCGAAGCAGGCTCCCGAGACCAGGCCGACATAGCCTGAACCGATCATCGTCACGCGCATCTGGCGGTCTCATCGTCTCGCCGGCGGGCTGCCGACCGGCAGGGCGTAGCGCAAAACCGCGCCGAGGAAAATCGCCCCTGCGTGTCTCGTCGCTCTGCGCGATATGGCGATGGCGGGTTACGCCGCCGTGACAATACGTGAGAAGGGCGACTATTCGGACTCATGCGCTCTCGCGGGCAGAGTCGTTGATGCAGTGTCAGATAGAAGTAATGTATCAGCTATGAAAATTGTTTTGATAATCGATTGATTTTCGAAATGAAAGGCATCATGTAAATATAGAAATTATTGCAATATTTATAAGCTGATGTTTATGTCTTTATATTGTCTAGATGCATAGATTTATTTCCTGTTCTGTATCGTTGGCCGATTGAAGGAGAGCAGGTTCATGGCAGAGATCGTGGGAACGATTGGGCGCGACACGCTCCGCGGGACGAATGAGGCGGACCGGATCTGGGGCCTTGCCGGCGATGACGATATCGATGGCGGCGCCGGGGACGATGTCGTCGATGCCGGAGCGGGCAACGATGTCGTCAGGAGCGCCAGCGGCCATGATCACCTCCATGGCGGCGATGGCTTCGACCGGCTGATCCTGGTCGGAACGGGCGGCGTGGTCGATGGCGGCGCCGGCTATGATTCACTCGTCCTCGAAGCCGCCTTGGTGAGTGAGGACGTAACGTTCGACGGCGCGAGCGGCGATGGCATGATCGGTAGTGATCCCGCGACCGCTCTGCACATCGCCTTCCAGGGCATCGAATGGGCTGTCGTCACGACCGGCGCTGGCAACGACAGGGTGATGGCTGGCGAGCTCGACCGCCTCATTGCCGATACCGGAGCGGGCGACGATCGCATCGAGGGCGGAGACGGCGCCGACGAGCTCTCCGGTGGTGCAGGCGACGACGAACTGCATGGCGGGGGCGGCGTCGACACGCTGCGCGGTGGAGCCGGCAACGACTGGATCACCGGCGGGGCCAGCTATGACAGCCTGTCGGGTGACGCCGGCGACGATATGCTGTTCGGCGGTGCCGGCCTCGATTCTCTCCAGGGCGGTGCCGGCAACGATTATCTGAACGGCGGCGCCGATAACGACACGTTGGACGGCGGTGCCGGCGACGACGTCCTCCAGGGCGGGGCGGGCGACGACATCATCGCGAGCTGGGAGGGCAGCGACGTCATCGACGGCGGCGACGGAAACGACCGCATCACGCATCTCTCGCCGCGCGGGACCGAACCCGAGCCCGCGACGATCAATGGCGGCGCAGGCGATGACTGGATTCGGGCCGATGCCAACGACACCGTCAATGGCGGGGAGGGCAGTGACCGTCTCGTGTTCGGGCTAGGCGATCTCACTGGCCCGCTTCATTTCGACGCGACGCTAGGCTGGATTTCCGGCGGGCCGACCTATGCCAGCATCGAGAGCTTCGAACTGGAGAGCGGCAGCCATGACGACGCGCTCCGCGGCGGCGATGGCGATGACCGCTTCTCTGCCAACGCCGGCAACGATGTCCTGGAAGGCCGTGGCGGTGATGACGAGCTGATCGGCGGCTTTGGCGACGACCGCCTGAGCGGTGGCGCGGGCAATGACCGGCTGGTCGGTCAGCCGGGTGCCGATGAGCTGAGCGGCGGTGCTGGCGCCGACGTGTTTCACTGGAGCGTCAGCTACGATGACCCACGCAGTGTCGATCGCGTCGCTGATTTCGACGCCGCGGAGGGGGATGTCCTGAGCTTCCTCATCGACGCCAACGGCGATCTCGCCTCGATCCGCGATTACGATGATTTTCTGGCTGCCTCGCGGGATACGGAGGCGGGCGTCCTCGTCACGCTCGGCGGTTTCGAGGACGCTGCCGTGCTGATCGAAGGCGTGTCCCTGGCGGAGATTTCCGCCGCCAACCTGGCCTTCACGGCCATCGACTTCTGAACCGCGGGCGCGCCCGCGGCAGTCGCGGCCTGCGCGGTGTCTACGATCTTACGCGACGAGGCGCCCGCAGAGATGCAGGCGCCTCGATTGCTGAACGGAGGTCAGCCAGGTCTCAGATATCGTCGGGCGGCAGCGGGGCGTCGGTCTCGTCGAGCTCCGGTTCGCCGATCGGGTTGCGGTTGAGCACGACCACGGGCGTGCCGGTCGGGACGCGGCTGTGGAGGTCGATGATGTCCTGGTTGAACAGGCGGATGCAGCCGGAGGACACGGCCTTGCCGATCGACCAGGGCTCGCTGGTACCGTGGATGCGGTAGAGCGTGTCCTGACTGCCCTGGTAGAGATAGAGAGCGCGCGCGCCGAGCGGGTTCTCGATCCCGCCGGCCATGCCGCCGGCCCAGCGCGCGTTCCGCTCCGGCTCGCGGGCGATCATCGCGGCGGTCGGCGTCCAGCGCGGCCATTCGGCCTTGCGGGCGACGGTGGCGCGGCCACGCCAGGACATGCCCTGCTTGCCGACGCCGATGCCGTAGCGGATGGCGCGGCCATTCTCGCGGACCAGATAGAGGTAGCGCGCCGAGGTGTCGACCACGATCGTGCCGGGCCTTTCCGGAGTCCGGTAGTTGACCTCCTGGCGCAGGAAGCGCGTGTCGACCTCGTCGATGTCGGTCGCCGGCAGCGGATGCTTCTCGTCGGGGCGCTCGTCATACATCGACAGGAAGGCGGCGTTCTGGTGGACCGGCGTGCGCGCCTCGAAGGGCTGCTGCGGACCAGCGACGCATCCGGCCAGGCCGACGGGGACGAAGGCCGAGGCCATCGTCAGGAAGCGGCGGCGGGAACAGGTGGCGGAAGCATCAGGCTGGGAGGACATAACTCGGCTCTTCATGGGACGGCTGGCAGCGGAAACATACGAATTGCCGACAAGTTCCAATGAAATCTCGCCGGCTGACCCTTTCCACTTCACGACCTCGCGTGGCGTCGGGGTGAAAAGGATGTGGCGAAATGATGGCCGACGCACAGCGTGGCCCGAATGCCACAGTACGACATGCTGTCATTGCATGTCGGTGGGATACGATCGGCGAGCGATTGCCCTGATAAGTTGAGAAGAGAGAATTTCTGCCACTTTTTAAGTCATTCCGTAGGGGAATTGAGGTCTTTTTAAAGGGCTTTTAACCGTTGCTGGCAAAGCTTTTTAAGCCTTGTCGGCTTCGGTGCCTGCTCATGCCGAAACTTTAAGCGCCGGTCACATCTCAAGCCGAGCGGAAGCGCGAGTAAAAACATGAAATCGATCCGCTTCAAAGTTCTGGCGATGCTGGGGATCATCGTCGCCGGCGCCGTGCTCTCGGCGGCATTGAGTCTCTACGCCTTGTCACGCTCCGGCGATCTCAATGCGCGCTCCGATGTCCAGGGCGAGATCGCGCTGGTCACCGAGCGGATCAACACCCAGGTCTTCGCCGTGGTGATGGATTCCCGCGGCATCTACATGTCGAAGGACGCCAAGGAGGCGGAGGCCTTCGCCAAGCCGAAGGAGGCGCGCTTCCCGGTGATGCGCAAGCTCGCTGCCGATCTGGTCGCTCTGGTGCCGGCGGCGGAACGCGAGACGGCACTGAAGCTGCAGAAGTCGGTCGAGGAATTCATCACCTTCCGCAGCGAGACGATTCGGCTCGGCCGCGAGGTCTCGACGGCCGCGGCCAACCAGCAGGGCAACAACGACCTGAATCGCGCCAATCGCAAGGCGCTGAACGATCAACTCGTCGCCTTCGGCAAGCGCAATGAGGAAGTCGGCACTCGGCTTGCCGACGAGGCGGCTGCCTTCACCCGCCAGGTCCAGTGGATCCTGCCATCGGTGCTACTCGCCGCGCTGCTGGCCTCGATCGCGGCGGCGATCCTGTTCGCGCAGCGCTCGATCACGCGTCCGCTGCTCGATCTCAGCGCAAGCATGAGCAGCTTGACCGCCGGCGACACCGCGATCACGGTTCCACACATCAAGCGGCAGGACGAGATCGGCGACATGGCGCGGGCCGTCGCGGTGCTGCGCCAGAGCACCGAGCAGGTCGCGCTGCTGCAGGAACAGGAGCGTTCCGCCGCGGCGGAAAGGATTCGTTCCGCCGACGCAATGTCCGTCGTGGTTTCCGATGTCGGCGAGGTGGTCGCGGCGGCTGCGGCCGGCGATTTCTCGGCGCGGCTTCAGGTCGAGGACGCCGACGAGCAGATGCAGAAGCTGGTCGCCGGCATCAACGAAATCAATGCTGTCGTCGATTCGGCGACGACCGAGTTTGTCGAGGTGCTGCAGGCGCTGGCGGCGGGCGATCTGACCCGTCAGGTGCCATCGGCCTATCGCGGCCGTTTCGCCGAGCTCAAGGAAGCGGTCAACGAGACGATCACGCGCCTGTCGGAGACCGTCTCGACGATCCAGATGACCGCTTCGGAGGTCGGCATCGCCGCCCGCGAGATCAACACGGGCGCGGACGACCTGTCGAAGCGCACCGAGGAGCAGGCCTCCTCGCTGGAGGAGACCGCGGCGACGACGGAAGAGCTTGCGGCCTCGGTGAAGGCCTCCGCCCAGGGCGCGCGCCAGGCGGCTGCGGTCGCCGAGGAGGCGATGAAGGCGGCCCAGGATGGCGGCTCCATCGCCGGCGAGGCGGTCAGCGCCATGGCCCGGATCGAAGACGCCTCCAAGAAGATATCGGAAATCGTCTCGGTGATCGACGGCATCGCCTTCCAGACCAACCTGCTCGCGCTCAATGCCGCGGTCGAGGCGGCCCGGGCCGGCGATGCCGGCAAGGGTTTTGCGGTCGTCGCCAGCGAGGTGCGGACCCTGGCCCAACGCTCGAGCGAGGCGGCCAAGGACATTTCGGGGCTGATCTCGTCCTCCAATACCGAGGTCGAGGCCGGGGTGAAGCTGGTGCGGCGTGCAGGGGATTCGCTGGAGAAGATCCTCGCCGCCTCGCAGAAGGTCACCGGCACGATCCAGGAGATCTCGGCAGCCTCGGCCGAGCAGGCACATGGCATCGACGAGATGAGCCAGGCGGTCGCGCATCTCGACGAGATGACGCAGGCGAACGCGGCGCTGGCCGAAGAGAGCGCCGCCTCGGCCGGGGCGCTCACCGGCCGGATCGGCGAGCTCAACACGCTGGTCGCGAGCTTCCGCACCGGCAGCGGCCTCACCGCAGCGGGGGGGACGGGGGTGGCTTCCGCCGGTTCCGTGACGCGTTCGCCCGCGAAGGCCGCAGCCAGGGCGCCGGCCCGCGCCGCCGCTCCGCCCCATCCGGCCGGCCCGGCCGATCGCGGCAGCGGCCAGGCTCCTGAACCGGAGCGCCTGCGCCAGCTTGCCGAAGCTGCGTTCGCCCAGAGCAAGGCAACCCCGCAGCGCGAACGCACGGCGGCAGCCGCGCCGGCCCGCAAGACCGCCAACGGCCGCGCCAGTGACGATGGCTGGGAAGAGTTCTGAGCGCGCTCAGGCCGAGCGCTGGCTCGGAGTGGTGGCGGAAAGCATGGCTTTAGCCATCTGATCGTAGAGCTCGGTCCAGGCCGCCCGGGTCTGGGCCGTGAAAGCGGGTCCTAGCGAGGTCTCCAGAGTCCAGAGCAGGGCGCTGCCGACGGCGTCGTAATGTGCGGGCTGTACGCCGTAACTCTGGTGGCGCTCGCCCAGGCGTTTGAGCAGAACATTGAGGCTGCCGGGATCGTTCAGCATGGCGAGCGCGACCATCAGCGTTTCCATCAGCTTGGCCGCTTGGGGCTCGATATCCGTCTTGAAGAGCGCGCGCGTGCTGGGCGCGGTTGTGAAAAGCCGCTCATAGAACAGGCATGCCGTCTCGATCTTGCGCCGATGCAGCTGCGCGAAGCTCGACCGGACCAACGCAATATCCTGCGGCGTCACGACCTTCCCCTTCAGCGTTTCAGCGTGAGGGATCGTTCAGGAGATTCTCCGCCAATTCACGTGGAAGTGCAACTCAGAGTTAGCGGATTCTTGCAAACAAGAAGCCGTTAAATCTAGGGGGCTTGAGTGCTGACTACTTTGGTCAGGCCGAGCCTCTCGCGGGCGGACCAGCGCGCCACCATCAGCACGGCGACGACCGCAAGCCCGGTCGCGAGCCCGATCCAGATGCCGACGCCGGCGAGCGGCGTCAGGAAGCCGAGCGCGGCCGAGAGAGGCAGGCCGATCCCCCAATAGCCGAGGCCGGCGAACAGCATCGGCACCCGCGTGTCGCGCAGGCCGCGCAGGATCGAGACGCCGACGACCTGCACCCCGTCGACGATCTGGAAGATCGCGGCATAGAACAGGAACAGCACAGCCATCTCGGCCACTTCGGCGGCGCGCGGTTTGCTGGCGTCGAGGAAGGGTACCACCAGCCAGTGCGGCACCAGCAGCATCAGAAGGGCGGTGAAGCACATGAAGGCGGTCGCAAGCCCGAGCGCTGTCGTGCCCGCCCGCGTGATGCCCTGGCCGTCGCCGGCGCCGAAGGCATGGCCGACCCTGACGGTCCCGGCCTGGCCGATGCCCATCGGCACCATGAAGCACAGCGAGGCGATCTGGATCGCGATCGCATGGGCTGCGAGCGGGGTCGGGCCGAGCAGGCCCATCAAGAAGGCGGCACCGTTGAAGATCCAGACCTCGAAGCCGACGGTGATGCCGATCGGCAGGCCCATCCGCCAGAAGGCGCGGTAGCGGCTCCAGTCCGGCCGCCAGAACCGGCCGAACAGATGGTAGCGCCGCAAGCGCCGGTCGAGCGAGACCACCAGAGCGAGGCCGGCGAACATCAGGGTCGAGGCCAGCGCCGTCGCCAGCCCCGAGCCGGGTAGGCCGAGCGCCGGGAAGCCGAGCCGGCCGAACATCAGCACCCAGTTGGCGAAGGCGTTGAAGACGACCGCGAACAGCACGGTCACGAAGACCCAGAACGGCCGCTGCAATGCCGCCAGGAAGCCGCGCAGGACGAGATAGCAATAGAAGGGCAGGAGCCCCCATTGCAGCGTGTGCAGATAGGATGCCGCCGCCGCCGCCAGCGCCGGATCCTGGCCCATGGCGGTCAGGATCGTCTCCGCCTGCCAGAGGCAGAGCCACATCGGCCCGGCCATGGTCGCTGCAACCCAGAAGCCTTGGCGCACGGTGCGCCGGACGTCGCGCACCGAATGCCGATTCCGCCCGAGCTCGATCGCGACCATCGGCGCGACGGCAGCCATCACGCCGATGCCGAAGATCAGGAAGGCCATGTAGAGATTCGAGGCGAGCGCGCCGGCCGCCAAGGCATCGGGGCCGAGATGGCCCATCATGATCACGTCGGTCGCCGTCATCGCCGTCTGGGCGACATTGGTCAGCACCATCGGCCAGCTCAGCGCCAGCATGGCTTTGACCTCGGTGAGCCAGGGGCTCGCCGACCGGTAGGGCAGGGCGATCTGCGACATGATGACTGCCTTTTATCTGGGCAGACTGCTCCTTCAAAGGCCTCGCCGCGCTTGGTCGGGCCGCGCCCTGCGCGTGGCGCGCTGCCGGTCCGCGTTGCCCCGCGGATTCTGCCTCTTGCGCGCGCCGTCAGGTTCCGGCCTGCTGGGTGCCCTAACTAATCACGCCTGTGGAGAGCCGACGCGATGAGCACCAACCTGCGGATCGACGGGGAGCGCCTGCTCTCGCGGCTGGCGGCCCTGTCGCGGATCGGAGCGACGCCGGAAGGCGGCTGCAGGCGCTTGGCGCTGACCGACGAGGATAAAGCGGGGCGCGACTGGCTGGTCGGCGAACTCGAGGCGCTCGGCCTCGATGTCCGCGTCGACGCGATCGGCAACATCGTCGGCATTCTCAAGGGCCAGGAGGACGGCCCGGCGGTGATCATGGGTTCGCATATCGACACGGTCGGCACCGGCGGGCGCTTCGACGGCGCGCTCGGCGTGATCGGCGGCGTCGAGGTGCTGGCGGCGCTGCGCGATGCCGGAGTGACTCCCAAGCGCGACATGGCGGTGATCGCCTTCACCAATGAGGAGGGCGCGCGCTTCCATCCCGACATGCTCGGCTCCTATGTCTGGGCCGGCGGGATGAGCGTTGCTGCGGCCCATGCCGAGAAGGATGCGGACGGCGCCGTGCTCGGCACCGAGCTGAATCGTATTGGTTATCACGGGCCGGAGCAGCCCGGCTTTCTGCCAGCGCATGCCTATCTCGAACTGCATATCGAGCAGGGCCCGATCCTGGAGAGTGAGGGCGGCGGGCTCGGGGCCGTCACCGGCATCCAGGGCATCTGCTGGCTGGAGCTGACCCTGACGGGGCGGCCGAGCCATGCCGGCACTACGCCGATGCGCTACCGCAAGGACCCTGGCCTCGCCGCTGCGCGCATCAACATCTTCGCCAATGAGCTGACCAAGACGATTCCCGGCCAGCTCGCCAATTCCGGTGTGATCCGCACCTGGCCCGGCAACGTCAATGTCGTGCCTGAGACCGTGGTGATGACGCTCGACCTGCGCAATCCGCTCGATGCGCCGCTGGCCGAGGCGGAGGCTGCCGTGCGCAAGTTCTGCGCCGAATTGTCGGCGCGTGACGATATCGTCATCAGCTTCCGCGATCTCGCCCGCTTCCCGGCGACGCCTTTCGCCGAGGAGCTGATCGCCAGCGTCGAGGCGAGTGCCGCCGAGTTCGGCCTGCCGATCCGCCGGATGATCTCGGGTGCCGGCCACGATGCGCAGATGATGTCGCGCCTTTGCCCGACGGCGATGGTCTTCATCCCCTCGATCGGCGGGCTTTCGCACAACCCGGCCGAGCTCAGCAGCGACGACGACATGGTCGCCGGCGCCAATGTCCTGCTCAGCGCCGCCTGGCGCGCCGCCAACGCCTGACGGGGATTCGACAGATGACCAGCATCGCTTCGCTGTCCGCCGCCGAACTCGGCGATCTCTACGCCGGGCGCGAGCTCTCGCCGGTCGAGGTCGCGAAGGATGCGCTCGCCCGCATCGAGCGCTTCGAGCCGGAGGTGAACGCCTTCGTCGTGCGTGACGAGCCCGTGACGCTCGCCATGGCCGAAGCTGCGCAGGCGCGCTGGCTGAAGGGTGAGGCGCTCGGCCCGCTCGACGGTGTGCCGGTGACGATCAAGGACAATCTCGGCGTTGCCGGCTGGCCGATGCGGCGCGGCTCGGCGATCGCGTCCGATGCGCCGTTCCAGCAGGACGCGCCGGCCACGGCACGGCTGCGCGAGGCCGGCTGCGTCTTTCTCGGCAAGACGACCATGCCGGAATACGGCTGGAAGGGTGTCGGCGATTCGCCGCTCTCCGGCATCACCCGCAACCCCTGGGATGTCTCGACCGGGCCAGGCGGCTCGTCCTCGGGCGCGGCCGTCGCGGCGGCGCTCAATCTCGGCTGCATCCATCTCGGCACCGACGGTGCCGGCTCGGTGCGCATTCCAGCCGCCTTCTGCGGCGTCTTCGGGCTGAAGCCGACCTATGGCCGCGTGCCGGCCTGGCCCGCCTCGGTGATGGGTTTCCTTGCCCATCTCGGCCCGCTCACCCGCACCGTGCGCGATTCGGCCCTCGCGATGAATGCGATCGGCCGCCCCGATGCGCGCGACATGACCGCCTTCAAGGACGCCCCGCCCGATTTCACGGCTGAGCTCGATCGCGGTGTGCGCGGCCTGCGCATCGCCTGGTCGCCGCGCCTCGGCGGCGATGCCCTGGTCGATCCCGAGATCGCGGCCTTGACGCATGCGGCGGCGCTGACTTTCCGCGAGCTCGGCGCCACTGTCGAGGAGGTCGACCCCGGTTTCGATGACCCGATCGCGACGCTGACGACGCTCTGGTCAGCCGGCGCGGCGCTGGCGCTGCGCAGCACCGATGCCGCGGGGCGCGCGCAGATGGACCCTGGCCTCGTCGCGGCCGCCGAGATCGGCGAGGCGATAGACAGCGCGGCCTATGTCGATGCCTTGCTGTACCAGCGCAATGCGCTTGCCTATCAGATGGCGCAGTTCCATGAGCGCTTCGACCTGCTGCTGACGCCGACGCTGCCGCTGCCGGCCTTCGCGGTGGGCCGCAACACGCCCGAGCATGGCGGCTATGGCGAGGACTGGACGCGCTGGACGCCGCTGACCTACCCCTTCAACATCACTCAGCAGCCGGCTGCGGCCGTGCCCTGTGGGCTGACCTCGGCCGGGTTGCCGGCGAGTCTGCAGATCGTCGGGGCCTTCGGACAGGATGCGCTGGTCATGCAGGCGGCTGCGGCCTTCGAGGCGGCGCGTCCCTTCGCCCGCGTCGATGCACCGATCAAATCGATTTAAGCGGTTCAACGCAATTTTCTGCGTCGGCCTGCCGGGTCGGCGTGTCATTTGTTTGCAAACGATCTCGTGAGCGGCAAACCGGTTCCGTCTGGCACGAACCGTGCACGGGCACTTCTTGTCGGTAGCGGCCCTTCAAGCGTGTTGTCAGCGGCGGATTTTTCTGCCCACACTCTAGGCAAGGTTGCCCGATCAGAGGTTGCCGCTTCAGGGGAGAGCATTGCGATGGACCGCAGAAGTTTTCTGAAAACCGCCGCCGGGACCGGCGTCATGGCAGCCACGGGCGGCCTCGCCATGCCGGCGCTTTCGCAAGGCGCGGCGGCCAAGACGCTGCGCTTCGTGCCGCAGGCCAATCTCGCCAATTTCGATCCGATCTGGGGGACGCAATACGTCGTCCGCAACGCCGCCGCGCTGGTCTGGGACACGCTCTACGGCATCGATTCGAAGTTCCAGCCGCAGCGCCAGATGGTCGAAGGCGAGGAGGTCTCCTCCGACGGCCTGACCTGGACCTTCAAGCTGCGCTCCGGCCTCAAATTCCATGACGGCACGCCGGTGCTGGCCAAGGACGTGGTGCAGAGCCTCAAGCGCTGGCAGGCCCGCGACCCGATGGGCCTGATGATCAGGGCGATCGAGAACGAGCTCGCCGCCGTCGACGACCGCACCTGGACATGGAAGCTGAAGCAGCCCTTCCCGAAGATGCTGCTGGCGCTCGCCAAGAACAACGCGCCGTGCTCCTTCATCATGCCGGAGCGCATCGCCAAGACCGATCCGTTCACGCAGATCACCGAATATGTTGGCTCCGGGCCGATGAAGTTTGCCCGTAGCGAATGGGTGCCCGGCGCCAAGGCTGTCTTCGAGAAGTTCGCCGACTACGTGCCGCGCTCCGAAAAGGCCGACTGGCTCGCCGGCGGCAAGAACATGCTGGTCGACCGGATCGAGTGGGTGATCATCCCCGACGCCGCGACCGCTGCCGCGGCGCTGCAGAGCGGCGAAGTCGACTGGTGGGAGACCCCGCTCTCCGACCTCGTGCCTGTGCTCAAGGGGCACAAGGACATCAACGTCGATATCGGCGATCCGCTCGGCAATATCGGCGCCTTCCGCATGAACCACCTGCATCCGCCCTTCAATAATCTGAAGGTGCGCCAGGCGGTGCTGACGGCGATGAACCAGGAAGACTTCATGCGCGCGATCGTCGGCGACGACGACAAGCTCTGGAAGCCGCTGCCCGGTTTCTTCACCCCCGGCACGCCGCTCTACACCGAAGCGGGCGGCGACATGCTCAAGATGAAGAACGTCGCGGCCGCCAAGAAGCTGATCGCCGAGTCCGGCTATAATGGCGAGCCGGTGATCTGCGTCGTGGCGCAGGACATGTCGGCGACCAAGGCGATGGGCGACGTCACCGCCGAACTATTGAAGAGCATCGGCCTGAAGGTCGATTTCGTCGCCACTGACTGGGGCACGGTTGGCGCCCGCCGCGCCCAGAAGACCCCGCCGAGCCAGGGCGGCTGGAGCATGTTCCACACCTGGCATGCCGGCGCGGACTGCATCAACCCGTCCTCCTACACCGCGATCCGCGCCAATGCCGACAAGGCCTGGTTCGGCTGGCCGGACGTGCCGGCGGTCGAGACCGAGGTCACCAACTGGTTCAACGCCAAGGATCAGGCCGAGGAGAAGGCGGCGATGGACCGCCTCAACAAGGCCGCCGTCGAGAACGTCGTCTATGCGCCGACCGGCTTCTATCTCGGCTACCAGGCTTGGCGGAAGAACGTCACTGGCGTGACCAGCGGCCCGTTGCCCTTCTTCTGGGGCGTGGCCAAGGCCTGAGACCGAGCAAGCCTGTGGCCCTGCAATGCGGGGGCACAGGCCCAGATAAAGCCCGCCGGGCGTATCGGGACGACCGTCCTGATCGGCCCGGCGCCAGCAGCGGCAACTCAGGGTTTCGATGCTCGCATTCATCATCAGACGCATCATCACGACGATCCCCGTCATGGCTTTCGTGGCGCTGTTCGTCTTCTCGCTCCTCTATATCGCGCCGGGCGACCCGGCGGCCGTGATCGCCGGCGACCAGGCTTCGCCTGCCGATGTCGAGCGCATTCGCCAGAGCCTCGGGCTCGACCGGCCTTATCTTGTCCGTTTCGGCGAATGGTTCTTCCGGGTGCTGCAGGGCGACCTCGGCACCTCGATCTTCACCTCACTGCCGGTGACGCAGCTGATCGGCCAGCGCATCGAGCCGACCTTGTCGCTGATGGTGCTGACGCTGATCCTCGCGGTTTCGATCGCCGTGCCGCTCGGCGTTATCGCTGCCTGGAAGGCCGGTACCTGGGTCGACCGCGCCGTGGTCGGCTTCGCTGTCTTCGGCTTCTCGGTCCCGGTCTTCGTGATCGGCTACCTGCTCGCCTATGTCTTCGCGCTCAAGCTCGACTGGGTGCCGGTGCAGGGCTACACGCCGATCTCGCAGGGCATCTGGCCCTGGTTCAAGAACCTGATCCTGCCCTCGATCACGCTCGGCACGGTCTATATCGCGCTGATCGCGCGCATCACCCGCGCCACGATGCTCGAGGTGCTGCAGCAGGATTATGTCCGTACCGCCCAGGCCAAGGGCGTCAGCAACCGTGACGTGCTCTTCCTGCATTCGCTGAAGAACGCAGCGGTGCCGGTCGTCACCATCATCGGCATCGGCGTCGCATTGCTGATCGGCGGCGCCGTCGTCACCGAGAGCGTCTTCGCCATTCCGGGCCTCGGCCGGTTGACGCTCGATGCGATCCTCCGGCGCGATTATCCGGTCATCCAGGGCGTCGTGCTGATCTTCTCCTTCGTCTACGTGCTGGTGAACCTGGCCGTCGACCTGATCTACACCCTCGTCGACCCGAGGATACGCTATTGACCGCTCCAGCTGCCCCACTGCCCCTGGCGGATGAAGCCGGCGCGGCCAAGCCGCCCAAGCGCTCCTATCTGCGCAAGCACCCTTCGGTCGCGATCGGCGGCTTCCTCCTGCTGCTGATGATCTTCATCGGCGTCTTCGCGCCATTGCTCTGGACGGTCGATCCGACCGCAATCTCGACGGCGCGGCGCACCCGCATGCCGTCCGAGCTCTACTGGTTCGGCACCGACATGCTCGGCCGCGACATCTATTCGCGCGTCGTCTACGGGGCGCGCGTCTCGCTGATCGTCGGCTTCTCCGTCGCGTTCCTGGCTTCGGTCGCAGGGCTGGCGATCGGGCTGTTCTCCGGCTTCGTGCGCTGGGCCGACGGCATCGTCATGCGCGTCATCGACGGCATGATGTCGATCCCGCCGATCCTGCTCGCCATCGCCCTGATGGCGCTGACGCGCGGCTCGGTCGGCAACGTCATCATCGCCATCACCATCGCCGAGATCCCGCGCGTCGCGCGTCTGGTGCGATCAGTCGTGCTGTCGCTGCGCGAGCAGCCCTATGTCGAAGCGGCGATCTCGAACGGCGCCCGCGTACCGCGCATCATCATCAAGCACATCCTGCCCAACACGATCGCGCCGATGACGGTGCAGGCGACCTATATCTGCGCCAGCGCCATGATCATCGAGGCGATCCTGTCCTTTATCGGCGCCGGCGTGCCGCCGGCGACACCGTCCTGGGGCAACATCATGGCCGAGGGCAGGGCGCTCTGGCAGGTCAGGCCGCACATCGTCTTCTTTCCGGCGCTGTTCCTGTCGATCACCGTTCTCGCCGTGAACCTGCTCGGCGACGGCCTGCGCGACTCGCTCGATCCGCGGCTGGCGAAGAGCATCTGAAGGCGGTTCCGCATCATGTCATGCGTAGCCATCGGGCGAGTACGACGCCCGATCCGTTCACCGAATTGGCCCGCTCGTCGGCCAATTCGCTCGCGCGGGGCGGTGATCGCCTTCGGCGATCGAGCTGACGGCCGGACGCTAAGCCCGCAGGTCGAGGACGACGTCGCCGGACACCGCGTCGGTGACGCCGAGACCGCCGCCTTGATCCTCGAGCGTGTCGCGGAAGCTGCCCAACGTCGCGATCATCTGGTCGCGGGCGCCCTTCAGCGTGGCAAGGTCGGCCCATTCGCCGATCAGGCAATAGGAACGATCGCCGGTCTTGATGATGTGGCCCCTTGCGAGACCGGGCCAGTTGGCTTTGCCCTGGCGATGGGCATCGAGGAATTCCTCCTCGCGTCCCGGCTTGATGCGGAAGCGGACGACATTGAACGTGGCCATGGCCTTGATCCGCAGCTCGATGCTGCCTCGGCGGCCGCGGCCGGCGGTTCCGGACCGAGCCCAGAGGAAACGCCCGACGCTATTGCCGTAACGGCAACTGCGCAATGGCGCACAGGGATAACGGCGTCCGCTTCCAGCGGAAGCCTCGAACAACGACCAAGCATAGCAGGAGCCTTCCGATGCCTCGTATCCTGACCGTCGGCGCAGCCCAGCTCGGGCCGATCCAGCGCGAGGAGAGCCGCGGCTCCGCCGTCGCCCGGATGATCGAGCTGATGCGCCAGGCGAAGTCGAATGGCTGCGACCTCGTCGTCTATCCAGAGGCGGCGCTGACCGCCTTCTTTCCGCACTGGTGGATGGATGACGAGGCTGAGATCGACAGCTATTTCGAAAGCGCCATGCCCTCGAACGAGACGGCGCCGCTCTTCGCCGAGGCCGAGCGGCTCGGCATCGGCTTTCATCTCGGCTATCCGGAGCTGGCCTTCGAGGACGGCCGCAAGCGCCGCTTCAACACTGCGATCATCGTCGACAAATCAGGCAAGATCGTCGGCAAATACCGCAAGATCCATCTGCCCGGCCATCCCGAACACCGGCCGGACGCCGTCTTCCAGAATCTCGAGAAGCGCTATTTCGAGACCGGCAATCTCGGCTGGCCGGTCTGGGAGACCATGGGCGGGCGGCTCGGCATGATGATCTGCAATGACCGCCGCTGGCCCGAGAGCTATCGCGTCATGGGGCTGCAGGGCGTCGAGATGATCGTGCTCGGCTACAACACGCCCAAGCACAATCCGCCGGCCCCTGCCCACGACCGGCTCGGCAATTTCCACAACCAGCTGGTCATGCAGGCCGGCGCCTATCAGAACGCGACCTGGGTGGTCGGCGTCGCCAAGGCCGGGCTGGAAGCCGGCGTCGACCAGATCGGCGGCTCCTGCATCATCGCCCCGACCGGCGAAGTGGTGGCGCAGGCGGTGACCGAGGATGACGAACTCGTCGTCGCCCGCTGCGATCTCGACCTCGGCAACAGCTACAAGAACTCGACCTTCAACTTCGCCAAGCACCGTGAGCCTCAAGCCTACGGCATGATCGTCGAGCGCAAGGGCGCGGTGATCGCGTGAACGTCGCCGGCGCATGCGCCGCATTCCCCGGACGCAATCGAGAACCGGCTCTGATCAGGCCAAGGTCTCGGCGATGCCGCGTCCGCTCGTTGAGCCGACATCTGCGGCGCTTCGACAGGAGTGATGACGTGTCCCCCGATCCGCTGAACAAGGACTGCTTCTTCCCGCCCAAGCTGGCTCAGCATGACGCAGCAGCGCGCGGTCTCTCCGGCGGCTCGCAGAATGGTGGCATGTCGCATGTCCAGCGCATCCATCTCAGCGTCGGACAATACTATTTCCGCTTCTGCGATTCCGCCCGCTTTGCCTCGGACCCGACGCGCGCGGCGGCGGGAGGCTGGTGGGCCGAGTATGAAGTCTTCCTCAAGGTGAAGCAGGCGGCACGGCGGCAGGGGACGATCCAGCGCTATTCCAACATGGTGGGCTCGTCGCGGCTCGCCTATGCCGCCAAGCTCTATTTCGCGATTCCCTATGAATGGGGCGATTGCGGCTCGCTGGTGATCGCCCGTCTCGATGATCGCCTCGATGCCTTCAAGGGGCGCGGCCTGCCGGCCTATCTGGGTGGGACGGACGCGCGCGACGGCGGCGCCAACTACGTCCCGATCCAGGATCCGACCATCTCGCAGCTCTATATTCCCGAGCTGCATAATCACTTTGCCAAAGCCTTCACTATTATCCAGAAGGGCGCTACGGCCAGCTTCGCCTGAACGCGAAGCGTCCGCCGCCCGGTTTCCCAGGGAGCTGTCATGACCCACGATCTCATCCTCAAGGGCGGACGCGTAATCGACCCGTCGCAGAAGCATGACGGCGTCATCGACGTTGCCTTCACCGATGGGAAGGTCTCGGGCTTCGGCAAGGACCTGAAGGGCGCCAAGGAGATCCGCGACGTTTCCGGCTACATCGTCACGCCGGGCCTGATCGACCTTCACACCCACGTGTATTGGGGCGGCACCTCGCTCGGCATCGACGCCGACGAGTTCTGCCGCGCCTCGGGCGTCACCACCTCGGTCGATACCGGCTCGGCCGGCCCCGGCAACTGGCCCGGTTTCCGCAAGCACGTGATCGAGAAGAGCCAGGCCCGCATCCTCGCCTATCTCCACGTCTCGCATGCCGGCATCTACGGCTTCGATCATCGCGTCATGGTCGGCGAGAGCGGCGATCTGCGTTTGATGAACCCGATCGACTGCGTCGAGGTCGCCGACAAGAACCGCGACCTGATCGTCGGCATCAAGGTCCGCGTCGGCCTGCATGCCTCGGGGACATCGGGCACCGTGCCGCTCAACATCGCATTGCAGGTCGCCAACGAGGTCGGCATGCCGCTGATGTGCCATATCGACCATCCGCCGCCGTCCTATGAGGAGGTCATCGGCATGCTGCGCCCCGGCGACGTGCTGACCCACGCCTTCCGGCCCTTCCCGAATGCGCCTTCGACCGCGCAGGGCACGGTGAAGCCGGAGGTGCTGGCCGCCCGCAAGCGCGGCGTCATCTTCGACATCGGCCACGGCAAGGGCTCGTTCTCGTTCAAGACGACGCGCGCCATGCTCGCCAATGGCTTCGAGCCGGACGTGATCTCGTCCGATGTGCACAAGCTCTGCATCGACGGGCCGGCCTATGACCAGGTCACCACCATGTCGAAGTTCCTCTGCATGGGCATGAGCCTGAACAATGTGATCGCCGCCTCGACCGTGAACGCAGCGACGGCGCTGAAGCGGATGGAATACGGCTCGCTCAAGGTCGGCTCGCTCGGTGATGCGACCGTGCTGACCGTCAAGGAAGGCAAGTTCGACTATGTCGACGTCGTCGGCGAGCACCTGATCGGCGATCGCAAGATCGTCTCCGAGGGCGTGGTGCTGAAGGGCGCCTGGTGGCACCCGAAGCGCAGCAATAAGTTCAGGAAAGTCGAGGCGGCGTAGGACACAAGCGTCATTCTCGGGCGAAGCAAAGCGCAGGCCCGAGAATCTCATGAGGAGCAGGCGCCGTAGGAGCCTCCTCCGGCCTGAGATGCTCGGGGCAAGCCCGAGCATGACGCAGGATCGCTCTCATGAGCATGTCCCCACCCTCCTGGCGTCCAATGGTCGCCGCCGACCTGCCGGCCGTCATGGCTGCGGCCGCTGAGGTGCATCCGGATTATCCGGAAGGCGAGGCGGTTTTCGCCGAACGCCTCGCGCTCCATCCGGCCGGCTGCCTCGTGCTGGCCGGCGGGGAGGGGCTCGGCGGCTATGTGCTGAGCCACCCCTGGCGGCTAGGGCAGGTGCCGGCGCTCGACAGCCTGCTCGGCGCGCTGCCTGATGATGCCGACGCCTATTACATCCACGACCTTGCTTTGCTGCCGACCGCGCGCGGCGGTGGCGCTGCCTCGGATTGCGTCAGCAGGCTGGCCACACATGCCAGCGCTTCCGGCTTCGCCCGGATGGCTCTGGTGGCCGTTGGCAACTCGGCCGGCTTCTGGCGTCGCCAGGGCTTTCGCGAGGCGCATGACGAAGCCCTTGCCCGCAAGCTTGCGAGCTATGACAGTGCGGCCCGCTATATGATCCGCGATCTGAAAGACGATGGGAGAGACGCATGAGTGCCGATGACAAGCTCAAGGAGCTGGGCCTGACCCTGCCGGACGTGCCGACCCCGGTCGCGACCTATGTCAGCTTCAAGCGCGTCGGCGACTTCATCTATCTCTCCGGCCAGGGCCCCAAGCGCGCCGACGGCACCTATCCGACCGGCAAGGTCGGCGCCGATGTTTCGATCGACGAAGCCTATGAGCATGCCAAGCAGACCGGCCTCGGCCTGCTGGCGGCGATGAAGAAGGCGGCCGGCTCGCTCGACAAGATCGAGGTGGTGAAGCTGCTCGGCATGGTCAATGCGGCGCCCGATTTCGCCCAGCATCCCAAGGTCATCAATGGCTGCTCCGACCTGTTCGTCGCCGTGCTCGGCGACAATGGCCGCCATGCTCGCTCCGCGGTCGGCATGGGCTCGCTGCCCAACAACATGACCGTCGAGATCGAAGTCATCGTACGGGTGCTGCCGTGACGACCGCGCTCGCTGAAGAGATCGCCCGCGTCTACGGCACGCCGGCCGTCGTCATCGACCTCGACAAGGTCGAGGCCAATATCGCCCGGCTCCAGGCCGCCTGCGACGCCGCCGGCGTCGCCAACCGCCCGCATATCAAGACGCATAAATCGCCCGAGCTGGCCCGGCTCCAGGTCGCGGCCGGCGCGCGCGGCATCACCTGCCAGAAGCTCGGCGAGGCCGAGGTCATGGCCGATGGCGGCATCGACGACATCCTGATCAGCTACAACATTCTGGGCGAGGAAAAGCTTGGGCGCCTGGGAGCCCTGCAAAGACGCGTCCGCATGATCGTCGCGGCCGACAATCCCGTCACCATCGCCGGCCTGCCCAAGGCCGCCGAGATCGCCGGGCGCAATCTCGAGGTCGTGGTCGAGTGCGACACCGGCCGCAAGCGCGCCGGCGTCGAGACGCCGGGCGAGGCGGTCGAGCTGGCGAAGCAGATCGCCGCCTCCAAGGGGCTGACCTTCGCCGGTTTCCTGATGTACCCGCCGGAGACCGGCTGGCCGGCGACGCAGGATTTCCTCGACACCGCCAATGCCGGCCTGCGCGAGGCCGGGTTAGAGGCCGGCATCGTCTCGACCGGCGGCTCGCCCAATATCCCCAATATCGGCAAGCTCAAGGGCTCGACCGAGCATCGCTCGGGCACCTCGATCTTCAACGACCGCATGCAGATCGCGGCCGGGGTCGCGGAACTCGAAGATTGCGCGCTGACCGTCTATGCGACGGTGGTCAGCCGGGCCGGGCCGGAGCGCGGAATCCTCGATTCAGGTTCGAAGACGCTGACCAGCGACAAGGGCAATCTCGACGGTCACGGCTACATCCTCGAATATCCGCTGGCCCGGATCGCGCAATTCGCCGAGGAGCATGGCTTCCTCGACCTTTCCGGCAGCAATGAGCGGCCCAATGTCGGCGAGATCGTGCGCGTGGTGCCGAACCATGTCTGCGTCGTCGTCAACATGGTCGACCGGCTGGTGACCGTGCGCGGCGACAAGCTGATCGGCGAATTGCCGGTGGCGGCGCGTGGCAAGCTGACCTGAAGGCCAAGCGTCATGCCCGGGCTTGTCCCGAGCATCTCATTCCGGAGGGGGCTTCTGATGGCGCCTTCTCGTCCTGAGATTCTCGGGGCTGCGCTTTGCTTCGCCCGAGAATGACGCCTGGTCTTCGAACAGCCGTTCAGCTCCTGTAATCGCCGGCCCGGCGGTGTCACCTCAGTTGGGCTGGATTCCGCTCGCCTTCGTGACTGCCGCCCATTTGGCGATGTCGTCCTTGACGAACTGCCCGAGATAGCGCGGCGACTGCCGGTCGGGCGCGACGATGGTTGCGCCGAGGTCCGCGAGTTTCGCCTTCGTCTCCGGCGTGGCGAGCGTCTGGACCATCGCAGTGTTGAGCTTGGCGACGATCGCATCCGGCGTGCCTTTTGGCAGGAACAGCGCCGCCCAGGTGTCGGCCTCCAGATTGGCGAATCCGCCTTCCCTGGCGGTGGCGAGGTCGGGCAGGACCGCCGAGCGTGCACCGGACAAGGTGGCGATCGCCTTGACCATGCCGCTCTCGATCTGCGGCTTGGCAGTGACGACGATCTCGCAGAGATAGTCTATGCGCCCGCTCATCAGGTCCTGCATCGCCGGGCCGGTGCCGCGATAGGGCACGTGCGGGACATCCAAGCCTAGCGCGCCGTTCATCAGGGCGCAGCCGAGATGGGTGGCCGAGCCGATGCCCGCGGAGCCGTAGTTCATCCTGGCGGCATTGCGCTTCGCATAGTCGACGAACTCGGCCATCGACGTGACCGGCAGGTCCTTTCGCACAATCAGAACCAGCGGGATCTCGGCGATCAGGCCGACTGGCACGAAGGCCGTGGCGGCATTGTAGAGCGGCGCCTTGTAGAGATTCTGGGAGTGGGTGTGCGTCGCGATCGTGCCCAGAAGCACGGTATGGCCATCTGGCTCGGCCCGCGCCGCCGCCTGTCCTCCGACCATCCCGCCGGCGCCGGGCACGTTCTCGATGAAGACGTTCTGGCCGAGGATCGGCGACAACCGTTCCGCCATCACCCGCCCGAACACGTCGATCGGTCCACCGGCGGCGGCGGCCACCACGATCTTCACGGGGCGCCCGGGCCAGTCCTGCGCCGCGGCGAGGGGGATGAGCGGGAGCAGGGCGGCTGCAAGTGCGAAGGCCAGACGCATCATCTTAAACATCTCCCGCTGTCCGCTCACCCCTTCCCGCGTTCCTCCAGAAACGCGACAAGGTCCCGCCGCACCAGCTCGATATGATCGACGAGCAGGCGGCTGGCTTCCTTCATCGCCCCGGCGCGGCAGAGCCGGATCAGCTCGTTGTGCTCGGTCCGCGCCCGCTCGATCGACGAGCTGCGCTGCAGTTGCAGGCGCGTATAGCGATCGCTGGTCTGCAGCAGCCCGGCCACGATCGATAGCGTGCGCGGCTGCGTCGAACGGGCATAGAGCGCCATGTGGAAATCGGCGTTGAGCAGGCCCCAGCGGCTGATGTCGCGCGCCGTCATCGCTTCCTCGAACGCGGCCTCCATCCCGGCGACGGCCGCGAAATCCTCTGCCGTCAGCGCCGGCACCGAGCTCGCCAGCAGCCGCGGCTCCAGGAGCTTGCGCAGCTCGAAGACGTCGTTGATCTCGTCGAGCGACAGCCCTGAGACGATCGCGCCCTTGTGCGGCACGATCCTAACGAAGCCCTCCGCCTCAAGCTGGAACAGCGCCTCGCGCACCGGGATGCGGCTGACCTCATAGGCCTGCGCCAGCGCGTCCTGCCGCAATTGCGAGCCGGCCGGATAGCTGCCGTCTAGGATCTCCTGGCGCAGGCGGTCGACGATCGCCGAAGACAGGGTGCGGTGCTTCAGGGGAGGGGACATCGGCTGCACCGTAGTGGATCGTGCCACGGAAAACCATTGACATGTAGATTTTATACAATCTACAACGCGGTCAGGGGAAGGCAAGCATGAACAACGAAGCTGTCGCGGCGAAAAGCCGTTCCATGGCCGTGCCGGAGGCGATCGTCGCCGTGTCCGGGCGCCTGCTCCGGGTTGAGCATCGCGTCATCCAGGGGCTGATGTTCCTGCTTGCGGCGCTGATCCTGCTCAACGTGGTCACGCGCTACACCGGCTATCCGATCTACTGGATCGACGAATCCGCGGTCTACAGCGTCGTCTGGCTCACCTTCATCGGCGCTTCCGCGATGACGCGCATGCGGCTCGATTTCGCGGTGACCATGCTGACCGAGCGCTTCTCGGAGCGCGGCGCCGCGATCTTCCGGGTGATCGCGACGCTGGGCGTCGTGCTGTTCGGCATCAGTCTCGGCGTGATGTGCTGGCTCTGGCTCGATCCTGTCGGCATCGCCCAAGCTGGGTTCGACGCCAAGGAATTCGCCGCCGGGTCCTTCAACTTCATCTACACCGAGCGGACCCAGACCCTGAACTGGCCGACCTGGGTGATCTACCTGATCATGCCGATCTTCGCGCTGTCGATGACGTTGCATGCCCTGGCGAACCTGTTCGAGGATCTCGGCCTCGTCACGAAGCAGGAACTGCCCGGCTTTGCCGCCAATGCCGACGGGGTGGTGAACTGATGGCACTCACGATTGGAGCCTTCTTCGGCATCATGCTGGCCGGCGTGCCGATCGCGCTGTGCCTGTGCCTCGGCGCCCTCATCTACATGGCGGCGACCGGCAACATGCAGCTCCTGCCGAACTACCCGCTGCAGATGTTCGGCGGCGTCGACAGCTACGGGCTGATCGCCATCCCGCTCTTCATCCTGATCGGCGAGATCATGAATGGCGGCGGCATCACCCGCCGCATCGTCGACCTCGCCATGGCCTTCGTCGGCTCGCTCAAGGGCGGGCTGGCCTATGTCAACATCCTCGCCAACATGTTCGTCGCCTCGATCCTGGGATCGGCGACGGCCCAGGTCGCGATCATGGCGCAGGTCATGGTCCCCGAGATGGAGCGCAAGGGCTACGACAAGGACTTCGCCGCCGGCCTCACCGCCTATGGCGGCATGCTCGGCCCGATCATCCCGCCTTCGGTGATGTTCGTCGTCTATGCCGTGCTGGCGCAGGTCTCGGTCAGCGACATGCTGATGTCTGGCATCGTGCCGGGCGTGCTCCTGACCGTCCTGTTCTTCCTGATCATCGCGGGCATGGGCTTCGTCTACAACTATCCGGCCGGCGACAAGCTGACCCTGCGCGAGCGCGCCAAGATCGCGCTGAACTCGGCCCCGACCCTGCTGATCCCGATCGTCATCGTCGGCTCGATCCTCGGCGGCTTCGCCAATGCGACGGAGGCGGCAGCAGTCGGCTCGGTCGCGGCGCTGCTGATTGGCCGCTACTGGACGAAGCAACTCAGCTTCGGCCAGCTGCCGCAGATGATGCTGCGCGCCGGCGTCTATTCGGCGATCGTGCTCTTCCTCGTCGCCGCCGCCGCCGTGTTCTCCTGGGTGCTGGTCTACGGCAAGGTCCCGCAGAGCGTCGCCGCCTCGATCCAGTCGATCGCCAAGGATCCGGTGACCTTCATGTTGCTGGTCAACGTCATCCTGCTGGTGATCGGCACGGTGATCGACGGCATCCCCGGCCTGATCATGACGGTGCCGATCCTGCTGCCGATCGCGACCGAGGTCTATGCGATCGATCCCCGCCATTTCGGCGTGGTCGTGGTGATCAACCTCGTGCTCGGCCTGCTCTCGCCACCTGTAGGCCTGTGCTTCTTCGTCGCCGCCGCGGTGACGGGAGCCAAGCCCGGCAAGATGTTCCTGGTGACGCTGCCCTTCTTCATCATCTCCTGCGTCCTCCTGGTCCTGCTCTCGATCTACCCATGGCTGTCGCTGGCCCTGGTGAAGTGAACCCGTCCGCCAACCAATAAGGGGAGTTCCGTCATGACCATTTCACGCCGCCACCTGATCGCCGCCGCCGCGACCCTGCCGATCGCCAAGCCCTCGCTGCTGCTCGCCCAGAGCAAGGACCTGCGCCTCGGTATCCTCACCCCGAACGGCCATCCCTGGAACGTCGCAGCGGTGAAGGTCGGCGAGCGCCTGAAGGCCGAGACCAATGGTCGGCTGAACCTGACGGTCTTCCACTCCGGCCAGCTCGGCAACGAGGCGGCGATGCTGCAGCAGATGCAGTCCGGCGCGCTCGACATGGGCTGGATCATGGCGGCCGAGCTCGGCTCGCGTGTCCCGGCGATCGGCGCGATCACCGCGCCCTACATCGTCGACTCCACCGCCAAGATCGCCAAGCTGGTGCGCGATCCCGTCGCGATGAAGCTGTTCGACGTGCTGCCGCGCGAGACCGGCTGCGTCGGCATGGCCTGGGGCATCACCGGCATGCGCGCCGTCTTCGCCGCCAAGGAGATCGACGGCATCGCCGGCATCAAGGGCATGAAGCTGCGCATCAACCCGACGCCGGTCTATCGCGACTTCTACCAGCTGCTCGGCGCCGCCCCGACCCCGATCCCGACGCCGCAGGTCTTCGACGCGATGACCAACGGTCAGGTCGACGGGCTCGAGGCCGACCTCGAATTCTCCTGGAACCAGCGCTTCGACAAGGTCTCGAAGACCATCCTGCAGATGAACGCGATCTTCATGCCGGTGATCGCGCTCGCCTCGGGCCGTGTCTGGCAGGGCATGCCGGCGGCCGATCGCGAGCTGATCCAGAAGACGGTGCGCGCCGCGCTCGACGAGCAGATCGACGCGCTCGCCGTCAACGAGCCCAAGCTCGTCGAGCAGTTCAAGGCGGCCGGCGCCAACTTCAAGCTCGCCAACCCGAAGGACGCCGAGGCGGTCGTCGCCGAGTTCGACAAGATCTGGCTGCCCAAGGCGCCGGTGCTCGCCGATCTGCGCAAGGCCGGCAAGTCGATCTCGGCCTGATCTCGGGCTACCATCCTGGCTGCGGGCGTTTCGCTCGCAGCCGCATTCCTCCCGCCAGCGGACCCCTGCCATGACCAAGAACATCTTCAGCGGTACCATTCCCGCCCTGATGAGCCCCTGCACCGCCTCGGGCGATGTCGATTACGCCGAGCTGGTGCGCACCGGCCGCCATCTGATCGACGCCGGCATGTCGGCGGTGGTCTATTGCGGCTCGATGGGCGACTGGCCGCTGCTCACCGACGAGCAACGCATGGAGGGCGTCGAGGCGCTGGTGAAGGGCGGCATCCCGCTGATCGTCGGCACCGGCGCGCAGAATCCGAAGCGCGCCGCCGCGCTCGCCGCCCATGCCAAGAAGGCCGGCGCGCAAGGGTTGATGGTCATCCCGCGCGTGCTCTCGCGCGGCTCCTCGCTCCAGGCGCAGCGCGCCCATTTCGAGGGCATCCTGGAAGCAGCGGTGGACTTGCCGTCGGTGATCTACAACAGCCCCTATTATGGCTACGAGACCAAGGCCGACCTGTTCTTCGCGCTGAACAAGCAGTTCCCGCATCTCGTCGGCTTCAAGGAGTTCGGCGGCGGGGCGGCGCTGACCTATGCGGCCGAGCACATCACCAATCGCGATTCCAAGCTGACCCTGATGGTCGGCGTCGACACGCAGGTCACGCACGGCTTCATCCGCTGCGGCGCCGGCGGTGCGATCACCGGCATCGGCAATGCCTTGCCCAAGGAGGTGCTGCACCTCGTCGCGCTCTCGCAGAAGGCTGCCGCCGGCGATCCGCAGGCCGAGCGTGACGCGCTCGAGCTGGAGCGGGCGCTCTATGTGCTGTCGTCCTTCGACGAGGGCGTCGACCTCGTGCTCTACTACAAGCACCTGATGGTGCTGGAGGGCCACAAGGCCTATGAGCGCCACTTCAACGACGCCGACAGGCTCTCCGACGCCCAGCGCAACTATGTCGAGACCGAATGGCGCCGCTTCAAGAGCTGGTACGCCAAATGGGCGGCCGAGGGGCGGGCTGCCAAGGCGGCGTGAGGTCAGCCGTCCTTCTCGGGTGAAGTGCGGAATAAAGGGCGCGGGGGAACCCTTCTCCCGTGTGGGAGAAGGGCAGGGATGAGGGCCCGCCCTATCCGCGGAAGGCGCGGCGGCACAGCCTCATTCCTATAATCGGCGGCAGTCCCTCACCCCTGCCCCTCTCCCATCCGGGAGAGGGGTTCTAAGGCGCCTATTCCGGATGCCGCGCATTCCACGCGGCGGCATACTCCGCGCACAGCCGGTCGAGCTCAGCTCGGTCGGTGACACCGGCAGGCCGCGCCCGCGAGGGCGAGGCCTGCTGGAACGGCACGGAGCGCTGATGCGCCACCCGCCAGATCCGGCGGAGTTCTGCGAGCGGATCGGCATGATCGTCGACCCTGATGTCGAAGCTCGGCACCGGCTCGCTCGCCCAGATCCTGATGGCGCAGGATTGCCGGCCGCGCTTGTCGCCACCGGCCTTTTCGCCGGCTTCGAGCGCGACCAGCAGGCGCTCGTCGAAGTCGAGCCCTGAGTTCTCGACATAAGCCTTCAGCGTCTCCTGGACGACTTCCGGCCCGGCCAGCATGTTGCCGGCGACCGAGACCTGCGGCCCATTCACTGCCCCGCACCAGTCGATGCAGGCATTGCCGGTATAGGACGCGGTGCGGCCGTCGCGGTCGATCAGATGGAATTGCCGATGCGCCCGGCCCTCATCGGCAGCGGTCAGATTGGCGATGATCTCGACCGAGGAGCGCCCTTCCTGCAGCAGCCTCAGGCCATCGACGCCGTATAGTGGGTTGACGAAGGCTTGTGTCGCGATCGCGCCGACCCGGCCGCAGCCATAGGGCACGCGTGCGCCGACGGCGAAGGCACAGGTCGAGACGGCGACGCCATAGGCGCCGGTCGCGGCATCGCGCGCGACGATTGACCAGGTCATAGGCTTATTCCTCAGCGGCCGGCGGCGTAGGCCTGCATCAGACGCGGGGTCGCCGCGGCGCGCAAGAGGCCGTTGGCGCTCTTCTCGGCTGCGGTCAGACGCCCGACCGTCCACGCCGGCGCCCGCTCCAGCTCATGTCCGCGGCGGATGAGATCGGCCAGGACGGCCTCGCCGACGCTCTCCTCGACCGCGAGATGGCCGGGGCGCGCCTCGCGCGGATAGAAGGTCGAGGGGAAGTGCTGGGTGTGGAACAGCGGCAGGTCGATCGCCTCCTGCAGGTTGAGGCCGTGATGGACCCGGCGCAGGAACATGCCGAGCTGCCATTGCTCCTGCTGGTCGCCGCCCGGCGTGCCGAAGGCGAGCCGCGGCTGTCCGTTCTCGAAGGCGATGGTCGGGGTCAGCGTCGTGCGCGGGCGCTTGCCGGGCGCGAGCGAGGAGGGCAGGCCCTCTTCGAGGAAGAAGGCCTGGGCGCGGGAGTTCAGCGGGAAGCCGAGCTCCGGGATCACCGGCGAGGATTGCAGCCAGCCGCCCGAGGGCGTCGCGGCGACCATATTGCCCCAGCGGTCGATCACGTCGATATGGACGGTGTCGCCACGCTGGGAGGAAGCGACCATCGAGGCCAGCGTCGGCTCGCCGACGGTCGCGCCACTCGCGGCACCATGCTGGCCAGCGATCCGGATATTGGCGAGCGCCTGCGCGACCTGGGCTTCGAAACCGGACACCGCGCCCGGGCGGATCTCCAGCGAAGCCTCGTTGCCGATCAGCGCGCGCCGGCCGCGGGCATAGTCCTCCGACAGCAGCGTCGCCAGCGGCACCTTCACGAAATCGGGGTCGCCGTAATAGGCCTCGCGATCGGCGAAGGCGAGCTTCATCGCCTCGGCGACATGGTGGATGAACTCGGGGCTGGCCGGACCCATCGAAGAGAGATCGACGCCCTCGAGGATCTTCAACGTCTGCAGGAACACAGGGCCCTGGCCCCAGGGGCCGATCTTGAACACCTCCCAGTCATGGTAGGTCACGCTCGCCGGCGCCTCGTAATGCGGCGTCCAGCCGGCCATGTCCTGAGCCGTGAGCAGGCCCTTGTGCCGGCGCCCGGTCGAATCTATCGGCGCTTCCGTCCGGCAGAAGGCGTCCATCGCCTCGGCGACGAAGCCCTTGTACCAACAGTCATAGGCGGCCTGAATCTGCTTCTGCCGGTCGCCGCCGGCAGCTTCCGCCTCGGCGAGGATGCGCTTGTAGGTGTTGGCCGCCGCCGGGTTGCGGAAGAGTTCGCGCGCCTTCGGGGCATTGCCGCCGGGCAGGTAGACCGCGCCCGATGTCGGCCATTCCCCGGTGAAGAGATCGCTTAAGCCCGCGATCGTGTCGGCGACGCGCGGCAGCATCGGGTGGCCGTTCTCGTAATAGCCGATCGCTGGCTCCAGCACCTCGCGTAAAGGCAAGCGGCCATGGTCGCGCAGCATCGTCATCCAGCCGCCGAAGGCGCCGGGGATCACGGTCGAGAGCAGGCCGTCGCCGGGGATGATGTCGATGCCAAGGTCCTTATAGGCCTTGATCGTCGCGGCGGCCGGCGCCGGTCCCTGCGCGCAAAGCACTTCGACCTTCTTGGTCTCCGCCGAATAGAACACCGCCGGCATGTCGCCGGCAGGGCCGACCAGATGCGGCTCGACCACCTGCAGCACGAAGGCGGCGGCGGCGCAGGCGTCGAAGGCGTTGCCGCCCTTCTCCAGCATCGCCATGCCCGACGCGGTCGCGAGCCAATGCGTCGAGGTGACGACGCCGAAGGTGCCGAGGATCTCGGGGCGGGTGGTGAACATGGATGGTTCCTTAGGCAGTAGGATCAGGATTCTTTGGGATCGAGCGCGTCGCGCAGGCCGTCGCCGAGCAGATTGAAGCCGAGGACCGCCAGGAAGATGGCGATGCCCGGCGCCACCGACATCCACGGCGCCTGTTCCATGAAATTCTTGGCGACGTTGAGCATCTGGCCCCAGGACGGGGAGGGCGGCTGCTGGCCGAGCCCGAGGAAGGAGAGGGCGGCTTCGAGGATGATCGCCTGCGCCATGAACAGCGTCGCCTGCACGATGATCGGCGAGAGCGTGTTGGGCAGGACATGAATCAGCATCAGGCGCAGGTCGCGCGCGCCGACCGATCGAGCCCCCTCGACGAAATCCTCGGCCTTGACCGTCATCACCTGGCCGCGCACCAGCCGGATGAAGATCGGCACAGCCGAGAGGCCGATCGCGATCATCGCATTGGTGAGCGATGGACCAAGGATCGCGGCGAAGGCGATGGCGAGGATGAGGAACGGGCAGGCGAGCAGCGCCTCGGTGACGCGCGAGATCACGATGTCGACCCAGCCGCCATACCAGCCAGCGGCAAGGCCGAACGGAATGCCGATCGCCAACGCGATCGTGACCGAGACGATGCCGGCGAGCAGCGAGGTCTGCGCGCCGTAGAACAGGCGCGAGACCTGGTCGCGGCCGAGCTCGTCGGTGCCGAACCAATAGAGTTCCGAGGGCGGCTTGCGGATCGCGAGGAAGTTCGATTTCAGCGGGTCGGCGAGCGGCAGGATCGGCGCCAGGATCGCCAGCAGAACGAAGGTCAGGACGAGGGCTCCGCCGATCAGCGCCGAGCGGTTGCGTATCAGCCGTCGCAGCACGCCCGGGCGCGCTTGCAAGGGGCCGGCGGCGCCGGTCTCGGTCACGGCGCTCATCAGGCGTTCCTCAGGCGCGGATTGGCGAGGATATAGAGCACGTCTGCGAGCAGGTTCATCAGGATGAAGCCGAGCGCCGTGCACAGCACCACGCCCTGGACGACACCGTAGTCGCGGTTGAAGACGGCATCGACGATCAGTTTGCCGAAGCCGGGGATGGTGAAGACCTGCTCGGTCAGCACCGCCCCGGCAAGCAGCTCGCCGAACAGCAAGGTTGACAGCGTGATGATCGGGATCAGCGCGTTGCGCAAGGCGTGGCGGTTGACGACGGTTTGCTCGTCCAACCCCTTGGCGCGGGCGGTGCGGACATAGTCGGAGCGCAACACTTCGAGCATCGCCGAGCGGGTATGGCGCATGATGAAGGCCGAGAGGCCGCCGCCGAGCACGAAGGCCGGCATGATCAATCGCTCGATCGCCGCCTTCGGGTCGACGAATATCGATTCGAAGCCCGAGGCTGGCAGCCATTTCAGCTCCACGGCGACGACCAGGATCAGCATGATGCCGAGCCAGAAGTTGGGGATCGAGAGGCCGGACAGCGCAAGCGCACTCGCGGAATAGTCGACGATTGTGCCCTTGCGTCGCGCCGCGATGATCCCGGCCGGGAGCCCGATCATCAGCGCGACGATGATCGAGGCCGTGGCGAGCTGGATCGTCACCGGCAGCTTCTGTAGGATGAGGTGCAGCACCGGCTCGCCGGTGCGGAGCGAGCGGCCGAAATCGCCCTGGATCACCTGGCCCAGCCAGGCGAAGAACTGCACCACGATCGGATCGTCCATCCGGTAGATCTCGCGCAGCCGTGCGATCACCTCGGGGTCGCGCTCCTCGCCGGCGATGACGAGGAACGGATCGCCCGGCAGCGCCCTTTGCAGGGCGAAGACGAACAGCGACACCAGGAACAGCGTCGGGATCGCAATCAGGACCCGGCGGCCGATTAGCGTGAACATGGCTGCCGGTCGCCGCCGCAGGCCGGGGAGGGAGCGCGGCTGCGCTCCCTCGTCTCGGATGAACTTCTCACGACCGCTTCAGCCCCGAGAGCCGGATCATCCCGTCGGGATTGATCACGAAGCCCTGGAGGTTGGAGCGCAGAGCGAAGAAGACGGTCTGGTTATAGAGATAGACGATCGGCAGTTCGTCCTGGAGGATCTTCTGGGCCGCGTCATAGCGCTTCTTGCGCTCGGCGACGTCGTAGAGCGTGCGGGCCTCGTCGAGCAGCTTGTCGACCTCGGCATTTGAGTAGCGCCCGTCGTTCTGGTTGCCCTTGGTCGTGACGAACTGGTGGATGTTGCCGTCGGGATCGATGCGGCCGGACCAGCCGATCCGGCTCATCTGGAACTTGCCCTGCTGCTGGTCGCGCAACTGGCTGGCGAATTCGGTCGAGCGGATCTGGACGTCGATGCCGGCCTCCTGCGCCATCGCCTGGATGACCTGGCCGAGCTGGGCGTCGACCGGATTGTTGGTGACGAAGAGCTCGACGCTGACCTTGGCGACCCCGGCCTCCTTGAGCAGGGCCTTGGCCTTGGCGACGTCGCGCTCCGGCACCGGCAGGGCGGCTGAGAGATACTGGTTGCCTGGATTGAAGGGCTGGTTCATCGGCGCATAGAGCCCTTCGAACACCACCTGGCTCAAAACCTTCCGGTCGATCGACAGCGACAGCGCCTGCCTGACGCGCTTGTCCTTGCCCATCGGCTGGTTGGCGGCGTCGGTATGGCCTGTGTTGATAGTGATGCCCTGATAGCCGAGGTTCGCGGTGCTCTGAACCTTGAGGCTCTTGTCGCCCTGGGCCGATTTCACATCGGTCGGCGCCAGCCGCTCCAGCATGTCGAGCTCGCCGGCGCGCAGGTTCGCGAGGCGGACCGTGGTGTCGGGAATCGCGCGATAGACGATCCGGTCGAACTGGTACTTGTCGGCTTCCCAGTGCCCCTTGAACTTGTCCAGAACGATCCGGTCGTTCTGGACGCGCTCGACGAATTGATAGGGGCCAGAGCAGACCGGCTTGGCGGTGATGTCGGGGCCGAGGCTCTTCGGCGACAGCATCATCCCGGCGCGATCGGTGAGCTGGGCGAGCAGCGTCGCATCGGGGCGCTTCAGCTTGAGGACGAGCGTCGCCGGATCGGGAGCGCTGACGCTCTCGACCGAGGCGAGCTCGGACTTGCGCAGCGAATCCGGCAGCGTCATCGCCCGTTCGAGATTGGCCTTGGCCGCCTCGGCGTTGAAGGTCTCGCCGTCATGGAACTTGGCGTCGGTCCTGAGCTTCATCGTCAGCGTCAGGCCGTCGCCTGAAAAGGACCATTCGGTCGCGAGCCGAGGGATGATCTTCAGCTCCGGATCGATATCGACCAGCCGGTCGCACAGGCCCATGAAGACGATACGACCAACAAAGGTGCGGGCCTTGTGCGGATCGAGCATGTCGGGGTCCTCCTGGAGCCCGATCCGCAAGGTCGATGGTGACTGGGCTTGCGCCGGAAGCCCGGCGAGGCCGAGCATGGCCGCAGACGCCAGCAGAACGATACGTTTCATCGCTGTTCCCCTCATCGTTGTTTTGCTTTGACCTGGGCCCGTTAGCCGAGGCTCCATCGCTCTTGCGGCGATCCCGGAGCCTCGCGGGAGATTCCAGCTTGGTCCCATTCGGTACCAAGCTGGCGCATTTTGCGGTGATCGTCGATAGGCTCGCGCTGTCCTCGCGGAGCTTTACCGGAACATTCCATGCTGTGGTGTCTGGCGCAATGGATACAATGTGACGGCGGGCCGTGCGAGGCGGCACGCTTCTGCATGGCGGCGCCGCGGCGATGGCCTGTCGCCGGGCGCACCAGTTCTGGTATGCAAGTTTCGCCGCGGGCCATTGCTCGTGACGGAAGGCAAGGGAAGGTCGAACGATGCTGCTGGGTGTGATTGCCGACGACATGACAGGCGCGACCGATGTCGCCCTGATGCTGAACCGCGCGGGTATGCGCACGGTCCAGGTCATCGGCGCGCCCGCTGCCGGTGCAAAACTGCCCGAGGCCGATGCCGTCGTCGTCGCGCTGAAATCGCGCACCAATCCCGTCGCGGAGGCCGTGGCGGATTCGCTCGCCGCCTGCGAGGCGCTGCTGGCGGCTGGTGCCAGGCAGATCCTGTTCAAATACTGCTCGACCTTCGATTCGACCGCCAAGGGCAATATCGGCCCGGTCGCGGATGCGCTGATGCAGCGCCTCAATGCCCATCAGGCGATCGTCTGCCCGGCCTTCCCAGCCAATGGGCGCTCGATCTTCCAGGGCTATCTTTTTGTCGGCGAGGTGCCGCTGCATGAGAGCTCGATGAAGGACCACCCGCTGACGCCGATGCGGGATTCCAATCTGATGCGGCTGATGGGCGCCCAGACCCCTCACAAGGTCGGGCTCGCCTCCTACGCTGCCGTCAACCAGGGCGCTGCCGCCGTGCGCAAGCGCCTGGCTGAGCTGGCGGCCGACGGCGTACGCTATGTCGTCACTGATGCCCTCGACAACGGCCACCTGATGGTGCTCGGCGAGGCGATTTCGGAGCATGTGCTGCTCACAGGCGGCTCCGGTATCGCCATGGGCCTGCCCGAGAACTTCCGCAAGGCGGGCCTGCTGCCTTGGCGCGAGACCGCGACGCATCTCTCGGCACCGACCGGCCGCGCCGGTATCATCTCCGGCAGCTGCTCGACCGCGACGCGCGGCCAGATCAAGGCGGCGCTGGCAGCCGGTATTCCCGCTCTGAAGGTCGATCCGCTGGCGCTGGCCAGCGGCAGGCAGACGGCGAAGGAATTGGCCCAATGGGCTTTGGCCCAGACGGCCGACAAGCCCTTCCTCGTTTACTCCAGCGATGATCCGGCCGAGGTCGCCTCGGTGCAGGACAAGCTCGGCCGCGACAAGGCCGGCGAGATCGTCGAGCACGCCTTCGCCGAGCTGGCACGCCTGCTGAATGCCGGCGGCGTCACCCGCCTGCTCGTCGCAGGCGGCGAGACCTCTGGGGCGGTCGTGCAGGGCCTCGCCATCCGCACCCTGGAGATCGGCCCGGAGATCGACCCCGGCGTGCCTTGGACCCGCGTCGTCGACGGGCCGGATATGGTGGTGGCGTTGAAGTCGGGGAACTTCGGCGCGCCCGATTTCTTCCTCAAGGCCTGGGAGCTTTTGAAGTAGCGCGATCGTGTCGCGTCGCCTCGCGTTTGCACTGCGGCAAACTCGTATAGGATAGGCGGTGCAAGCGAGGCTTTGGGGGTGCAGATGGCGTTTCTTGGCGATCTCCTGACCAGCGTCGCCGATCGCGGCCGGGCGCTGATCAATTTCGAGCGTTTCGCCTCGAACCGTCGGCGGCCGCTCGACAAGCTCTGCGACGATCTGCTTTCGGGGCGCGGCGAGGCCTCCGGCATGGCGCTGGCGCAGGCCGTTCTCGATGATTGGGAACGGCTCGACGACGCCGGCCGGCTCGCCTTCTTCCGCCTGCTGCTGGAGCGCTTCGGCCCGGATCGCGAGCGGCTCGACGCCGCTTTGGAACGCTATCGCGACAATCCCGATGCCGAGGCGATCGGCCAGCTCCATCTCGCTTCCGAGCCGCGCCGGCAGGAGCTCTTCCGCCGGCTCAACCTCGCACCCGGCGGCACGCATGTGCTGGTGCGCATGCGCGAGAGCCTGTTCGAGGCAATGAAGCAGGAGCCCGATCTCAAGGCGGTCGATGCCGATTTCCGGCACCTCTTCGGCTCCTGGTTCAATCGCGGCTTCCTGGTGCTGCGCCGCATCGACTGGACCACTCCCGCGAACGTGCTGGAGAAGATCATCCGCTACGAGGCGGTCCACGCCATCAAGGACTGGGACGATCTGCGCCGCCGGCTCGAGCCGGCCGACCGGCGCTGCTTCGCCTTCTTCCACCCGCAGCTGATCGACGATCCGCTGATCTTCGTCGAGGTGGCGCTGACCCGCGAGAGCCCGAGCCGGATCGCCGACGTGCTGAGCGAGGATCGCGAGGTGCTGCCGGCCTCTTCGGCGACGACTGCGGTGTTCTATTCGATCTCCAATTGCCAGGAGGGCCTGCGCGGCATCTCCTTCGGCAATTTCCTGATCAAGCAGGTTGCCGAGGATCTGAAGCGCGAATTGCCGGGCCTCGACGTCTTCGTCACGCTCTCGCCGGTGCCGGGCTTCGCGCGCTGGCTCGGGCCGGCGCTGGCGGAGCCGACCGAGCTCGGCCTGACCAATGAGGAGGCGACGCTATTGATGCAGTCGCCGGCCGAGGTCGCCAAGCAGGACGAGGTCACCCGCGCCCGTCGCGACAAGCTGCTCGGCCAGATTATGGCGCAGTACATGCTGCGCGCTCGCACCTCCTCCGGCCGCGTCATCGATCCTGTCGCCCGCTTCCACCTCGGCAATGGCGCGCGGCTGGAGCGCATCAATGTCGGCGGCAACCTCTCCGACAGGGGCTTGCGCGAGTCGCACGGCGTGATGGTCAACTACCGCTACGAGCTCGACGACATCGAGACCAATCACGAAGCTTTCGCCAGCCGCAACACCGTGGTCGCTTCCTCCTCGGTGAAGAAGCAGTTGCGGCCGGCCAATAACTGACCAAAGACAACGGAAACGCCTGAAAGGACCCGAAATCATGGGCAATCATCTGTTCGACCTGATCAAGGCCCGCATGCCGGCGCCGACCGCGCCTTTCGCGTTCCTCGATGACGGCCGGACCTATTCCTATGCCGACATGGTCGCGGTCTCCGCCCGCTTCGCCAATGCGCTGGTCGCGCTCGGCGTGAAGCCGGGCGATCGCGTTGCCGTCCAGGTCGAGAAGAGCATCGAGGCGCTGATGCTTTATCTCGGCACAGTGCGGGCCGGCGCCATCTTCCTGCCGCTCAACACCGCCTATACCCCGGCCGAGATCGAGTATTTCCTCGGCGATGCTGAGCCGGCGGTCTTCGTTTGCGATCCCGCCAAGGCGGAGGCGCTGAAGCCCTATGCCGAGAAGGCCCGCGCCAAGCTCGAGACGCTCGGCGTCGGCAACGGCAGCCTGCTCGACAAGGCCAATGCCGCCTCGGCCGAATTCGCCGATGTCGCGCGCGGCGCCGATGATCTCGCTGCCATCCTCTACACCTCCGGCACGACCGGGCGCTCCAAGGGCGCCATGCTCAGTCATGACAACCTCGCCTCGAACGCGCTGGCGCTGGTTGATTATTGGCGCTTCAGCAAGGGCGATGTGCTGCTGCATGCTCTGCCGATCTTCCACACCCATGGCCTCTTCGTCGCGACCAATGTGATCCTGTTCGCCGGCGCGGCGATGATCCTGCTGCCGAAATTCGACCCCGAGCAGGTCTTCAAATACCTGCCCAAGGCGACCAGCATGATGGGCGTGCCGACCTTCTATGTCCGGCTCTTGCAGGATCAGAGACTGACGCCTGCCTCGACCAAGCACATGCGCCTCTTCGTCTCCGGCTCGGCGCCGCTGCTGGCCGAGACGCATCGCGAATGGCGCGAGCGCACCGGCCACGCCATCCTCGAGCGCTACGGCATGACCGAGACCAATATGAACACCTCGAACCCCTATGACGGGGAGCGGGTGGCCGGCACGGTCGGCTTCCCGCTGCCGGGCGTCTTGGCGCGCGTCACCGATCCGGAGAGCGGCAAGGAGCTCGCCCGTGACGAGATCGGTATGATCGAGGTCAAGGGCCCGAACGTCTTCAAGGGTTATTGGCGCAACCCGGAGAAGACCAAGGCCGAGTTCCGTCCGGACGGCTTCTTCATCACCGGCGATCTCGGCAAGATCGACCCGGCCGGCTATGTCCACATCGTCGGGCGCGGCAAGGACCTGATCATCACCGGCGGCTACAACGTCTATCCCAAGGAGGTCGAGGCCGAGATCGACGAGATGCCGGGCGTGATCGAGAGCGCTGTGATCGGCTGCCCGCATCCGGATTTCGGCGAGGGCGTCACCGCCGTGGTCGTGGCGAAGGCCGGTGCCGATATCAGCGCCGCCGGCATCGCCAAGGCACTGGAGCAGCGCCTCGCCAAGTTCAAGCAGCCCAAGCAGGTCTTCGTCGTCGTCGACCTGCCGCGCAACACCATGGGCAAGGTCCAGAAGAACCTGCTGCGCGAGCAGTACAAGGACATCTACGCCAAGCAGCTCAAGGCTGGGGAGTAGGGCTTTCGTTCCTCTGGTCGTCCGGGGCGGAGCGAAGCGCAGACCCGGGACCCATTCCGGAACGGTTCAGGCATGGATCCCGGATCAGCGCCGCTTCGCGGCTTGTCCGGGATGACAAGCGTTGATCAGGCGTCAGGCGTGCACCGACGCCTTCAGCTCGATCGTCTCGCCATCGGCCGGGATGAGCAGCCGGTCGCGGCCGACACCACGGGCCTGGGCCGCCTCGCGCAGGGCCTGCCGACTGACCGTTGCATGGTCGAGCGCTTCCATGTGGACGGCTACGACGGTCGCCTGCGCGGCCTGCTCGGCGAGGTCGAGAGTCTGCTGCGCATCCATCACGATCAGCGTCCCGTCCCAGAGCGCGCCGCAGGAATGGGTGATAATCACGTCGGGCTCGGCCTTGGCGACGGCCTCCTGCAGCGGCGGATAGAGCACGCTGTCGCCGCACCAGTAGACGCAAGGCTCGCCCGGCGCTTCCAGGGTGAAGCCCATCACCTTCCCCATCACCTCGACGACGGGCCCGGTGCCATGCTGCGCCGGCTGCGGCTTGACCACGATCGGGCCGATGCGGACGAAGTGGTCGAGCGGCTCGACATTGCTGAAGCCGGCCGCCCGGATCGCCTCCTCGTTGCCGGGCTGGCAGATCAGCGGGATGTCCTTCGGAATCCTGGTCTTGGCGACGTCGTCGAAATGGTCGGCATGCAGATGCGAGACGATGACATGGTCGACGCCGGCGAGAATCTCCTCGATCGGCTCGGGCAGGTCGACCATCGGGTTCTGAGACTTGCCGGCGATCGAGCGGCGGCTGAGCTTCTCGCCGAAATCAGGGTCGATCAGCAGGGTCTTGCCGGCATAGCTCAGCTTGAGCAGGGCGTTGCGCAGGAGTTTGAGCTGCATGGCGGCTCCGGAGAAGGAGGGATCGGTTGATCCGATCCTTCCCGGATGCCGCCGCCGCGACCAGTTCGAATTTGTGAAGCAAACTGCATCGCGGCGTTAGGCTGCCCGCCGCTCAGGCCACGAACTGGCCGTAGGGCACGGTGTTGCGGGCGGTCCTGAGCGCGCTCGCCCACCAGTGCAATTGCCCGAGCATCGTCGCCATCGCGCGTTCCGCCCGGTCGGCGTCGCGCAGGCGTCCGGTCTCGTCGAACTGGTCCCAGGCATTGGCGAAGCAGACGCCGTCGCGGATCGTCGCGGCGTGCAGTTCGGCGAAGACGAGGCGGAGCTGCTCGACGGCGCGCAGGCCGCCGGAGACGCCGCCATAGGAGACGAAGGCGACCGGCTTGCCGCGCCATTGCGCACCGGTGCTGTCGATCAGCGCCTTGAGCGGGGCCGGGAAGCTGCGGTTGTATTCGGGCGTGACCACGATGAAGGCATCGGCCCGGCCGAGCCGTTCAGTCTGCTCGGCGAGGTCCTGCGCACCGGGATCGACGCTTTCGACCGAGAAGGGGCCGTCGCCCTCGATCTGCGCGATCGTCCAGCCGGCGACCTTGGTGCACAGGCGCCCCTGGCGCGTGCTGCCATAGATCACGGCGACCTTGATCTGGGGGATGAGCGGGCGATGCATGGGAGGGCTCCGAGGGGCTGGTGGTGCAGCGGAGCGATCTCTATAAGACCTCAACTAAGGTTAAGGTCAAGCGCCATGAAACACCCAACCCGCAACCCCTTCGCCGACGATCTCAGCGTCGGCCAGGTCGCGAGCCGCAGTGGCATCGCGGTCTCCGCACTGCACTTCTACGAGGCGGAGGGGCTGATCCGCAGCCGCCGGAACGCCGGCAACCAGCGCCGCTATCCGCGCGAGGTGCTGCGCCGCGTCGCGATCATCAAGGTGGCGCAGCGCACCGGCATACCCTTGAAGACCATCCGCGAGGCCTTCAAGACGCTGCCGCAGGAGCGCACGCCGACGGCCGAGGACTGGAGCCGGCTCTCCGCCGCCTGGAAGGAAGAGCTGGAGCACCGCATCGACCGGTTGACCCGCCTGCGCGACCATCTCACCGACTGCATCGGCTGCGGCTGCCTCTCGGTGAGGAGCTGCCCGCTGCACAATCCCTGGGACGAACTCGGCAAGCAGGGCGCGGGGCCGAGGCTGCTCGATCCGGATTGACGCCTGTCAGTTGGCCTTGTGCAGCTTCGCCAGCGGAAACCGCGCCACATCCGCGAGCAATTCGATGAAACCCTTGGCCTGGAGCTCGGCCGTGGCCTTGCCCTTCTCGGCCGTGGCGAGGCTGGCATCGCCCGCAGCGCCCGACGCGTGGACGTCCTGAGCCATCCAGGCGAAGGGATGCGCTCCCGTCGGCCGCAGCCATTTGTAGCCCTCGTCCGCCATCTCGACCGTGCGCGGCACGAACCGGCCGGCCTGGCTCATATCGACGAGGTCAGGCCGGAAATGCAGCATCAGCGAAGTCTCGATGTCGCCGGCATGGATGCCGTGCCTGGCGTCCATCTCGCCATAGAGCTCCGGCGGCAGGCCGAAATTGCTCCAGGAGGTCGAGACCGCGAACATGCCCTGGCTGACGCGCAACTCGCGCGCAACGACCTTCATCGGGTCGACATTGCCGCCATGGGAGGTGACGAGCACGAGCTTGCGCAGGCCGGCGCGTTTCACGCTCTCGCCGATCTCGATCCAGCTGCGGATCGCGCTTTCCCAGGAGATCGTCAGCGTGCCCGGCGAATGCAAATGCTCGTTCGATTTGCAGATCGCCTGGGTCGGCAGCACCAGCACATCGAGCCCGGCCGGAACCTGCGGCATGGCGAGCGCCAGCATCGCGTTCATCACGGTGGTATCGACCGACACAGGTAGATGCGGCCCATGCTGCTCGATCGCGGCGAGCGGCAGTACGGCGATGGTCCCCTCGGGCGAGAGGCCGGCGAACTCGGTGGTCTTCAGGTCGCCCCAGAAGCGTGCGGTCATGATCTTCAGATCTCGTCGGTCAAGCTGCGGGCCGGGCCCGCGATTCGTGCCTGCTGCCTCAAGGCGGCAAGACTGCCCAGCATAGTGACCGGGGATGACGAGGGAAGGGCTGGTGGCACGCGCATGCCATGCGGGCTGGAGCCTCCTCGGCAAAGCCTGTCTGTGCGAAAGCCGGCGGCGATGCATTTCCAGCGGCCTATCAGCCGTGGCATACAAGCTGCCTGCCGGCTGCGGATATCACGCTGTCGGCGACAGGTTCGCGACATAATGGAGGGGGTTCGGCCATGACGATGAAGTATCGCCTCGACCGGCGCGCTGCGCTCGGCTTGCTCGGTGGCTCGGCCGCCTCGGTGCTGATCCCGGTGCCTGGCGCGCGCGTCAACGCCCAGACTCTCGACAAGGTCAGCTACCAGACCAATTGGCGCGCCCAGACCGAGCATGGCGGCTTCTACCTCGCCGCCGCCAACGGCATCTACAAGAAGTACGGCCTCGACGTCGAAATCCGGCCCGGTGGTCCGCAGCAGAACCCGACCCAGCTCCTGCTCGGCGGCCGCGTCGACATGATCATGGGCAACTCGCTGGAGGCGCTGAGCTTCGCGCAGGAGAACCTGCCCTTCCTCTGCATCGCCTCGATCTTTCAGAAGGACCCGCAAGTCCTGATCTCGCATCCCGGCCAGGGCAACGACACGCTCGCCGCCCTCAAGGACAAGCCAATCCTGATCGCGGCGCAGGCCCGCGTCGGCTTCTGGCCCTTCCTGAAGCTGAAATTCGGCTTCCGCGACGAGCAGATCCGGCCCTACACCTTCAACATGGCGCCGTTCCTGGCCGACAAGAAGCTGACGCAGCAGGGCTTCTTGTCCTCCGAGCCCTTTGTCATCCGCAAGGCCGGCGTCGATCCGGTCGTCCATCTGCTCGCCGATGCCGGCTTCGAGAACTACAACACCACCATCACGATCTCCCGCAAGATGGTGCAGGAGAAGAAGGAAGTCGTGCAGCGCTTCGTCGACGCGACCGCCGAAGGCTGGGCTGAATACATGAAAGGCGGCCCGAACATCGCCGCCGCCAATGCCCGGATCCTAAAGGACAATCCGGACATGGATCAGGAGAAGATCGACTACGCCCTCAAGGTGATGAACGACAACGGCATCGTCACCTCGGGCGACGCGAAGACACTCGGCATCGGCGCCATGACCGATGCGCGCTGGGCGAGCTTCGCCAAAACCATGGCCGAGGCCGGCGTCATTCCCGCCGGGGTCGACGTCAAGAAGGCCTACAGCCTCGAGTTCATCAACAAGGGCGTCGGCAAGCCCTGAGAGGGCGGCCCGCCGTGTATAGCGGGTCATCCCGGACGAGCCGCCGCAGGCGGCGCTGATCCGGTATACATGCCGGAACGGTTCAGGCATGGGTCCCGGGTCTCCCTTCGGTCGCCCGGGATGACTCCAATCTAAAGATTGAAAACTGGATCATCAGGCCTTTGGACACAGCCTATCTGAGCACACATCCGGCGGCGGGGCAGGAGAGCGGGGCTCCGCTCGTCTCGATCCGCCGGGTCTCCAAGCAGTTCGCCAACGGCACGATCGCCGTGCGCGACGTCGATCTCGACCTCGGCACCGGCGAGTTCATCAGCCTGCTCGGCCCTTCCGGCTGCGGCAAGTCGACCTTGCTGCGCATGATCGCCGGGCTGGGCAGCCCGTCCACCGGCACGATCGATTGGCCCGGCACCGGCGAGGACAAGGCCGGGCGCGATCTCGGCTTCGTCTTCCAGGACCCGACGCTGATGCCCTGGGCCAATGCGCTGTCCAATGTCATGCTGCCGCTCACGCTGAAGCATGTGCCGAGGCGCGAAGCCGAAGAGCGCGCGGCCGAGATGCTGGCGCTGGTCGGGCTGAAGGGCTTCGAGAAATCCTATCCGCGCGAGCTCTCCGGCGGCATGAAGATGCGGGTCTCGATCGCCCGCGCTCTGGTGATGCGGCCGAAGATCCTCTTGATGGACGAGCCCTTCGCCGCGCTCGACGAGATCACCCGCCACCGCCTCAACGACGACCTCCTGAACCTGTGGTGGTGCGAGCGCTTCACCGCGGTCTTCGTCACCCACTCGGTGTTCGAGTCGGTCTATCTCTCGCAGCGCATCGTGGTGATGGCGGCGCGGCCCGGCCGCGTCATGGCTGATCTCGATGTCTCCGCGCCCTATCCGCGCGACGAATTGTTCCGGACTTCGGCCGAATACGCCCATCTCTGCCGGCTCGCCTCCGGCAAGCTCAAGGAGGCGATCGGCGCATGAGTTCCTCGTCCCCCGCAACTGCGGTGCCGCATGACGGCACCGATGCCGAAGCCCGCCCGCTCGCCCTAGCCGAGCCCACCATCCTCGGCCTGCCGGTCAGCTTCTGGCCGCGCATCCTCGCGCCGATCGCCGTCGGCGTCCTGGTGCTCGGGCTCTGGGAATTCGCCGTGCGCTGGAACGAGGTGCCGTCCTATGTGCTGCCCGGGCCGCTCCTGGTCGGCCAGACGCTGATCGCCGATTGGGGCACGCTCTCCACCTCGCTTTGGGTTACCTTGCGCATCACCTTCATGGCGCTGGCGGCGGCGGTGATCGTCGGCGTCGCGCTCGCCGTGCTGTTCACCCAGTCGAAATGGCTGGAGATGGCGCTTCTGCCTTATGCCGTGATCCTGCAGGTGACCCCGATCGTCGCGATCGCGCCGCTGATCATCATCTGGGCCGGCGACATCAACCTGTCGCTCCTGATCTGCGCCTGGATCGTCGCCTTCTTCCCGATCCTGTCGAACACCATCCTCGGGCTGAATTCGGCTGACCACAACCTGATCAACTTCTTCCAGCTGCATGGCGCGACGCGCTGGCAGACCCTGCGCTATCTCAAGCTGCCGGCGGCGCTGCCCTATTTCCTTGCTGGTTTGAAGATCTCGGGCGGACTCGCGCTGATCGGCGCCGTCGTTGCCGAATTCGTCGCCGGCACCGGCGGCTCGGAATCGGGGCTGGCCTACCGCATCCTTGAGGCCGGCTACCAGCTCAAGATCCCACGCGTCTTCGCGGCGCTGCTGATGATCTCGCTCTCGGGCATCGCCATCTTCCTGGCGACCAGCCTGATCTCGCATCTGCTGCTGCGGCGTTGGCACGAGAGCGCGCTGAAGCGCGAGAACTGAGCGGCGTCACGAAGCATTTTCAAGCGAAGTGGATACCGGTTCGCGTGAAGAAAATGCGGAAGATCAGAGGTTTCAGCCGAAGAAGTGCAGCCGGTCCTCGACCGGCAGCGAGGCGATCGCCCGCAGATCGGCCTCGGAATAGCTGAGCTCGACCCGCGCCGAACTCGCCGTGTCCGGCAGCATGATCGCTTTGGCCTTTGCGCCGACATCGGCGAAGGCGATATCGTCTTCGGCGACCTGGGTGCTGCTGCGCCGGCGATAGGGCTGTACCTGCTGCCGCAGCCCAGCCTCGTTGAGAGGCGCGCGCTGCTGCGTGTCGCCCTCGATCACGTCGATGTCGCCAGGATCGGTCACCGGCTTCGCGGAGCTCGACCACAGCGGCTCTGCCGGCGGAGCGGGCGCCGGAAGCGGCGGCTCGACCATGGGCATGGCGGTTCCATCGCCTGTGGCGCGCAGGCTCGCATCGAGCATGGCGACAGTGTCGGCGACCTTCTCGATCTGGTTGGCGCCGGCTTCGATCACCGTGGTCGCGCCGTAGATCTCGGTCGCGCGCCGGTCGAGCCGGTCGCAGAGTTCGGGAGGCGCGCCATCCTCGCGCAGGGTCCAGGCGATCTCCTGGATGGCTTCGGCCGCCTCGACGATGCCGGCAGCGGTCTCGTGAATGCGGGCGGACAGGCGGGCGGAGGCGCCGCCGACGCCGGCACGATCGAGGTCGTCGCGCAACTCGGCGATGGTACGGGCCGTTTCCGAGAGATCGGCGCCCTGGTCGAGCATGGCCGCGGGAACCGTGCAGAGCCGCTCCAGGCGGGCGATCGCCGATAGCACCATCTCGGTGTCGGTCTGCCGGTTGCGCCGGGCGTATTCGGCCAGGAACCAACGCCCGCGCGCCGTTTCCATGACGGCGGCGGCAATCGCGTCATAGTCGGCCGCGCTCAGCGGGGATAGCGAACGCGCGTCGCTCATGGCCAGGCTGCACTCCATGGGCTGGCCGAAACGCGTTTCGCCGGCCGAAGATGCCCATCGGCAAAATTGCTGCTGATTCTTTAAGAAATCGCTGCCATGGGCATGTCGCCGCCAATCCGGACCGGACCTCCGCGCCTGCTCGCCCTGCGCCTCTCGGTGATGCACGCGCTGAATTTCCTCGGCGTCGGCTTCTACCTGCCCTTCTTTCCGGTCTGGCTCGGCTCGAAGGGGCTGAGCGATATCGAGATCGGCTATGTGCTGGCGATCCCGATCCTGGTGCGTGTCTTCGTGGCCTCTTCGGTGACCGGCCTCGGTGACCGGCTGCGGCCCAATATCCTGCTGGCCTTGCTGAATGCGTTGGCGGCGGCGATCTATTTCGCGCTTGCGCCGCAGGTTCAGCTCGTCCCGATCGCGGTGCTGACGGCGCTCAGCGCCATCGCCCTGTCGGGCGTAGTGCCGCTCGCCGACGTGCTGACCACCACGCAGGTGAAGGCGGGTGCGCTGAAGGATTATGGCCGGGTCAGGCTCTGGGGTTCGGTGACCTTCGTGCTCTCCAACCTCGCCGGCGGCTATCTGATCGCCCGGCACGGCGCCTGGCTGATCCCCTTCGTGCTGGCCGGCAGCAGCGCGCTCGCGGCGCTCGCCGCGCTGCAGGCCCCGTCGCCGCCGCTGGGCCTCTCGCCGGCCACACCTAAAGGCACATCTGCGACCGGCTTTGGACTGCCGTTCTGGCTGGCGGTCGGCGCGGCGGCTTGCGTCAACGCCACGCATGCGGCGGTCTATGCTTTCAGCTCCCTGCATTGGCGCAGCATCGGTTTCAGCGGCGAGGCGGTCGGCTGGCTCTGGGCTGTCGCCGTACTCGCCGAGATCGCCGTCTTCCTGTTCGCCGGCAGCATTGCCGCGCGCGGTCTCGTCGGCCTGCGCTGGATCGCGATCGCGGCTGTGGCGGCGGCGCTGCGCTTCGGGGCGATGAGCGCCGATCCCGACCTTGCCGTCACCTTCCTGCTGCAGCTTCTGCACGGCGTCACCTTCGGCTGCATGCATCTGGGAACGCTCGCGGCGGTGTCGGCGCTGTCACCTGAGGCGCGCCGCGCGGCGGCGCAGGGGCGTCTTGTGGCCGCGAGTGCTCTGGTTATGGGACTGACGACGATCCTCTCCGGTTACCTTTATCGCCTGTTCGGCCCCGGCGTGTTTCTCGCCATGGTGCCGGTCGCACTGCTCGGGCTCGTTCTGGCAGTGCTTGCCATCCTCCGGGCGCGCGGCGATACAGGCTATGGGGGCCGAATCGGATATGGGGAGTAGGCGAGCCGTCATGGCTGTCGTCGACGACGTTGAGCCGCAGGCGGTCTATCGCGACGATGGTGGCGTCCTCGTCGTCTCCCTGGCCGGGCGCTGGAGCGTAGGGCGGGCGCCGCGTCTCGAAGCGCTGACCAGTGAATTGTCGAAGCGTGTCGCCGATGTGCGCCAGGCGCGGCTCGACCTGTCAGCTATCGAGCGCCTTGATACGCTCGGCGCCTATCTGCTCGGCCAGGTCAAGCAGGCGGGCGAAGCGAAGGGCGTGTCGGTCGAGCTGGTGAGCCGCCGTCCGGAGCACGAGGTGCTGCTACGCGAGGTCGAGCGCGACGTCACCGACTACCAGCCGCCGGTCCGCCCGATCGGGCTGGTCACGATCCTCGTCGACATCGGGCAGGCGGTCATCCGCTTCGGCCGTGACCTCGCCGGCGGCGCCGTCTTTCTCGGCGAGGTGATGGCGGGTTGCGTCGGCGCCTTGCTCGGGCCGCGTCGCTTCCGCGGACCGTCCCTGGTCAATCAGGTCGAGCTGATCGCCTTCAATGGCGCGCCGATCATCATCCTGATCTCGTTCCTGGTCGGCTGCATCGTCGCGCAGCAGGGCATCTTCCAGCTCCAGCGCTTCGGCGCCACCGCCTTCGTCGTCAACCTGACCGGCATTCTGATCCTGCGCGAACTCGGGGTGCTGCTGACCTCGATCATGGTGGCGGGGCGCTCGGGCTCAGCCTTCACCGCCGAGATCGGCTCGATGAAGATGCGCGAGGAGATCGATGCGCTCCGGGTCATGGGGCTCGACCCGATCGAAGTGCTGGTGGTGCCGCGCATCCTGGCGCTGATCATTGCGCTGCCGATCCTCTCCTTCATCTCTTCCATGTCGGGTTTGGTCGGTGCCGGCTTGGTGAGCTGGCTCTATGGCGGCATCGGCCTCGACACCTATCTCGACCGCCTGAAATCGGTGATCACCTGGCAGCATTTCGCCGTCGGCCTCATCAAGGCCCCGTTCATGGCGTTCGTGATCGGCCTGATCGCCTCGATCGAGGGCCTGGCGGTCAAGGGCTCGGCCGAATCACTTGGCCATCAGGTGACGGCGTCGGTGGTGAAGGCGATCTTCATGGTGATCGTGGTCGACGGGCTGTTCGCCATGTTCTTCGCCTCGATCCGGATGTGAGGGAACCGGTGCTCGACAGGCCCTCTCAAACCGGTCCGCGCGGACCTCAGGCGTCGGGTGGCGGGGAACCCGATGCGGTGATCCGCGTTCGCGATCTCAAGGTCGCCTTTGGCGACAAGGTGATCATGGACGGACTCGATCTCGATGTGATGCGTGGTGAAATTCTCGGCTTCGTCGGCGGATCCGGCCAGGGCAAGTCGGTGCTGACCCGCACCATCCTCGGCCTCGTGCGCAAGCAGCGCGGCACGATCGAGGTCTTCGGCGAGAATGTCGACAGGCTCGATCCACGCGGCCGGCGCCGGCTCGAACGCCGTTTCGGGGTGATGTTCCAGCAGGGCGCGCTGTTCTCGGCGCTGACCGTCAAGCAGAACATCCAGGTGCCGATGCGGGAATATCTCCAGCTTTCGCCGCGCCTGCTCGAAGAGCTCGCCATGCTCAAGATCGAGATGGTCGGCTTGAAGCCCGATGCAGCCGACAAGACGCCTTCGGAGCTCTCCGGTGGCATGATCAAGCGCGCTGCGCTCGCCCGGGCCCTGGCGCTCGACCCGGAGATCGTCTTCCTCGACGAGCCGACCTCGGGCCTCGACCCGATCGGCGCCGCCGAGTTCGACGAACTGATCATGACGCTCAAGCAGACTTTGGGCCTGACGGTGTTCATGGTAACCCATGATCTCGACAGTCTATACGTAGCTTGCGACAGGATTGCCGCTTTGGCGGACAAGCGTGTCATCGCGGTCGGTCCGCTCGCCACCATGCTGGCTTCCGATCATCCCTGGCTCAAAGCGTATTTCGGCGGCGAGCGCGCACGCGCCCGCATGCCCGAGCAAACGAGGACGTGACGGACGCCCGCGATGGAATCCCGTGCGAACTACGCCCTGGTCGGTCTCTTCACCCTCGCCGTGATCGCGGCGATGTTCGGCTTCGTCTACTGGTTCGGTAGCGGCGGCGGCGGCCGCAAGCAGGATGTCCGCGTGATCTTCACAGGCACCGTCACTGGCCTTGGACGCGGCTCGAGCGTGCTCTTCAACGGCCTGCGTGTCGGCGAGGTCAAGCAGATCGGCCTGCAGCCGGACGATCCGCGCCGTATCTTCGGCGTGATCGAGGTCGAGAACACCACCCCGCTGCGGGTCGATACCCGCGCCCGCATTGAGGCGCAGGGCCTCGCCGGCGTGGTCGCTTTGCAGCTGATCGGCGGCGAGCCCGATGCCGCCTTGCTGCAGGCCAAGCCCGGCGAGCCGCTGCCGACCATCATCGCCGAGCGCTCCGAACTGCAGGACATCATCGAATCGGCCCGCAACGTCGCCAAGAAGGCCGACGAGGTGCTCGGCAACCTCGATGGGCTGATCAAGACCAATGCCGGCGCGATCACCAACACCGTCAGCAATATCGAGAAGTTCTCCAAGGCGTTGGGAGATAATTCAGGCAGCATCGACAAGCTGATGGTGAGCTTCGGCCAGATCGCCGATACGATCGCGCCGCTCTCGCAGAAGCTCGGTACGCTGAGCGAGGAATTGACCTCGGTCGTCCGTTCGATCGATCAGAAGAAGATTACGGGCATCGTCGACAACATCGACAAGTTCACTGCGGCACTGGGCGGTTCGAGCAACGACGTGTCGAAGGCGGTCAGCGATGTGGCCTCGATCACCGACAAGCTCAATCGTGCCGCCGACCAGGTTGAGGGCGTGCTCAAGGCGGCGCAGGCCTTCCTGAACACGCAGGACGGGCAGGGCGCCTTCGCCGAGGTCGCCAACGCCGCGAAATCGATTCGGGTGCTGGCCGACAATCTCGATAAGCGCACCGCCGAGATCACCACGGGCATCAACCGCTTCACCGGCCCGGGCCTGCGCGATCTCGAAACGCTCGCCTCCGACGGCAAGCGCACGCTTGGGGACATCAACCGCGTCTTGCGCAGTGTCGAGCGCAATCCCCAGCAGTTTATCACGGGCGCCCGCCCGCCGCTTCCCCAGTATAATGGATCGCGCTAGCTCGATATGACCATGCTGACTTCGCCTTCGCTGCTTCGCGGTCGCCTGCGTGCCCTGTCCATTGCGGTCGCGGGCTCGTTGCTGCTGGCCGGTTGCGGCGGCGGGCCGGCGCCGACCACCTACGACCTCTCCGCGCCGCGCGATTTCGGCCGCATCGGCGGAGGCGGTGGCGTGCTGATTGTGGCCCAGCCGACGGCGGTGCAGGCGCTCGATTCCGACCGGCTGATCGTCAAGGATTCGAGCGGCGCACTGTCCTTCCTCGGCGGGGCGCAATGGGCCGACCGGGTGCCCAATCTGGTGCAGACCCGCCTGATTCAGACCTTCGAGAACGGCAGCCGCATCGCCGCCGTCGGCCGGCCGGGCGAGCGCATCGTTCCCGATTTCCAGCTCAACACCGATATCCGCGCCTTCAACATCGACGCCGCCAGCGGCCAGGCCGTGGTCGAGATCACCGCCAAGCTGATCGGCGACCGCTCCGGCAAGGTCCAGCGCGCCAAGCTGTTCTCAGCGCGGGTGCCTGCTGGTGCCGAAGGGGCAGGAGCGGCGCAGGCCCTCGACCAGGCGCTCTCGCAGGTGCTGATCCAGATCGCCCGCTGGGCGCGCTGAGCACGCAAGCCTGGACGTTGACGCGTCGAAGGCGTCGCTCGAAGCCCATTCCAAAAGAAAAAGGCCGCCTATAGGGCGGCCTTTTCGTATCGGCTTGTGACCGCCTCTTACTCGAACCGCCCGCTGGCATGGGCCAGCATGGTGTAGACCTTGCCGGTCTCCGAGGTCAGGTAGGTCTTCGCCACCATCGAGTCGCGGTCATCCTTGGCGGCTTCGCCGAGCAGGCGCTCGAACTCCTCGATATAGCGGTCGACCGTCTCCTTGAACTCGGTATCGCGGCGGTATTTGCGACGGATCTCGTCGAAGGTCTGCTGGCCCTGCAGGGTGTAGAGCCGGCGGGTGAAGACGTTGCGCTCGCCGCGCTTGTAGCGCTCCCAAAGCTCGACGGCGGCGTCATGGTCGATCATCCGGGCGATGTCGACCGAGAGCGAATCGAGCTTCTCGATGCTGTGCGCCGTCGGCTTGGCCGCTTCCGGCGCCCGGTCGTCGCGCGAGGCGCGGCTGAGCAGGTCCGAGAGCCAGCCGGACTTGGCCGGAGCAGGCTGCTCGGCGACAGGCCGGCGCGCCGGTTCGGCACGCGCTGGCTCGGCCCGCACCGGCTCGGGGGCAGGGGCGGGGCGCGCCTGCACAGGTTCCGGCGTCGGGTCGATCGAGGCGCGCAGCGGCTCGGTCAGCACCGGCGCGCTCTGCACGGCGACAGATGACGAGGCGCTGACGACCGGCGTCGGCTGCTGATAGCTCGACGTCGCCCGCCGCTCGCCGTTCGGGCGCGCGACATCGCTGCTGCGGCCCGAGCGTGAGACGATCTCGGTCAGCTCGTTGAGCGCCTTGATCTGGTCGGCAACGACGCGGCGCATCGCGGCGGTCGATTCCTGCGTCTCACGCGGCAGCTCGAGCACGCCCTTCTTGAGTTCGGTGCGCGTCGTCTCGAGCTCGCGATGGATCTCGGCCGACATCGAGCGCATGTCCTCGGCGGCGCTCTGGAAGCGCTCCGTGACCTTGCCGAGTTCGCCGGAGACCTCGTTCACCACCTCCTCATAGGCCGCGCGCAGCGCCTGCGCGGTGACCTCGCGCTCGCGGCCGCTGGCGGCGCGGATCGAGTCGAACTGCTGGGCGATGGCGCTGCTGGTCGATTCGGCGGCGTCGCTGAGCACGGTGCTGAGCTGGCGGGTGCGCGTCTCGGCATTGCTGAG
>JAESGM010000316.1_pt1 | contig 63070 bp, 45 predicted proteins | sample 9269721 | NCBI WGS metagenome assembly JAESGM01 (sample SAMN15720920, study PRJNA650825) | algae metagenome | isolation source: Komarekiella atlantica HA4396-MV6 and co-occurring heterotrophs from... | place: USA: Theobald House, Kauai, HI | collected 2009-07-29
TGCAAACACGCATGCTTATCATAGCACTGGCAAACGTAGTAATAGAGTTGGATCAGTTGTAATTGTCGCATTTTACAAACTTACCGCTTTATTGCTCGTTTGCTTTTTCTACTCTTGATTCACATTATATGTATGAAAGTATGCACAAAAACAGGAAGTTAACCGACCGGTTAAAGTCATCATTTTCAAAATAGTATCTTTCGACAACCCAAAACCTGCCCAACCCCACACAGACTCTTTCGGATTCTGTATGCGAACAGCTACCGGTTTGCTGTACCTGAATTGACTCGGCCCGAATGACGTTTCATCAGGCAATTATTCCGTTTCAAGCATCCTTTTGTCGGATTTTTCGGTTTCCAGCTACATATTTGCAAAAACTGTAATCCTTTTTGACCATGAACGTATTCATCATCGAAGACGAAGAACTTGCTGTACGGAAACTTACCCGGTTGTTACTGGATGTGGACGAAAGTATTCGTGTGGTTGGCACGGCTGCCAGCGTGCGTGCCTCGGTGGAGTGGCTCAAGACTCATGAGTCGAACCATCCGGAAGCGGCCGATCTGATTCTGATGGATATTGAACTGGCAGATGGACAGAGCTTCGAGATTTTCGAACAAACGACGGTCGGGGCTCCGGTCATTTTTACAACTTCATACGACGAATACGCGCTGAAGGCATTCAAGGTGAACAGCATCGACTACCTGCTCAAGCCTATCAAACGTAACGAACTGGAAGCCAGCCTGATCAAATACCGTACTACCAAGGCAACAGTTGTCGGCGATACTCCGAAAAGTACCGATCTGGGAGCGATTAACATTGATGCACTGGTACAACAGTTGCGCCAGCAGATACAACCGGTAGATTACCGGCGGCGGTTTCTGGTACGCCATCTGCAACAATGGGTGCCCGTCGAAGTCAGTGAAATTGCCTATTTTTATTCCGAAGACGGCGTGAGCCTGTTCCGCACCCGTACCAACCAGATGTTTCCGGTCGACTATACACTTGACGAACTCGAAGCCATGCTCGATCCGGCGCAGTTTTTCCGGGCCAACCGACAGTTTATTGTCGACATCAACTCGGTTCAGCAGATTCATCCGTACTTTAACAACAAACTGAAGCTGACACTCAAACCCTCTCCTGCCGATGAAGTGCTGGTGAGCCGCGAACGGGCTACGGATTTCAAGAAGTGGATGGGCAAATAACCTGCGGAAACCATGAAATTCCATAGATCCGGGCAGGTTTTGAGGTTTTTCAGGATTCTATTTATCCTGCCAGACAGCAGATCGGCAGGCAACTGACGTTTGGGTATGCTTCATTACAGATACAAAAACAGTATCGTTTGAAAATGCGAAACCGCCTTTTCAAAAACCCTGATGCCATGACTGTTTCTTTTCCTACGTATGACCAATGGTTGCTGTTCTTTGTAGGAGCCACCACCGTCATACTCACTGCTAACCTCATTCATTGGATTACGCGGCGGGAACGCATATATGCCCTGTATTCGGCTTACATCTTTATCTGGGTCGGTTTCTTCCTTAGCCAGGGATTGTCGTCCCAATGGGTTCATTTTCTGGCATCTATCGTATTGCAGCTATTTGCTATCTTGTTCTATGAACTTACCATCCTCTTTCTGAACCTGAAAGACCATCCCCAAAAAATGCGCATCTTCCATAATGGTCAGCGGGTGATGGCATTTTTTTGCATTTGTGAAATTCCTTTCTACTTTTTCAGCTCCGTCTGGCAACACCCCTGGCACGAACATTACATTCTGGTCGGTCGGGTGTCTGCGCAATCGCTGATGATCTATGCGGTGATTGTGTACGTTCAGCATCCCAACCGGATGGCTTCGTTTTTTATGGCGGGCACTGCCTTTATGCTGGTCATGCAGGCCATTGGCATGTATCTGCTTATCCGTTACGGCGAAGCGTCGAATGCATTTGATCTTCCCTTCAACACCCGTTTTCTACTTCAGGCAGGTATCCTGGTTGATATGGCTTGTGTATCGCTGGGACTAAACTATCGCCAGCGTCAGGAAACCATTCGTCAAGTATTGCTGGAACAAGAATTGACACACGAACGAGAAAAAAACATTCGCCAGCAGTTGGAAACCGACCTACGGTTGCAAAGGCTCAAACAGGAAAAGACGGATATGCAGATGCGGGCATTGCAGAGTCAAGTTAACCCGCATTTTCTGTTCAATAGCCTGAATTCACTCTCTTCACTGATCTATGAGAATCCAATCCAGGCAACAACATACGTGGATGAACTCAGCACAGTATATCGCTACCTGCTCCGGTCGGGCCATCAGGATCTGATTAGTCTGCAATCGGAACTGGAGTTTATTCAATCATACTATCATTTGCTGAAAACCCGTCACGGAGAAGGATTAGAGTTAGTAATCGATGTAGCCGATTTGTACCGTGAGCATCAGTTGCCGCCCCTGGTATTGCAATTATTGGTTGAGAATGCCGTCAAACACAATGTTATTTTGTCTGAACAACCCCTTACCATTCGCATTGGCATTACTATGAATAAGTGGTTATTGGTTGAAAACAACATTCAGCGGCGTAAGCTGCGTGTGGAATCGAATGGGATTGGCCTGAGCAATATTACCGATAAGTATCAGCTTATGAACTATCCACCACCACGCATTGAGGAAAATGACGGCTGGTTTCGGGTTTCCCTTTTGCTGCTGTCCAATTTACCATCCGCACATTTGATTGAAAACAAAAGCAGTGCCTGAATGATCAGGCACTGCTTTTGTTTACTTCTCCGCTAATCGGACAGTCTCGTTCTTCTTGGCAATGTCATTTTGAATCTTCGGAATGGTTTTCAGGTATTCGTAAATGGCGCCGGCTTCTTCATCGGTTAATGACATCCGTGGTGCCATGGGTGCCCTGAGTATTGAACCGTCAGGCCTGACGCCCATTTTTACGGCCCGAATGAATTGCTCCCTGGTGTATTTTTTACCAATGCCCGTGGCTTCATCAAATGTCAGGTTGGCCGAGTGAATCGGGTTGCCTTCCGCATCTTTGAACTGACTTCCTCCCCCGAAGTAACCTGGTGAACGTTCCGGATGCTCAGAATCCAGATCCAGGTAATTGGCAGAGTGACAACCAAAACAATCTCCTACCGCAGTAGCCATGTATTTTCCCACCATTACCGCATTGGTACTGTCGGGCAGGGCAATTTCCTGCTGCGGATATTGGTGCGGAGTCAGGATGGTCCAGAAAAGAAGCTTTGACGCAAAACTGTATTCAGCTGGCGGTGCTTCTTCTTTGCTGGCCTGCACCGGAAACCGGTCGGAACGCAGCCACGCAATCACCGACTTCATATCTTCGTCGGCCATCAGGTTGTAACCACTCATGATGGTGCGGGTGCCATCCGGCCGGACGCCGGTCCGCAGGAAATACATCAGCTCGCCATCGGTCCATTTGCCGATTCCTCTTTCCTTGTCCTGGGTAATGTTACGCGAGTAAATTTTCCCGAACATGGCCGGAATTTCCGCTAAATGCTTACCCGTGAGCCGGTTGTTTTTATCGGCGTGGCAGTCCATGCATTGCAGGAAGGCAATGGCTTCGCCACGCTTCACGCGGGCTTCGGTTACGTCAACCTTGAGCTCGGGAATAACCGGCGGGTCGTACGAACGAACGGGTGTGAGTGCAACGTAGGCACAAAAGCTTCCGGCCAGCAGCAGCAGCATGAGGAGACCTTGCCCGATGCGTTTGAATACTTTTTTTGCAGTTTTCATGTTGTGTATTGTGAATGAATGATCGTCAGAAGGGCACAGCACATGCCGGATGGAGTAGGTTTTAGCGGGCTGAGAAGATACTATTTTGCTAGCCTTGGTTCACACTCAGGCACCAACTACCCAACTGACAGATAGACAATTACCTCAGCCATACAAAGTAAATCAGACCATCCAGCCTCATCAATACAGGCAGTTACGAAGTGTCATTATTGCTGGTCCGGACAGCGATTTGGAGCTATCAACCGATGCGTAACGAACAGGAAAAACGGGAAGTTTTGGCAACGGGAAAGATACTAGTCGGGGATGGTAATCAATGGCAATACCACCAAGAAACGGTCCTGGGTTTCGTTTACAACGGGAGTAGTCTGGCCCAGCATCTGGTATTTTACCAGGATATTGGTCAGTCCGACACCATTGCTGGGCACACGCATCCCCTTTCGTTGCAGGTTGTTCCACACCAGCAAGTTGCCCGGTGCCTGGGCTGCAATATGGATTGCCAACGGTTGTTCGGGCAGTACGACATTATGCTTGACGGCATTTTCGACCAGTAACTGCAACGTCAGCGGAGGCAACTGGTAGTTCAGCCACTCGCTAGCCACTGTTATTTCCAGCGACAATCCGTTGCTGTAGCGTGTTTTTAACAAATGGTAGTACGACTGGATAAACTCCAATTCCGTTTGTAACGTAGTCAGATGACTGTCATTGGCACGTAGCAAATACCGGTATACCGTACTTAATTCTTCCAGAAAAAGGCGGGCTTGTTTGGGATCTTCTTCAATCAGCGAATCAAGTACATTGAGGCTGTTAAATAAAAAGTGTGGATTGACCTGCTGCTTCAATGCATCGAGTTGACTTTGCAGCGAAACCGTCTGCAATCGCTCTTTCTCCCGCTCTGCTTCTTTGAGGCGATTCTGGTATTGCACCGAACGCTGCACCAAAAATATTGCTTCGTAGAGAATCTGAAAAAACAGAAAGGTGGTGCCTGCACGCACCAGGTCCAATCCGTAAAAGTTTAATTCTAATCTAATGTTATTCAGGGTAATGCTGCTGCTTGAAACATCCATCTTTTCCAGTGAGCCATAGAGGAGCAAATACCGGATAATGGTAAAGATCCAGACAATGATTGCAGTAATACTGGTGCCGACCAGAAACGTAAGCAATAGCCGTCTGAACATATCATGTCTGGCCATATACTTTCGCCGGAAATACAAAATCACCACACGAATGCTGTGCCAGGTAACAATAATGCCTGCCAATGCAATGCTCATTCGTACGATTTTGCCAAGCGTAATCGGCAGTTCATACAAGTGACTGGCCCCAATGGTAATGATCCAGAGAGATGCAATCCCTCCGATGCGAAGCCACCGATCATTGAGCTTTTCTATGCCCAGTGTATTCAAAAGAATAGAGTTAAGTTAGTTGTATGAAAAAGCATCACACACACTTAGGTAAGCGTGTGTGATGCATCAGCAGCCGTAAGTCTGTTCTTACTCCAATAATACATTTTCTTTGCTGTTGGATGTAAAAGTATTGACAGTTTTTACATCGGCGTTTGCAGCGGCGCCATACCCAACAAACACGCCATATCCGCCACTGCCTTTGATGATCGAATTTTTCACGGTCAGTTTCGCTCCCGTGGTGTACACTGCAATATTCGCTTTTTTGTCCGATACAATGGCCACGCTGCCCGCATTGCTCACTTCGGCATTCTCAAGGTTGTTCTTATTGCTTGCCGAATATACCACAATCCCTTTCCAGAAAGCGGGTGCATTGCCCGCACTGGTAAATACAACTTTGTCCGCTGTGGTGCCCTGAGCCAGCAAATACCCATGTGTATTGATCCGTATGACAGCATCGCGATCCATCTCAAGCTTCACTCCCGGATTAAGCTTCCATCCGGTATTGATCCCTAATTCGCCCATTACACGGTACGGAGTTTTGTCATTGAAACCCGCCCATGTTACCTCAGCATTGCCATTGATCTCTGAGGATGCGGCCACTTCCACCACATCGCGTCCGTTGCCTCCGGTAAAGGCAGATGCCCGGTCAAGCTTGGCGATGTTATCGGCATACAGAAAAATACCCGCTTCGGTATTACCCGAGAATGCATTTTGCAAAAATTCATTCAGCAGACCTCCGTTGTACACATACACACCATACCCATCGTTCTGGGAGAAAATGGTATTTTTCAGTGAAATCTGACCTTTGCTGGCGCCTGCCACAAACAAGGCGGCTTTGGTGGTGCTGTACAAAGGCTTGCTGGCAGCATGCGATACCTCAACGTATTCCAGAATGTTGGCATTGCTGCCCGACTGGAGCATAATGCCATTCCAGTAACCTTTGCTTTTCTGCGTACCCAAAAACTTGATTTTCTTGTCGGCAGTGCCTTTGGCAATCAGTACACCACCATCGGAAATGGTTAGCCGTACATCCCGCTCAAAGGCAATCACCACGCCCGGCTGGATGGTCAGTTCCTGGCTGACTTCGATTGACTGTGTTGCAATGTAGTCGGGCAGGTCGGGATTGGCAATGCGATCTGTCAGGGTTGTTTTTTCTGTGATGTTTGTTTTCAGTGTAATTGGGTTCCCTGTTTCGGGCACGGGGTTTGGATCAATGGAATTGTCTTTTTTACAGCTGCTCAGACCAAGCATGACCAGCAATCCCATTACCGGAAGTGTACGGAAAAAATACGTTGTTTTCATTGTTGCAGTAGTGTTTAGATTCAGTTAACTGGCTCAAAAGTAAGACTGCCCGCCCAAACCCGAAACGGACAACCGGATCAAACGGAAAAAGCCTCCGATGAAACAACATCCGAGGCTTATCAACAGGAGCATGCCACTACTATTGCAACAAAGGAAGTGTTACCGTAAAAAATCCGTTAGTGTCTTCCACACGCATCTCACCGCCACCCAACAGTCGGTATTGAGTTGCAATGTTGGCTAGTCCGATCTGATTGCTCAGCACACGGGAAGTCTTTCGGTGAATATTGTTTTGTACAACCAGGCAACCCTCCGGATTGGTCTCAATTCGGATGCGCATTGGGTTTTCGGGTAGGATAACGTTGTGCTTCACCACATTCTCAAGTAAAAGTTGTAGTGTCAACGGGGGTAATAAATGAGCGTTGTATTGCGCATCTACTGCTTCTTCCAGTTGTATATGAGTACCATAGCGGGTACGCAACAGATGAAAATACGAATGGGCAAACTCCAGCTCATTGGCAAGCGTTGCCATCTGTGTTTCGTTGCTCCGCAGCAAGTATCGGTACACACTTGCCATTTCATCAACAAATTCTTCAGCTTTGGCCGGATCTTCTTCGATCAGTGAAGACAACGAATTAAGTGAATTGAACAGGAAATGCGGATTGATCTGACTTTTCAGGCCTTCAAACTGGCTCTGAAGATTGGCTTTTTTGAGTTCTTCGGTTTCACGCAAAGCCCGTTCCCAACTCTCAAACGTTCGTATTCCTTCATACAAAACAATGACAGTGAGTACAATCAGGGCATTGAATGATAGCGCCCAGGGCAAACGTTCCGGATTAGTCGGCAGAATGGCAAATGTATGTAGCACATTGTACAACCCGAAAAGCAAAAGATTGGCCAGCATTCCCACGGTCAGACACCAGGCAAACAGGTATACCAACCGGATAGCCGTTTGCCTGTAGTGGGAAAACCACCGCTGCAAATAAAGACCTACTCCATTATTGACCAGCCAGGTACCATAGGCAATTACAGTGGCAAGCATGGAGGCAATCACAAAAGTCTTCCAATTAAACCAGTACTGTTTTCCCAGAAGAATCCAGTTTTGCAAGCCGATGTATATGGGCACAATAGCCAGTTGCATCGCCTCATCCTGGTTTGAATAACGTATCGTTTTCATGGCAGTGAAACATTCCTTTCGACTGATGGACCCAAGGCGACAAGCTGCTCTTTTGATACCAGCGGCAACCGGACTGTAAAGTTATGCCCATCGTCTTCGATCACAGGGGCAGGTAGCCTAAGCGATTCATAATGCATTGCTAGCAAGGTAAGCCCGCCCTGAGGAGCCAGCAGAGGAGCTTTTTTGCGGTGAATGGTATTTCGGATAATCAGTGTACCCGGATGTTCCGTGGCAATGTATAGCGTTAACGGATGTTCGGGCAGCAAACGATTGTGACGAAGTATGTTTTCGATTAAAGTCTGGAAGGTTAGTGGCGGCAGGAAACGGTCAAACAACGTTTCGTCCAGATGAATTTCCCAGCGTAACGCATTGCCAAACCGGGTATCGAGCAGGTAGCGATAGGCTTGCAAAAACGTGGTTTCCTCACCTAACGTTACTACCGAATGCTGGCCCGCCTGCAACAGATACCGATACACACTTGACAGTTCATCGAGAAACACGACGGCTTGCTGTCGGTTTTCGCTGATGAGTGCCGAGAGCGAATTGAGGCTGTTAAACAAGAAATGGGGATTGACCTGATTTTTCAGATTATCGTACTGGCTCTGCAAGCCTGCTTTTTTTACCGCTTCCGATTCCTGGATGACTTCTTTGTATTTCTGAAGATAATAGATAAACTCATATACAGTTCCAACCAGCAGTACACTGACCAGACCCACCAGAATCAGTTTGAGATAGACAACGGGTGTGATAGCAATGGTTGCCACATGGGTAATGTCTGAAAGCCAAATGAGCACGGACTCCATGCCGGATACGATGACAAAATACCCGGCAAATGTCAGGATTATTCGCCGACGGGTCTGCAGAACACTCAGGTAGCGGCTGCGAACATACAACAGCCACCGGATGGTGGCTTCCCACATGAGCAGGCTGTATCCTATGCCAATAACCGACCAGGCCAGATAAGCCCCCAGGCTAAAATGGCTGTCGTCGATAAAAAGAAGATTGGCAATCAGAATAACCAGCGGAATGCAGATTATACGAAGCCATCGGTCATTGGGACGTTCCAACAGAAATTAAGGCTTGGCATGGCAAACATTACAAATCTAGTAAATTTTCATAGGTAGTTTTTTTGGATACTATCAATCTTTTCGCCGCATTTGTAAAAAACAAACCGCAGTGCCGGAGGTTTTGCCTTTGAAAAAGATACTATTTTCCATGTCATTCCGCAACTCTTCGGCGGAATGACATGGAAAATCCGTTCATTGACTTTTGATTTCCGGCTTCGTTTGTCATTTGTTCAAATCAGCCAGCCATTGCCGGGCAAAATCACGGGCTGCCATCACGGGTTCTTTGCCCATCCGGAACAACAGTTTCCACTCGGACGATTGGTTGCGATAAGCCGGATTGACGAATTCCTGGCGCGAACCGCGTGCTTCGAGTTTGGCATTGAAATCAACCGAATTGCAGAGATTAACAAACGCCTGCAACTGCTTGCGAAGCCTTGGCCGGTAATTGCTTTTGGCTTCGATCTCGGCTTTTTGCTGACGGTATTTGGCGTTATGTGTCTGGGCGGTAGCCAATTCTTCCCGCTGAGTTTGCACATTTTTTTCAGCCCCCTGTTGCAATACCTGTTGCACGTACACCAGGTATTGCTTTTTGAATTCGGCATGATTGCCCGCATGAGCGGCCAACAATTTCTTGGTTTGCGCAATCTGCTGCTGTATGGCCTGGCGTTCGGCGCCTTGCTCACTGGCGGCTTGCGCTTCCAGCTGCGGAACCTGCCCCTGCACGGCCATGTACACCATGTCGGGGTCCAGGGTAGCAAATGCCTGCTGGGTTGCAGCCATCTGCATCTTAAGCGCATTGTCAGCACCCTCTACCTGAGCAGCCTGTTGGGCCACATTGGCATCGCTGTACGTTTCGTCAAGCGAAGAGCGGCTCTCCACCGACTGTCGGTAAGCTTGGGCAAACGCATCTGATTCCACATAACTACGCACTACGCTCCCCAGCATACGCACCGTAGCTGCCCGCGAGCCGGCCGGAATGCGCAGGGAAGCCTCACGCATCAGCCCATTGGTGTGAAAAATCAATTCGCCTTCGTTTTCCATATTCATCAGGGCGCTGGTACGCACATGGGTCATGGTTACGCCAGTATCCTTCAGTACATCGGCGGGACGCATCGCAATCCCAAAAGCCAAGGCTGCCATGGCAATGATTTCATAGAGTTTCTTTGTTTTCATAGTTGTAGTTGTGTTTATGTACGATGGGATAAAGTTGCGCAGCAGACCCAGGTTTCTCAATGGTGAATGGGATGAACTGACAAAACCATCCGATGAAGCGTGCGAAACCCTGGTTTGTCAACGGCACCATCTGAAAAGCAGATGTGTACAAAATAGTATCGCCGGGAACACAAAAACCGGCTTTTGATATATATTCAACAATTGAGTAGATTTGTCAGTACACACTTGCATCCACTCCCCCATGAAATTACTGATCTATTCCCGATACGACTGGGTTTTGCAACTAGTCATTGTACCCGTTTACGTGGGCCTGTTAAACTGGATCCTGATAGGTAACGCCTACCTGGAATATGGCTCTACTTTCGGAATAGCTTCGTTGCTAACCTTATGGATCTCTTTCCAGATCTGGCATGTAAACAATCACATAGCCCTTTGGCTCAACGGCAAATACACCGATCCGCGGACGTATTTTCTCCGGGCAGTGCTCCGGTTTGTTTATACAGGTCTCAGCTCTGCACTGCACGCCGGGTTGCTTTTTGGACTATTTTATTTGTTTCTGCCTCATTTTACGCCCGATCTGGCCCGTCTTGGATTTGCCCTGCTGTACACGTTGCTGATTGTGCTGATCGTAGTGGCTGTTTATGAAAGCATCGATAGTTTTGGTCACTGGCAAAAATCGCGGCAGGAAGTGGAGACGCTGAGCAAAGCGCAGCTTCAGGCCGAGTTGAATGCACTCAGGCAACAGGTCAATCCGCACTTTCTGTTCAATTCGCTCAATTCGCTGATCTCCCTGATCGAAGAAGATCCACAGAAAGCGGGTTCGTTTGCCGAAGAGTTGAGCACCGTGTACCGGTATGTGTTGCGTGCCAACGAAGATTCGCTGGTGCCCCTGAGTCAGGAGCTTGACTTTATCCAGTCATATTTTCACCTGCTCAAAACCCGTCACAACCAGGGGCTGGATTTGCGGATTCAGGTGGAGGAATCATTGGGCATGCATCTGATGCCACCGCTGACGTTGCAATTGCTGGTCGAAAACGCCGTCAAGCACAATGTCGTATTGCCTGACCAGCCGTTGCTCATCTCGCTGGTCAGCAATGAATCACAACTGGTTATCAGCAATAATCTGCAACGCAAAAACACACGGGTGTTGTCCAACGGTGTCGGCTTGAAAAATATCCTGGCCAAATACCAGATGCTGGGCGCCCCAATACCTTTGATTGAAAATACCAGCCAGACGTTTCGGGTGACCTTGCCTCTCCTACCTCCGGTTGCGGCAGGTGCACCGAAGGCATCCGTCAGAAAAGACTTCGCCTGAAAATAGTATCTTTTCGCATATCACCCCTGTCTGATCCCGCAGCAACCTTGTAAAACAGACAAAAGCCTCCAGGCATGACCCGGAGGCTTTTGGTATACTCTGTTCACATCACTTACCAGCTTGTCGGGCGGAACGTGCTGGTATTGGTATCGCTGGCATTGAACCGGACCACGATGTTGCGTTGCCCGTTGCTGCCCGTCTTGATTTCATAATAATACGTTTTTGTCTTCAACTCCGACTCTTTCATGGGCCGGTTGATGTTTTTACTGGGAATGCACGAGTAGAAACCCCTATAATTGCCACTCGAGGCCTTGGTGGTAAACGTGCCATCGGCTTCATTAAAGTCGACAGTACCCTTTTCGTAGGTAAACGCTTCGGTGCGGCAGCCATTGTAATCGCGCGAGCCTGCCATAAAGTATTGTTCATAGGTACCGTCGCTTTTAAAATCAAACACAACGGCCAATTCAAACGGTTTCCCCTGGTATTGTCCATCGTAAGACCAGAAATCGCTCATGGCAAACGAGCCGTACATCCACTTGCCCACCGCTTCGCTGGGGATGTGGCCACCGGGAATCACTTCATTGTCTTTTTTGCAACTGGTGCAGGATACTGCCAGAAGCAGTAATGATAAAAGCATTGTTTTCATGGTTGTAGTTGAAATTTAGGTAAAAAAGAAAAATTAGGATTTTATGATTTGACTGATTGTTCAGGCAAATGAGTTAAGTGGACGTGCTTTGAATAGCTCCCGCTCCTCACCTTCAAGCACTTCCATAATGTACTGCTCACAGAGCTGGTTGGGATTGAACCGTTCAAATTCCTGGCTGAGGCGATGCACATTGCGTTTGTAGGTATCGTCCGTTAAAACCCGCTCCACCGCCTGCCGTACCTGACCGGGCGTCGGCGTTTCTGTTTTCAGATTGATACCCAGTTTGAAATAACCAACCCGTGCATTGATTTCGTTTTTACCTTCGTGTACTCCGGCCACTACCAGCGGCAGTTTGTTTTCCAGGCTCAGCATCACGCCGCCGTATCCACCGTTGGTAACATAGACATCGGCCAGCGGCATAATGGCCCGAAAATCAATAAAATCCTCAATAACGATATTATCGTGCGGGTATCTTTCACGTAACTGCTGCGTTTGCGAACCTCCGGTGGTGACCACCACCAGATAATGGGTATCTTTGAAAGCTTCCAGTGTGGGCACCAGCAGCTTTTCAGCGTCACGTTCTACCGTGCCTTGCGTTACCAGAATCACTTTTTTGTAGTTGGATAACTTGTTCAAATGCTTGAACCCCGCCATAGTACTTGATTTGCAGGGCAACAGCGGACCGACAAATCGCACCATCGGGCTCAGATCCTGACGCGGATATTCAAATCCTGGTACGCCACTTTGCAAATACACATCCGATTCACGGGGAGCCAGATCAAATATGGAGTTTGCCTTTGCCACCGGCGGCACGCCGAACTGACGCAGAATGGTATTAAACAATAGAGAACTCTCTTTCAAGACCATTTTCACAATCAGATACCGCAGCACACCATACCACTGGCGTTGGAAAAAATTATTAGGGGGTGTAAGACCCAACCCCATGGGGGCAAGATCTTTAGACGTCTCACTCAGTGGTAGCACGCCAATGGAAACCAATGGGACTTTGAATTTTTCGCGCACGATGTATCCCGCAGCGAAGGCATTGTCACACACAATCACGTCAAACTTAAACTCTTTGTGAATCTGCTCGATATCGGTCATCATATCCGGAATCGGTAACACGAACACATGTTTGATATCAAATTTAAGTTTGGCAATGGCGCCTTTGTGATTGGCCCGGTCGGGAAGTACTGCGTCCATGTTTTCCTGGTTGATTTCCGGGGCTTTCTGAAACGGATAATGCGGAATTTCCAGTTTGGCCAGCTTCCGGGCATAGCTGCCTCCGGCATACCAACGTACATCATGCCCTTGGCTTTGCAGGTATCTGGCAATGCCCGTCAACGGATTGAAATGGCCTTCAAAAGGCATGGCTGCAAACAAAATTTTACGGGTTTTCATAGGTATAGTGTTTAGTAATGAATGGAACACACAATCATTGACCTGACAGAAAAACGCCAGGTTTTTGCATTTTCAAGGATACTATTTCAGAAGGTTAGTTGACGTCTCTGAGACGGAACACACCTTTGATGTTAGCCGTACCAATGGGATTGAGAGGAGTTGAGGGGCGAATCCAGCCCGAAGGTGTTACCGTAAATGTGCCCAATACTGTCCCCAGCGACGTCCGTTGCACAATCAACGTTCCGCCACTGACTTTCGGCTTTTTATTTTCGACATAGATATGCTGATAGAGCTGGGGACCAATCTCCAGATTAAAAGCCACATTGGTACCCAATACCCAGCGGTATACACCCGGGTTTTTGCCCGGCCATGTTAAGGATACATAGTCATTTCCATTGTTGCCCAGCATGACGCTTTGACTGGGTTGCAAATTGGCCCCACCGGGAAAGGTTTGCCATCCGCCACCATCAATCTGATAGGATATGCCTTCGGGAGCCACGAAGATGCTGGAGACCAGACGCAGATCGGTAAAGGTATGTCCGGCTTCATCTTTGATCGGCGGAAAATCCAGTACTACGGTAATCGGAACAGGATTGATGGAAGGAATGGTCTCTGGTGCATAGTATTGGCCTTCATCATAGGTATGTACCAGTGTCCCAACACTATTTGGCCACGTCCAGGACTTCACATATTTTTTTAATTCATCCCGAGTGTTTACATTCGGAATGGGTAGGTCGCCATTTTTAGCAGGAGCAACCTCCATTAGCCTCAATTTAATGCTCTTACCTGGGTCGATGGCAGCCTCCCCTGGTACCAAGTCCAATCTTTTAAACAAAGCCCAGTCGCTGAAATGCGTGGTTTTTACCGCAATGGCATGGGAAGCTGTGTCGATGTTTGTTACGGTCACATTCTGCCAGATGTGTTTGTCGTTCTGAAAGGCCACTTGCAGGAAGGCCGGATGCGTACCCGCCATATCCGCTTCGTCATAATGATATGTAATGGTGGCAGGTTTGGCAAAGGTGAGGCCATGCGGCATCAGGCGAAAAGCAGATCCGGTTCCGCCGGGGCAGTTGTTTTTATCCAGCGCCTGTATGGAGATGGTCTGGTCGGCAGTCAATGCTCCGGCAGGAATCTCCACCCGGATGCGTTTGTCTTCCGATTCCAGGGTACCGCCGACTGCACCAATGGTAGCCGTTACCGCAGTGCCGGTGGGTACTCCGACGGGTGTTATGGCACCTGTGGAAGCTTGCGTGGTATCACTGGGAACAGGATCAATAATTTCCGCATCGCGTTTGCACGCAGCAAACAGGGTAACGAGCACAAGGCCCACAAGAATAGTTAATTGTTTTTTCATAGTTGTCGTGTTTTTGATGGCTCAAAATTGCGACAAGCGATGAACAGATCCATTGTTCACTTCCTTCAAACGGAAAAAGCCGCTGATGAAGCGGCTTTTCAAAGTTATCAATCCGGTTATCAATCGGTTACAGATTCGGGATCAGTGGCAGCGTTACCACAAAGTCCCGATCCGATTCCTGAACCACAGGTCTGACCTGTCCTAACATCTGGTATTTGACCAGAATGTTGCTTAGGCCTATGCCGGTGCTGAATGTCGGGGTCTGTTTCCGTTGCAGGTTATTGCGCACCAGGAGATGGCCATCTTCGGTTGTTTGTATCTGAATGCGCAGCGGTTGTTCGGGCAACACCACATTGTGCTTGACGGCATTTTCGACCAGTAACTGCAACGTCAGCGGTGGCAGCTGGTACTTGCGCAGGCGTTTGTCCACCAAAACCATCATTTCCAGGCCGTTGCCGTGCCGGGTTTTGAGCAAGTGGTAATACGATTCGATAAAGGCAAGTTCCGTATCCAGATCAACAAGGGTTTGTTCGTTGGCGCGCAACACATACCGGTATACCGTACTCAATTCTTCGGCAAACGTTTCGGCTTGCTGTGGATTTTCATTGATCAGGGCAGTGAGCGAATTGAGGCTATTGAACAAGAAATGCGGATTGACCTGTTGTTTCAGGCTTTCCAACTGAATCTGGATATTGGCAATTTTCAATTCTTTCGCTTCGGTGTTCGCTTGCTTCCATCGTTCGAATGTATAAATGTATTCATGCAGGATATTCAGCAATACGTTGATGAACCACGTGACAGCCAGACAGATGTACAGGTTTGTCTCATTGAACACAAACCCCGGAAAGTTTGCCCATTGGTAGCCGTAAAAGAACCCGCAGATGGTCAGGCCGCTCATGGTCATGTGTATGACAATGGCAATAGACATCCGCACCCAGCTCTGTTCGGTTTCCGGAAAACGTTTGCGCAGGTAAATGGCGGGCAAAGCGTGCAGAAAATAAATAGGTGTCCAGATCAGTACAATGCTTAGGGTGGCGTATCCGAATACTTCCCAACGCTTGAAGTAGACACTGCCAAAAATCATGTAGTTGAAGAAAAGATAATACAATGGCAGAATCGCCACTGCAATCACATCGTCGCGTTGCGTGTAAAACTTTGCTTTCAGCATAAGAGCACCAAATAAAACTGCGGCATACCATCCGATCGGTAGAGTTACCGGTCGTACGAATTTAATCCAGCTAAAGTACTCTTTCTGTCATAATACCAAAAGGCCGAAGTAAATGAACCGGTAAAACAACCGTGTGGAACTGCATTTTTGCTCCTTTTACTGATCGGGAAGCAACGGGTGCCTTGCACCCGTTGCCTGATGCAAAAACAAGTTTTCGTTTTTTTGCAGATACTATTTTATCTCAGTTGTGGCTGGAGCAGCAAAGTTCCAAACGAAAAGCAGCCAGACGGCCAGTCTTTTTCAGGCACCGGGTTTTTTGCCTATGGGAAGATACTATTTTTGCAACTGTGCCAAACATACAAAGAGGCTACCTCAAAGGTAGCCTCCGGTTAGTTTTTGGTTCTTTCGCGGGAATTTGTGGAGCTTTTACCAGCCTGTGCAGAAAAAAATCCTCTGCATTAACGGGTTGCCTTACAACAACCGGGCTGGGAAGTACAGCATGAACGTCGATCCTTGACCAACCTGGCTGCTGACATCAATTTTTCCCTGATGGTTTTCCATTATTTTCCGACAAATGGACAGTCCCATGCCGGTTCCCTGCACCTCGGTTTCCAGTCGCTGGAACAGCTTGAAAATACGCTCCTTGTACTGCTCCTCAAAGCCAATCCCGTTATCGGACACTTCTATCTTGAAGAACGACGGATTTTTCAGCAAGTCTTCGTGGGCCGGGTGATACGTAATCCGGATTTCGGGCGTCACTCCGGTACGGCTAAACTTAAGGGCATTGCCCAGCAGGTTGACAAACAGTTGCTTGAGCTGAAACGTACTTCCATGAATCACTGGCAAACTGGCAATGGTCACGCGTGTATTCCGGGCGGCGATTTCCTCGGCAAACTGCTCCACCGCTTCCTTTACAATGGCATTCAGATCCGCCGCTTGCGTGTGCAACTGTTCGCGGGCTGCCACCCGAGCATAGCTCATGATGTCATCGAGTAACGACTGCATGCGCATGGCCGAGCTGTTCACTTTCGACAAGTCATGGAGGACGATGTCTGACAAATCTTCCATCTGCATCAGCTTGGAAGTAAAAACCCGGATCTTCCGGAGCGGTTCCTTCAGGTCATGCGCACTGATCCAATTGATGTTCTCCAGTTCGTCATTCGATTTTTTCAATTCTTCGGCCAGCAACCGTTGTTTTTCTTCTTCTTTTTTCAAATAAGCCAGGTGCAGGTATTTCTGCAAGGCGGACGTAAACAGATACGTTGCGTTAACCTGATACGTATGCCACGCATCGCTTTCGTTTCTGACAACTTCCTTCCAGGCTTCAAAAGAAGTTCGGGGGGTCAATTGCTGGGTAACGCTGTCACGTTCGACAGCTTTTTCCGGATTGCCCGCCCAGGTAATGGTTTGGTCCAGGCCAGGTTTGATCCAGATGACACAATCGTCGGTAGAGTTGGTTAACTGGTGGTAGATCAGTCCGGACACAAGCGAAGCATACGACCCAGCCTCCGGGTAGATGTCGGTCAGTTTGCGCGTCACCAGCGTTCCGGCGGTAGTATGTGCGGCCAGAAAAGCAATCAGATTGCGGCACTCTTCGTCGGAAGGTGTGTGCGGACTCCGGTACAGCACGCCTTTCACAAATGCAATCACTCCGGTAGCCCCGGAAATCTGCTTCATGTACGGCGTGCAAATGATATTATCCAATTGCAGTTCTTCCTGCTGCAATGTGCGCAGCAACCCATCCAAGGCATTGTCTACTTCGGTTACCAGTTTCAGGGATTCGGCCCGTTCGTGTACCTCCAGTTGCGAGCTAAGTACCAGTCCATACAACAACGCTGCCTGCCGCTGGCTGGGTGTTACATATTTGGGCGAATTGTGATGGCACGCAATGAGCCCCCACAGCTTGTTGTCTTTGATGATTGAAAGTGAAAAGGAAGCGGACACGTGCATATTCTTCAGGTATTGCACGTGAATCGGGGACACGCTGCGCAACAATGAATCCGAAAGATCCAGTTGCCGGGGTTCCTGGCCTGCCTCTCTTTGTGTCAGCAATGGTACCGGCTGGTAATTTACATCCACAACGATGCGCAGGCGGTTGCGCAGGTATAACTCCCGGGCTTGTGGCGGAATGTCGCCCGCCGGGTAGCGCAGCCCCAAATAGGGAATCATGCCGGTAACAACGGCTTCTGCAAACACTTCCCCGCTAAAATCGGGATGAAAACGATAAATCATCACCCGGTCAAACTCCAGCTTGGCTTGGACGTAATCAGCCATTGCCTGGCACAACGGCCGAATGCCTTGCGGTTGCTGTACCAGGGCAAGCAATTCGCTGATACCCGTGCGAGCAGCCGAAAGGTCGTCTGACAGATCGGCACACTGGTCAAACTCCAATACGTAGAGTTCGTCGCTACGGTACACCGACAGATGACAGTAACCGTTCGGATACTCCATGAGCAGCGTCCCACTGGCACGGGCTGTGTCGTTTTGCATAAACGCCGCCATGGCGTGATGCGACTTTTCAAACAAATCGGATAAGGGGGCACCGATTACGCGAGCAGTGGGCTGGTGCAGGAACGATTCGATATTGGCACTGCAATGCGTGACAAGATACGTTTCGGGTGTGACCGCCAGCAGATAGCCATGGGGCTGAATGCTGCCGGGAATGTGAATGGGTTCTTTGTCGCACGAATCAATGGTAGCATAACGATTGTTCCGCAGATCAACTAGTGTTTTTTGAGTCATGTATGCGCGTGGGGCTTGGGTTTGGTTGGGATTACGGTATACAGGCGCAACAAGCAGAGCAGGAATGGATTTTCAGGCCAGCCGGTAGCATACCAAGGCTACCGGCTGGCTTTTAATACCGTATCAGCAACTATTCATATAGCTGTATTTGCCGGACAACAGCCATCAGACTAAAAAAAGTATTCCCGAAACCGGTTGCTGTTATTCCCGGGAAGCATCGGGTGGCGCCGGTTGGGAAACGGCATGATTCAGGAAGAACGTCCGTTCAGCTTTGTCACCGGTCCTGGAAAGCCGCAATCCGGTTTCAATCAGTTGCTTGAGCATGAAGAAATCGTCGGGCTTCTGGATATAATAATCGGCACCGTGCAGCCTGGCCTTGCTGACAATCTCGGTAGCGGACGAAGTAGAAATGACCACCACCGGCAACTGCTGTGTTTTCTGATCAGCCCGAAGGGCGTTCAGGCATTCCAGGCCGTTTTTGCGCGGCATATTCAGGTCCAGGAAAACGACATCGGGCAAGGGATCGGCGGCAAATACTTTGGCCAGCAGTTGCTCGCCGTTGTTACTGGTATCAACCGTTATGGATTGCGAAATGCGCCGCACTGCATCCGCAAAAAGCATTCGGTCATCTTCGTCATCATCCGCCAGGTATACAGAAAAGGAATCTTGATTCGACATGGTACGCAATAAAAAAGTAAAACGCTTGAACAATTATCAGGTTGAAGTATATTCAGAGACGGCGGATGTGGCAGTGCCCACGAAACATATAACGGGCAGTCGCGATAAAAGTTTGTCTTCGGCTACGGAAAAAATGTACAGGAAACTACCCAACTGTCCACACTTACCGGCGGTCACTGGCTACCAGCCGGATAAAATGCAGTCAATCGATTTGCTGAAGCGGCATTTGCGGAAGAAGCTGCGATGAAAATAGTAAGATTTCGCCGGTCAAAACCTGCCATCCGACACATGCAAAAAAACCGCGAGCAGTAATCGGCGCTGATTACTGCTCGCGGTAGCTGTGACAGATATGGGAATCCCCTGTCATGCGAATAATAACAAACCTGTGCTACCCAAACCTTGTCCGGGTATGGGACATCGAGCCGCACAAACTTCAGGACTGCGAAGCAGGTTTCTGCTGCTCGTTCATCTGGTGCGCAACGGTGCTGTCGGGCATCAGGTTGCTCATGCCTACCTGCAATTTGTTTTTGATGCCGGATATCACCTTGTCTTTGCCTGCCATCAGGGCTTCGTAGCCGTCTCTGGCCACGTCGGCCGGATCGGCCATCTTGCTTTCATCCTGCACGGCTTTGCTCGACTGCATGTCTGCTTTGTTAAAGAAATCGGTGTCAGTCACACCAGGCATCAGTGCCGTAACCGTGATGTTGGTTTCGCGGAGCTCTTCGCGGATAGCCTCCGAAAACGAAAGCACAAATGCTTTGGTACCGTGATACACCGACTGCCACGGACCGGGGACTTTGCTGGCAATGGAAGCCAGGTTCAGTATTTTGCCTTCGTTGCGTTGCACCATTTCTTTCAGGAAGCACTTGGTCAGGATTACCAGCGAACTGATGTTCAGCTCAATGATGTTCAATTCGCGCTGGATATCGGTGTCCTGAAACTTACCGTACAATCCCTGTCCTGCATCGTTGACCAGCACATTGATCTGAATGCCCCGGTTACGTACCTCGTCGTACAAGGCAAAGGATTCCTCCCGGTTAAACAAATCCCTGGCAATGGAAATCACTTCCACGCCGTGTTGTCTGAATTCTTCTGCCCTGCGTTCCAGTTCCTGTTGGTCACGGCTCACGATTACCAGATTGTACTGGTCTTTGGCAAATAGTTTGGCCAATTCGTAGCCGATTCCGCTGGTGGCACCCGTAATGAGTGCGTACTTGTTTTCAGTTGCCATAATGCTCAGTATAGTAACACGTTAGAAAAAACGTAACGTGTTAAAATAGTATGCCTCCGAAACACAAAAGCGGAACATTGCCTGGCCGAGCAACGGAATTGGGCGGGCAATGAACAGGGTTGCGCAGACAAAAGCCTGCACGGATGACGCCACCCTCTGCCAGACGATGAACCGGAGAAATAGTATCTTCGGAAAAGCAAAAACCCTGGCATGCCCGAAAACAACGAAGGCCGGATAACAGAGTATCCGGCCTTGGGCTTGTTCATGTATGTTTCTTACGAAATTCCTTTCATTCCCTCCTGCTCGGCAAATGGTTGGTTACGCAACCGCTTGCCAGTTGCTTTGAAAAGGGCGTTGGCTACCGCTGCACCCGTAGGCGGCAAAGCCGGTTCGCCAAGTCCGGTCGGGTCAATTTCGTTTTCCACAAAGTGGACTTCGATTTCCGGAATCTCGTTCATACGGATCAGTCGGTAAGTGTTGAAGTTCTTTTGTTCCGGAGCTCCGTCTTTGAACGTCAGGCTGGCGTACATGGCATGGCCCAGGCCATCCACAATGCCACCCATCACCTGCTGCCGGGCACCGCCTTTGTTCACTACCACGCCACAATCCGACGCCGCGTAAATTTTCTTCAGTACCGGCTTGCCTTTCTGCATGACCACCTCGCCGACCTGCGCCACGTACGAGAAGTGGGAATAGTACACACTGAACCCTTGGGAAACACCCTTTTTCTTGCCCCAACCCGACTTTTCAGCGGCTAGCTGAATAACCGAACGCATGCGGTCAAGGTCATACTTGATGGCTCCGACGGGCGATTTCTTGGCTTTGTCGAGTAATTCCAACCGAAACTGAACAGGATCTTTTTTAGCGGCCATTGCCACCTCGTCCAGAAACGACTGTTCGGCAAAAGCCAGGAAGTTGGTAATCGGAGCCCGCCACGGACCGGTGGTTATGGCGGATTTGTGTTCAACGGTGTCAATCAACAAGTTATCGACCGCACCCGACGGAAAATTATCTTCCCGGGTCGAGTTGCCGGCATTGATGCCCGCCCCGCGCAATTTGTAGCCAATCAGGTTGCCCTTGGCATCCAGCGCGGCCTCAAACCGATAGCGTACCGCCGGACGGTAACTGCCACCCGTCATGTCATCTTCCCGGGTCCAGATCACTTTGACCGGAGCCTTGACCAACCGCGACACTTCTACCGCTTCCAATACGTAGTCGGTCTTGAGACGGCGGCCAAAGCCTCCGCCCATGCGGGTCAGTTCGACGGTCACCTTCTCCGGTGGCAAATTCAATAGCTTGGCGGTTTCGTTGCGGGCAGCTTCGGGGGTTTGCGTCGAGCCCACGAGTTCGACGCCATCCGGCCGCACATGCGCAAAGAAATTCATCGGCTCCATCGGACTGTGGGAGATGAACGGACACTGGTATTCGCTTTTGACTATTTTGGATGCATTCTTAAAGGCAGTCTCCACATCTCCATCCTTCCGGCGCACGGTGGCTTCGGCACTGTTGAGCATTTCCTGAAAAATGCGGTTATGATCGGTTGTGCTTTCCAGTTCCCCTTCTTTTTCGTAGGTCACCTTCAGCGCATCCATGGCTTTCTTCACCTGCCAGGTCGACTTACCCACGACAGCGACACTGTTTTGGAACGAAACCACATCCACAATGCCCGACATGGCCTTGACCGCCGCCGCATCCACCGACTTCAGTTTCAGTCCGAATGCTTCCGGACGCCGGATCATGGCAAAGAGCATTCCCTCCCGGTAGAAATCAATTCCAAAAAGCGGCTTGCCGGTAATGATTTTCGGATTATCCACGTTTTTGGCTACCTGCCCGATCAGCTTGAAATCCTTGATATTTTTCAGCTTCACATCTGCCGGCACCGGAACTTTGGCGGCCTCGGCAGCCAGTTCGCCGTAGCTAAGCTTGCGCCCCGAAGCGGCGTGAACCACCATACCTTTTTCGGTAGTGCATTCGGTTGCCGGCACTTTCCAACGGGCAGCGGCAGCTTCCACCATCATGTGTCGGGCCGTTGCCCCGGCTTTGCGAAGCCGCCCCCACGAATGCCGGATCGAACCACTGCCTCCGGCCACCTGCCGTTCAAATTTCTGCGTATCCAGCGGTGCCTGCACCACATTGACCTGCTGCCAGTCCACGTCGAGTTCTTCGGCGACAATCATTGGAAAGGCCGTCTTGATGCCTTGTCCCACTTCCGGATTGGGTGAAAATATTGTAACCACGCCGTTGCTGGCAATGGACAGGTAACTGTTGAAACCGACACCTTCGGCCAGCGTCGCCTCGGTGAGCACCGCGGGTGCGGCGGCGGCGGCAGCATTCCAATTGAATCCTAAGAACAATCCGCCACTGGTCGCCATGGCCAGTTTCAGAAAATTACGTCTGCTTGGTTTGGGTAGTGTAGACATGGCTATTTGAGTTTAGTGGAGGCAAGTTTGACGGCTTCGCGGATGCGATGGTACGTGCCACACCGGCAGATGTTGCCACTCATGGCCTGTACGATTTCTTCGTCGGTCGGTTTGGGATTGTGTTTCAGGAAGGCTGACGCCGTCATGATCTGTCCGGCCTGGCAATAGCCGCACTGCGGTACATCGGTCTCGTCCCAGGCTTTCTGAACGGGATGGTCCCCGTTGGCCGAAAGTCCTTCGATGGTCGTCAGCTTGGCGTTTCCAACCGCCGAAACCGGCAGCACACACGACCGCATGGCCTCGCCGTCCAGATGAACGGTACACGCGCCGCACTGCGCAATGCCGCAACCATACTTGGTTCCGGTCAGTCCCAAATGATCCCGCAGCACCCACAACACCGGCGTGTCCGGATCGACATCGGCCTGGTAATCGCGGCCGTTCACTACAAGTTTGTAAATAGCCATTTTGCAAAAATTTTAGTTTGGAAGAAAATACCTGGCACTACTGAACCACAGGGCTTTGTGATTCATAAATATATCATTTTTTTAGTTGATCTCACGGCTGGGCAAAGATCCGTTGCATTGATTCAGCTAAGGTACTGAATTAACCACACGATGCCAACGGCAACCTATACTCAAACACGAATGGCCGGTTCATTGTTTGGGACCAGCGCTACCAGAATTGCATATTAGCAAATAGTATCTTTTCAAAAGCCCAAACCCCGCCCTTTCCAGAACCGGCTAGCGACCAACCTCTTTGCTATCTTCCTGATAGTCAATGGTGATTTTTCTACCCACTTGCACCGTCGCTTTTTTCACATGTGACAATTGCTCTTGTCCCCATCCTCAAAACAGCACAGGCGTGAAAATGGTAGGTATTGGTGCCAAAACCTGTTACAACCTTACTATTCAAGAACATGAGTGCATTTGAAACAAAAGCCTATGGTGCTTCCGGCTCCCTGATTGGTGGCAAAACATTGGAACCCATGACCGTAACCCGGCAAGACCCCAAGGCCAACGAAGTATTGATCGAAGTCCTGTATTGCGGGGTGTGTCATTCGGATATCCATCAGGTATCGAATGACTGGAAAAACACCGTATACCCTTGTGTGCCGGGTCATGAGATCATCGGCAAGGTCGTAGGTGTCGGCTCCGGTGTACAGAAATTCAAAACAAATGACATTGTAGGAGTAGGCTGCATGATTGACAGCTGCCAGCATTGCGAAGCCTGCCAGAGTGGCGAGGAGCAGTTTTGCCAGGGACCGGTGGGCATGACCATGACGTACAACGGCTACTGGAAGCCCGATGGCTCGGACTTCAATACCTTTGGCGGCTTTTCGACGCATGTGGTGGCCCACGAAAACTTTGTTCTGTCTATTCCCGCTAGTCTCGACATAAAGGCGGCAGCACCCATCCTGTGTGCCGGCATCACGACATTCTCGCCGCTCAACCATCGTGGCATCAAGGCGGGCGACAAAGTAGGAATCATCGGCATTGGTGGACTCGGCCATATGGCAGTGATGATTGCCAAAGCGATGGGCGCTACCGTGGTGGCCATTACCACCCAGGAAGAAAAACGCCAGGCCGCACTGGAACTGGGTGCCGACCAGGTGCTGATCTCCGAAAATGAAGACGAAATACAGCAACACGCTACCAGTTTCGACTTCCTGCTGTGTACCATTCCCGATGCGTTTGATGTAAACCCGTACATACCCCTGCTCAAGTGGCGCGGCGAACTGGTAACTGTTGGTTTGCTGGGCCCATACAAGGCGCCTACCAATAACCTGGAGGTAGCCAAACTGGGTCGTTCGGTGGGTGGTTCGCTGATCGGCGGCATTGCCGAAACCCAGCAGATACTGGATCTCTGCGCCGAACATGGCATTGCGCCACACGTGGAGATGATTGGAATTCAGGATGTAAACAAGGCGTTTGATAAAATCAAAGACGAAGAAGTTCGCTTCCGCTACGTGATTGACATGCAAAGCCTGAAAGATGCAACGAAGTAATTTTTAATTAACTAACTAGTGAAAAACAAGCTAACTGTTTTATTGGCAATGAGACGAGGTTTTTGCTTTTTGGAGGATACTATTTTGTTTCCTTCTGTCCGGATGTTTTTACACTATGACAGGAATAACAACTAGTATCGTGTCCAAATGAACAACCAACACCATTGATTTACAAGGCCTTAAACCAGTTCTGAACTAACCTTTTCACCCACGAACCTTCTTTCAACGAAGGTTCGTGTCATTTTAGATAAAGCCATTACTGACAGCCCTTCCGGCAACTATCGGGCATCAACAAAAGAAACAGTTAAGTGAAAATAAATCCTGCCAGAACACAAAACATTCGGAACGAATACTCTAATTTTATGGCTTGTCAGATTCGTAAATGCATAGCCTCAACAGACTTAACTACTTTACAAACGTATCCGCTCAATTCTCCTCTGCATTTTCTCAAGCGTATGAAGTATTTGTTTACTGTTTTTTTCTTTTTTTGCTTCCTTCCGCAGATTCTTTTTGCCCAAACCGGACGCGAATTCCAGATTCGGGGCAGTCTGGTAGATGAACAGAAAAAGCCTGTTCCGTTTGCCACCGTTGCCCTGTATCGGTCAGCCGATTCGGTAGTCGTGACCGGAGCCGTTTCGGACGAATCCGGAAAATTTGAAGTACGTGTCAAATCAGGTCTTTATCACCTGAAAATCAGCAACCTGGCGTATCAGGAAAAGGTCATTCCAAATTTAAATCTAACCGATAAAGATATTCAGGTAGGTACTGTGGTGTTGCGGGCCGGTACCACTACACTTCAGGAAGTGGTAATTCAAGGCGAAAAAAGCCGGATGGAACTGGCCCTGGATAAGAAAATATTTAACGTAGGGCAAGACCTGGCCAACCGGGGCGGAACCGCGGTAGACATTCTCAGCAATGTGCCGTCGGTGGCCGTCGATGTGGAAGGCAATGTAAGCCTGCGCGGAAGCAACAATGTACGCATTCTGATTGACGGCAAACCCTCCGGACTCGTAAGCCTGCGGGGCGGCAGCGGATTGCAGCAGCTCCAGGGCAGCAGTATCGAACGGATTGAAGTCATCACCAATCCGTCGGCACGCTACGAGGCCGAAGGCATGAGTGGCATCATCAACATTGTATTGAAAAAAGAACAACGCCAGGGATTCAACGGCTCGTTTGACCTGATTGCGGGTTATCCGGACAATTACGGATTAGGGGCCAACGTCAACTACCGGCGCAAGAACCTGAATTTCTTCGTCAATTACACTGCCTCCTACCGCAATACGCCGGGCCGCGGCAGCCTGTATCAGGAACGTTACCAGAACGACACGACCTTCATTTACCAGCAAAATTCGACCAGCAAACTGAAAGGAATGAACAACAATGCCCGGGCGGGGATTGACATTTACCTCACGCCTACCAACGTGCTGACGGGCTCGTATACCTGGCGCATCAGCAAGGGCAAACGCTTTTCGGATATCAACTACCGCGATTACCTGTTCACGACATCAAACCTGCTGGGAATTACCAACCGCACGCAGGACGAAACCGAAACCGAACCCAATTCGGAATACGTGGTGAGCTACAAAAAGAGTTTTGCCCGCAAAGGCCACGAACTCAATGCTGACATCCGTTACCTGGACAACTGGGAAAACTCGGATCAGTATTTTACCGAAAAAACCTTCCAACCGAACAACACACTCATCGGTACGCTGTTACAACGGTCGGTAAACGATGAAACCGAAAAACAATGGCTCTTTCAGGCCGACTATGTGCAGCCGTTTGCCAAAGAGGGCAAGTTTGAGGCAGGTGTACGCAGCAGTTTCCGGAACATGACCAACAACTATTCGGTTACCGAACAAACCGAGACCGGCGCCTGGCGACCACTGGACAGCCTGACCAACAATTTTGTGTACGAGGAAAACATTCACGCCCTGTATGGAATCCTGGGCAACAAGACGGGCAAGTTTTCGTACCAGGCCGGACTCCGCGCCGAATGGACCGATGTAACCACCACGCTGAAGCAAACCAACGAACGCAATCCCCGGCAGTATGCCAACCTGTTTCCCAGCGTGCATGCTACCTATAATCTGCCCCGCCAGCATGCCATCCAAATCAGTTACAGCCGACGGGTACGCCGGCCCCAGTACAACGACCTGAGTCCGTTCATGACGTACAGCGACCGGCGCAACTTTTTCAGCGGCAACCCGAACCTGAATCCCGAGTTCACGCACGCCTTTGAAGTCGGTCACATCAAATATTTCGACAACGGCTTGCTAACGTCTTCCGTGTATTACCGGCATACTACTGGCAAGATTCTGCGCATCCGGCTTGTGGATACATTGGGCAATTCCACCACACTTCCCTTCAACCTGGCGGTGGAAAATTCGTTTGGAGCCGAATTTACCGGTTCGTATTCACCCGTCAACTGGTGGAAACTGGACGGAAGTCTTAACTTTTTCAGGGCCATTACAGATGGAAGCAACCTGGACAACACCTACCAAAGCGATACATACAGCTGGTTTGCCCGCCTGATGTCGCGCATCACGCTCTGGAAGAATACGGATTTCCAGCTGCGTGGCAACTACGAAGCGCCGCAGCAAATGCCGCAAGGCCGTCGCAAAGCCATTGCCACCCTGGATCTGGCCCTTAGCAAAGACATTCTGAAAAATAACGGCACGCTTACGCTGAATGTGCTGGATGTATTCAATTCACGACGCTTCAGGTCCATTACCGAAGGAACCAACTTTTATACGGAAAGCAACTCCCAAGGTCGCTTGCGGCAAATCAACCTGACGTTTAATTACCGCCTGCACCAGGCCAAGAAGAAATCCAAAGAGGGGCTGGAAGGAGACTATTGATCTGAAAATAGTATCGTTGAAAAAGTAAAAACCCGGCATCTGGATGTAACACATGTAGCGTCGGCGGTTCTGCAAACAAGCGCAGAACCGCCGACGTTTCTTTTATTCGTCCGTCCGGAACGGTGAGGCAGGCAGCTTTTCCTTGTTGTACAGGTTGGCCCCAAACGGGTTGTCGGCCCAGGCATAGCGTACGTACTTCGGCTCGGGCACCTGCTCGCTCCAAACCACCACCGCGTCACCGTCAATCGTAGCATTGGCCCAGACAAATTTCTTATCGGCTCCGGCAATGGCAAATTGCGCCAATGGCTCACCGTCACTGGCTACCAGTCCAGTGCCCGTATGGCGGAATCGGACACGAATCCGGTTGCCTTCTGTTGTAGCCGATTCATACAAAGGTCCGGAAGCCACCAGGTCCTTTTCTCCATACGCCAGTTTGCGGGCAGCCAGTGCCAGCCGTTCGCCGACATCTTTCTTGTTATCGGGGTGGATGTCGTTCCATTCGCCGAGTTCGATGGTCACGGCCATGCCGGTATTGGGCACCGAAAGCGTTTTCAGGGCTGCCTCCCGCATCAGGGCCCAGTTGCTTTCGGAAGGCAGGTAGCTGGCATCCATGAAAATGGGCAACTGCACATACAAAAACGGAAGTTCACCCTGCTGCCACAGGCCGCGCCAGTTACGAATCAAGGCGGGCAGTTGTTTACGGTATTCGGCAGGATTCCCGGCATTGCTTTCACCCTGGTACCAGAGAAATCCCTTGATGGCATAGTTGACCACGGGTGCCACCATCGCATTGAACAAGCCCGCCGGCTGATTCTGGGCCACAATGGTATTGCCAAAAACACCACCGCTGACGGGGGCATAGGCTTCGCCGACCTTGTATTGCCAGTATCCTTTCAGGTCCAGCGTTTGACCACCGGCCTGAATATAGTAGGGTTTGTCAGGGACAAACCCACCCTTTCCCATCGTATTGGTCACCCGGACTAGCAGCAGGTTTTTTCCGGGTTTCAGCACACCTGCCGGCAATGCATAGCGCCGTTGCGGATATTGGTACGTTGTGCGGCCCACTTGCCTGCCGTTAATATACAATACATCGGCATCCACAATCCTGCCCAGGAAAACCGTAGCAGGCACACCGGTCATGGCAGCGGGAATGTCTATCTCCCGCCGGTACCACACCACGCCGTTCAGATCACGAACACCCTGGTCTTCCCAATAGCCGGGAACAGCGATGGTTTGCCATCCTTTGGGAACGTAAGTGGTATCGTACCACTTCACTGCACCCATCATTCCTTTGTCCTGTTCGGGTCTTGGCCGGAAGCCAGCAGCGGCAGCGCGGTTGGTTTGATTGACGTAGGCAGTATCCTTATTTTTTCCCAGCGTTGCCAGCATTGCCGGAAATTCTTTTATTCCTTCTTCACTGGTCCATGCCTCAATGGGAGTACCGCCCACACTGGCATTGATCAAACCAATCGGAACATGGTATTTCTCATGGATCTGCCGGGCAAAGAAATACGCCACGGCTGAAAACTCGTTGACATCTTTGGGATTGGCCCATTTCCAGGAACTTTGGGGCAAATCGGGTTGAGGGCCGGTGAGACTGGTGGCGGTGGGAATCCAGAAATGGCGGATCTGCGGATAATTGGCCTGCGCAATGTCGGCAGCGTATGTAACGTTGTGCAACCGCATTTGATGCACCATGTTGGACTGTCCGGAACAAAACCAAACGTCTCCAATCCAGATATCTTTCAGGGTAATGGTGTTACTGCCTTGCAGGTCCATGGTGTAGGGACCGCCGGCTTTCATGGCGGGCAGCCGAACCAGCCATTTGCCGTCGGTTCCAGTGACAGCAGCGGCTTGTTTGCCATTCAACCGCACCCGGACCTTCTCGCCGGGAGAAGCCCATCCCCAGATTTTCAGGGGTGTATTGCGTTGCAATACCATGCTGTCGGCAATCAGACGCGGCAGTTTGATCTGCGCAAATGCCGGACCAAAGGATAGAAAAGACAAAAACCAGAAAGAAAAAGACTTCTTGATGCGACTCATAACTACTTGTAATACAGGTGTATCAGGTGAACAAACAACGATTATGCAATCGGTTGCAATATACAAAAATAGGGGATTGTAGCGCACGGACCGAAAACATGCTTTGTTTCATTTTTACGAACTGTTGAACATTTTTTCCGGTTTTTGTGTCTGCTTTTTATTCCAGCATTTATCCCAGTCCTGATCGCCATGGCACTTTCTCCCCATTCTCCTCTCGGGCAGTTGATGACGCAGTTTCCGCAAACGGGAACGGTAGAGTGGATCGGCATTCGTCCCGAACGGCGAGCCCCGCTTCTGGCCCTGCCCGAGGTAGAGGCGATTGCGCAACAGGGGCTGGCTGGAGACCATTACGCGGGCACCGCAACTAGTCCCCGGCAGGTAACGCTGATGCAAGCCGAGCATCTGATGGTTGTAGCCTCGTTTCTGGGCCTGTCTTTTCTGGACCCGGCACTGGTGCGGCGCAACCTGGTAATCAAAGGACTGAACCTGCTGGCATTGAAAGACCGGCAGTTTTACGTGGGAAATGCACTGCTGGAAATGACTGGTTTGTGCCATCCGTGTTCACGAATGGAAGAAATCCTGGGCTTGGGTGGCTACAATGCCATGCGTGGGCACGGCGGCATTACAGCCCGTATTCTCACCGGCGGCAGCATCCATGTGGGCGATGAAATTCGGGTGCTGTCCGATCCGGCACCGGCAAAAGGAATAGGTGTCCCGTTATGGTGACAGCCTGTGACCCGATGTTCCTGGTTGATCCGGAAAATAGTATCTTCAAATACTTCAAAACCTGCCTTTGCAAGCATTAACACAAGCCAATGCGCAGGCAGCTATCCAGATCCGATCGGCAGAGGCGTGGATTCTGCTGAGCAAAGGACAAAACAGGGAGGGTCTGGCTGTCATGTACCCGGCCGCGGCCATGGAAAACAGCACTGAAAGCCTATCAGGTAGATTTGCAAAAGCGTCCCAATCGGTTCAACGCCTTATATGGAGCCGGAATGGCGGCTGAAAAAGCGGGAAAAATCCAACTGGCAAAAACGTATTTCCAGCTATTGCTTCAGATCGTTGGTACTACCAGATCCAACCGGCCCGAAGTACTCCAGAGCAGCCAACGACTCAAAGCCATCGCCGCACGCTGAGCCTTGCCTGGGTAAAAGTCTTTTATCAAGCGTTCTTCCTTTTCAGGCAAACCCCCAATCCGTTGTCACATCAGACAATGGATTGGGGGTTTGAAAATAGTATGTTTCTAAAAGCAAAAACCTCCCCTGCAATCAAAACTTATACAATTCCGGCAACGGATTCAGACGCAGATTGCCGCGCTGGTGCCAGTACGGATACACGGCTTCTTTTTCACTGACGGCATCCAGGCGTTTCACCTGATCGACGCTGAGCTTCCAGCCGACGGCACCCAGGTTTTGCCGGAGTTGTTCCTCGTTCCGCGCCCCGATGATGATATTGCTTACTGTCGGGCGTTGCAGCAACCAGTTCAATGCCACTTGTGCCACCGTTTTTCCGGTTTCCTGTACGATTTCATCCAGTACATCCACAATGGCATACAGCATTTCGTCGGAAGGCAAAGGTCCCTGATCACCTCCTTGGGCTATTCGGCTATCGGCGGGTAGCGGCTGGCTGCGGCGGTACTTGCCACTCAGACGCCCGAATGACAGCGGACTCCACACCATGGTGCCAATATTTTGGTCCACGGCCAGCGGCATGAGTTCCCATTCAAAATCGCGACTCAGCAGGGAATAATACACCTGATGCACCACGTAACGGGCCCAGCCGTGTTTTTCAGAAACAGACAGGGATTTCATCAGGTGCCACCCCGAAAAATTGGAACAGGCAATGTAACGCACTTTGCCACTCTGCACCAGGTCGTTCAGGGCGTTCAGTGTCTCCTCCACCGGAGTGTTGCCGTCAAATCCGTGCAGGTGGTACACATCAATGTAGTCGGTTTGCAACCGCCGCAGGCTGTCTTCACATGCCTGAATAAGATGAAAACGGGAAGAGCCGAAATCGTTGGGACCGTCACCCATGCGGAAAGTGGCCTTGGTGGAAATAAGTGCCTGGCTGCGTCGCCCGATCAAAGCTTTTCCCAGTATTTCCTCGGACAATCCGCGTGAGTACACGTTGGCAGTATCAAAAAAATTCAGCCCGGCATCCAGGCAAATGTCTACCATACGGGTAGCTTCGTCGGTTTGGGTATTTCCCCAGGCTTTGAAAAAAGCGTTGCCCCCACCAAAGGTAGCCGTACCTAAACTCAGCACCGGTACCCGCAGGCCCGAACCGCCCAGTTGTCTGTATTCCATAAATTCTTCTATTGGTAAGTGATCTCTAAAAGCAGGCCAAAGATAGAAGGATTTCTGTAGAATGCAGGTATACGCCTCAGCAAAAAACCGGGGTTTGTCTTTCAGGAGAGACTATGCGATTCGTACACAAAACGAGACCTCATACTTTATCCATTGTGCTGGAACACTGGTTATCTAATATGGACAGTGACATTTCCGAATAAACCCTATCTCTGAATGGTCTTAACTCTTGGTTTGTAGCCGTGGCCGTGTGTGTAGCAACCAACGCGTCTGAAACATTGGCTTGTTGGGCTAGCTCTTGTTGTTGGATTTGTTCGAGTCGCATCCAGGTCTCGTAAGTCGATTGGATACGTACACGCACATCATCGCGTTTGGCTTCTTTCAGAAGAAGCTTGACCAGATTATCTTTGTCTTTCTTGACCTCCAATTGATCAAGCTGGTATTGGTTGCGTGAATGCTTGGCTTTGACCTGTTTGTATTCTTTTTCTATGCGTTTGAGTTGTGTATCGCGTTGTTTAGAAGCAGGTAGGCTTTTCAGTTCTTCTTTTTGCTGCTGAATTTTTTGCAACTGTTCAGTCAACAAGGCTTTTTCTGTTAAGCGCAGTTGTTCTTCCTGAGCCAGGAGTCTGATGCGCTTTTTCATGTTGAAAAGCTGGTGGTTCAACCGCGCTTCGTAGGCGAGCAAACGCAGGTATTCCTGTTTGTATTTGCGGATGTTCTGGGGTAGTGTACGACGGCGTGCCATAGTGGTTGTTCGTTTGTTTTAAACTGGTTTGACAGGATAAAGATACAAAAAAACAAGATTGCTTTTACACTGATCAAAACTCCATTCACGACTCATTATCAATACATTACACAGAATTTTGAAATTATTTTTTTTCTAATTTATGAGACTCTATGTTTCGTGACTCAGGTACTTGCTAGAACAAAAACCCTCTGCACAATGCAGAGGGTTTTATCACGCTCAGAAGAAAATTTGGAAGCCGAAACTCAGTTGCAAGCTTCCGCCGCTGCCTTCTTTCAGAACAGTATTGTAATTGACAATACCATCCACCGACACATTATCATTGATGAAGTAAGCGGCTCCTGCGCCTACACGCAGGTTGCTGGTATTGGTAGTAGTTTCGATCTCCACACCTGAAGAACGGTCGTTGGTCTGGTTATGCAGATACAAATACCCTGCGTGCAGCAGAGGCTTGAGATCTCCACCTCCGATGTAATACCGCACGAAGGGTCCGATGCCCAGTTGTGTGCTCTTGTAGGTATAGCCTGGAATATACTCACTCGATGTATAGCCAATGGAAGGCGTTAATCCAATGGCCAGCTTATCGATTACGAAATAACCAACGGTTGGGCTCAGCGAAAAGCTGATTTTGTCTTCGTCATACTCAAGGCCGGCAATTGAGCTGCCAACCATGACATTTCCCTGGTCAGTCTGGGCTTGTGAAAACTGAGTGGCCAACACAGCAAACAAACTAACGGCAGCAACAAGGTTTACGGTTTTTCTCATAGGTATGGAATTAAAATAGAAAAATGGGTTAGTAAAACGGGGCGCAAAATTAAACATTGGTAAGAAAAAACAATACCTCGAAAATTAAATTACAGCACAATTTTCAGAAGAGAACCGCATTGCCCCAAGCGATTGCCTGGGGTTTCGGTTAACACATCAACCCTTGCACAGGCTCGCTGCTTTCCGTCGGGATACGTACCCATGAATGCACAAAATTCAATGAGGAAGATCTGAAAATAGTATATCTGTAACATGCAAAACCTACTCAGTCAGACAACTTCAATGGCTTCTGTCTTTAGTTAGAATACTCCAGAAAACAGCAAAGCCCTTGCTTTACGCAAGGGCTTCGTTACTGTGGGTACTACAGACCATCAGAGCTTCCCTTTCAGGAATGTGCCGGTGTAGCTGTTTTCCTGCTTTGCCAGTTCCTCGGGAACACCTTCAAACACCAGGTAGCCCCCTTTGTCGCCACCTTCGGGACCGAGGTCGATTACCCAATCTGCCGATTTGATAATTTCCACATTGTGCTCAATCAGAATCACACTATCGCCTTGTTCGACCAGCGCATTGATGGCCTTGAGCAGCTTTTTAATGTCGTGAAAGTGCAGGCCGGTGGTGGGTTCGTCAAAGATAAACAGCGTTTTTCCCTGGTGGGCATTGCCTTTGCCTAAAAACGAAGCCAGCTTGACCCGTTGCGCCTCCCCGCCCGACAACGTATCCGACGATTGTCCCAGCCGGACATAGCCCAGCCCCACATCCTGCAGGGGTTTGAGTCGATCGGCAATTTTGGGAGCACCCTTGAAAAACTCCACAGCATCATCCACCGTCATATCCAGAATGTCGGCAATGTCTTTGTCCTGGAATTTCACTTCCAGCACCTCCTGCTTGAAGCGTTTGCCATGACAGCTCTCACACGTCAGGTGGATGTCGGCCATGAACTGCATTTCAATGGTTACGTGTCCTTCGCCCTGGCAGATTTCGCAACGCCCCCCGTCGATATTAAACGAAAAATGTCCGGCAGTGTAGCCTCGGGTCTTCGCTAATGGCTGGTCAGCCATCAGTTGCCTAATATGATCGTAAGCCTTGATGTAAGTCACCGGATTGGAACGCGACGACTTGCCAATCGGATTCTGGTCGACAAACTCGACGGCCGTGAGCAACGAAAGACTCCCGCTGATGCCATCGTATCTGGCCGATTCCTCGTTGTGCAATCCGAGGTGTTTTGCCAATGCGGGATATAGTATTTTCTTGACCAGCGTAGACTTGCCCGATCCGCTCACCCCCGTAATGGCGGTAAGTATTCCCAGCGGAATCCGGACATTGATATTTTTCAGGTTGTTTTCACGGGCTCCCTTGATTTCAAGGGCATCAGCCCACTGGCGGCGGCGCTTGGGCACAGCTACCTCGTCGGTTCCGTTCAGGTAACGTGTGGTATACGTATCGGCACCTTCCATGTCGGCCAGTGTACCCTGAAATACCAACTCCCCTCCATGTGAACCGGCATCCGGACCAATGTCAATGATCTGATCGGCTGCCCGCAACACTTCCTCCTCATGCTCTACGACAATTACCGTGTTGCCCAGGTCGCGCAGCAGTTTCAGCACGCTGATCAGCTTCTGGGTATCTCGTGGATGCAACCCGATGCTCGGCTCGTCCAGGATGTACATCGATCCTACCAGGGCACTTCCCAAGGACGTTGCCAGCTTGATCCGCTGGTATTCGCCACCCGACAAGGTGGACGAAACCCGGTTCATGGTCAGGTAGCCCAGTCCTACTTTGTCCAGGTAACTCAACCGGTTTTTGATCTCTGTCACAATCCGTCCCGATACTTTTTCCTCATACGCGGAAAGCTGCAACCCATCAAAATAGTGCGTCACCTGGGTTACCGGCATCAGCACCAGGTCAATGATCGACTTTCCGCCAATTTTTACGTAACCCGCATCCTTGCGTATCCGGCTTCCGCGGCAATCGGGGCAAACCGTGCGTCCTCTGTACCGCGACAGCAACACCCGGTACTGGATTTTGTACGTCTCGCCCTCCACAAAGGCAAAGAAGTCATCAATCCCTTTGAAATACTGGTTGCCCGACCACAGCAACTGCCGTTGCTCTTCGCTCAGGTCTTCGTAGGGCCGGTGTATCGGGAAGTCAAAGCGAATGCCGTTTTTGATCAGCGGCGTCAGCCATTCACTCATTTTTTCGGTCCGCCAGGGCGCAATGGCCCCTTCGTACACTGAAAGCGTTTTGTCGGGAATAATCAGGTCCGGGTCGAGACCCAGCACCGTTCCGAAGCCTTCGCACCGCCGGCAGGCGCCATACGGATTGTTAAAGCTGAAAAAATTGACGCTGGGTTCTTCGAAGGTGATGTCATCGAGTTCAAACTTGTCCGAAAACGTTCGCGTTTCCCGATCCACCACCTGCGTCACACATTCGCCATCCCCCTCAAAAAAAGCCGTTTGCACCGAGTCGGAAATCCGGAATTCATTGTCTTCATCGCTATGCCGGATACTGTTCCGGTCGATGAGGATGTACAGGGGTTCTTTTTTGAACTTCTTCTCAATATCGGCCAAAGTTTTGGCATTGCTGAGCAATTCTTCGATGAAGAGCAGCTCGCCCTGCCACTGAATCCGGGTAAAACCTTTTTGCAGCAGGATGTTCATTTCATCCGTCAGTTTTCGCCCGGTATGCGGTTTCAGCGGGGCAAGTACCAGAAACCGTTGTCCGTCTTCAAAACTATACAGGTATTCCATCACATCGGTTACGGTGTCGCGGCGTACCTCCTGTCCCGATACCGGTGAGTAGGTCTTGCCGATACGCGAAAAAAGCAGCTTCATGTAATCGTAAATTTCGGTCACTGTACCCACTGTCGAGCGAGGATTCCGCGTATTCACCTTCTGCTCAATGGCAATGGCCGGCGATACTCCCCGGATGTATTCCACTTCGGGCTTTTCCATGCGACCCAGAAACTGCCGGGCATAACTCCCCAGGCTTTCCACATACATCCGCTGGCCCTCGGCAAACAAAGTATCAAAGGCCAGCGACGATTTTCCGGACCCCGACAAGCCTGTGATCACCACCAACTTGTTGCGGGGTATGGCTACGCTCAGATTCTTCAGATTGTTGACACGGGCTCCTTTGATGATGATGTATTGCTTGGGATCGAGTTCGTCGGTAATTGGCAAGGTTATTGTAGGAGACACAACAGATTCTACACTCATAATCAGTAATTTAGGTAAAAATGGGAGTTGCTTGGTAAATAATTTTCAACAATGAGCTGACCTGGAAGATAAACAAAAATAGTATCTTTATAAAACGTAAAAACGGATACTTGCTTATAGGGTAATCCGATTTTTCTAAAAAAAGTTTACAACCCGATTTACTTTTGCTTAGCCAACCTTCCTTTGGTCTTTTTCCAAAAAAGCCAAAAAAATATTACACTCTTCAAAGAATGTCTTGCAAAATACATATTCCCTGATTACTTTTGGTTAATTGCAACTTTAAACAAAATCCTTTCATTCACCTTCCCCAAAAGCTGTCTATGACAAACTTGTACGCAAACGTCCTAAATGTTTCGCTATATGAATCCAAGTTTGCTGAACGACAGCGTTCTAGTTACCCTTTACAAAAATGGCAACGAGAAAGCATTTGAACTACTCGTTAAACGTTACAAATCCAAGGTTTACACAGCTATCTATCTGATTGTCAAGGATTCGTACACAGCCGAAGATCTGTTGCAAGATACCTTCATCAAAGCTGTGACTACGATCAAGACCGGTCGCTATAACGAAGAAGGCAAGTTTTTGCCCTGGTTATTGCGCATTGCTCACAACCTGGCCATTGATTATTTCCGCCGGGACAAACGCTATCCGACCATTGTGATGGAAGATGGCAGCAATGTCTTTGATACGCTGGAATTTTCCGAAGATTCTGCCGAATCCATCCAGATCAAACAGGAAACGTATGCCCGTCTCCGCACGATGATTGAAAATCTGCCCGCGGTTCAGCGTGAAGTGCTCATCATGCGCCACTACGGTGACATGAGTTTTCAGGAGATTGCCGATGCCACCGGCGTAAGCATCAACACGGCTTTGGGCCGGATGCGGTATGCCCTCATCAACCTGCGGAAACAAATGACATTGTCTGACAAGGACCGGTACGTCTCCAATAATTGAACGCGTTGATTCTGCTGTTGCCAACCTGTGCGATTGCCGTTTCCGGCATAGAAAAATAGTATCTTTTTCCATCCGAAAACCGTCAGATTGCCTGCTGATACCCGGAACTGCAAACACTAACCATAAAACATTGGCTTTCAATCTATCCAAACCTGTTGAGCTTCACGGCCTGACAGGTTTTTTTATTTTTTACACATTTTGTATACAATTTTCTCTTTCTCCCGCGTTATTCATACGATTACTTTTTACAACTTCCTCTCACTTTATTAAAAAATAATTATGACACAAACTTTTACGCCAAACGACGTAGTCAGGTATCTGTATCAGGAACTGCCAGCCAAAGATCAGCAATGGGTCAGTGGCATCATTGCCAGCGATGAAGAATACCACACCTTGCATCAGTCATTGCAGCAGGCCAAAGATTTGCTGGACCAGGCAATGCTGGAACCCTCTGACGGGGTTGTCGAACGAATCATGACGTTTTCACGCCATTTCAATGCATGTAAAGTATAAAATTCCTTTACTACACCTATGGAAAGGTTAGACCGGCGTCTAACCTTTTTTTGTGTCAAATCCCATTAAAAAAGGCAGAATAGCTTACCTATGTAATAAATCGGAAACCAGAAAAGCTTTTTGCGTCGGAATCGGTTACCTTCAACCTTCCTTACAGATAAATAGCGAGAAAACCGGCTATAATTGAATACGTAAGAATGTCTGATTGAACTGCATATTCGCTTTGCAAATATGATAGTTACTTCTTGATCTATTGATCCTTGAATGGAGAAACCTACAAAAATTACAATAGCTTTTTTGATTTTATTCCTGAGCAGTTTTTTTGCCAGGGCAGTTGCAGATACCGTGCAGACGCCCCTGAACGAAGCGACCGGACTAGACAAGCTACAACTACTGATTCAGCTATCCGAGACGTATTCCGTCCGCACGCCGGCTTTGTCACTGGAATATGCCCAGCAGGCACTGGCACTGGCTAACGAACTGAATTATCCGGCAGGCCGGGCACAGGCCCAGAACAGCATCGGCGAATATTACCTGAACAATGGTAACTACACCAAAGCTGCCGAATATTTTGAGCAGGCGTTGCAAATCGGCCAGTCGCTGCAGGACAATGCTCTCATCGCAACATCCATGACCAAGGTTGCCGTGGTCAGTTATTTCCGGGGAAATTACCAGCAAGCACTTAGCCAGGCCCTGCTCGCATTGCCGTTGCATAAAAAAGAAGGCAACATGCGCGCCCTGGCCAATACCCAGAACATCATTAGCTATGTATACAACGGACAAGGACTGCCCGAAAAAGCACTGGAATATGCCCTGCAGGCACTGCGAACCCGGCGGAGCCTGAATGATGCAAACGAAATCGCCAAATCGTTGAATTCACTGGGCGACTTCTATTACAACCAGTATAATTTACGCAAGGCCCTTCGCAATTACCTCGAATCGCTACGTATCAGCCGGCAGATCAACAACCAGAGAGGCATTGCCTTTTCGCTTACCAATGTTGGCAAAGTGTACCTGAGACAGGAGCGATACCAGGAGTCACTACTGTACTTCCGGGAAGCCCTGACCATTAGTGAAAAACTGAACAATGCCAAGCAAAGTGCTACCATTCAAAGCAACATGGGAAATGCCTACCTGGGACTGAATGATACCGATCGTGCATTCCGCTATTATTCCGCAGCCTTGCGCATTCACTATACCCAGAACAATAACCTGGACATTGTTCCGGTCCTGAACGAAATCGGCAAACTCTATGCTCACAAAGGCGATTTCAAAACAGCTCTTTCGTTTCATTACCAAGCCCTTAGCAAAGTAAAAAACACCCAGTGGCGGTTATTGAAACTGGATACGTACAAATCCATGGCCGACACCTATCTGGCCATGAACGACGAACGGAATTTTACCGAATTTTACCGGATGTACAGCCGACTGCAGGATTCGGTTCGGAACGATATCAGCATGCGGAAGATAGCCGAATTGCAGACACGGTTTGAATGGGAAGAGAGCCAGGAAAGGACCCAGTCTGAAAATCAGCAGCAGACCCAGGAAATTGAACGCCAGAAAACCATTCGCAACTACTTGCTGACTATCATTCTGGTGGGGAGCTTTCTGGGGGTTACCCTGATTGCCTTTTACATTTCCCGGTTGCGGGGCAATCGCAAGTTAAAAGCCCAGAACGAAACCATCATCCATAAAAACCGGCAACTCCGGCGGGTCAACGAAGCGCTGAAAGGGTTGAATGACAAACTGGTTGAGTCGGAGGCAGAACTACGCAAAACCAACGAAACGAAGGACAAATTCTTCTCCATCATTGCACACGACCTGCGTGCCCCGCTGGCAACGTTCAGTTCCTTCTTGACAGCCTTGTCCGATTCGGATGACAGTTTTACGCCGGATGAAATTGAATTCATTACCAAAAGCACCCAGAAATCGCTGAAAAACCTGACCGATTTGCTCAACAATCTGTTGCAGTGGTCACGTTCGCAGATGGGCCGGTTGCAGTTCAACCCCCAGCCCATCATGCTGCACGAACTGACCCAGCAAACCGTGAATCTCTTTGTAGAAGACACAAGCAACAAATCGATCACGCTGACAAGTAACGTGGATTTGGATGCAGTGGCTTTTGCCGATGCCAACATGCTGGATTTTGTGGTACGCAACCTGGTATCCAATGCCATCAAGTTTACGCCCAAAGGTGGCAGGATCGTCATTGAATCTGTGCCGGCTCCTGAGCCGAACAGGCTTGGCATACGCGTGACGGATACAGGAGTGGGCATTTCCCCGGAAAACATGCAGAAGCTCTTTGTGTTGAATTCGGGCTTTACGACTATCGGCACCGCCAATGAAAAAGGAACCGGACTGGGGCTGCTGCTGTGCAAGGAGTTTGTGGAACGCAACGGGGGGGCACTGTCGGTAGAGAGTGAAATAGGCAAAGGCACAAGCTTTACCTTTACGATTCCCAGAAGCACTTCCGGAAGTACGGTATAAACCTCCCAAAACCTCCACATACCTGTATACGAAAGCGGGTCAGGCGACTACAAATCACCAACATTCATTTCTTGCGTACAGATTTTGTCTGTTGCGCAAGAAGTGGGTTTTGCCTCTGAAAAAGATACTATTTTTTTGTACCTTTCTATTGGCTTGGTGATATTTACAGTCTAAACAACCGAAGCAAATGACCAAGAAGGAAAGGTATCAGCACTTTACAACCTATTTCACCGAACACTTCGAAAACCCGCAGACCGAATTGCATTTCGAGAATCCGTATCAGCTGCTGGTTGCGGTGATTCTCAGCGCACAATGCACCGACAAGCGTGTAAACCTGACGACACCAGCCTTGTTTGAACGGTTTCCTGATCCGCTTTTGCTGGCCAACAGTCATTTTGACGAGTTGTTCCCGTACATCAAAAGCATTTCGTATCCCAACAACAAGACCAAACATTTGCTGGGCATGGCCCATATGCTGATCAATGATTTTGGCGGAGAGGTGCCTGCTACGGTTGAAGAACTGCAACGGCTGCCCGGAGTTGGGCGCAAAACAGCCAATGTCATCGTATCGGTCATTTACAATCAACCGGCCATGGCTGTGGATACACACGTATTCCGAGTTTCCAAACGTCTTGGCCTGGTCAGTGCGAAAGCCTCTACTCCGCTGGCTGTCGAAAAAGAGCTTGTCAAGAACATCCCCCAGGATTTGATTCCCAAAGCCCACCACTGGCTTATCCTACACGGACGGTACATCTGCCTGGCCCGTACCCCCAAATGCAGCGAATGTGCCTTGACACACTTTTGCCGGTATTACGAGAAATTATCCCGCGCTTCCACAAAAATTGCATCCGTTTCACTTCCCGGTTGATATTCTCACAAAGTGTATCCATACGTTTTGCCACATTCAGGCGCATCGGGATGTTTCTAATGAAAGTCTAATCTGCTTTTAATCTGGTTTTAATTCCACGTCCGTAGTTTCGGCAGCAAAGAAATTACGGGCTTGAGGTGAAGATACCTGTGGCGGCGCTTCCGGCTTTCCGCAGACAAATAGTATCTTTTCAAACAGTAAAACCCTTTGCTTGGTTAATGGTAGACTGTACGTCTAAAAACAGCAGCAATCATCCCTATCCACCCTAGTAGCATTTGTTTCGTATGCCCGACATTCCTTCGCCTGCCATTCTGATTATTGAGGATGAGCCAAAAGTGGCTGCGTTTATCAAAAAAGGCCTTGAAACACAGGAATTTACAGCCACTATTGCCTCAGATGGGGCCGAAGGCATACAACTGGCCGAACAACAAACTTTTGACCTGATCATTCTCGACCTGAACCTGCCGGACATGAATGGTCTGGAAGTATGCAGCCAGTTGCGCCGCAGGCAGTTGCAGTTGCCTGTACTCATGCTGACGGCGCTGGGAACGGTAGCCGACAAACTGGCTGGATTTGATGCCGGTGCCGATGACTACCTGGTCAAGCCGTTTGACTTTATGGAGCTGCTGGCACGTGTCAAGGCACTGCTGAAGCGGTCTTCCAGATCCGTCCAATCGCCACAAGTACTGCAAGTAGCCGATCTGGAGCTGGATTTGAATGAACGAATTGCCCGCCGGGACGGACAAACCATTGAACTCACGGCACGAGAGTTTGCACTGCTCGAATACCTGATGCGTAACCGGGGACGCGTGGTTTCGCGTGTAGATATTGCCGAACAGGTCTGGGATATCAATTTTGACACAGGCACCAATATCATTGATGTGTACATGAATTATGTACGCAACAAGGTAGACAAAGGCTTCTCGACCCGGTTGATCCATACCGTGGTAGGAATGGGCTACATCTTAAAAGAAAAGTAACCGACCCATGACCATACGCATCCGACTCACCCTGCTATTTGGTTTGATTGTCAGTGGATTGGTACTGATCTTTTGTCTGCTGATCTATTTTTTTGCCCGCCAGTACCGCAAGGACGAGTTTCAACAACGGCTCCGGTCCGAAGCCCTGACATCGGTTGAGCTGCTGTTTGGCAAAGAAACGATCAGCCCGGAATTATTCCGGCTGCTCGACAAGAATCAAGTCACCGTATTGTCACACGAAGAAATTATTATTTACGATTACCAGAACAAGATCGTCTATGAGAGTGGCAACGACTACCTGGACGTTTCCGTCCAGACTCTCAACCGGGTGCGGTTGGAAAAAGAAATCTACTGGCAAACCGATAACCGGGAAATTGTAGGCATCGCGTATACCGATCCCGTCAACCGGTTTGTGGTGTTTGCATCCGCTGTAGACCAGTATGGATTCAGCAAACTACGAAATCTGGCTTTTTTATTAACCACAGGCTGGCTACTCATGTCGGGTTTGGTCTTTGTAGCTGGATGGTTTTATGCGGGTCGATCCCTTGATCCGATCCAACGGATTATTTCGGGCGTGGATGAAATCACCGCGTCCCGGCTAGACTTGCGTCTTCCGGAAGGGACCAAACAGGACGAACTGATGCAGCTTTCGCATCGGTTCAACCAAATGCTGGACCGGATCGAAGAGGCGTTCCAGATCCAACGTTCGTTTGTATCGCATGCGTCACACGAATTGCGCACTCCCCTGACTGCCATTACCGGACAGATACAGGTTGCCTTGCTAGCCAGAGATGAGCCTGAGCAGCTGTATGAAATGCTTCAGTCGGTACTCGATGATGTAAAAGAGATGAACCGGCTTACCAACGGCCTGCTGGCACTGGCAAGCCTGAACATGGATGAAAAGACGCATGAGTTTACCCACGTTGCCTTGGATGAATTACTCTGGCAGGTACGCAGCGAGTTGTTGAAAACGCACTCGGATTACTCGGTGCACATATTTTCGGAAAGCACGCACTCCCACTGGAACGTGTACGCCAGTGAAGTCTTACTGCGCACCGCATTGGTAAATCTGATGGAGAATGGGTGCAAGTTTTCGCCGGATCGGGCCGTTTCAGTTTTATTAAAATCAGAGCCCAACTGTTTTCTGATTTCGTTCCATACACAAGGAGCATTCATACCGACCGATGAACTGCCACAAATATTCAAACCCTTCCAACGGGGAAGCAATGCGCGCCATGTGCGCGGGCACGGTATTGGACTTTCGCTCACAGACCGGATTATCCGCCAGCATCGTGGTCGGCTGACAGTAGAGTCGGATGAGCAAACCGGCACTCTCTTTACGGTAGCGTTACCAGTGTGAGTAGATTCCAGAAATAGTATCTTCTCCGGAGCAAAACCCCGGCCCCATGATTTTCGCCTCTCTGTGGCAATAAATCGCAATATACATTACAGACCATCTTCTCTTTCCTCGGTTTGTAACGTCTTCAGCAAATCTGTCACGCAAACCTGACCGGCAAAGGATCATTTACGCACCAAAAGATGTATACCGTTAATACTCAACAGATTCCACACCATGGAATCCAGACAATTTTAATGTAATTCTAATCTCAGTTTAACCTGTTTCTAATACCAGTGGCACATCTTTGTACAAAAGACTTTCGGAGCTATGCCACAATTTACATTAGATTACACAACTCAGCGCCCTTCCCCGATTCGTGCGCGATCCAAAAAAAGCCTGTCGGCCCATCTCTTTCTTGTGTTTGTGGGCTGGAATATACTTTCACCCATCATCGTAGCCGTTTTGCTGGTCATGGTGTTTCGTTACCACTCCAGGCATCAGACACTGGACTACCAGCATCGGATGCAGCTGGTTCGGTACGACTCTCTGCTGACGACCAAACAGAAGACCGACAGGCAGCTGATGGCGCTTCTGCGCAAGCAAAGTTCACCGAAGATCATCCAAAATCGGTAAAAGCCTGACGCGCATTTCTAATGCACTTCTAATCTCACCTTAATTCCGTTCTAATTCCGGCACTTTAGCTTTGTCACATCAGAAGCGAAAATCAGAAGTATCCTCGCCTGACAGTCCACTAAATGAATTGTTCACTAACCATTTGAATAGCCATGAATCCCCGATCTCTCCCGATAGCCTGTGTAGTCGCGTTGGGAATATGCCTGGCCCTTAGCAGTTGCACCGTAATTCGCCAGGGCGAAGTAGGAGTCAAACGCAAATTAGGCAAGATTAAATCTCAGCCGCTGATGGAAGGCGTACAGGTATTCAATCCGTTGCTAACCCGAATCATCAAAGTGCCCGCCCGAACGATAAACATTGAGGTGCGCTCTCCTCTACCTTCCAAAGAAGGGCTTACTGTACAATCGGATGTATCCATTCTGTATCGTGTAGACGGTAGCCTGGCACCCAGGATTGTGGAACAGATTGGGCCGAACTACGAAGAGGTGATGATTCTGCCGGTATTCCGGTCGGCAGTGGCAGATATTGCGGCGCGGTATTATGCCAAAGACATGCACACCGGCCAACGGGCCGAAATCGAGAAATCGATTCGCGAACTGATGACGTCCCAACTCAAGGACCGAGGCTTTACCGTCGAATCTGTGTTGTTGAAAAGCATCAGCTTGCCTGCCGGACTCACCCGTGCCATTGAACAGAAACTGGAAGCCGAGCAGGACGCCCAACGCATGCAGTTTGTGCTCGACAAGGAAAGGCAGGAAGCGCAGCGACGTATCATCGAGGCCGAAGGTGTACGGGATGCCCAAAAGCTCATTAACGAAGGGCTTACGCCCCTACTGATAAAGTTCAAAGCCATCGAAGCGTTCAACAAGCTTTCCACCTCACCCAACAGCAAGGTAATTATTACCAATGGAGATTCTCCATTGATCAATAATCTTGACTAGACGGTAGCATACCTTCCAGGCGAAGTCGCTATCCACTTCGTCTGGCGGGTTTTGTTCATCAATAGCTTCACTTTTATACAATACAGGATTCACAACCAGCTATTCTGTTTTCCTTTCATACTAACGAAATCCATCATGCAAACGACGTTATCGATTACCGCAGCCGAACCCGATGTGTACATGGGTTTGGGTAGTGCCGCCTATGCACTGGCCAGGATCAGTGGCAAAATACACGCGGAGGAGGTAGAAGCCATCCGGCGGCTCTTTGTATATGAAGCCTATGGCGATCTGGCGTTTCGTTCGTTCCTGATTCAGGAATACCATGACGAGTCTGAAGAAACGGCCTATGCTTTTGCCATGCGCCGCATCACCGCCAGCCGCCACGTACTGGATGAAGAACTGAAGGATCATCTGGTTATGCTTTTATCGCACATTGCCGGATTGAATCCTGACAGTGCCCGCGAAAAACGTGAACTGCTCCAGCGTTTTCAGAGGGATCTTCAGAAATTATGAAAATGTAAAATCCAAAACTTGCCTCGGTAATAAATCGAACTCCGGAATTTTTTCGGCTCCGGGCATCGGTGCAAGCCGGTCCGGAGCTTTCCGGATTTCTCCTATAAACCACTTTAGTCCCGTTATATGTCTGAAAACGAAAAAATACCGCCGCAGGACGCTATCCAGGATTTGTACCGCGGATTGGGCTGTACACTCTACGCTCTGGCTAAAACGGACGGCCGTTTGCAATCGGAAGAAACCGAAACATTACGCCTTCTGCTAATGAATGACCCGAACGGACTAGTAGCCTTGGAAGCATTTGATATTCAGGACCAATACCAGGTATTGACAGAGGATGCGTATGCCTATGCTTTCCGGCGTTTCGCAGCCCATCGCATGGTTTTGAATGAATCAATTAAAAAACATTTCATCCAGTGCATGGAACAACTCGCTGAAGCCTATGATGGGGTTTCCAAAAAAGAAAATGAAATTTTGCGCCGATTCCGGCGCGATATCACTCATTTGTAAGAAGCAGGTTTTTCGTTTTCCCAGGATACAATTTCGGGAAACAAAGGCAACAAAAAAGCGGAACGTTTTGCAACGTTCCGCTTTGCTTATATACCCAAAACTGTGTCATTTCCGGATAATCATTCGCATCGAGCGGCTAACATTACCTGCCTCTATCGTATAAATGTAGATCCCGTCCGAAAGATTTTCGGGTCTTTTGAAAAGGATTTCGTGTTCCCCAGCCTCTAATGATTCATCCAGAATAGTAGTAATACGGCTCCCTACCACGTTATACAATGTAATTTTTACTGTTTGCGGACGAGCAATAGAAAAATTAATAGTCGTATGATCCTGAAAAGGATTGGGATAGTTGGCTTTTACCGTAAAACCCGGCTCTTTCTCCTTGACAGAATTTACAGCGAGCACTTGCCCGAAGGTGGTCTTTGCCACACCGGCCAGCATTCCCAAGGTTATCAATAAAAATAGTAAACGTTTCATAGTTCATAGTATTGAAAAAATCAAATCGTATTTTCGTTTAAGTTGTCTTCTATTAGTTACTTAACAAATTCTGTACCAGTTTTGTTCTGGTTCCAAGAAACTTTCCATGTGTAAACATACGTAATTCAACGGGCAATAGATACGGCAAGTAATTATTTAACCGAAATTGCATTTTTCGCACTGTTCACATGGCTTATCAACAGGTCAAAAACTTTGGTGGCATTCACCGTTGTGTCGTCCAAAAAACCAGCCTGTTGTGTAAAGAAAACCGGAGCGTCGGCGTCATCGTCGGGGTAGCGGCCATGCGAACCTTTGATCAGCGAACCGTCTAATGGAATAATATCCATCAGGTATCGAAAACCCAGCTTCTTCTTCAGCAACGTGAAACCGACCTTCACAGGTAGCATCTTTATTTCCGGGTTGGCAAACATTTCGACCGGATCATACCCCGGTTTGCGGTGAATATCCACAATACGGGCAAAATCGGGAGCTTTGGCATCATCTAACCAGTAGTAGTAGGTAAACCACGCCTGTTTATCGGCAATGGCCACCAGTTCTCCGGCCCGGGGGTGATTGATTTTATGCTGACGTTTGCCTTCTTCATCCAGTACTTTTTCAATGCCAGGCGTGTTTTCCAGCAATTTTTTCACTTTGGGAATCTCGGCCGGGTCGTTTACATATACATGCGCAATCTGGTGATCGGCCATGGCAAACGCTTTGCTGACACCGGCGTCCAGCAATTCCGTCCCCCGCTCTTCCCGTACCGCAATGTAACCTGCTTTGCGCAACACCCGGTTGATGTCCACCGGCTGGTTTACATTAGTAATTCCGTATTCGGATAATATAACCACATTGGCGCCACGTTCTTCATAAAAAAGAATCAGATCCTTGACAACGGCATCAATTTCCTGCAAATCTTTTCCGATTTTACTAAAGTCAAGACCGTATCGCTGAAGATTGTAATCCAGATGCGGCAAATAAATCAGTGTTAACGTTGGGTTGTGCCATTCGTCCACCAGCTTGGAGGCATCGGCAATCCACTGGCTCGACTTGATGGTCGTGCGCGGCCCCCAGAAATCAAATAATGGAAACGTGCCTAGTTTCGCCTGCAACCGGTCGCGCAAACCGGCGGGTTGCGAGTAACAGTCGGGCATTTTGCGACCATCCGACAAATACTGGGGCCGAGGTGTTACCGAAAAGTCAACAGACGAATACATATTGTACCACCAGAACATATTGGCACACGTAAAACCGGAATTTTGCTCACGCAGCACTTCCCAGATTTTGGGAGCTTCGACCAGCTTGTTAGACTGCCGCCATAATTTTACTTCACACTCATCCCGGAAATACCAGCCATTGGCGACAATTCCGTGAACCTCCGGCATTTTTCCGGTCAGGAAAGTCGCCTGAGACGAACATGTGACCGCCGGCAACGGCGGCTGTATGATTGCCTGCTGCGCCTTCGCGGTCCATTGTTTTAAAAACGGCGTATACTCGCCAATTAACCGGGTGGTCAGACCCACTACATTGATAACTACTGTCTTTTGCATGCAAACGAATGACTAAACTTTTGTAAGGGCTGCTTTTCTGCTATAACAGGGGTTCCCCTGATTTGATTCGGCAAGTAGCAAAAGGATTAATCTGTTTTGCAAAATTTCCACAATAAAAGTTTTTTCCGGAAGGTCAGCCTTCCTCCAGTTAAGACAATCGGGCAATAGGAAACTACTACGCTTTCTCGATTTGAGATTTTGATTTAAAAAGGAAAATATAATTTTGCTGTAAATTACCGAACCCTACTCCGGTCAGGCACCAGTAGCACCGCATCGGCAATGATTACTCCGTCAGCTTGGGCATTGGAAATCTCAATGGTACTGCCCTTTCCTTTCGGAAAAGTGTACTCCCCTACCGAAACCCACTCACCGGACGTCTGGCCCTCTACCCGAATGTCGGCCTGTCTGACTGTCTTTTCTATCTTTTGCTTGCCCAGGTTTATGTTGATTTTCGTCTGACTGGCGGCATTCTCGACCTTCGGGAAGTAGACATACACCTGATAACTGCCGGCAGTCACCACCTGTGGAATAAACCGTACTGATTTGGGTTCGGCCCCGTTGCTGTTGTCCAGCAGCCAGGAAGGTCCGTAGCTGCCATATACATTGTGTTCGTATTTCCAGTTACCGGTACGGACGGTATGTAGTGTATCGCGGTCATCAATGAGTATATCGGCCGGACTACCATCCATTAACGGGTTGGTTTTCAATAGCTGTTGCAGTTTGGCAACGTCAATCTTCTGCACCGGTTTTCGGCTGTCAATGGCCAGACTGGCTGCCAGGGCTGACGACTGGGCCAGCACCATAAACACCGGCTCCATGCGAATGGAACCGTAGGCAATGTGACTGGCCGACAAGCACACCGGCACCAGCAGATTGCTGCATTCCGCTTCTTTCGGAATCAGAGCCCGGTACGAAATCGGATACGGCGGAAAGCCACCCACCTGTACATCGCCTTCGTTCTTTACCATTTTCATACCGTCTTTTTCAATCACGATCCGCTGGCAATTGTGTGAGTCCATCGTATACGCAGCCATGCCCACGCCATCGGTAACGGTCTGTTTGCCCTGGCAGTTGGCCTGCGTCATCACATAGTCGCCAATCATACGGCGTGCTTCCCGCACGTACATTTGCGGCGACCAGTTTCCATTGTCGGTATACTCATCTTTGGGATAGCCCCATTTTTTCATACCCGTACGCAGGTATTCCGGTACGCGAGGATCATTGCCAATAAAATAGAGCAAGCCCTTGATGTACTGTTCGTGTTCTTTCTGAATCTGGGCCCGGCGGGTATAGTCGGCTTCCGGATAGTCGTAGTTCATACCAATCATATCGGTTGAAAAAGGCCCGTTGTTATTGCAATCCGTCTTCTGGTTGGGCATCCGGTCGAAGGTCAACAGCTTGTTCAGCGGACGGGTGGGTTCTTTTTCCAGCATCCGTAACAAGAGCTGGTAGCGTTCCGGATCATACCCTTCCGGTTGGGTAATCGGCACCTGGTTGGCCGGATTATCGGTCAGGCAGATGCGGACGTTGTACGCCTGCACCTTTGTGTCGCCGGTTCCGTTGGGAGATATACTTTCCGGACTGATGCCCCACAAAAGACCACTTTCCGGCTTGCCCGGAATTTTGTAGGGGTCAATGCCGTCCACAAACTGGTGCTTGTCCATCAGCTGCACGCCGTTGTACGTTTCGTTGTACTGGCCGTTGGCTTCCCGCCCGACAAAATAACGCACACCCGCTTTGGCCATCAAGTCGCCTTCGTAACTGCAATCCAGAAACATTTTGGCCCGAATGGTGCGGTTGGTGGCAGGGGCAGGTTTTTCCGAGTTTTCCACTACTATTTCGCCAATTGTGTTGCCCTGCTTTTTTACTGAAGCGAGCCGATGGTTGTACACTACCGTTACCTGGGCCCGCACAATGTACTCATTGAAAAGGTTCTCCGCTACGTGAGGCTCGAAGATCCACTGCTCAAACTTGCCGTAATGCTTGCCAATGCGGCGGTAAAAATCACGTGAGAGGGCGGTAATGGCGTATTTGTTGCCAATGTCGGTGAATCCCAACCCACCGGTGGTAAGGCCGCCCAGGTGGCGTCCGGGCTCGATCAGGATGACCGACTTGCCCGCTTTTTTGGCCGTGTAAGCCGCCATCACGCCGGCAGAGGTACCGCCGTAGACACAAATATCCACCGTGGTTGGCGTTTGCTGCGCATAAACCGCCTGGAATGCAAAGAAATGAAGGAGGAAAAGAAAGAAGACGTTTTTCATAGAAAATCGAAGATATAAACAAACGCACAAAGATTTTTGTATTGTCCGGCAATACTATTTTTGGATAGACTTAGATGCGTAAAACCCTTGAACGCTATAGGATCGTATCTTTACAAAAGAACGAATTTTTGGTATCAGATTCCGAAAATTCATACAACGTTTTTGTTTGTTGCAAAGGATTCCGCACTTTTATAGCAAAAAGAAGTCGACACCCTACCATTCACACCCTTTCATATCCACAAAAACCACTTGAAAATCAACAGATTGCACAACCCGATAAAATATTCCAGTTTCGAGATTTGGAATTCTGCCGTAAACACAACTATCTTAGCGTAATATTTACACTAACAGTCCATTGTTCACTAAATCTAGTTATTAAATTGAACGCACACCCACAACTATACCGCCAGTCGTTAAGTCTGTTAACCGATCTTTACCAGCTTACCATGGCCTATGGCTACTGGAAATCAGGCACTGCCGAAAAAGAAGCCGTATTCAATCTGTTTTTCCGCAAAAATCCGTTTGGCGGTGGCCTCACTGTCGCGGCCGGGTTGGAACAAGCGATAGATTTCATCCAGAATTTTCGCGTTTCCGAAGAAGACACCGCCTATCTGGCAACGCTTACGGGCAGTGATGGCAAGCCATTGTTTGAACCCGCTTTTTTGGAGTATCTTCAGAACCTGCGGTTTACCGGCGAGGTAGATGCCATTCCCGAAGGCACAGTTGTATTTCCGCAGGAACCGCTGATGCGTGTACGCGGCCCTATTCTGCAATGCCAGATTCTGGAAACTCCGCTGCTGAATCTGATCAATTTTCAGTCGCTCATTGCCACCAAAGCCGCCCGCATCAAGCAGGTAACCAAAGGCGAACCAGTGCTTGAATTCGGGCTGCGCCGGGCCCAGGGAATGGATGGCGGCATCACCGCCAGCCGGGCCTCGTACATTGGCGGTGCCGATGCTACATCTAACGTACTGGCTGGCAAATTATATGGCATCCCGGTACGCGGCACCCACGCCCACAGCTGGGTAATGTCGTTTGACTCGGAAGAGGAAGCGTTTGAAACCTATGCCGAAGTGCTGCCCAACAACTGCGTATTCCTGGTCGATACCTTCGATACGCTGGAAGGCGTGAAGAAAGCCATCGAAACTGGCAAAAAGCTGGAAGCCAAAGGCTACAAGCTTGGAGGCATCCGCCTGGATTCGGGTGACTTGGCCTACTTCAGCATCGAAGCCCGAAAACTACTCGATGCGGCAGGTTTTACGGATGCGTCAATCGTGGCCAGCAACGACCTGGACGAAAACATCATCCAAAGCTTGAAAGACCAGGGGGCGACTATCAACGTATGGGGCGTGGGTACCAAGCTGGTAACCGCCTACGACCAGCCGGCCTTGGGTGGTGTGTACAAACTGGCCGCCATCCGGGATGCGAAAAACAACGAATGGGAATACAAAATCAAGCTTTCGGAACAAACCATCAAGATATCCACGCCGGGCATTCAGCAGGTGCGCCGGTACCGCAATGAAAACGGCTTCGTGGCCGACATGATATACAATACGGAAGGATTCGCCACCAAAGCCGAGGAAATCATGGTCGATCCGATGGATTTTACCAAGCGTCGGAAACTGGACAATACCATGCCCTACGAAGACCTGCTGGTGCCGGTATTCCGCAAAGGCGAGCTGGTGTACGCACTACCTCCGATACAGGACATCAAAAAACGGGTATTCGATCAGCTGAGTGGCTTCCACGAAGGGATCAAGCGTTTCGTCAATCCGCACCTGTATCCGGTCGGTCTAGAAAAAGGCTTGTACGACTTTAAAACCGATCTTATTCTTAAATTGCGTAAGTTTAACGGCAAATAGACCCGTCCTGCGAAGAAAATCGGAGAAAGGACAGGTTTCTGTTTTTGAAAAGATACTATTTTGATTCTCTGACTCCCGCAGAGAATAGCCTCCACACAACTCCATTGCTCCCCTTTGAGGCTGGGAGCTTTTTTAACTCCCCCTTCGGGGGTCGGGGGGCATTTCATCGGTGAACAAAATTGTTTTCAGTACGCAAGCGTACCAATACCTGCAAAACGAAATTTGCCAGGCAACCAGCTTTGAATGCGGCAAAGTGGATGTACAACATTTTCCGGATGGCGAACGGTACCAGCGCATCCGCACCAATGTCGACGGACGCGAAGTGGTACTGGTCGGCGGCACCATCTCGGATGCCGACACCCTCGAACTCTACGACCTGGCTTACTCGCTGGTATCCATGGGTGCACAGTCGCTGCTACTCATGATTCCGTACTTCGGGTATGCAACCATGGAACGGTCCGTTAAAAGCGGCGAAGTGGTGACGGCCAAAACCCGCACCCACTTGCTGTCCAAGCTTCCCAGCAGTTCGATGGGCAACCGCATCTTTTTGCTTGACCTGCATACCGAAGGTGTTCCGTATTACTTTGAAGGGAAAACCCGGGCGGTGCACCTGTATGCCAAGCCCATCATCATGGAAGCATGCCGCGAGATTGCCGGTACCGACTTTGTACTGGCCTCTACCGATGCCGGCCGCGCCAAGTGGGTAGAGTCGCTGGCCAACGACCTGGGTGTCAACGGCGCCTTTGTGTTCAAACGTCGTATCAGCGGCGACGAAACCCAGATCACGTCCATCAGTGCCGATGTGCAGGACAAGTATGTCATTATCTACGATGACATGATACGCACGGGGGGCTCGCTGATCAACGCGGCCAGAGCCTACAAAGACGCCGGAGCGATTAAAATTGCCGCCGTCACCACACACGGACTGTTTTCAAACAACGGGTTGGAAAAAATCCGGCAGAGTGGTTTGTTTGAGTGCGTGGTCAGCACAGACAGCCATCCGAATGCCATGGCCCTGCAAAATGACTTCTTACGGGTCAAAAGCATTGCCTCGCTCCTCAAGGAACAGATTGAATCGCATTAATCATTCATCGCAATTTTCATTCTTCCGGCTATTCGTTTCGTATTTTCTTGCTCTGTTTTCTCATCAACTTTCTAAAAGCTTATCTGCGTATGCCTTTTACCCAAACGTATCGTTTCTGCATTCTTCTGCTTGCCTGCTGGTTCGGATTACAGGCCCATGCACAACCGGGCAAAAATGTCCAGTGGACCCAGGATGGCAACGGTTTCTACGAATACGATGACTCTCAGCTCTATGCAATCAACCTGGCAACCGGCAAGGCGTCGGTCGCCGTCAGCAAGCAACAACTGACACCCGCCGGCACATCGGTACCGCTGCCCGTCAAAAGCTTCTCGTTTTCAGACGACCAGAAAAAAGTATTGCTTTTTACCAATACCAAACGTGTGTGGCGTTACGAAACACGCGGCGACTACTGGGTGTTGGATCTGGCTACCAGTCAGTTAAAGCAAATCGGCAAAGGCCTTCCCTCCTCTTCGCTGATGTTTGCCAAATTTTCACCCGATGGCAGCCGTGTGGCTTATGTCAGTGAGCACAATGTGTATGTCGAAGAACTGGCGACGGGAAAAAACAAGGTTCTGACAAGCACCAACGGTACCAAAAAGCTTATCAACGGCACCTTTGACTGGGTGTACGAAGAAGAATTCGGCTGCCGCGATGGCTTTCGCTGGAGTCCTGATGGCACGCGGATCGCCTTCTGGCAAATTGATGCCAACACCATTCGTGACTACTACATGCTCAATACCACCGACTCCATCTATTCACAGGTCATCCCGGTGGAGTATCCCAAAGTGGGGGAAATGCCCTCGGCCTGCCGTATTGGCGTGGTCAATGTAACCAGTGAAAAAACAGTATGGCTGTCTATTCCCGGCGATTCACGGCAGCACTACATTCCCCGCATGGAATGGGCGGGCACCGGCGAAATCATCCTTCAGCAGTTGAACCGCAAGCAGAATGTAAGCAAGCTCATGCTGTGCCAGGCCGAAACCGGCGTAGCCACCACGCTGTATACCGAAACCGACGAAGCCTGGATTGACATCAAGTCACGCTGGAACGACGACGACCCTACCGGTTGGGAATGGCTCAGCGGAGGCAAGGAATTCATGTGGGTAAGTGAAAAAGACGGCTGGCGCCACTTGTACCGGGTCAGTCGGGACGGCAAGAAAGAGACACTGATCACACCAGGCAAATACGATGTGATCCAGCCCAAATTCATTGACGAAAAAGGACAGATGGTCTACTTCATGGCCTCTCCCCAGAATGCGACCCAGCAATACCTGTACCGCATGCCCCTGAGCGGAAAAGGACAGCCGCAGCGGGTATCACCGGCCATACAGGAAGGAACGCATTCGTACGAAATTTCGCCGAACGGCAAATATGCCCTTCATAACTTTTCCAACTACTACACCCGTCCGGCCCAGGAGCTGGTTTCGTTGCCCGACCACAAACCTCTGAATGCAGAAAACGATATTTCCAAAATAGTATCTGCGGAAGCGAAAAAAGCCTCCTCTGTGGAGTTTCTGAAAATAACCACGGAAGACGGCGTGGAACTGGACGGCTGGATGGTAAAGCCAGCCAGGTTTGACCCCAGCAAGAAATATCCGGTGGTATTTTATGTATACGGTGAACCTGCCGCCCAGACGGTGCAGGACGAATGGGGTGGCCAGCAAAACTTTTTGTACAAAGGCAGCATGGCCGCCGATGGCTACATCTACGTTTCGTTTGACAACCGGGGCACTCCTGCCCCCAAAGGCCGGCAGTGGCGCAAATCCATTTACCGGCAAATCGGGCAGATCAACATCCGGGACCAGGCCATGGCTGCCAAAAAATTACTGGCCCTGCCATTTGTAGATGCCTCCCGCGTGGCGGTCTGGGGCTGGAGCGGCGGCGGCTCGTCGACGCTGAACCTGATGTTCCAGTATCCGCAAATCTTCAAAACAGGCATTTCCATTGCGGCTGTCGGCAACCAGTTGTCGTATGACAACATCTACCAGGAACGCTACATGGGACTGCCCCAGGAAAACCGGGAAGATTTCATCAAAGGTTCGCCCATCACCCACGCCCGTAACCTGGAAGGCAATCTGTTGTACATCCACGGCACCGGCGACGACAATGTGCACTACCAGAATGCCGAGCTGCTGGTAAATGAACTGATCCGACACAACAAGATTTTTCAGTTTATGCCCTATCCTAACCGCACCCACAGCATCAACGAAGGCGAAGGCACCTCGCAGCACCTGGTAACTCTGTTTACCAGCTTCCTGCAAAAGAACTGCCCTCCGGGTGGCAAGTAGCCGGGGGTTTCTGCCGGTTGAAACATACTATTTTTTCGAAGCAGCCATTACGGAAATCGTAATGGCTGTTTTGGTTTAGTGGGTACTGGAAAGCAGTGCTTGCACTCTTGTACACACCCGGCAGGTTTTCCGTTTGCGGTGGATACTATTTTCCGCACATTTCCCTCTCCTCCGCTTTCCCTAAGTCATTATCCTCACACCCAACCTCAGGGTTTTCCCTGAGTTTCCATTTCGGGTATTTCCCCTGATGCGTAAAGTACAATTTTAACCCAAATTTGTACCACAATTAGGGGAATTGGATTTCTGCAAAAACAATGGTCCCGGTACTGTCCGCTCTCCATGGAATAGTGCCGGGACGTCATTGTGTCTCTATTCCAATGCAACGCTATACACATCCTTTCATGAAAAAGCCGGATACCTGAACGGAAAGCATTTCCCATCATCTTTCCAATCTGTATTCTGCCTGGACTCTGTTTTACTTATCCAACCAATCACACTGTATGTATCAATCCTTTACAAACCTTATTTCTGATGTCTGGGTGTTTCCCCAACGTCTCCCTCGTTGCTATGCCCTGTTTTGTGCGTCGGTTCTGTGGCTGGCCACCCTGACGGTACAGGCACAAACGGCCAAAAAACCCATTTCGGGCACCGTCACCGCGGCAACCGATAACAAAGGTATTCCGGGAGCCAGTGTACTGATCAAAGGCACTTCCGTAGGAACGACAACCGACGCAGCCGGGAAGTTCATGCTGGAAGCCTCGGGTGACGATGTGCTGGTGGTTTCCTTTATTGGCTATATCTCCCAGGAAATCAAGGTAGGCGCGCAGACATCCATTAACATTATTCTGCCCGAAGACATCTCAATCCTGAACGAAGTGGTAGTGGTGGGATACGGTGAAATGAAACGCGCCGACCTGAGTGCGGCCCAGACTACCGTGACAGCCAAAGACATTGAAAAAACAGTCAATACCACAATTGAACAGGCCATTCAGGGACGTGCCTCCAATGTGTATGTGACACAGAACACCGGCCAGCCGGGTGGCGGCATCTCGGTGAACATCCGGGGAGTCAGCACCATCAACGGCAGCAACGAACCGCTGTACGTGGTGGACGGCGTGCAAATTTCCGGATCTGCCGGCGGCTCTTACGGACAAAGCAGTTCAACCAACCCTTTGGCCGGTATCAATCCCAGCGACATTGAATCCATTGACATTCTGCAAGGCCCCAATGCCACTTCCATTTACGGTTCGCGCGGCACCAACGGGGTTGTCATCATCACCACCAAGCGTGGAAAATCGGGCAAGATGCTCGCCAACTATTCGCTTACCTATTCGCTTCAAGACAAGCCCACCCTATTGCCAACCCTGAGCCTGCGCGAATACGCAGAGATGGTCAACATTTACCGTTCCCAGATTGGCAATACACCGATTCCCGAATTCCAGGATCCTTCGTTGCTGGGGGAAGGTTCCAACTGGCAGAAAGAATTGTTCCGTCAGGCTCCGCTTACCAAACACCAGTTGAGTCTGAGCGGAGGCAATGACAAAACCACTTACTACCTGTCGGGCGAGTATTTCAAGCAGGAAGGGGTAGTACAAGGATCGGCGTTTGACCGCTATGCATTCCGGTTGAATGTAGACAACCAGACTCGCAAATGGCTGAAAATCGGAACCAACCTGGCACTGAACCAGACCAAAGACAGAGTCAACTCCACCCAGAACGACCTGATCAACATTGCCATCGAACAGGCTCCGAACATTCCTGTCCGCAACCCGGATGGCAGTTGGGGCGGTCCTGTCAATGCCCAGTTTTCCACGTCCAATCCGATAGCCCTGGCCAATCTGATCGACAACCGAATCCGCCGCATGAATGCACTGGGTGGCATAAACGTTGATGTAAACCTCTGGAAAGGACTGGTGTTCCGGACTTCGCTGAATGGCAATGTGCAGTTCTCCAACAGCTACACATTTACGCCAACCTACGAAATGGGCTCAATCACCAACACCGTTGCCAGTTCGGACAAAAGCAGTGGCAATTCCGTTTATTGGAACTGGAACCAGTTGCTGCAATACAATACCCAGATCCAAAAACACACCATTGGCGTGATGGTCAGCCACGAGGCACAGGAAAGCCGCTACGAGAGTTTGTCAGGTAGCCGTTCTGGGTTTTTAGTGAACAACATCAGCGAACTTCCGCTGGGAGATGTAAAAACAGCCGTCAATGGCAGTTCGAAAGGAAGCTGGGCCATGGAATCGTATTTCGGCCGGATCAACTACTCCTTTGCCGATAAATATTATATCCAGGGAGCTTTCCGTGCGGATGGTTCCGTCAACTTTGGGCCTGATAGCCGCTGGGGTTACTTCCCATCCGTGTCCGTGGCCTGGCGGGTATCCCAGGAAGCGTTCATGAAAAACATTCCGTTTCTCAACGAACTCAAGCTGCGTTTTGAAACCGGAACCACCGGAAACCAGGGCAATAACCGCTATTATGCCAGCTTGCGGGCCTATACGACCCCTTGGGGAACCGGTTTTGCCAACTCCAACTATTCCAATGACAAGCTGAAATGGGAGTCAACCCTGACCTACAACCTGGGATTCAACCTGGGCATGTTTGACAACCGCCTTCAACTGGAAGGAGATGTATATATCCGTAAGACCGACAACCTGCTGATGACCACTCCGCTGCCTAACTACATGGGCACCTCTGGCAATGGCTCCATTACGGCTCCTGCGGTGAACATTGGCTCCATGGAAAACCGCGGCTATGGCTTCACGGTAAGCACTGTGAATATCAATACAGGCGACCTGGCCTGGAAAACCAATTTCAACATCTCCGGTTTCCGCAACAAGTTGACCAAGCTGTATTCCGAAAGTGCCACCCTCGACCGCACCTACTGGTTCATGTCCAACTTCCTGACCCGCTCTCAGGTAGGGCAGCCGCTGTGGCAGTTTTATGGCTACGTAAAAGACGGAATTTTCCAGAATCAGGATGAGGTGAGTGCATCGGCCATTCCTGCCGGGAACACAGTTGGTGTCAACAGCACCTGGGTAGGCGATGTCAAATACCGGGATCTGAACAATGACGGCAAAATTGACGGACAGGACCAGACTGTGATTGGCAACCCATGGCCCAAGTTCACGGCTGGCTTTACCAATACCGTAACCTACAAAGGCGTTGAACTGATGGTATTGTTGACGGCATCGTACGGAAATGATGTATTCAACTACGTACGCTTCCGCAATGAAAATGTCACCCGCATCAATGTGGGCCGCAACCTGCTGAAAGCGGCAACGGAATATGCCAGACTAGATGTTGACGGCGAAGGCAAAACCTTCGTATCCAATGCAGGCACGACACACCCCCGCATCACCGCCAGCGATCCGAATGGCAACGGCAACCGTGCCACACAGGATTACATCGAAGACGGCTCTTACCTGCGTGTGAAAAACATCCAGCTCAGCTATTCCCTGCCCAAATCGCTTTATTCACGGCTCTCCGGTTTGGAAGGTGTTCGCGTAGCGGTAGGTGTACAAAACCTGGCAACGTTCACCAAATACAAAGGCTACGATCCGGAAGTAGGTGCGTTTGTGGGCAATGGCTCCACACCTGACAATACAACCGTAGGAATCGATTACGGCCGCTATCCTTTGACCCGCATGTACACATTTAACATTGGTATTGATTTCTAATTAGGCTTTACCTGTACTGACATATGAAAAAGAATTCTATTTATTCCGGTTTGTTTGTTGCCCTGTTGCTGCTGGTAGGTTGCAGCAAAGACTTCCTGGATCGGTCACCCGAAGACACGCTGGTGGACAAAAACTATTACCAGACCGACAACCAGGTATTGATGGGAACTGCCCCTCTCTACAACGTGGTTTGGTTTGACTATAATGACAAAGCTTCCTTTGCCATTGGCGATGCGCGCGGCGGAACCCTGTTTTCCGGCAGCAGCTGGACTTCGCATGTACGCTTCAACACTTCTTCGGTGGAAGACGAAGTATTGTTTTCCTGGAGAGCCTTTTACAACACCATTGGCCAGTGCAACAGCGTCATCCGCAACATCACAAACTTTGCAGGCCCAACCGTTTCTGAAAAGATGAAGAAACACGGAATTGCCGAGGCGCGGTTCATGCGTGGTCTGGCGTATGCCTATCTGGTGCGCAACTACCAGGCGGTTCCCATCATTACCGATAACACGGGACTGCTCACCGATACCACGATTTCCCGCAACACCGTGGAGTCGGTATGGGAATTTATCATCCGTGACCTGCGCTATGCGGCCAAAAACCTGCCGGAAACGCCCATGGCAACCGGACGCCTGACCAAGTGGTCGGCGGAAGGCATGCTTGCCAAAATGTACCTGACCCGTGCCGGCCTGAATCATTCGGAAGGCAGCCGCGACCAGAAAGACCTGGACAGTGCTCGGTATTACGCCAAAGATGTGATTGACAACAGCGGCGCCAAGCTGATGGACAATTATGAGGACTTGTTCAAAACTGCCAACAACAATAACTCCGAAAGTCTGTTTGCGTTGCAGTGGGTATTCAACGGTGACTGGGGAACCCAGAATACGGTACAGGCATACATGGCATTCAACTCAAGCATCACCGGTTTTTCCGACGGCTGGGGCATTGACCACGGGGCTACGGCCGACATCCTGAAAGCCTACGAGCCAGCCGATTCAGTCCGCCGCAAGGCAACCTTCATGTTCAATGGAGATCGCTACAATTACATTCGCCAGACGGTAGGAGGTAACACCCGCGAGCTGGTGTTTGACAATCCGAACCGGGCCAATGTGAAGAAATATGTGGTAGGCCAGACAGCCGACAACAACGGAAAAGTAGCCTTCATGCGCACGGAGATCAACACGTACATGCTGCGCCTGGCAGAGGTGTATCTGATTTATGCCGAAGCCGTCATGGGCAATGCCAGCTCTACCAGTGATGCGGAGGCATTGAAATACTTCAACGCCATTCGCACCCGCGCAGGCCTGGCCGCCAAAACGTCCATCACCTTTGATGACATCTTCCGCGAGAAACGCATCGAATGTGCCATGGAAGGCGTGCAGTGGTATGAGTTTGTGCGGTTGTACTACTTCAATCCAGCCAAAGCACTGGATATCCTCAGCAAGATGGACAAAGGGAATTATACCATTACCCGGGTGGAAGGATCGAATCCTCCGAAATGGAACATCACGTACAATCCGGTGTATTATCCGGTTGATGCCACCCGGTTCTTCCTGCCGTATCCGGAAGTGGAACTGACCCAGGCGCCTAACCTGCGCAAACCTCCGGTGCCTTATACTTTTAAAGATGATTTGTAAGCCATAAGAAGAAAGACACCAGACAGGAGACAAGGAGCTGACAGTAAATCACCCTCACCCCTATGGTTTCTTTCGTCTTTGTCTCACTTCCGAGTTGTCTTCTCTGTTTTATTTCACTGAACGTAACTTTAGTTTATACATGAAAAATATTCATTCGGCAATCAAAACGTTTCAGTACCTGAGTTGCGTACTGATCGTAAGCATGGCTTTTTATGCCTGCCAGGACAAAGAGTTGGGTGCCCCTCTGGTAAAGCAGGTACGGCTGCTCGATCCGGCCACCAAAGACAGTACCTTTACACAAGCGTATCCGGGAACACTCATCGCGATTCAGGGCGAAAACCTGAGCAATGCTACCCAGGTGCTGTTCAATGACCAGGAGGCCGCGTTTAATCCGGTGTACAACACCAATCAGACACTGATCGTTTCCATACCTGGCGATGCGCCTACCGAGGCAACCGTAGCCACGGTTTCGAATACGTTAAAAATCGTAACGACGCACGGAGAGACTTCATTTGCGTTTACGCTGATTCCACCACCGCCGGTCATCAGCAGCATTTCGAACGAAAACGCATTGCCGGGTTCAACACTAACCATCAAAGGATCAAACTTTTACCTGGTTGAGAAAATCACGTTTCCTGGCAACATCAGTGTAACCAACTTCACTGCCTCCGAAAAAGGCGACGTGATTACAGTTGGGGTTCCGGCCAATGTGAGTACCAGCGGACCGCTGACCATTACTACCAAATATGGCTCCACCAAAACAGCCTCCGATGTGTTTCTGTCCACCGGTGCAGGAGTCATTTGTAATTTTGACGACGTCAACACCCTGGAATGGGGCTGCGCGGCCAGTGACGATGCCACTAAATTTCCGGGAGGTCGGGGCAAATTTGCCCTCATGGAATTTGGCGCGCTGACCGCTGGCGACGGTGGCTGGTGGAACGAAAACCGTTCGATCAACACAACGGTCAATCAGCTGATTCCGGAAGCCAGCATGAATGACGGATTGAGCAATTACTCGCTCAAATTTGAAATCTACATCAAGGAAGAGTGGACAGCCGGCAGCCTGATCATTCTGCGTGGCTACGACTGGACCTATACCGCCCGTTATGCGCCCTGGAGCAACGGAGATCCGGCCACTCCGAAAGTGTACACCTTGACAGCAGGCTGGCAAACGGTGACCATTCCATTGACGGAGTTTAAAAAGACCAAAGACAATGTCTACGCAAGCGGTGACCCGGCCACTTCGCTGAGCCAGTTGCTGGGAGGCAGTTCCGGCAAATCGTCGCTTCACTTTTTCTTCGTAAACGATGGCACAACAGCCACCAAGAAGTTTTCGGCAGCCGTAGATAACATCCGGATCGTCAAAAACAATCCATAAGCCGTACCGGCAACCATCTTTTGTCCTGTCATAGTACTTTGCACTGTGACAGGGCATTTTTTATGCCCAGACAGCCGAACCAATGCATAAGCATGCATTTCCCTGTCACCAGAAATAATATCTTTCCCAAAGCCAAAAAACCGCTCCTCTGCCAGCCGGAGTTTTCCACTTACAAAAGACACTATTTTGTTTCTCACTTACACTTTACTACCCTGGTCTGTGGCACACTATACTACGGTACAAAAAATAAGTGAGGCACCAAAGCAGTTGTAAAGTTGCACCTTCTACAACACGCTTATGTACCATCACTTATTAGACAAACTTAGCCATTGGCAATCAGGATGGAAAGC
>JAESGM010000317.1_pt1 | contig 62429 bp, 53 predicted proteins | sample 9269721 | NCBI WGS metagenome assembly JAESGM01 (sample SAMN15720920, study PRJNA650825) | algae metagenome | isolation source: Komarekiella atlantica HA4396-MV6 and co-occurring heterotrophs from... | place: USA: Theobald House, Kauai, HI | collected 2009-07-29
CCCACCCGTCCGCAGCCGCAACCCCGGCATAAAGCTGGTCGAGGATGGGCGTCATCCGCGCCAGAAACGCGCCGATCGACTCCTCCTCGTCCTTCACCGGAACGACGATCGACAGCTCGGGGGTGGAGACCTGAGCCCCGGCCATGGCGGCGGCGTCGCCGGTCAGGCCGACCGCGGGGGGCGCCACCGGGTTTCGCTGGATCGCGACGGATACGTCTCGCGGCATTTCGGCACACCTATCTGAGTAATCGTTCTCTGGCGCGTAGTATCAAGCGAAGCCCAGCCCCGAAGCGCACCCCCGCTCGGCCCAGAGCGAGACTTAATCGCGACGCAGTCGGCACTACGTAGAAGATGTAAAGCTATCGTCAAAATGAGTTTCGGACGACCCTGCCCTATTCCGCTCATCAAGCGATGCAACCTCTTGACAAGGTAATAGACAACTTAGAGACGGGCACGGTCCGATCAGCTCGGGTGCTTCTGAACGGGGGGAGGCGATCGAATCGAGCCGGCGCGCGCCGGCGACGCCGGACGGCGACATTCTCGGGTTCACGCAGATTGGCATCGATCAGCGCAACCAAGGCGGGCCCGCTTCCGTTCCGACGCGCCTTCGTCCGGTTGCATGACCGATCGACCAACTCCTGGCGTCAGTAGCAAAAAAACAAGGTTGCGGCGTTAGCGGTTCGGCCGTCACGACGAGTTTCAATGGGGGGATCAAGGTGGACAGCGCGACGGCGGACGGCCGCAATTTGGCCGCGACCGGCACCAGACCCGAGGCCAGACCGCTTGTCGTCGACCTCGATGGGACGCTGCTGCGATCCGATCTCCTGGTCGAGTCGATCTTCGCCCTGATCGGGCACAACCCGCTCGTGATATTTCCGATCCTTCGAGCGACCTTCGCCGGCAAGGTCGCGCTGAAGACGTTCGTGGCGTCGCGGGCCGACATCGACTGTTTCACTCTGCCATATCGGAATACCGTCCTCGAACTGATCGAAGACGCACGATGCCAGGGCAGGCCCGTCATCCTCGCGACGGCAGCCCATTCCTCGTTCGCGCAGGCCATCGCCGACCATGTCGGTCTTTTCGATCAGGTGTTCTCGACGAGCGGCTGCAACCTGTCCGGCAAGAACAAGGCGGACCTGCTCTGCAAGGAATTCGGGAAAAACGGCTTCGACTATATCGGCAATTCTCGCGACGACCTGCCGGTGTGGGATGTCGCGGCGTCGCGGCTCGGGGTCGGCGGATCGCTGCTGACCAAGTTCGCGTCTCGGGCACACGACGTACACTGGATCGAGAGCGGGCCGTCGATCCTCGACAAGGCCAAGCATTTCGCCCGGATGATCCGCGTCCATCAATGGGCGAAAAACCTTCTGGTCTTCGTACCGCTGATCACGTCGCACCATTTCGACGTCATGTCGCTCGCATCTTGCGCGATCGCATTCCTGTGCTTCTGCGCGGCGGCCTCGTCCTTCTACATCGTCAATGACTTGCTCGACATCAACGCCGACAGATTGCACGCGCGCAAGAAGAGCCGCCCTTTCGCTGCTGGCGACGTCGGCATCGGGACCGGGTTGGTGACGTCGCTCGGGTTGCTGGTGTTCGCGCTGACGTTGAGTTTGGTCCTGTCCCCTTGGCTGTTCGCATCGATCGGGGCCTATCTCGTCCTGACGGCGAGCTATTCCTTCTACCTGAAGCGCAAGCTTCTGCTCGACGTCATCGCACTCGCCCTGCTGTACGGGATACGCATCTTCGGGGGTGCTGCGGCGCTGGGCGTCGTGGTGTCGCACTGGTTGCTCGGGTTCAGCTTTTTCGTCTTCACCTTCCTTGCGACGATCAAGAGATATGCCGAACTGGTGACGGCCATCGACAATGGGCGCAATGCCCTGGTGAAGCGCAATTATCGCTCGAGCGACGCCGTCGTCGTCTGCGCACTGGCGGCGTCGTTCGCGATGAACTCGATCATGCTCCTGGCGCTCTACATCTCGTCCGAGGAAGTCGCGCGAGCCTATCAGAACCCCTGGGCGCTTTGGGGTGCCTGCCCTCTCTTCGTGTACCTGTTCGGACGCATGCTGTTCCTCACGCAGCGCCGCGAGATGCATGACGACCCGATCGTTTTCGTTGCGAAGGACGGCGTGTCGCGGCTGGCCGTCGCAGTCATCGTGTTGATCGTCCTCTGCGCCTCGGCATCGATCCAGAGCCCCTGGCGGTGAAGGCCTCGATCAGGCCAGGCCTGGTCCTGGCGCTCTGCCTCTACGCGGGGGTTCGCACCCTGCTGCTTTGCAATGGCTTTCAGATCGAGCTGATCGACCAGCGCGCGATGAACCTCTGGTTCGACGCCGATATCCCGCGCGTCTTCGACGTCATGGTGGATCGCCTCGGGGACCATGGATCGTCGTTCAAGCACCCGGTCTTCTCCCTCCTGTCGTGGAGCCCCGTCGCTCTCCTGGCGTCGGCGGGCATTCCCGATCGGGACGCCGTGTCGACCCTGCTGGTCGCCAACGCGATCCTGTTCGCCGGCCTGTTCTCGTCCTATCTGCTCGCCCTCAAACTGGACATGTTCCGCACCGCGTGCCTGACCATCATGTGCGTCGAGAGTGCCGCGTTCCAGTCGTTCTTCGCGGTTCCCGAGACCTTCCCCTTCGGCGCCACGACAGTCCTGATCGGCTTGCTACCGGCGGCGTTCCCCGGTCGAGCCAAGCTCCCCGTGAAATCCGCTGCGATCGCGGCAAGCCTCGCGATCACGATCACCAATGTCTGGAGCGGTCTCGTCGCCGTGGCGGCCACCCGGTTGAGGGAAACGGAGACGCTGGGGTTCACGCGCCGCGTCCGTGCCGTCGGGACAGCGGTCGCGCTGCCCGCGATCATCGGCGGCACGACGATCCTCATTCTCGCCCTGGCGCAGGACCAGATCTTCAGTCGAGCGGGGATGTTCGTGAACCCGCGCGCCCTGGCGGGGGAGTCACAGTTCCTGACCTGGGCACCCTCGACCTGGCCGGAGCGTGCGCTCGCGCTGGTGAGCGGACCGTGGTTCGTTGGGGACGCGAGCCTTGTCGCGACCCATGCTTCGGGTCGATCCGTCGGGTACGTCCTTGCTCCCCGGTGGACCGGCGGACCGGATCTCCTTCTCGCGGGAGCCTGGGCCGTCTTGACGATCTCAGGGGCGCTCGCCAGCCTCCGGCGTGAACGATCCCAGCTCCTGTTCGCCGCAACCATCGTCTGGATCAGCTTCATCGCGCTGCATCTGTTCTACGGGCCGGAACCCTTTCTCTTCGTGGCCCATCTCCTGCCTCTCGCCGCGATCCTGGTTGCCTCCAGCCCGCTCTTCACCGGGCGCGCGCTGCCGCTGGCACTCGGAATCTTCATCCTCTCCGCGTACAAATCATCGGCCTTCGTCCTCGAGGCGCGTACGCAGGTGGAATGGGCGCTCAAATCCTTATGACGTTACCCGACCGCGTCGCCTACGGCCTGCTGCTGGCAGGCGTGACCCTCAGCGCCCTTGCCCAGGTGTTCCTGAAGCTCGCCGCAGCCCGCGTGGCCGAGCAAGTCCAGACCTTCAGGTTGGACCTGACCTGGGGCGTCAGTTTCGCGCGGGCTCTCGTCAACATCCACTTCGCCTCGGGGATTGCGTGCTTTGCGATCAGCGTTCTTCTCTGGCTGGCGGGCCTCAGCCGGATCAATCTGTCGGTCGCCTACCCATTCACTGCGTTGGGCATCGTCCTCACGACGCTGTGCGGCAGCCTGCTGTTCAACGAAACGATCACGCCAGGGCAATGGGCCGGGATCTGCGTGATCATCCTGGGCATATTGCTGCTCGTCTGGAGATGAGTTGCTCCCGGTCCGCCCCGACGCGGCCCGTGGTCACCCAGGCCTGCCCTGCCTGATCGCGTCGAACCAGGCCGAGGAGGCTTGCGCGGCCGCCGTGTCGCTGAAGTGGCAGCCATTTATCCTTGGTCCGAGGTCGTCGAAATCCGGGCCGGCAAGGGCCTTGCCGGCGCGTCGGGCCTGTTGCTGGGCAGATCGCAGCGCGTCGTTCCTCGGCCCCGTGCACCTCGCGACGGTCGCGACATATGTTCGCGCGCCGGTCTGGCGAAGCGCTGAGATCAATCTGGTCAGATGATCCCGATAGGCGTCGGGGTCCCCCTTCGACTCGGCTTCGAATTCGCCTTGTGTGACCAGGGCGTGGGTCGGCTTGAAACGTTGCGCGGCGAGTTGCGCAACCCGCAAGCCGATCCGGGGATGATTGACCCCGCCCGGCGCCCAGCTCTCCATCGACGTCGAGCCGACCGCGACGGGGACGAGCAACACGTGTTGCGCAATGCCGGCCTTGACGACCTGATCGCCGAAACGCGGCCAGATCGAGCCCCGATTGCCCGTGGCCCCGAGAACCGGATCGCTGGCTTCGTAACACCTGCCCTCATAGAAGACCGAAACGGCCGGACCGGCCCGGGTCTTCATCTGGGCGAAGTTGGCCGCGTTCGACTGGCCGACGAGCAGCGCGACCATCGTGCCGGCGACGGGCGGGCAGGCGACTTGCTTGGCGGTCCTGTTCCACGCGTCCGAGAAGTTCGCGAGATAGTCGGCCCGGATTTCGCTGGCTTCGCCCCCGCCGAATTTGGCCACCGCCCGGTTCCAGAGCGATCGGCTGTCGAGCAACAACCCCGTGGTCGCGCCGGCGAACAGACCGAATGCGAAGATCGCCGCGGCGACGGCGGCTCGCCCGGCCGGGCTTCGCAATTTCGGAGTCCCGGCCTCAGGCGCTGAGGCTTTGCCACCCCCGACGGCTGAGTTGCGCGTCAAACTTCGTCCCCCTCGGCATCCGCCCGAGAGCGACATGTCGCTCTTCGCAGCCGTTCTTCGCGACACTTACGACAGGCTTGTCGCACATCCAAGCCGGCCGGCGAATCGCATCGACGCAGACGCTTGAGCCGTCATTGCCCCCGCTCACCCTGCGCGTCGGTCACGCCGCCGGCTCCTGGCACGGCTTGGCGCGCGGCGGGAAAGCGGGCAAGCAGCCGGGATGACCGATCCGATCCTCACCGCGCGCGATGGCGCGATCCTGACCGTGACTCTCAACCTGCCCGACAAGCGCAATCCGATCTCGGACAATGGGCTGATCGACGCGCTGGTCGCCGCGCTGGAGGCGGCCGACGCCGATATCGGCGTGCGCGCGGTGATCCTGACCGGGGCGGGATCGGCCTTTTCCTCGGGCGGAGACCTGAAGGCAATGAAGGCGGGCGTCGGTTTGCGCGCGGAACTGCCGGCGCAGACCCGGCGCAATTACCGGACCGGGATCCAGCGCCTGCCCCTGCTCTTCCACGCGCTCGAAGTGCCCGTCGTCGCGGCGGTAAACGGCCCGGCGATCGGCGCGGGGCTGGACCTTGCCTGCATGTGCGACGTGCGCGTCTCGGCGGAAAGCGCGACGTTTGCGGAGAGCTTCGTCAAGGTCGGCATCGTGCCCGGCGACGGGGGAGCCTGGCTGCTGCCGCGGATCGTCGGCTTTTCGAAGGCGAGCGAGCTCGCGCTGACCGGCGAGACGATCGGCGCGGCCGAAGCGCTGGCGATCGGGCTGGTCTCGCGCGTGGTGCCCGATGGCGAGTTGCTCGCCGCGGCGCGCACGGTCGCCGACAAGATCGCCGCCAACCCGCCCCATGCGGTGCGGATGACCAAGCGGCTCCTGCGCGAGGGCCAGACCGCAACCCTGCCCGCGCTGCTCGACATGTCGGCGGCGATGCAGGCGCTGGCGCACGCCACCGAAGACCATGACGAGGCGGTGAGCGCATTCCTCGAGCGGCGGCGCCCGGATTTCTCGGGGCGCTGAGCGGGGCCGGTCGCGTCGCGGGGGCGGACTGGCGCGAACGGAGACGGAAAAGCGACGAAGCGGCGGAACCCCCGTCGCCCTTGTCACGGGCGGCGGCTAGCGCTCCGGTCATGTCTTTCAAGCATCTGTTTCGCTTGCCTTCTCACGACATGGCGATCGACCTCGGCACGGTGAACACCGTCGTCTATGTGCGCGGCCGCGGGATCGTGCTCAACGAGCCGTCGGTCGTCGCGATCGAGACCAACAATGGCGTGCGCAAGGTGCGCGCGGTCGGCAGCGATGCGAAGCTGATGATGGGCAAGACGCCGGCGAACATCCGCGCGATCCGGCCGCTGCGCGACGGGGTGATCGCCGACCTGGAGGTCGCCGAGCAGATGATCAAGCACTTCATCGAGAAGGCGCATGGCGGGCGCTCGCGGCTGCCGCGGCGGCCCGAAATGGCGATCTGCGTGCCGTCGGGATCGACGACGGTCGAGCGCCGCGCGATCCGCGACGCGGCGAGCAATGCCGGGGCGTCGCGCGTCTGGCTGATCGAGGAGCCGATGTCGGCCGCGATCGGCGCGGACCTGCCGGTCACCGAGCCGATCGGCGCGATGGTGGTCGATATCGGCGGCGGCACCACCGAGGTGGCGGTGCTCAGCCTGCGCGGGCTCGCCTACTCGAACTCGGTGCGCGTCGGCGGCGACAAGATGGACGAGGCGATCAGCGCGTCGATCCGGCGGCGGCACAATCTGATGGTCGGCGAGGCGACCAGCGAGCGGATCAAGCACCAGATCGGCACCGCGCTCCGGCCCGACGGCGATGGGATCATCATGCAGGTGAAGGGCCGCGACCTGGTCGCGGGCGTGCCGACCGAGATCTCGATCGCCCAGTCCGAGATCGCCGACGCGATCGTCGAGCCGCTCGGCCACATCATCGGCGCGGTGCGCATGGCGCTGGAGCACACGCCGCCCGAACTGGCCGCCGACATCGTCGATCGCGGGATCGTGGTGACGGGCGGCGGCGCGCTGCTGCACGGGATCGACGAGGCGCTGTCGCGCGCGACCGGGCTCCAGGTCACGATCGCCGAGGACGCGCTGATCTGCGTCGCGAAAGGCGCGGGACGCGCGCTGGAAGACGAGAATTATCGGGGCGTGTTGCTCGCGGCTTGAGCGGGCCCCTCCACCACCGGCTTCGCCGGCGGTCCCCCTCCCCATCTGCGATGGGGAGGAGCTGCTTCTCGCTCCTCCCTACGCGACGCGTGGGGAGGGGGACCGCCGGGCCCAGCCCGGTGGTGGAGGGGCCGCAACCAGCCTATTTGTTGACCGCCGCGTCCTTCTCGGCCGGGGTCATTGCCTGGGCGTTGACGTCGGCATCGTCGATCGCGTCCTCGCGGGCGTCGCCTGCCTCGCGCACGGCCTCGGCCTGCGCTTCCATGTTCTCGGCGGGAGCGCCGGTCATGTTGTCGGCCATGGCATCCATGTTGTCGGCCTTGTTCTCGGCAGCGTCCTCGGCGCGCTCGCCGAGCGCATCGTCGCCATTGCCGCCGCACGCGCTGAGCAGTGCCAGCGAGGCCGCCGAAACCACGGTCAGAAAAGTTCGCATTCCCCTGTCTCCTCTCGCCGGCCGTCGAACACGACCGGTCTTGCGGAGACCCAAACAAAAAAGCTGCCGACTCGTTCCTCCCTGGCAACGACCCGCCGCGCCGGGGGCGTCGCTCAGACCTTCAGTTCGCGCGCGATCGCCTTGGCGGTGGCGGCGCCATAGGGCGGCTTGAACCCGGCAAGCCTGGCGATGTCGAGCTTGGGCTGGCGATAGACGGCGCGGGCGTGGCTGAAGGTCTTGAACCCGTCATGGCCGTGATAGGCGCCCATGCCAGACGGCCCGATGCCGCCGAACGGCAGCTCCTCCATCGACACGTGGAAGATCACGTCGTTGACCGTGACCCCACCCGAAATTGTCCGGTCGAGCAGCTTGCGCTCCTCGCCGGCATCGCTGCCGAAATAATAGAGGCCGAGCGGCCGGTCGCGACCGTTCACATAGTCGATCGCTTCCTCGACCCGCGAATAGCGCTTGATCGGCAGCACCGGCCCGAAGATCTCGTCCTGCATGACCGCCATGTCGTCCGTGGGGTTGCGGACGAGGAACAGCGGCATCTTGGTGCCGTTGTTCGCGGCGAAGTCCTCGCCCGCCGGGTTGACCTCGATCACCTCGCCGCCCTTGGCGCGCGCATCCTCGAGATAGCCCTGCAGGCGGACATGGTGCCGCTCGTTCACCACCGCGGTGTAATCGGGGTTGTCGAGCAGCCGCGGGTAAAGCGCGGACACCGCGCTCTTGAGCCCGCCGATCACCGCCTCCTCCTTCTCCTCGGGCACCAGCAGGTAATCGGGCGCGAGGCAGATCTGGCCGGCGTTGAGCATCTTGCCGAGCGCAACCCGCTCGGTCGCCTGCGCGACGTCGGCGGAGCGGCCGATGATCGTCGGCGACTTGCCGCCGAGTTCCAGCGTGACCGGCGTGAGGTTGTCGGCGGCGGCGTGGAGGATGTGCTTGCCGATCCCGGTCGCGCCGGTGAAGATCAGATGGTCGAACGGCAGCGCCGCGAACGCCTGCCCGATCTCGGGCCCGCCGCTCACGAACACCAACTCGGCCGGGTCGAAATATCGCGGCGCGAGCTCCTCGAACAGCGCCGCGATGCGCGGCGTGAACTCGGAGCTTTTCACCATCGCGCGATTGCCGGCGGCGAAGATGCCCGCGATCGGCCCCATGGTGAGCTGGACCGGAAAGTTCCACGGCGCGATCACGCCGACCACCCCCTTGGGCTGATATTCGACCGCCGCCCGGGCGCCGAGCAGGCCGAGCGGGAAATCGAGCTTGCGCTTTTCCGGGCGCGCCCAGCGGTCGAGATTCTTGCGCGAATGCTTGAGCGTGCGGATCGACGCGACGATGTCGGTCACCATCGACTGCTCGCGGCTGCGATGCCCGAAATCGTCGGACAGCGCCGCGCAGAAGGCGTCGGCATTCTCGACGAGCATCTTCACCGCCCGCGTCAGCCGGTCCCGGCGCGCGGCCAGGCTGACGGGCAGCTCGGTGGTGAAGGCGGCGCGTTGGGCCGCAAGCAATGCGTTCAGATCCATGTCGTCCCCTCCGGCCGGTTCCGGCCTGTGTCGTCCGTGCAGGTTGCAGAAAAAAACCCACCGCGGCAAGCGACGCCCCGGAAGCGAAAATCGACAGACGGAACTTGATATATCATAACATGACGATTAACGGCGGGGCGAATCACGCATCGTCCTGGGGTCACGACCATGTTCCGCTTCTCGCTTCTCGCCGGCGCTGCCTTCGTGTCCGCCGCCTCCCCCGCCCTGGCCGACGACGCCGGCGGCGCCCCGCCCAGCCGGGCCAATGACGACTTCCACGTCGCGCAACCGGCCGAGATCATCATCACCGCGCCGTTCGCGCGCAATCGCGCCGACGTGCTGTCCGGCACCTCGGTGCTCGCGGGCAGCGACCTGGCGCGCGAGCTGCGCGGCACGATCGGCGACACGCTTGCCCGCCAGCCCGGCGTCTCGTCGACCAGCTTCGGCCCCAATGCCTCGCGCCCGGTGCTGCGCGGCTTCCAGGGCGAACGCGTGCGCGTGCTGACCGACGGGATCGGCAGCTTCGACGTCTCGAACACCAGCGTCGACCATGCGGTCGTGATCAACCCGCTGCTGTCGGAGCGGATCGAGGTGCTGCGCGGCCCCGCGTCGCTGCTGTTCGGATCGTCGGCAATCGGCGGCGTCGTCAACGTCATCGACAAGCGCATCCCGCGCGCGGTGCCGACCGATTTCGTCCATGTCGACGCGCTCGGCACCTATAGCTCGGTCTCCGACAGCTGGTCCGGGTCGGGCTCGGTCGACCTGCCGGTCGGCGACAAGGTCGTGCTGCACATGGACGGCAGCTATCTCGACGCCGACGACCTGCGGATCGGCGGCTTCGTGCTGTCGCGACAGGCCCGTGCGCAGGCGCTGGCAAGCGCCGATCCCGCCGTGCGCGAACTCGCGACGCTGCGCAACCGGCTGCCCAATTCGGCGGCGCGGACCTGGGACATCGCCGGTGGCGCGTCGGTGATCACCGACGGCGGCAGCCTGGGCTTCGCCGTCTCGCGCTACGAGAATCGCTACGGCGTGCCGGCCCGCTTCGACCTGACCACCGGCGAGGGCGAAGCGCCGACGCTCGACATGGAGCAGACCCGCATCGACGCGCGCGCCGATGTAGCGATTGGCGGCTTTTTCGAGCGGCTGCGCGCGCGGTTCGGCTTTGCCGACTACCAGCATGCCGAGATCGAGGACACGGGCGAGATCGGCACCCGCTTCTTCAACGAAGGCATGGAGGGCCGGCTCGAGCTCAGCCAGACCAAGCGCGGCGCGTGGCAGGGCGCGGTCGGGGCGCAGCTCTTCATCCGCGACTTCAACGTGATCGGCGAAGAGGCGTTCGTCCCGAAGAACGAGACGGTGCAATTCGGCCTGTTCACGCTGCAGTCGTTCGACTGGGGGCGGCTGAAGGCGGAGGCCGGCGGGCGCATCGAGCGCACCGAAGTGTCGTCGACCGCGATCGGCGTCGACCGGTCGTTCACTGCCTGGTCGGGCTCGCTCGGCGCGAGTTACGAGATCCTGCCCGCCTGGCGGCTGGGGCTGAACCTGTCGCGCACCGAGCGCGCGCCCGCGGCCGAGGAGCTGTTCTCCAACGGGCCGCACAAGGGCACTCAGTCATTCGAGATCGGCGACCCGACGCTCGCGAAGGAACGCAATCTGGGCATCGAGGCGACGCTGAAGGGCGGCGGGCCGGGCTATACGCTCGAGCTGTCGGCCTATTACAACCGCTTCTCCAACTTCATCTACGAGGCGCAGACCGGGGAGATCGAGGACGACCTGCCCGTGTTCGAGTTCCGCCAGGGCAAGGCGCGCTACTGGGGCGTCGAGGCGCAGGCCTCGGTCGACGTGGCGCGGATCGGCGCGACGACGGTCTCGCTGGACGGCGTCGCCGATTATGTGCGGGCGCGGATTCCCGGCGTCGGCCCGGTGCCCCGCATCCCGCCGCTCCGCCTGCTGGGCGCGGTCAATGCGGCGGCGGACCGATTCACCGGTCGCGTCGAAGTGGAGCACAGCTTCGAGCAGGACCGGATCGCCGCGTTCGAGACGCCGACCGACGCGTTCACGCTGGTCAACGCCTCGATCGGCGTGCGCCCCTGGGGCACCGGCCCGCGCAAGCCCGAGCTGCTCGTCCAGGCGAGCAACATCTTCGACGTCGACGCGCGCCGGCATGCGAGCTTCCTGAAGGACTTCGCCCCGCTCGGCGGGCGCGACATCCGCGTCACCCTGCGCGCCAGCTTCTGATCCGAAAAAGGAAGGGCCGCTTCCCGAAGGAAGCGGCCCAGTTCGCCTTGCGGCATAAGGGAGGAAAGCGTGCCTACACGACACATCCTCTCCCTAGCACCGACAGGGTAAACGGGCCGTTAACGGCTGGCTCCGGCTGGGGCCCCTCCACCACCGGCTTCGCCGGCGGTCCCCCTCCCCATCTTACGATGGGGAGGAGCTTCTTCACGTTCCTCCCTGCCGCGAAGCGGCGGGGAGGGGGACCGCCGGGCGACAGCCCGGGGGTGGAGGGGCCTTTGGTCGATCCGCCTGCCCCTCCACCACCGGCTTCGCCGGCGGTCCCCCTCCCCATCTTACGATGGGGAGAAGCTTCTTCACGCTCCTCCCTGCCGCGAAGCGGCGGGGAGGGGGACCGCCGGGCGACAGCCCGGGGGTGGAGGGGTGGTCAGCGACAGGGGCCAGCGCGGCGCGCCTCGATCGCCATGTTGAACGGCGCGTTGTCCGCGATGCCCTGGCTGTCGATATGGATCAGCGCGCCCGTCTCGAGCCGGATCGTGGTCTGGCCATGGCCGGCGCCCGGGCAGGTGTAATGGACCGTCCCGGAGCTGGCGCTGTCGTCGAGCACGAAGCGGGTGCAGGCGGTGTTGGGGTGACGGAGCTGGATCAGCACCGAGGGATCGGCGATGCACATCGCGCGCACCGGCGCGGCCCCGTCGACCGCGCGAAGATTCCACATCCCGGGCTGGATCCGCGCGAGCACGCCGGGGCGCGGCGGGGCCGAGGCAGCGATCACCCCGACGCCGCCCAGCGCGGCGGCCAGCAGCAATGCGGTCCCGACGGTCCGCGACCTCATGTCACCCCCCTGAGAACCGGCGCGAAGGTCGCCGGCCATCGCTGCATAGCCTAAGCCAGTTACCGGAATCTCTCAATCGGCCGTCGCGAGCGCATCGAGCGGTATCGCGTGCGAGATTGCGCAGAACGCACAATCGACCCGCACCACCCCGGTCTCGTCCGCCATCTCGGCGCGCTCGTCCACCGGAAAGCGGCTGAGCACGTCGATGATATGCGCGGCATTGCACCGGCAGCCGCGGCTGATCGTGGCGCCGCCGAGCACGCGGACCTCGCCCTCGTCGTGGAACAGCCGCCAGACCAGCGTCTCCAGCGGGAGGTCCGGATCGGTGAGCTCTTCGTCGCGCACGGACGCGCCCAGCGTCTCGATGTGCTGCCACTCGGGATGGTCGAGGCGCGTGTGGAGCCGCTCGCGCCCTTCCTCGCCTTCGGGGAGATGCTGGAGCAGCATGCCGCCCGCGATGCAGCGCCCATCGGCATCATGCCGGTGCGACAGGCGCACGAGGCTGGGGATCTGCTCCGACTGGGAAAAGAAATTCTGCGCGGCGTCGGCCAGCGACGCGCCTTCGAGCGGGACGATGCCCTGGTAGCGCTCGCCGGTGAGCGACTGGTCGAAGGTGATCGCGAGATAGCCGGTGCCGAACAGCCCGAACAGCGACGGGTCGGCCGGCATCGCCGCGAAGCGATCGGGATCGAAGCGCAGATAGCCGCGCAGCTCGCCCGCGCGATAGTCGCAGACGAGCAGGTCGACCACGCCGCCCTCGGTCTGCGCCTGCAGCGTCATCTGGCCGGTGTCTTCCTTCAGCGTCGAGCCGAGCAGCGCGGTCAGCGCCAGCGCCTCGGCCAGCAGCCGCTCGATCGCGGGCGGATAGGAATGCGCGGCGAGGATGGTGTCCAGCACCGGCCCGAGGCGGACGAGGCGTCCGCGGGCGTGCCGTTCGAGGATCGCGAACCCGAGGGTGCGATCCACTTCTGTCGATGAGGTCATGAAATCAGTCCGAAGCACCAAAGCAAAATCGCTTTTTGTGCATGTAGGCGGTTTTCCGCCTCATCCCAGATGGCGGACTGCGGTCCATCGAGGATTTCGTCCGTCGCCTCCTCGCCGCGATGCGCGGGAAGGCAGTGGAGGAAGGTCGCCTTCGGCTTGGCGCCGGCCATCAGCGCGGCGTTCACCTGATAGGGCGTCATCGCGGCGAGCTTGGCCGCGCTGTCGGCCTGGCCCATCGAGATCCAGGTGTCGGTGACGACGATGTCGGCGTCCGCCGCGGCGCGCGCCGGATCGCGCTCGATCGTCACGCGCGCGTTGCTGCCGGCCAGCCGGGCATTGGCCTGGTCGATGAAGGCGGGATCGGGGTCATAGCCCTCGGGGCAGCCCGCCGCGACCGAGAAGCCGAACAGGCCGGCCGCCTCGACGATCGAGTTCAGCACATTGTTGCCGTCGCCCAGCCACGCCCATTTGGCGCCCGGCAACGAGATGCCGCGCTCGACCGCGGTCAACAGGTCGGCGACGATCTGGCAGGGGTGCGACCGGTCGGTCAGGCCGTTGATCACGGGCACCGTCGCGTGCCGGGCCATCTCTTCGAGCTTGGCCGGGTCGTCGGTGCGGATCATGATCGCGTCGACGTAGCGCGACAGCACGCGCGCGGTGTCGGCGATGCTCTCGCCGCGGCCGAGCTGCATCGAGCCCGCGTCCATCACGATCGAGCTGCCGCCGAGCTGGCGGATCGCCATGTCGAACGACACGCGGGTGCGCGTCGAGCTCTTCTCGAAGATCATCGCCAGCACACAGCCGTCGAGCGGGCGGTCGGCGTCGGGCCTGCCCTTGGGCCAGCCCATCCGCGCCGCCTTGCGATCGATCGCATCGGCGAGCATCGCCGCGAGCGCGTTCGCGCCGGCGGACGACAGGTCGAGGAAGTGGCGGGTCATCACAGCTCCTCCCCATCAACGATGAGGAGGGGGACCGCGCGAAGCGCGGTGGAGGGGCCCGAAGCGACGCGGAGGGCAACCACCGGCCGGCAACCCGCGACCGGCCCCTCCACCATGCTGCGCATGGTCCCCCTCCCCGCTCGCGTGGGGAGGAGCTGGCCCGCGTCAGGCCGCAATCTTGTAGCTCCGCGCGCCTTCCGACAGGCGCTCGACGCATTCGGCGATGTGGCTTTCCTCGATCACGAGCGGCGGCAGGATGCGGACGACATTGTCGCCGGCGGCCACCGTCAGCAGGCCGTGATTGTCGCGCAGATGGGCGACGAAGGCGCGGCTGTCGGACTTGAGCTTGATCCCGAGCATCAGGCCCATGCCGCGCACGCTTTCGAACAGATGGTCGTGGTTCGGGATCATCTGCTCGAGCGCCTGGCGCAGCCGCGCGCCCATCTGCTGGACATTGTCCATGAAGCCGGGCTCGAGCACGACGTCGAGCACCGCCTGCCCCGCCGCCATCGCGAGCGGGTTGCCGCCATAGGTCGAGCCATGGGTGCCGACGACCATGCCGCGCGCGGCATGCTCGGTCGCGAGGCACGCGCCCATCGGGAAGCCGCCGCCAATGCCCTTGGCCGAGGCGAGGATGTCCGGGGTGATGCCATATTGCTCGTAGGCGTAGAGCGTCCCCGTCCGCGCGACGCCGCACTGGACCTCGTCGAGGACGAGCATCAGCCCCATCTCGTCGCAGATGCGGCGCAGGCCGGTCATGAACGCGGGGCTGGCCGGGCGGATGCCGCCCTCGCCCTGCACCGGCTCGACGAGGAAGCCCGCGGTGGTGTCGTCCACGGCCGCCTCGGCCGCGGCGAGATCGTCGAACGCGACGACCTTGAAGCCCTGCAGCAGCGGCTCGAAGCCGGCGCGGAGCTTCTCCTGGTCGGTCGCGCTGATCGTCGCCATCGTGCGGCCGTGAAAGGCGTTCGAGAAGGTGATGAGCGTGGTCTTGTGCGTATCGCCGCCGGCAAAATGGAAGCGACGCGCCGTCTTGATCGCGCACTCGACCGCTTCGGCGCCCGAGTTGGTGAAGAAGACGGTGTCGGCGAAGCTGTTGTCGACCAGACGCTGCGCCAGCGCCTCGCCCTGCGGGCTGCCATAGAGGTTCGACACGTGCATCAGCGTCGCCGCCTGGTCCTGGATCGCGCGGGTCAGGTGGGGATGGCTGTGGCCGAGCAGGTTGACCGCGATGCCGCTCGCGAAGTCCAGATAGCGCTCGCCACGCTCGCCGATCAGATAACACCCCTCGCCTCGCACCGGCCGCACCCCGCACCGGGGATAAACGGGCATCAGCGGGGTGATCGTCATCGCGGGAGCTCCTGTCGTCGGAACGCAAAAAGGCGACCGGGGGGTCGCCTGCGCGGGGGAGCTATACGAAAGGGCGGCCGGCGAAACAACCCCGCGGGCCGACGCGCGAAGGAGGAGGACCTCGCGGCCCTCCTCCCCGTCGTCATCCGGTCCGCGGGCGGTTACCAGCCGCGACGATCGTCGTCGAAGCGCTGGTTCTGCACGCGCTGCTGAAGGATCGAGACCCGACGGTTCAGGTCCTGGAACTCCCAGCGGCTGATGCCGTCGTAACGGTAGCGCTGCTCGAGGCGCGCAATGTCGTCGAGCTGGTTGCGCAGGCGACGGGCCTCGCCGTTGGTCAGCGCGCCGCGCTGGTTGCCGCGATCGATCCGCATGGCGATGCGGTCGAGGCGCTGGCGCAGGTCGCCACGGTCGTTATAGCCATAGCCGCCGCGGGGCGCGTCATAGCCGCGCTGCGCCGGATAATATTGCGCGGCGGCCGGCGCGGTGGCGACCAGAGCCGAGACACCCAAAGCGAGCGATGCAATGATCTTCTTCATGAGACCTGACTCCTTGTTTCAGTCTGGCCTCAATAGGTGATTCGCTGTGGAGCGACGCTGAACGTGTCCGTTAGCTGCGGTTAAGCGAAGATCTCGCCGAGAAAGTCTTGCAATGCCGCGAAACTGCGCCGGTCTGCCGCCGCGTCATAGGCGAGGCCGGGCGCGCTGGCGGCGGGATTGGTGAAGGCGTGGCCGACATGGCCATAGGCGTGGAGCTGCCAGTCGGCCCCCGCCGCGGTCAGTTCCCGGGCGAGTGCGAGCACTTCGTCGGGCGTGGCGAGCGGATCGTCCCAGCCATGGAGGACGAGCAGCCTGGCGGCGATCGGCGGCTGCTCCCCCAGGCCCGGCGGGGCGAGGATGCCGTGGAAGGACGCGACGCCCGCCACGTCGCGAGTGCCGGTGCGCGCAATGTCGAGCGCGCACAGCCCGCCGAAGCAATAGCCGATCGCCGCGACGCGCGCGGTGTCGACGCCGTCCAGCCCGCGCACGAAGGCGAGCGCGGCCAGCAGCCGGTCGCGCAGCAAGGCCCGGTCGGCGAGCAGCGCGTTCATTTCGGCGCGGGCGTCGTCCGGGGTCATGTCGCGCTTGTCGGCGCCGTAGACGTCGATCACGGCCGCGAGCCAGCCGCGCTCGGCAAGGCGCATCGCGACCTGCCGCTCGAGGTCGCTCGGCCCGCGGATCGTCGGCGCGATCAGCACCGCGGGGTGCGGCCCGGCGCCGTTCGGGCGTGCGACATAGGCCTCGCACGCGAGCGCGCCCGCGCGATAGCGGACGGCGACCGTCACGCCTTGATCTTCCAGCCCGAGCGCAGCAGCGCGTAGCAGGCCGACCCCATGACCAGGTTCAGCACGAGCAGAATGATCGCGCCGACGACGACGTCGGAATCGGCGTCGCCCAGGAACCCGTAGCGAAAGCCCGAGATCACGTAAAAGAAGGGGTTGGCGTGACTGATCGCCCGGAACAGCGGGGACAGCGCGTTGACCGAGTAGAAGGTGCCCGAAAGCAGCGACAGCGGCGCGACGACGAAGTTGGTCACCGCGGCGGCATGGTCGAATTTCTCGGCCCAGATCGAGGTCATCACCCCCAGGAAGGCGAGCAGCATCGCCCCCATCACGCCGAACCAGACGACGGCCCAGGCGTGGCGCGGCATGACGTGCACGCCCGGCCAGAGCTGCATCGCGAGCCAGACCGCGAAGCCGACCAGGATGGCGCGCGTCACGGCCGCGCCGACGAGCCCGGCGAGCAGCTCGCCATGCGAAAGCGGCGGCATCAGATAGTCGACGATGGTGCCCTGGATCTTGCCGACCAGAAGCGAGAAGCTGGAGTTGGCGAACGCGTTCTGGATCATGCCCATGACGATCAGGCCGGGCGCGATGAAGTCGGCGAAGGGATGGCCGAGCACGGTCCGCCCGCCACCGCCGAGCGCGACGGTGAAGATCACGAGATAGAGCATCGTCGTGATCGCCGGCGCCCAGATCGTCTGGAGCTGGACCTTGAAGAAACGCCGCACCTCCTTCACATAGAGAGCGCGGAGGCCCGGCCAGTTGACGCGTCTGATCGACGCCACGCCGGGTGCGAAGCGGATTCCGGATTGGGACTGGTCGGCCATCGGTCGTTCGCCTATCGGCAGTCGGCTTCGGCTTCAAGGCAAGGATTCAAAGGACTCACATGGCCTGGACTGACGAGCGCATCGAGCAGCTGAAATCGATGTGGGAAAAGGGAATGACCGCCAGCCAGATCGCGGAAGAGCTGGGCGGCGTGAGCCGCAACGCGGTGATCGGCAAGGCGCATCGCCTGGGGCTGCAGTCGCGGCCGTCGCCGGTCCGCGAGAAGGACCAGTCCAGCGAGGCGCCCAGCCCCGCGCCGGTGGCAGCGTCCGCGCCGGTCGCGCCGCCCGTCGGCGCGCCGGGCGCACCCGCGCCCGCCCCCCAGCCGCAGATCCGCTCGATCGGCCCGGGCGGCTTTCTCCGTCAGGCTCCGGGCGAGCCCGCCGCGCCGATCCCTCCCGCGCCGCCGCGGCGCCTCGTGCCCGCGCGACCGAGCCCGGACATTGCCGGCAAGACGTCGCTGCTCGACCTGAACGACCGCATCTGCAAGTGGCCGATCGGCCATCCGGGCGAGCCGGATTTCCATTTCTGCGGGCGGCCGGTGAACCCGACCTTCCCTTATTGCGTGGATCATTGCGGGCAGGCCTATCAGGCACAACTGCCCCGGCGCGATCGCCGCCCGCCGCCGCCGCTGCCCTATGGCGGGCCGCGGGTTCGCTGATGAGGTTGCCCCTCCACCACCGGCCATGCCGGCGGTGGAGGGGCCAAGCCTCAGAAGCGGAACGCCGCCGTCAGCCGCATGCTGTGCGTGCGGAAATTGTCGTCGCTGCGGCGGAAGTCCGTGCCGGTCGAGTTGACGAGCAGGAACGGATTGGTCGGCGGCGCCGTGCCCGGCCCCGCGGTCACGCGGTAATCATCGGCCTTGATGTTGGTGTAGAGGTAGAGCAGGCCGATCGAGAAATTCTGCCCGATCCGCTGCTCGACGCCGCCGCCGACATTATAGCCCCAGGCGTCGCCATTGCCGTTGGTGGTGAAGGCGTTGGCGCCGTTCGAGGTGGTGAAGCGGTTGCGCATCTTCGCCCAGGACGCACCACCCGTGGCGTAGAAGAGCGTCGAGTCATTGGGCGTGAAGCCGACACGGCCACGAACCGCGGCCTGGTACTTGGCTCGACGCTCGAGCGTGTAGCGCGCCGGAGTCGTGCTGAACGCGGACACCGCGTCGCGCGCGTCCGACTTGCCGAACTCGCCGACGACGCCGAACACGATACGGCCGACCTGCGAGTCCGCACCGACCATGCCGTAATATTCCTTGCCGTCGCGATCGCCGCGGCAGCCGCCGGTCGCGTCGGTGGCGCTGCCGCCGCAGAAGCCGGGCGAGAACGCATTCAGCCCCGCGCCGGTGCGCACGGTGTCGCCGAAGGTGCCGTCGCGATTGGTGTCGAAGAGCACGCTCGAACCGCGATCATTGGGCTGGGCAGTGAAGCCGAACGAACCGCCGACATAGATGCCGTTGTAATCGCCTGCTTCGATGGTGTCCTGTGCAAGGGCCGGTGCGGCGGCGCTGGCCATCGCGAGGGCCGCAAGTGGGGCAATGCTCTTGATCATCATAATCTACTCACTTGTTGTTGAACGAGATCGGATCGGGCCGTGCGGGCATGACAAAGGCCACGGCCGCTGACCGTGGCCTTCGCAAGATGCCGGTCCCGACCGAAAAGGTCAGGGGCTGACGGGGCTGTCGTTGTCGTTGTCGTTGCTCAGCTCGTCGATCAGCGGGATCGCGAGGATGCCGAGCACGAGCGCGATCGCGACGATCGCGCCGCTGCCGCCGTTGAGGGCGTCGTCACCCTTGTCGGCGCCGGCCCGCGCCGCGTTGGCGACGGACAGCGACGACGCGGACGGCGCCGCGACCGACGCGCTCGCCGAAACGAGGCTGAGCGCGGCGACGGCAGCGGTGGTGATTTTCCTGAACATGACGCTACTCCCTTAGAACCCAGCCACCTGAACGGCGCGGGCCGCACGGGGTTCCCGGTCGTTTCGGTCAAAGCGCGATCGGCGCAGAATGCGTGCTTTTTCTGCCACGCTGCGAACGCCTCTGCCGCTGATCCGTGCCGCGCTCTTCTCACGCGGGCGTCGTTCCGCTAATGTTCCCCGGCGTAACGAGTTCCGGGGGGCCGGTCGCGCTGCGCCTTTGCCCGCCGCCCCGGCCGGCCTTATAGCGAGCGCGACATGTCCGATCTCTTCGCTTCCTCCGCCGCCGTCTCGACCGACTATGACGCCTCCGCGATCGAGGTGCTCGAAGGGCTGGAGCCGGTGCGCCGGCGCCCCGGCATGTATGTCGGCGGCACCGACGAGCGCGCGATGCACCACCTCGCGGCCGAGGTGCTCGACAATGCCATGGACGAGGCCGTTGCGGGCCATGCGACCCGCATCGAAGTGGTGCTCGAGCCCGGCAATCGGCTGACCATCACCGACAATGGCCGCGGCATCCCGGTCGACCCGCACCCGAAATATCCGGGCAAGTCGGCGCTGGAAGTGATCCTGTCGACGCTTCATTCGGGCGGCAAATTCGCCGGTAAGGCCTATGCGACCTCGGGCGGCCTGCACGGGGTCGGCGTCAGCGTGGTCAACGCGCTCTCATCGGACACGATCGTCGAGGTGGCGCGCAACAAGTCGCTGTTTCGCCAGCGCTTCTCGCGCGGGGTGACGCTCGGCCCGCTCGAGCAGCTCGGCGCGGTGCCGAACCGGCGGGGGACCAGCGTGTCGTTCGTGCCCGACACCGAGATCTTCGGCGACGAGATGCGGTTCAAGCCGGCGCGGCTCTACCGGCTGGCGCGGTCGAAGGCCTATCTCTTCGCCGGCGTCGAGATCCGCTGGAAGTGCGCGCCCGAGCTGATCGCCGACGATACGCCGGCCGAGGCGGTGTTCCAGTTCCCGGGCGGGCTTGCCGACCATCTGCGCGAGCAGGTGGGCGCGCGGGAGTGCGCGACGACCGAGTTCTTCACCGGCGCGCAGGAGTTTCCCGACGGCCAGGGCCGCGTCGAATGGGCGGTCGGCTGGCCGCTGTGGAGCGAGGGCAGCTACAGCTGGTATTGCAACACCATCCCGACGCCCGACGGCGGCACGCACGAGCAGGGTCTGCGCGCCGCGCTGACCAAGGGCATCCGCGCGTTCGGCGAACTGGTCGGGCAGAAGAAGGCGAAGGACATCGCCGCCGAGGACATCGTGACGGGGTCCGAGCTGATGCTGTCGGTCTTCGTCCGCGACCCGCAATTCCAGAGCCAGACCAAGGACCGGCTGACCAGCCCCGAGGCGGCGCGACTGGTCGAGGCGGCGGTCCGCGACCATTTCGACCATTTCCTCGCCGACCGGATGGAGCGGGGCAAGGCGCTGCTCGGCTTCGTCATGGACCGGATGGACGAGCGGCTGCGGCGCAAGGCCGAGCGCGAGGTCAAGCGCAAGACGGCGACCGGCGCGCGCAAGCTGCGCCTGCCCGGCAAGCTCACCGACTGCGCCGCGAGCGATCCCGCCGGCACCGAGCTGTTCATCGTCGAAGGCGATTCGGCGGGCGGCTCGGCCAAGCAGGCGCGCGACCGCAAGACGCAGGCGATCCTGCCGATCCGCGGCAAGATCCTGAACGTCGCCAGCGCGACCGTCGACAAGATCCGCGCGAACAACGAGATCGCCGATCTGGTCCAGGCGCTCGGCTGCGGGACCCGCGACAAGTGCCAGCCCGACGCGCTGCGCTACGAGCGCGTGATCATCATGACCGACGCCGATGTCGACGGCGCCCATATCGCGACGCTGCTGATGACCTTCTTCTTCCAGGAAATGCCGGACATCGTCCGCCGCGGCCATCTCTACCTCGCCCAGCCGCCGCTCTATCGGCTGACCGCGGGCGGCAAGAGCCTCTACGCCCGCGACGACGCGCACCGCGCCCAGCTCGAGGCGACCGAGTTCAAGGGCAAGAAGATCGAGGTCGGCCGCTTCAAGGGCCTGGGCGAAATGAACCCGATGCAGCTTCGCGAGACGACGATGGACCCGGCCAGGCGCACGCTGATCCGCGTCACCCTGCCCCAGGATTACGAGGAGCGCGCGGGCGTGCGCGACCTGGTCGACCGGCTGATGGGCCGCAATCCCGAGCACCGCTTTCAGTTCATCCAGGAGAATGCGGCGCGGCTGGACGAGGACGCGATCGACGCTTGAGGCGTGTTGGCCCCTCCACCACCGGCTTTGCCGGCGGTCCCCCTCCCCACGCTACGCGTAGGGAGGAGCGAGAAGATCCTCCCCATCGCAGATGGGGAGGGGGACCGCCGGGCGCAGCCCGGTGGTGGAGGGGCGACACCGATCAGTAGGTCGTGCTCAGCCCCACCGAGATGATGCGGCCGAGGTTCCAGCGGTTGATGAACACCCGCCGGTCGTCGAACTGCTGGAACTCCTTGTACGGGGTCCCGGTCAGGTTGCGCGCCTCGACCTTCAGCTGCCACTTGCCGCCGAACAGCTCGAACTCCTCGCGCGCGACGAGGTCGAGGCGGATGCCCGGGCGCTCGATGATGTCGGGCAGCAGGTTCGGGCCGCGATTGGTGACGCGGTCGCTGGCGTAGTTGAACAGCAAGGTCACCTGGCTGACCTTGTCGGTGCTCTCGACGCCGACCTGCAGGTTCACGAGATGGTCGGATTGGCCGGTGAGCGGCGCGCCGTTGCGGAAGATCCGGCTCGCCGGGACGAGCGTCGCGGCGTTGGCGGCGTTCTGGATCGGGCTCGGCACGAGGCTGTCGTCCACCCGCAGCTTCGACTGGGTGTAGGTGTAGTTGGCGACGAGCAGCAGCCGGTGCGAGGCGAAGAAGTCGCCATCGCCCAGGAAGTCGAGCGGCACATATTTCTGCACTTCGGCTTCCGCGCCGTAAAGGATGGCGCGCGGCGCGAACGAAAAGCCCGTCGTCAGCGTCGCGTCTTCGCTCGGGAAGAAGGCGACCTGCTCGATCGGCCGCTTGATCGTCTTGTGGAAGGCGGCGACGGCGATGCGGTCGTCCTTGGCCGGGTAGAACTCGAAACGACCCTCGAAATTGTAGATTTCCGAGTCGTTCAGCCGCGGGTTGCCGAAGAAATTCCGGTCGAACTCGAAGTCGCGATAGAGCTGCGGCGCCAGCTCGCGGAACTGCGGGCGGGCGATCGTCTTGGACGCGTTCAGCCGGATCTGCATGTCCTCGGCGAAGTTCCAGGTGACCGTGGTCGCGGGCAGCCAATAGCCGTTGCTCAGCCGGGTGCCGCCGAAGTTCAGGCTGTTGGTGCCGACCGTCTGCGTCGCATCCTCGTAGCGCACGCCGGTCGTCACGCGCAGACCGTCGAGGATCTCGCCCTCGGCCTGGATGTAGCCGGCGTTGATCCGGAGCGCGGCGTTGTAGAAGGCGGCGCCCTGCGCGCCCGAGGTGTTGAACAGGCGGATGCACCCCGCTTCCGCGGCGTTGCTGGTCGGATTGGCGCAGGCGTTCAGGATGCTTGCGGGCGACAGCAGCAGGTCGGGGCGCAAGGCCGCGAAATTCTGGTTGATCGCGCCACCCAGGAAGCTGCGGTAGCGGAAGTCGAAGCGCGAGGATTCGCGCTTGGTGTCCGAGTAGTAATAGCCGGCCGACAAGGTGACCGGCCGATCGGTCGGCAGCTTCCACGCGGCATCGGCGGCGCCGCTCCACAGGTCCTCGTTGAGGCGGCTGAACGCCACCGTCGCGGATTCGCCGAGTCCGTTGAGGTCGTTCTGGAACCGTCCGAGCGTCGGGTTGAAGCGATAGCTGAAGAAGGTCTCGTACGGCGCGAGCCGCTTGGTGTTGGCGTAGGTGCCGCGCAGGTCGAGCGACAGGTCGCCGACGCGGAATTCGCCGACCACCTGGCTGTCGATCAGCTGCCGGCGGAACCAGTTGGTCGTCTGCTGGCGGATCGGGTCGCCGCTGCTGTTCAGATACACCGTCGCGCCGGCCAGACGGCCCTGCTTGTTGGTGTCGTTGATATAGACGTTGGTCCAGCGGATCTTCTGCTCGCCAAGCTCGAGCCCGGTGCCGAACAGGAGGTTGGTGACGACGCGATTGTCGGTCAGCTGGGTGCGGAAGTCGTTGCGCAGCGCGCCGTCGGGCGAGGTGGTGTCCTGCTGGACTGCCTCGCGGTTGCGCCAGCCATTGTTGAACTGCGCCGAGGCGACGACGCCCAGCCGCCCGTCGCTGCCGACGTCCCAGGCATGGCCGCCGCTGAACTCGAGATTTACGTTGGGCGGCAGCTTGAAGCGCTGCAGCAACTGGGTGCGCGCACCGGAAAAGCCGGTGATCTCATTCGAGAACAAAAAAGAGCGGGTGAGCCCACCCTCCTTCACGACGTCGGGGACGCGGCGCTGGCCCGAATCGAAGCCGAGCCAGTCGCTGCTGCTGCCGTAATAGCCGAGGCCACGCCGCCCGGTGGTGACCGAGTCGACCGCGACCGAGCCGCTCATCGAGATGAAGCTTTCTTCCGGGATCGCGCGGGTGGTGAGGTTGATCACGCCGCCGCCGAACTCGGCCGGGTAGTTGACCGAATAGCTTTTCTGGACGAGCGCGCTCGCGACGATCGAGGTCGGGAAGATGTCGAGCGGGACCGAGCGGCGCAGCGGCTCGGGCGAGGGCAGCGGCGATCCGTTGAGCAGCGACGAGGAATAGCGGTCGCCGAGGCCGCGCACGAACACGAAGCCGCTGCCGACCACGCTCAGGCCGGTGACGCGGGTCAGCGCACCGGCGATGTCGCCCTCGCCCGTGCGCGCGATGTCGGCGGTCGAGAGCACCGACACCACCTGCGGGGTCGAGCGGATGACGTTCGGGATGTAACGGCCGCGGACGACGATATCGCCTTCGTCGAGCGATCCGGCGCCGGGCGACGAGACGTCCACCTGCTCCTCCGCGGCCTGCGCGGCCTGATCGTCGGCGGCAGCCGGCGGCGGCGCGGGCTGGGCGGACTGCGCGGCGGGCGGCGCCGACTGGGCGAGCGCGGCAGGGGCGATGAGCTGGGTCGATACCAGCAACATGGCTCCGAACGAAAACGGCATGGTCATGATCTTGTCCTTGCTGGGGCGGCCCGCGCGCGCGGGCGGCCCCTCCCCCTCAGTCAGCGCGATCAGTTGCCGTTGCAGGCGAAGTAGACGGATCGGAACGCCGGCGGGCCGAGATCCTGCAGCGTCGGGTTCGCGGCGCGGATCGTCGACTTGCCGCCATTCGCCTCGGTGCCCGCGACGATGTTGAGGCAGGCCCCGACCGCCTTCACGATCCCGTTGTAGAAGCCGAAGTCCGCGCCCCCGCGCAGGCGGATCGCCGCCGGCGCGTTGGCCGTCTGGATGAAGGTGAAGTTGGCATATTGGCCATAGGTGCGCGGCAGCGCATCCTCGTTGCCGTTCGAGTCGATCTCGGTCGCGAACGAGTCGGTGGTGGCGCCGGTGATCTTCTGGGCGATGATCAGGAACTGCACCGCGCCGCGCCAGCCCACATCGACGTCGAAGCCGTCATCGTCGGCGCCGGTGACGACGATGTTGCGGAAGTTGGTGCGGCCGCCGAACACCTCGACGCCGTCGTCGGAGCTGTTGTGGACCTGGATGAAGCTGATGCTGGTGCCCGATCCGGTGCCGCCGGTGGTCAGCCCCTGCAGCTCGTTGCCCGGGGTCAGCTCGATCCCCGAATAGCGGATCTGGACGTAGCGCAGCGTGCCGCTGCTGTCGGCCGCGTTGCCGCCGCCGTAGAGCGCGGTGACGGTACCCTCGACGATGTTCTCGCAGTTGGGGTTGGAGCCGTTGGCGTCGTTGGTGCCGCTGCTGCAGTTGGCGATCGGCGCGCGGCCGGCGAGGACGATCCCGCCCCACTGGCCCTGGCTGGCGTCGCCGTTGGTCGCCGGGTTCAGGTTCTGCTGCGAGGTGAAGATGATCGGCTGGGTCGCGGTGCCGACCGCGTTGATCTGCGAGCCGCGGTTCACGACCATGAAGTCGTTCGCGGGATCGGTCTGGTTCGCGACCAGGATCACGCCCGGATCGATGTTCAGCGTCGCGGCCTGGCCGCCGGTGCCGCCGGCGCCGCGGTCCACGCCGACGTCCACGCGCCCGTTCATCTGGTAGGCGACGCCGTCGACGCGCGGCAGGGTGAGCGTGCCCGAAACCACGCTCGGCAGGCGGCAGAGCCGGTAGTTGCTGTTGGTGCCCGCGTCGGTCGTGCCCTGCGGGCAGGCGCTCGCCGCCGGGGCGGCCGCGCTGCGGGCCAGGCCGGTCGCGCAATTGGCGTTGCCCGGCCCGAGGTTCAGCGTCGACGAGTTGCAGGTCCAGCCCTGGAACCAGGTGTCGCCGGCCGGATTGACCGCGCCGATATAGCTGGTCTGGGTGAAGAAGGGATCGGCGGTCGACGCGTTGAAGGCGCCGACGTTCAGCGCACCGCCGGTCGGCGCGATCCCGTTCAGCGGGTTGCTGCCGGTCAGCGTGTTGTTGGTGCCGGCATTGACGACGGCGATCTGCTCGTCGGCCGTTACGGTGATGTTGCTGACCGTCGTCGTGGCGACGGCCGCCTGCGGCGTGTTCGGCCCGGTGCCGGGAGTCGGAGTCGGGGTCGGCGCGGGCGCCGGGACCACGACGACGCCGCCGCCGCCGGCGCCCGGCGAGGCCGGATCGCTCGCGCCACAGGCGGCGAGCGGCAGGGCGGCGCCGAGCAGAAGAACCAGGCGAGTGCGCGACATGACGGTAATCCCCCAAGTGAGTCGGTGATGCGGCGGGCAAGGCCCGTCCGGTGTCGGGCTTCGGCTAGACAGAGTCGGCGTCAGTTTCGCGAAAATCGCGTGACGGTTTCGAAACAGAAGCGTGACGGTTCCGTGACTCCGTTGCGGCCGCCCGCCGGAGCCTCTAGCGACTCGCGCGACACGCTGCGCTGGAGAGCCCGATGACTGCCTTGTTCGAACGCGTCGGACCCCGGTCGTGAGCGGGACGGGGATCAGCCGGCGCGGCTTTGGCGCCGGGCTTGCCGCCGGGCTGCTCGTCGCGCCGGCGGTGCTCCGCGCGCAGCAACTGTTCCGCGACTATCCGTTCCGGCTGGGCATTGCGGCGGGGGATCCCGCCCCCGACGGCTTCGTGATCTGGACCCGGCTCGCGCCCGAGCCGCTGGTCCCGCATGGCGGCATGCCGCTCGCGCCGATCGAGGTCGAGTGGGTGGTCTGCGAGGATCCGGGCATGAAGCGCGTCGCGGCGAGCGGCACCGCGATCGCCCGCCCCGAGCTGGCCCACGCCGTCCATGTCGAGGTGAGCGGGCTCCGCCCCGACCGGCCCTATTTCTACCGCTTCCGGATCGGACGCGAGCGCACGATGATCGGCCGCGCGCGCACGGCGCCGGCGATCGGCTCGCCGCTCGCCGCGCTGCGCTTCGGGGTCGCGGGCTGCCAGCAATATGAGGACGGGCTCTACACCGCCTTCGGCCACCTCGCCGACGAGGAGGTGGCATTCGTCTATCATTATGGCGACTATATCTACGAGGCGCGCGAAGAGCCGGTGAAGCTCAGCCGCGAGGGCTGGCTGCGGCCGTTCGTGCGCCAGAATGTCGGCGGCGACTGTCTGAGCCTCGACGACTATCGCCAGCGCTACGCCCAGTACAAGATGGACCACGACCTGCAGCGCGCGCATGCCGCCGCGGCCTGGTTCGTGACCTACGACGACCATGAGATCGCGAACGACTGGGCCGGGCTCTCGACGCCGTGGAAGACGCCGCCCGAGCTGTTCGCCTTCCGCCGCGCGGCTGCCTTCCAGGCCTGGTACGAGCATATGCCGGTGCGGATCGCGTCGCTGCCGCGCGGGCCGGACGTGCGGATGCACCGCCGTGCGCGCTACGGCGACCTGCTCGACGCCTATCTGCTCGACACGCGCCAGTTCCGCACGCCCCAGCCCTGCGGGGGCAATTTCGCGCCCGACTGCGACGGCGCGCGCGACGCGGGCGCCACGATGCTGGGGGCGGCGCAGGAGGCGTGGCTCGCCGACGGCCTGAAGGCGCGCGAAGGCCGCTGGACCGGCATCCTCCAGCAGGTGATGATGATGCGGCTCGACCGGCGCGTCGATGACACGGGCGCGGCGCCGGTGCGCAATCTCGACAGCTGGGCCGGCTATCTCTCGCCACGCGAACGCTTGCTGGGGCTGCTCGCGAAACGCGGCAACGCCGTCGTGCTGACCGGCGACGAGCACCAAAATTTCGCCGGCGAGCTTCGCACCCGCGAGGGCAGCGGCGACGTCGCCGCGGTCGAGTTCGTCTCCACCTCGATCAGCTCGGGCGGCTCCGGATCGGACAAAAGGATCGGCGCCGAGCGGATCATGGCGACGAGCCAGGAGCTGAAATTCTCGAACGACCAGCGGGGCTATCTGCTGTGCGACCTCTCGCCCGAGCGCTGGCAGACCAGCTTCCGCGTCGTCGACCAGGTCGAGCGGGTCGGCGGGGCGATCTCGACGCGCCAGGTGCTGACCGTGCCGGCGGGGCGGGCGGTGCTGGAGCGCTGAGGGTGGGCCCCTCCACCACCGGCTTCGCCGGCGGCCCCCCTCCCCATCTTTGATGGGGAGGAGCGAGGAACAGCTCCTCCCTGCCGAAGGCGGGGAGGGGGACCGCCGCGAAGCGGTGGTGGAGGGGCAACCTTATCTCTGACAAACCCCGCAGAAAAACGTCGACCGCCCGCTGTCGACCCGGCGCCTGACCGTCGCGCCACATGAGCAGACCTCGCCCTCGCGCCCGTAGACGCGCCATTGCTTGGCGAAATAGCCGAGTTCGCCGTCCGGGCGCGCATAGTCGCGGAGGGTCGACCCGCCGGCCTCGATCGCGGCTTCGAGCACGGCCTTGATCGCGGGCACCAGTGCCTCGATCCGCTTGCGCGCGATGCGGCCGCCGGCGCGGGTGGGCGCGATGCCCGCCATGTGCAGCGCCTCGCAGACATAGATGTTGCCGAGGCCGGCGACGACGCGCTGGTCGAGAAGCAGCGCCTTGATCGGCGCGGCGCGGCCGGCGAGGACGCCGGCCAGATAGCCGGCGGTGAAGTCGGGGCCGAGCGGCTCCGGGCCCATCGCCAGGAAGGCGGGATAGGCGTCGAGCGACGCCGTCGTCACCAGGTCGACGAAGCCGAAGCGGCGGGGGTCGTTGAGCGCCAGGCTGCGGCCGGCGCCGGTCTCGAGCAGCAGATGGTCGTGGATGCCGATCTCGGACGGGTCGAGCCGCCATCGGCCCGACATGCCGAGATGGAAGATCATCGTGTCGCCGCGATCGGTGGCGACCAGCCCGTATTTGGCGCGACGCCCCAGGCCCTGGACCCGCGCGCCGGTCAGGCGCTGGCGCAGATCCTGCGGAAAGGCGAAGCGCAGGTCGGCGCGGCGCGGCTCGACGCGGGCGAGCGTCTGGCCCTCCAGGACCGGCGCCAGGCCGCGGACCGTCGTCTCGACTTCGGGGAGTTCGGGCACGGATCGGGCTTAAGCGGCGTTTGCCTGTGTCACAAGCCTTGGCTAAGGGCCGTCCCAATGTCCGACACCGTCTCGTTCGGCTATGCCGAAGTCACCCCCGAGGAGAAGACCCGCCGCGTGGGCGCGGTCTTCTCGAACGTCGCCCGTCGCTACGACGTGATGAACGACGCCATGTCCGGGGGCATGCACCGCCTGTGGAAAGACCGGTTCGTGCGCCGGGTCAAACCGCGCGCCGGCGAGGACATTCTCGACATGGCCGGCGGCACCGGCGACATCGCCTTCCGGCTCGCGGCCGGCGGCGCGCGCGTCACCGTCGCCGACATCAACCCGGAGATGCTGGCGGTCGGCGTCGAGCGCGCGCAGGCGCGCGGGATCGACGGGCTGGTCTGGACCGAGGCCAATGCCGAGACGCTGCAGTTCCCGGACCGCTTCTTCGACGCCTATACGATCGCCTTCGGCATCCGCAACGTGACCGACATCCCGGCGGCGTTGTGCGAAGCGTATCGCGTGCTGCGCCGCGGCGGACGCTTCTTCTGCCTCGAGTTCTCGACGACCACATGGCCGGGCTTCGCGGAGGTCTACGACGCCTATTCGCATCGGCTGGTGCCGCGGCTGGGCAAGGCGATCGCGCAGGACGAGGAGAGCTATCGCTACCTCGTCGAGTCGATCCGCCGCTTCCCGGACATGCCGACCTTCGAGCGGATGATCGGCGAGGCGGGCTTCGTCCGCACGCATGTCGAGCCGATCCTGGGCGGGCTCGTCGCAATCCACAGCGGCTGGAAGATCTGAGTGGCGTCACCCGCGACGCATCTGCTGCGCCTGCTGAAGTGGGGGCGCACGCTCGCCCGCCACGGCGCGCTGCGCGGGATCGAGCGCGATCCCCTCACCCCCGCCGCCGTCCGGCGGCTCGTCCGGATCGCCCGCTTCGGCGCGCGCGTCCCCGACCAGCCGGGCTATGCGACGGCCTTCCAGTCGCTGGGTCCCGCCGCGATCAAGTTCGGCCAGGCGCTGGCGACGCGTCCCGACCTTGTCGGCCCCGAAGCGGCGGCCGACCTGCTGCGCCTGCAGGACGATCTGCCGCCCGCCCCGTTCGCGGAAATCCAGAAGGCGATCCAGGCCGCGTTCGACCGACCGATCGACGAGCTGTTCGCCTCGATCGACCCCGAGCCGATCGGCGCCGCGTCGATCGCGCAGGTCCACCGCGCGGTGACCAGCGACGGCCGTCACGTCGCGGTCAAGGTGCTGCGCCCGGGCGTCGAGGAGGATTTCGCCAAGGCGCTCGAGACCTATGAATGGGCGGCGGCGCAAGCCGAGGGCCTGGGCGGCGAGCTGGAGCGGCTGCGTCCGCGGCTGGTGATCGCGCAGTTCCGCCAATGGACGATGCGTGAGCTCGACCTGCGGCGCGAGGCGGCGAGCGCCGCCGAGCTGGCCGAAGCGATGCAGGCCGAGCCCGGCTACCGCATCCCGACGATCGACTGGATGCGCACCTCGAAGCGCGTGATGACGCTCGAGTGGATCGACGGCATCAAGCTGTCGCGGCGCGACGAGCTGATCGCGGCCGGCCACGACGTGAAGGCGCTCGCCCAGCGCCTCGTTCGTGCCTTCCTCCGCCAGGCGATCTCCGAGGGCTTCTTCCACGCCGACATGCACCAGGGGAACCTGTTCGTCGACGCGGCCGGCGAGATCGTCGCGATCGACTTCGGCATCATGGGGCGCATCGACCGGCGCGCGCGCATGTGGCTGGCCGAGATCCTCTACGGCCTGATCACGGGCAATTACCGGCGCGTCGCGGAGATCCACTTCGAGGCCGGCTATGTGCCCGCGCACCACAATATGGCCGAGTTCGCGACCGCGCTCCGGGCGGTCGGCGACCCGATCCGCGGGCTGCCCGTCAAGGACATCTCGATCGGCAACATGCTCGACGGGCTGTTCACGATCACGCGCGATTTCGACATGCCCACGCAGCCGCATCTGCTGCTGCTCCAGAAGACGATGGTGATGGTCGAAGGCGTCGCGCAGGCGCTCGATCCCGACATCAACATGTGGGAGACGGCGAGCCCGTTCGTCAGCGAGTGGCTGCGCACCGAGCTCGGACCCGAGGCGCGGATCGCCGACCATATTCACGAGGTCCGGCGCACGCTGGCGCTGGTGCCCGACCTGATCCGCCGGCTCGACAGCCAGATCCCGAAGCCTGGCGCCGCCCCGCCGCCGCCGCCGCTGGTCGACATCCAGGTCGTCGGCGTGTCGCTCAACTGGCGCTATGCGCTGGTCGGCATCGTTTCGGCGGCGATTGGAGCCGGGGCCGTGCTGCTGCTAGGGTGAGCGGGTGACGGGCAAGCGCATCCTCCTGATCGTCGGCGGCGGCATCGCGGCGTATAAGGCGTGCGAGCTGGTCCGGCTGATCCGCAAGGCGGGCATGTCGGTGCGCTGCGTGCTGACCGACGGCGGCGCCCAGTTCGTCACCCCGATGACGCTCGCGGCCCTCTCCGAACAGCCCGTCCACACCAGCCTGTGGGACCTGAAGGACGAGGCCGAGATGGGCCATATCCAGCTCAGCCGCGAGGCCGACCTCGTCGTGGTCGCGCCCGCGACCGCCGACCTGATGGCGCGCATGGCCGCCGGCATCGCCGACGATCTCGCCACCACGCTGCTGCTCGCGACCGACAAGCCGGTGCTCGCCGCGCCCGCGATGAACGTCCGCATGTGGCAGCACGCCGCGACCCGCCGCAACGTCGCGCGACTGCGCGCCGATAGCGTGACGGTGCTCGAGCCGGACGAAGGCGCGATGGCCTGCGGCGAGTTCGGCCCCGGCCGCCTGCCCGAACCCGAGGCGATCCTGGCCGCGATCGAGCGGGCACTCGCGCCTCCGGTCGACGCTGTGACGCCCCTCGCCGGCCGCCACGCGCTCGTCACTGCCGGTCCGACCCATGAGCCGATCGACCCGGTGCGCTACATCGCCAACCGCTCGTCGGGGAAGCAGGGCTATGCCATTGCCGGCGCGCTCGCCCGGCTCGGGGCACGGGTCACGCTGGTGAGCGGCCCGGTCTCGCTGCCCACCCCCGCCGGCGTGACGCGGGTCGATGTCGAGACGGCGCGCGAGATGGCGCAGGCGGTCGCGCAGGCGCTTCCGGCCGACGTCGCCGTGCTGGTCGCGGCCGTCGCCGACTGGCGGGTCGAGCCGACCCCGACCAAGATCAAGAAGCAGCCCGGCGGCGCTCCGCCCGCGCTGGCGCTGGCCGAGAATCCCGATATCCTCGCGGGCCTCGCCGCAAGCGCGCACCGCCCGCGCCTGCTGATCGGCTTTGCCGCCGAGACCGACAATGTCGTCGCCAACGCCGTCGACAAGCGCGCGCGCAAGGACTGCGACTGGATCGTCGCCAACGATGTGTCGGGCGACGTGATGGGCGGCGCCGACAATGCCGTCCACCTGGTCACGGCCGACGGGGTGGACGACTGGGATCACCTGCCGAAGGACGAGGTTGCCCGGCAGCTCGCACAGAGGATCGCCGATGCCCTTGCCTGACATCGAGATCCGGCTGATGCGGCTCGCGCATGGCGCGGGGCTGCCGCTTCCGGCCTATGCGACGGCGGGCGCTGCGGGCATGGACGTGGTCGCGGCGGAAGCGCTGACGCTCGCGCCCGGCGCACGCCACGCGGTCGCGACCGGCTTCGCGATCGCCATCCCGGAGGGCTATGAGGTCCAGGTCCGCCCGCGCTCCGGCCTCGCGCTCAAGCATGGCGTCACCTGCCTCAACACGCCCGGCACGATCGACAGCGACTATCGCGGCGAGGTGAAGGTCATCCTCGCCAATCTCGGCGACGCGCCGTTCGCGATCGCGCGCGGCGACCGCATCGCGCAGCTCGTGCCCGCGCCCGTCCAGCGCGCGCGGCTGGCCGAAGTCGACAGCCTCGACGCGACCGATCGCGGGTCGGGCGGCTTCGGGTCGACCGGCGTGTGAGCCTGACCGACGACGAGCTCGACCGCTACGCCCGCCACATCGTCCTGAAGGAGATCGGCGGCGCCGGCCAGGTGAAGCTGCGCGCCGCCCGGGTGGCGGTGATCGGCGCGGGCGGCATCGGCTGCCCGGCCATCCAGTATCTCGCGGCGGCCGGGATCGGCACGCTGCGCCTGATCGACGACGACGTGGTGAGCGCGTCCAACCTCCAGCGCCAGATCCTGTTCGGCGAAGCCGACATCGGCCGGCCCAAGGTCACCGTCGCCGCCGAGGCGATCGGCCGGCTGAACGGCGGCGTCTCGGTCGAGCCCGTCGCCGCGCGGATCGTCGGCGACAATGTCGGCGCGCTCGTCGGCGGAGTCGATCTCGTCATCGACGGGTCCGACAATTTCGCGACCCGGCTCGCCGTCTCGGACCACCTCACCGCCGCCCACATCCCGCTCGTCTCGGCCGCGCTCGGCCAGTTCCAGGGCCAGCTCGGCACCTTCCGCGGCTGGGAGGCCGACAAGCCCTGCTATCGGTGCTTTGTCGGCGACGCCTTCGACGCCGAGGATTGCGACACCTGCGCCGAACAGGGCGTGCTCGGCGCGATGGCCGGGCTGATGGGAAGCTGGGCGGCGATGGAGGCGATCCGGGTGCTAACCGGCTTCGGCCCCGACCCCGCGGGCAAGCTGCACGTGCTCGACGGCCTCACGCCGACGCTCCGGACGATCCGGCTGCCGAAGGATCCGGCCTGTCGGGGGTGTGGGGGGTAGGATTGCCCCTCCACCACCGGGCTCTGCCCGGCGGTCCCCCTCCCCATCTGCGATGGGGAGGAGCTAGGTCTCGCTCCTCCCTACGCGAAGCGTGGGGAGGGGGACCGCCGCGAAGCGGTGGTGGAGGGGCCCCACCCCCAAAACAGAAAGCGGCCCGGCATCAGGGCCGGGCCGCGGAGTTCACGCTTCGGAGAAAGCGTGTGCGTGAGTCGGTCGCGCCTTACTTGGCGGCGGCTTCGTTCGTCGCGTTCGCGTCGGTCGCATTGGCGGTCGCGTCGGTCGCGTTCGCCGCTTCGTCGGTCGCGTTCAGGTCGGCCGCGTTCAGGTCGACCACATTCTCGCTCGTCACATTCTCTTCGACCACATTCTCGGTGGTCGCGTTCTCGGCCGCGGCCTCTTCCTGCTTGGAGCAGGCGCCGAGCGTCAGCAGCATGGTCGCGGCGGCGACGGCAACGATCTTCTTCATGGAACTTCCCCCCGTAAGTCTGGAGCCAAACCCATTGCGCGGCGCGTCGACCAGGTTCGCGCGCCCGCAGCGTTCCGGATGTGAAACGGTCCGCTCCCGCGACATAGAGAGAAATGCTTCGCGGCGGCAAGACGGAACTTTAGCTCAGGCCTTGGCCTTCGGTTTCGCCTTCTTTGCCGGGGCCTTGCGCGCCGGCTTGGCCGCACCCTTGCGACCCTTGGCGGGCGCTGCCGCCGCGCGGGCCTGGAGCAGCTCGACGGCCTGCTCGAGGGTCAGCGATTCGGGCGCGGTGGCCTTGGGCAGGGTCGCGTTGGTCGTGCCGTCGGTCACATAGGCGCCGTAGCGGCCGTCCATCAGCTTGATGTCCGCGCCGCTCTCGGGGTGCGTGCCGACGACCCGCAACGGCTCGCGCGCGCCGCCGCGTTGCGGCCGCCCGCCGCCCTTCGCCGCATCGGCCAGCTTCGCCACGGCCGCGTTCATGCCGGTCTCGAACACCTCGCCGGTCGATTGCAGCCGCGCATATTTGCCGTCGTGCGCGAGATAGGGCCCGTAGCGCCCGATCGAGGCGGTGATCGGCTTGCCCGACTCCGGATGCGGGCCGATCTCGCGCGGCAGGCTCAGCAGCTTCAGCGCCCAGTCGAGGTCGAGTTCGGGGACGTCCTTCGGGATCGACGCGCGCTTGGCGTCCTTGCCGTCGCCAAGCTGGATATAGGGCCCGAACCGCCCCGAGCGGCGCGTGACATCCTGCCCCGTCCCGGGATCCTGGCCCAGCACCTCGGGCCCGGTGTCGGCACCCGCCCCGTCCTCGCCGCCGCCCTGCGCGAAGCGGCGCGTGAACTTGCAGTCCGGGTAATTTGAGCAGGCGACGAACGCGCCGAAGCGGCCGCCGCGCAGCGCGAGCTTGCCCGCCCCGCAACTCGGGCAGAGCCGCGGGTCGGTGCCGTCGGCCTTGGCCGGGAACAGATAGGGCTCGAGGAACTGGTCGAGCGCCGCGGTGATGTCCGACGGCTTCTGCTCCATCACCTGCGCGGTCTTGGGCTTGAAATCGCGCCAGAACGCCTCGAGCACCTTCTGCCACTGCGCGCGGCCGCCCGAAATGTCGTCGAGCTCGTCCTCGAGCCCCGCGGTGAAGTCGTAGCTGACGTAGCGATCGAAGAAGCGCTCGAGGAAGGCGGTCAGCAGGCGGCCGCTCTCTTCGGGGATGAAGCGGTTCTTCTCGACGCGCACATAGGCGCGGTCCTTCAGCACCTGCAGGATCGACGCATAGGTCGACGGCCGGCCGATGCCCAGCTCCTCGAGCTTTTTGACGAGGCTCGCCTCGGAATAGCGCGGCGGCGGCTGGGTGAAATGCTGCTCGGCATTGACCGCCTTCTTGGCCGGCCTGTCGCCCTGGGCGATGCGCGGCAGCCGGCGCGACTCCTCGTCGTCGGCGTCGTCGCGGCCTTCCTCGTACAGCGCCAGATAGCCGGGGAAGAGCACGACCTGCCCGGTCGCGCGAAGGGCCGTCTGGCCGGTGCCGTCCTCGAGCTCGACAGTGGTGCGCTCGAGCCGCGCCGAGGCCATCTGGCTGGCGAGCGCGCGCTTCCAGATCAGCTCGTACAGCCGGGCATGGTCGCCCGAGCCGGCGCGATCGCGCCCGAAGTCGGTCGGCCGGATCGCCTCGTGCGCTTCCTGCGCGTTCTTGGCCTTGGCCTGATACTGGCGCGGCTTGTCGGGGACGTAGGAGCCGTCATAGCGGTTCGCGATCGCGGCGCGCGCGGCCGAGATGGCGCTGCCGTCCATCTGCACCCCGTCGGTGCGCATATAGGTGATCGCGCCATCCTCGTAGAGCGACTGGGCGATGCGCATCGTGTGGCTGGCCGAGAAGCCGAGCTTGCGCGCGGCTTCCTGCTGCAGCGTCGAGGTGGTGAAGGGCGGGGGCGGATTGCGGGTGAGCGGCTTGGTCTCGACGCTCGCGACCGTGAACAGCCCGGCCTCGACCGCCGCCCTGGCCGCCTCGGCATCGCCGGCCTGGCCGATCGTCAGCCGGTCGATCTTGGCGCCTTTCCAGCGCACCAGCCGGCCGACGAACGGCGTCCCGTCCTGCTCCATGTCGGCCCAGACCGACCAATATTCCTGCGGCCGGAAGACCTCGATCTCGCGCTCGCGGTCGACGATCAGGCGCAATGCCACAGACTGGACGCGACCCGCCGACTTGGCGCCGGGCAGCTTGCGCCAGAGCACCGGCGACAGGGTGAAGCCGACCAGATAGTCGAGCGCGCGGCGGGCGCGGTACGCGTCGATCAGGTCCTCGTCGAGCGCGCGCGGCCGCGCCATTGCCTCCGTCACCGCGGGCTTGGTGATCGCGTTGAACGTCACCCGCTCGACATGGGCGGGGAGCGCCTTGCGCTTGCGCAGCACTTCCTGGACGTGCCAGCTGATCGCCTCGCCCTCGCGATCCGGGTCGGTGGCGAGGATCAGGCGATCGGCGCGCTTCGCCTCGTCGGCGATCGCCTTGAGCTGCTTGGCCTTGTCGCCATAGGCCTCCCACTCCATCGCGAAGCCGTTGTCCGGATCCACCGATCCGTCGCGCGCCGGCAGGTCGCGGATGTGCCCGTAGGAGGCGAGCACCCGGTAATCCTTGCCGAGATATTTTTCGATGGTCTTCGCCTTGGCGGGCGATTCGACGATGACGAGCTGCATGAGGTTCTGTTCTGGCCCTTACGTACGTACGCGCGAGGGTGGGGACCGGGAACGGGGCACGTCAAGCGGGTTGCGTGGGGTGGCCCCTCCACCACCGGGCTGCGCCCGGCGGTCCCCCTCCCCGCCATCGGCAGGGAGGATCTCAGCTCCTCCCCATCGCAGATGGGGAGGGGGACCACCGCGCAGCGGTGGTGGAGGGGCCCCTTCTCAGGCCGCCTCGCCCATCGCGGCGAGTTCGCGGTAGCGGTTGCGGATGCTGACCTTGTCGACCTTCTCGGTGCCGAGCTTGGGAAGCTGGTCGGGGGAGATCCAGATGCGCGCCGGGATCTCGAACGCGGCGAGCCGGCTGGCGAGGAATTCGACCAGCGCCTCGGGCGTCAGCGTCTCGTCCGGATGGGGGTGGACGACGGCACCCGGGATTTCGCCGAACCGGGGGTCGGGCAGCGCGAACACGGCGCATTCGGCGACCGCGGGATGCTCGTAGATCGCCGCCTCGACGGCCTGGCAGCTGATATTCTCGCCGCCGCGGATGATGATGTCCTTCTTGCGGTCGACGATGAACAGATAGCCGTCCTCGTCGAGATAACCGATGTCGCCGGTGCGGAAATAGCCGTCGGCGGTGAACGCCTCGCGCGTGGCGTCCGGCTTCTTGTAATAGCCGGTGAAGTTGCAGATCGAGCGGATGCAGACCTCGCCGCGCGCGCCCTGTGCGACCGGCCTGCCGGCATCGTCGAGGATCGCGAGGTCGACCAGCGGCGGCGAGGCGCGGCCGGTGCTGTTCGGCTTGGCGAGGTAGTTGTCGCGGATGTTGCCGCAGCCGACGCCGTTGGTCTCGGTCAGGCCATAGCCGATCAGCGGCTTGCCGCCGCCCATCTCGTCGTTGATGCGCTTGACGTGCTCGACCGGGCGCGGCGCGCCGCCGGCGGCGAAATCGCGGCACGAGGACAGGTCGTATTTCTGCCGATTGGGATGGTTCAGAATCTCGAAGCTCATCAGCGGCACGCCGACGAAATAGCTGACTTTCTCGCGCTCGATCAGCCGCATCGCCTCTTCGGCATCCCATTTGGGCATGATCACCAGCTTGCGGCCGATCGCGAAGCTCTGCAGCATCACGGGCACTTCGGCGGTGACGTGGAAGAGCGGCACGTTGAGCAGCGTCGCCGGCTGGGCGGGCGGCGCCTCGCCGTCCTGGATCAGCAGATGCAGCGCCATCAGCGTCTGGGCGATGTAGTTGAAGGTGCCCTGCACGACCGCGCGGTGCGTCGAGATCGCGCCCTTGGACTGGCCGGTCGAGCCCGAGGTGAACAGGATCGTCGCGATGTCGTCGCCGGTCAGCTCGGGCAGTGCAGTCTCCGCCCCGCCCCCTTTTGCGAGCACCGGCGCCAGTGCGTCGGCGATCGGCAGGCCGACATCGAGCTCGACCACCTGCGCGCCATGCTCCACCCCGGCGAGCCGCCGCGCACGCGGCCCGTCGGCGAAGACCAGCCGGGTGTCGGTGTCCTTGATGCCGTGGCAGAACTCCGGCCCCTGCCACCAGCCGTTGAGCAGGGTCGCGACCCCGCCCGCCATCAGGATGCCCATATAGAGCACGATCCAGGACGGCGCGTTGCGCGCGGCGATGCCGACATGGTCGCCGCGCTGGACGCCCCAGCCCTCGACCAGCGCGCCCGCCACCTGGCGCGCCGCCGCATGGACCTGCGCGAAGCTCAGCCGCTCCTCGCCGCAGACGAGGAAATCCTTGTCGCCATGCTGCGCGCAGAACAGCGCGAAATAGTGCGGCAGCGCGGGCGGCGCCGCCGCGATCATCGGCAGCTCGAGGCCGTTCTGCTCGAACGTGGTGAGCGGCAGCATCCCGCCCTCGCCCGTGAGCTGGGCCACGATCTGATCCATGCGAATGTCGAGCGCCGAAGGCATAGGTCCTCTTTCCCGTTGGGCTTTGTCGTTTGGGTTACTATGAAGGCGCAAATCGCTCGGGGAAAGCCTTGATACAGTCCGTTCTTGCCGCCGCGACGGCGTATCTGAACTTCGATTCGCTCGGGCTCGACCCCGTCGCGCTCGATCTCGGCTTCTTCACGATCAAATGGTATTCGCTGGCCTATATTTCCGGCATCATCCTCGGCTGGTGGTATCTGCTGCGCCTGCTCGACCAGCCGGGCGCGCCGATGGCCCGCCGCCATGCCGACGACCTCGTCTTCTACGTGACGCTGGGGATCATCCTCGGCGGCCGGCTCGGCTACGTCCTGTTCTACAAGCCGGAGCTGCTGAGCGAGCCGCTCAATGCCCTGAAGCTGTGGGAAGGCGGCATGTCGTTCCATGGCGGGCTGCTGGGCGTGCTGCTCGCGCTGTTCCTGTTCGTCCGCCGCCACAAGCTCGATTACCTCCGCGTCCACGATTACGTGTCCTTCTGCGTGCCCTTCGGCCTGTTCTTCGGCCGCCTCGCGAACTTCGTGAACGGCGAGCTCTGGGGCCGGCCGACGGACGTTCCCTGGGCGATCGTCTTCCCGCTCGCGGGACCCGAGCCGCGCCACCCGAGCCAGCTCTACGAGGCGGGGCTGGAGGGCCTGCTGCTGTTCGCGGTGATGTGGGTCCTGTTCTGGAAGACCGACGCGCGCTACCAGCCCGGCAAGCTCTGCGGCGCCTTCGCGCTCGGCTATGGCCTGAGCCGCGTCGCGCTCGAGCGCGTGCGCCAGCCCGATGCGGGGCTGGAGAACCTGCCCTGGGGCCTGACCATGGGCCAGACGCTGAGCGTGCCGATGATCGCGCTCGGCCTGTATCTCGTGCTGACCGCCAAGGCCCGCGGCGAACGCGGCCAGCCGGTCGCGGCGAGCCCGCAGGGAGCGGCGTGACCCAGCTCGGCTGCGCGGACGCCCTCGCCGCCGCGATCGCGATCAACGGGCCGATCCCGGTCGCGCATTTCATGGCCGCCGCGAACCGCCATTATTACGCCACCCGCGATCCGTTCGGGCCGGACGGCGACTTCGTCACCGCGCCCGAGATCAGCCAGATGTTCGGCGAGCTGATCGGGCTCTGGCTGGCCGACCTGTGGACGCGCGCCGGCCGACCGGACTGCGTCTATGTCGAGCTCGGCCCCGGTCGCGGGACGCTGGCCGCCGACGCGCGCCGCGCGATGCGCAGCGCCGGGCTGGAGCCGCCGATGCACTTCGTCGAGACGAGCCCGATGCTGGTCGCGCAGCAACAGGCGCGCCACCCCGGCGTCGTGGTCCATGACGGGATCGACGGCCTGCCCGACGACCGCCCGCTGCTGGTCGTGGCCAACGAGTTCTTCGATGCTCTGCCCGTCCGCCAGCTCGTCCACGCCGCCAATGGCTGGCGCGAGCGGCACGTCGCGTGGGCGCACCCGCTGTTCGTGCCCGTCGCGGCCGGCCCGCGCCTGGACGAGATCCTGCCCGAGGCGCTGCGCGACGCGCCGCCCGGCAGCATCATCGAGACCTCGCCGGCCTCCGCCGCGATCATGCGCGGGCTCGCCGGCCGGATCGAGGCGCAGGGCGGCGCCGCTTTGGTGGTGGATTACGGCTATGAAGGCCCGGCCGTGGGCGAGACGCTGCAGGCGCTGCGCGCGCACACCCCGGTCAATCCGTTCGACGCGCCGGGCGATCGCGACCTGACCGCGCATGTCGACTTCGCGACGCTTGCCGAAGCCGCGCGCGCCGAGGGCGCCGCGACCCATGGCCCGGTGCCCCAGGGCGCGTTCCTCGACGCGCTCGGCATCGCGGCACGGGCGGAGCGGCTCGGGGCGTCGGCGCCGGAGCGCCGGCCCGAGCTCGCCGCCGCCGTCGCCCGGCTGACCGCGCCGCAGCAGATGGGAACCCTATTCAAGGCACTCGCGATCCGTGCGAGTGGCTGGCCCGAACCCGCGGGATTTGCAGCATGATCGACTATGTCACGCCCCGGCCGGAGGACGGCCCCGAACTCGCCGCGATGGCGGCCGAAAGCTTCACCGACACGTTCGGGCACCTCTACGACCCGGCCGACCTCGCGCGGTTCCTCGACGACGCGTTCGGGCCGGCGACCGGGATCCCCGCCCAGCTCCACGACCCCGCCATCCGCTTCCGCTGCGCGCGCGACGGCGGGCGGATCGTCGGCTTCTGCAAGATCGGCCCGCGCAGCCTGCCGATCCCGGACCCGCACCCGGACGGCATCGAACTGCGCCAGCTCTATATCCTGAAGGCCTGGCACGGCCGGGGCATCGCCGACGCGCTGATGGACTGGGCGCTGGCCGAGGCCCGCGCGGCGGGCGCGCCCGAGCTCTATCTGTCGGTGTTCGTCGACAACCATCGGGCCCGGCGCTTTTACGCGCGCTACGGCTTCGAGGATGTCGGCCCGTACAGCTTCATGGTCGGCAGCCACAAGGACGAGGACCGGCTCTACCGGCTGGCGCTGTGATCGAGGTCGTCACCGCACCCAAGCTCGACGGGTTCCGCCATGGCTTCCTGGGGCGTCGCGGCGGGGTCTCGGGCGGTGTCCATGGCGGGCTGAACGTCGGCCTCGGCTCGGACGACGATCGCGCCGCGGTGCGCGAGAACCGGCGGCGCGCGGTCGATGCGGTCGCGCCCGGCGCCGCGCTGGTCACGCTGCACCAGGTCCACTCGCCCACCTGCCTCGTCGCGACCGCAGCCTGGCCCGACGACGCCCGCCCTGCCGCCGACGCGGTGGTGACCGACCGGCCCGGGCTGGTGCTCGGCATCCTGACCGCGGACTGTGCGCCGGTGCTGCTCGCCGACCGTGCGGCGGGCGTGATCGGTGCCGCCCATGCGGGCTGGAAAGGCGCATTCGGCGGAGTGATCGGGAACACCGTCGCGCGGATGGTCGAGCTCGGCGCGGATCGCGGGCGGATCGTCGCCGCGATCGGCCCGTGCATCGCCCGCGCGTCCTATGAGGTCGACGACGGCTTTTTCGCACGCCTCGCCGAAGCCGATCCGGCGAACGAGCGCTTCTTCGCCGCCGGCCGGCCGGGCCATCATCAGTTCGACCTCGAGGCCTATGTCGCGGCCCGGCTGGCGGAGGCGGGCGTGACGCGGGTGGATGCGCTGGGGCTCGACACCTATGCCGATCCGGGGCGTTTCTTCAGCTATCGCCGCGCCACCCATCGCGGCGAGCCGGACTATGGGCGCCAGATCAGCCTGATCGCGCGTCCCTGACCGGCGCTGCTGGCGCGCACGGACGAACTGCGGCTAAGGGAGCGCATCACAAGAACACCGGAGTCCCCGCTCATGTCCGCCAGCGAAACCGAAGCCGATCTCACCGGCGCCACCGCACGCCGCAAACCCAAGTCCGACATCGACACGATCGGCGGCCGCAAGCTCAAGCCCGCCACGCTGATGATGGGTCATGGCTATGACCCGATGCTGTCGGAAGGCTCGCTGAAGCCGCCGATCTTCCTCACCTCGACCTTCGTCTTCGAGAATGCCGCCGCCGGCAAGCGCCACTTCGAAGGCGTGACCGGCAAGCGTCCGGGCGGCGCCGAAGGACTCGTCTATTCGCGCTTCAACGGCCCCAACCAGGAGATCCTCGAGGACCGGCTGAGCGTCTGGGAAGACGCCGAGGACGCGCTGTCCTTTTCGTCGGGCATGTCGGCGATCGCGACCTTGTTCCTGTCGATGGTGCGCCCGGGCGACACGATCGTCCATTCGGGCCCGCTCTATGCCGCGACCGAGACGCTGATCGCGCGCGTGCTCGGCCGCTTCGGCGTGCATTTCCTCGACTTTCCCGCCGGTGCCACCCGCGAGGAGATCGACAGCGTGCTGGCGAAGGCGGCAAGCGGCCGCGTCGCGCTCATCTATCTCGAAAGCCCCGCCAACCCGACCAACGCGCTGGTCGACGTGCAGGCGGTGCGCGCCAGCCGCGACGCGATCTTCGGCACCGGCCCCGACGCGCCGCCGATCGCGATCGACAACACCTTCCTCGGGCCGCTCTGGCACCAGCCGCTGAAGCATGGTGCCGACCTGGTCGTCTACTCGCTGACCAAATATGCGGGCGGGCACAGCGACCTGGTCGCCGGCGGCGTGCTCGGCCGCAAGGCGTTGATCGATCCGATCCGCATGATGCGCAACACGATCGGCACGATCACCGACCCGAACACCGCCTGGATGCTGCTCCGCAGCCTCGAGACGCTCGAACTGCGGATGAGCCGCGCGGGCGAGAACGCGGCCAAGGTCTGCGGCTTCCTGCGCGACCATCCCAAGGTCGAGCATGTCGGCTATCTCGGCTTCCTCGAAGGCGACCGCCAGGCCGACATCTATGCCCGCCATTGCACCGGCGCCGGATCGACCTTCTCGCTGTTCCTGAAGGGCGGCGAGGCCGAGTCCTTCCGCTTCCTCGACGCGCTCAAGATCGCGAAGCTCGCGGTCAGCCTGGGCGGCACCGAGACGCTCGCCAGCCACCCGGCGGGGATGACGCATCTGTCGGTTCCCGAGGCGCGCAAGAAGGCGCTCGGCATCACCGACAATCTGGTGCGCATCTCGATCGGCGTCGAGGACCCGGACGACCTGATCGCCGACTTCGAACAGGCGCTCGCGGCGGTTTGAGGCCCCTCCACCACCGGCTGCGCCGGCGGTCCCCCTCCCCGCCTTCGGCAGGGAGGAGCGAGAGACAGCTCCTCCCCATCGCCAGATGGGGAGAGGGACCGCCGCGCAGCGGTGGTGGACGGGCCCCACCCCAACCGACTCGGAAACGGAACGTTCTTGCCCCCGCAGGCGTATTGACCCACTAGGACAGGGATGAGCGCGCCAGCCGATTTTACCGAAGTCGACGATGCCGGCGGACGCGCAATCCGCTTCACCGGATCGTTGACGCTCGCGTGCATGCGCGACTTGCCCGAACGGCTCGCCGCCGTTCCGGGGCCGGTCGCGGCCGTCGATCTCGCCGAGGTCGACCGGATCGACACGATCGGCGCCTGGGTGGTCCGCCGCTTTGCCCGCGAGCGCCAGGCCGACATCCACAATGCGAGCGACGACGCCAATCGGCTGATTGCCGAAGTCGAGCGCGCCGACCAGCCGGTGCGCGTGCGCCCCGACACGCTGTCGCCGTTCTTCCGCGTGCTCGAGGAGATTGGCGACGCGGTCGCGCAGGCCGGCCGGACGCTGCTCGGCCTGCTCGGCTTCTTCGGAGCGATGATGATCGCCGCGGGGATGGTGATCCGCCATCCGAGCCGCTTCCGCTGGAATGCGGTGGTCCAGCGCTTCGAGGTGGTCGGCGTATCGGCGCTGGGCATTATCGGCCTGATGAGCGTGCTGATCGGCGTCGTCATCGCGCAGCAGGGCGCGGTGCAGCTCCAGCAATTCGGCGCCGAGTTCCTGACCATCAACCTCATCGGCCGGATCACCCTGCGCGAGCTGGGCGTGCTGATGACCGCGATCATGGTCGCCGGCCGCTCGGGCTCGGCCTTTGCGGCGCAGTTGGGCACGATGAAGCTGACCGAGGAGATCGACGCGATGCGGACGATCGGCGTCTCGCCGATGGAGTCGCTCGTGCTCCCGCGCCTGCTCGCGGCCGTCATCATGATGCCGCTGCTCGGCTTCTATTCGTCGGTGATCGCGATCATCGGCGGCGGGCTGTTCTGCTGGGTCTCGCTCGACATCCCGCCGATCACCTTCATCCAGCGGCTGCGCGAAGTGGTGCCGATCACCGACCTTTGGGTGGGCCTCGTCAAGGCGCCGGTGTTCGGCGCGATCATCGCGCTCACCGGCTGCTTCCAGGGCATGCAGGTCGAGGGCGATGCCGAGCAGGTCGGCCTGCGCACCACCGCGGCGGTGGTGCAGGCGATCTTCCTCGTGATCGTGATCGATGCTTTCTTCGCCGTCTTCTTCGAACGGATCGGTTGGATATGAACGCGCGCTCCGACGTGGTCATCTGCGTGCGCAACCTGCGCAACAGCTTCGGCGAGCAGGTCGTCCACGAGAATCTGAACCTCGAGGTCCGGCGCGGCGAGATCATCGGCGTGGTCGGCGGCTCGGGCACCGGCAAGTCGGTGCTGATGCGCTCGATCATCGGGCTGAAGCAGCCCGACGAGGGCGAGGTCGAGGTGTTCGGGACCCAGATGGTCGGCCGCGACGACGAGGAGAATGTCGATGTCCGCAAGCGCTGGGGCGTGCTGTTCCAGGGCGGCGCGCTGTTCTCGACGCTGACAGTCGCCGAGAACATCCAGGTGCCGCTCAAGGAGTTCTACCCGCAGCTCGACCAGAAGCTGCTGGACGAAGTCGCCTCCTACAAGGTGGTGATGACCGGGCTGCCGCCCGATGCCGGGCCGAAATTCCCGGCCGAGCTGTCGGGCGGCATGAAGAAGCGCGCCGGGCTGGCGCGGGCGCTCGCGCTCGATCCCGAGCTGCTGTTCCTCGACGAGCCCACCGCCGGGCTCGACCCGATCGGCGCGGCGCGCTTCGACGAGCTGACCAAGAGCCTGCGCGACACGCTGGGGCTGACCGTATTCCTGATCACCCACGATCTCGACACGCTGTACGCGATCTGCGACCGCGTCGCGGTGCTTGCCGACCGGCAGGTGATCGCGGTTGGAACGATCGACGAATTGCTGGCATTGGACCACCCGTGGATCCAGGAATATTTCAACGGCCCGCGCGGACGCATGGCGCTCGCGGCCGAAGACCGACGAAAACAGGGCGAGGTGACTAGCTGATGGAAACCCGCTCGAACCACATCCTGGTCGGATCGGTGGTGCTGATCCTGCTCATCGCCGTGGCGGTGTTCACGGTCTGGCTGGCCCGCGTGTCGGACGGCGGCCAGAAGGTCTACGACATCTTCTTCAAGCAGTCGGTCGAGGGCCTGGCGCGCGGCTCCGCGGTCAGCTTCTCGGGCGTGCCCGTCGGCCAGGTGCAGGACATCAAGATCTGGAAGCAGGACCCCGACTTCGTCCGCGTCCGGATCGCGATCGCCGAGGACGTGCCGGTCCTGCTCGGCACGACCGCGAGCATCCAGGGCAGCTTCACCGGCGTCTCGACGCTGCTGCTCGAAGGCGCGAAGAAGGGCGCCCCGCCGATCACCGAGATCGGACCGGCGGGCGCGCCGGTGATCCCCACCAAGCCCGGCGGGCTCGGCGCGCTCCTCAACTCGGCGCCGCAATTGCTCGAGCGACTGTCCACGCTGACCGAGCGGCTGACCGAGCTCTTGTCGGACCGCAACCAGCAGTCGATCGGCAACATCCTCGCCAATGTCGACCGGCTGTCGGGGTCGCTCGCCGACCGCGGGCCGGAGATCGCCGCGACGCTTGCCGAGACGCGGATCGCGATCCAGCAGGCGGGCAACGCGGCCGAGCAGATCGGCAAGCTCGCCGGCACCACCAACCAGCTGCTCGACGAGCAGGGCCGGCCGCTGATCGCCGACCTTCGCCAGACCGTGACGCGGGCGGGCAAGACGCTCGAGACGGTCGACGCCGCCGTCGCCGAGGCGCGGCCGGGGCTGCAGGCCTTCTCGAAGCAGACCATCCCCGAAGTGGGGCTGCTGGTCCGCGACCTGCGCGAAATGGCGGAAGCGCTGAGCGGCGTCGCCGAGCGCCTCAACCGGGGCGGGGCGAGCTCGCTCGTCGGCAGCCGCAAGCTGCCGGACTATGAACCATCACGAGGCGGACGATGAAGAGAACGCTTGCGATCACCGCCGCTTTGCTGGCCCTGCCCGGCTGCATCAGCTTCGGGGAGAAGCCGCCCGAGGCGTTGCTGACGCTCGCGCCGACCAGTCAGACCGCGAGCGCGACGACGCTTTCGGCCGGACCCGGCGAGGCGATCACCGTGCTGACCCCGACCGTCCCGGCCGCGCTCGCGACCAATCGCGTGCCGGTGCGCTCGTCGGCGACCGAGCTCGCTTATGTGAAGGACGCGCAGTGGGTCGACGTGCCCAACCGCATGTTCCAGCAGCTCGTGTCCGAGACGATCCAGGCGCGGACCGGACGCGCGGTGCTGAGCCCGCGCCAGTTCAGCTTCGATCCCGGCCTGCGCATCACCGGCGAGCTGCGCGAGTTCGGCATCGACGCGACCGCCCTGCAAGCCGTCGTCATCTTCGATGCAGTGCTGCTGCGCGGCCAGCAGGTCCAGAAGCGCCGCTTCGAGGCGCGCGTGCCGCTGAGCGAGATCAAGCCGGTGCCGGTCGGGTCGGCGCTGAACGAGGCGGCGAACCAGGTCGCCGCGCAGGTTTCCGACTGGGTGAAATAGGGGGGTAGCCCCTCCACCACCGCTTCGCGGTGGTGGAGGGGCTACCCCCCTACCCCGCCAGGCTCTTGCTCGCCTGTTCGAACACGTCCTTGCTCAGGCCCGGCATCGCCACGATCCGCTCCAGCTCCGCACGCATCAGCCGCGCGCGGGACTCGTCGAAGCGGCGCCAGCGACCGAGCGGCGGGACCATGCGCGCGGCGGTCTGCGGGTTCAGCCGGTCGAGCTTCAGGATCATGTCGGCCACGAACCGATAGCCGCGGCCGTCCGGGGCATGGAACGCGCGCTGGTTCGCCGCGAACGCCCCGATCAACGCGCGCGCGCGGTTCGGGTTGGCAAGGGTGAAGTCGGGATGGTCGGCGAGCGCCAGCACCGCGTCGACCGTGTCGGACCGGGTCGAGACCGCCTGGGTCGAGAACCATTTGTCGAGCACCAGCGCGTCCTCGCGATAGCGTTCGTAAAAGGCCGCGAGCACCGCCTCGCGCTCGGGCGCCTCGCTGTTGACGAGGGCGGTGAGCGCGCCTTGCCTGTCGGTCATGTTGTCGGCGTCGTCGAACTGCGCGCGCGCCAGCGCGGGCGCGTCGGCCGCTCCGCCCGCCATCAGATACCCGAGCGCGATCGACCGCAGCCGCCGCGCCCCCTTCGCCTCGGGACTATATTCGTAGCGATTGGCCTGGCTGCGCGCATAGGCGGCGCGCCAGCCCTGGGCCAGCTCGCGCCCGAGCGCCGCGCGCAGCGACTCGCGGGCGCGGTGGACCGCCTCGGGATCGACGCGGGCGAGCTGGTCGCCGATGAACGCTTCGCTCGGCAACAGCACCGCTTCGGCGACGAAGGCCGCGTCCGGGTCGGCGAGCGTGCCCCGCACCGCCTCGACCACCGGGCCATGATCGGTCGCGGCCCCGGTCACGGCCGAAACCAGCGTGTCGATCATCAGCTGCTGGAGCGCTTCGTAGCGCGCGAACGGATCGTCGTCGTGCGCGGAGAGCAAGGCAAGATCGGCGGCCGAACGGTCGGTGTCGACGATCACCGGGGCGGAGAAGCCGCGATTGATCGACAGCACCGCCGGCTCGGTCAGCCCCTCGATCACGAGCTCGTCCGCCTGATCCTCGAGCACCACGAGCCGCTCCTCGCCGAGCCGCGCGCCGGTGCGGGCACCGAACAGCGCGACACGCAACGGGATCGGCATCGGCAGCTTCTCGGCCTGGCCCGGAGTCGGGGGGACCGTCTGCGCCAGCCCCAGCACGGCGCGCGTGCCCTGCTGTTCGAGCCGGGCGGTCACGCGCGGGGTTCCCGCCTGCATGTACCAGCGACGGAAGCGCGCAAGGTCGACGCCCCCGCCCTCCTCCATCGCGCGGACGAAGTCCTCGCAGGTCACGGCCTGTCCGTCGTGGCGCGCGAAATAGAGGTCGCTGCCTTTCCGGAAGCGATCGGCGCCCAGCATCGTCGCCATCATCCGGATCAGCTCGGCGCCCTTGTTGTACACCGTCGCCGTGTAGAAGTTCGAGATCTCGATATAGCTGTCGGGGCGGACCGGATGGGCGAGCGGGCCGGCATCCTCCGGGAACTGCGCGGCGCGGAGCACGCGCACGTCTTCGATGCGCTTGACGGCGGCCGAGCCCTGGTCGGCGGAGAATTGCTGGTCGCGGAAGACGGTGAAGCCTTCCTTGAGCGAGAGCTGGAACCAGTCGCGGCAGGTGACGCGATTGCCCGACCAGTTATGGAAATATTCGTGCGCGACGACGCCGGCGACGGCGTCGTAGTCGGCATCGGTCGCGGTCTCGGGATCGGCGAGGATGTAGCGCGAGTTGAAGATGTTGAGGCCCTTGTTCTCCATCGCGCCGAAGTTGAAGTCGGCGACGGCGACGATGTTGAACACGCTGAGATCATATTCGCGGCCATAGACCCGCTCGTCCCAGGCCATCGATGCCTTGAGCGCCTGCATCGCATGGCCGGTGCGCGGCAGGTCGGCCTCGCGCACCCAGATCCCCAGATCGACCGCGCGGCCCGACATGGTGGTGAAGCGGTCGCGATTGACCGCCAGGTCGCCCGCGACCAGCGCGAACAGGTAGCAGGGCTTCGGGAACGGATCGTGCCACTCCGCCCAGTGCCGGCCATCGTCGAGCGCGCCGGCCGCGACCTGGTCGCCATTTGCGAGCAGCACGGGGTAGCGCGCCCGGTCGGCGCGGAGCACGACCTTGTACCGGCTGAGCACGTCCGGCCGATCGGGGAAGAAGGTGATGCGGCGGAACCCCTCCGCCTCGCACTGGGTGCACAGCAGGCCGCCCGAGGCGTAGAGCCCCATCAGCTGGGTGTTGGTCTCGGGCGAGATGACGCACTCGGTCTCGACGACATGCGCCGCGCCGGCGAGTTCGATGACGAGCTGTTCGCCATCCGCGCGCCACGCCGCCGGCGCGCCGTCGACGCGCACGGCGAGCGGCGTCTGGCCGCCGCTGTCGAGTCGCAGCGGTCCTTCGCCCTGGCGGACGACGTGGAGGCGCGCCGCGACCCGCGTCTCGGCGGGATCGAGGTCGAAGGCGAGCTCGATATCGGGCACGGCCCAGGCGGGCGGCGCATAGTCGGTGCGGTGGACGGCCTTCGGGGCTGCGGCGTCGGTGCGTTGGACATCTGCCATGGCTCCGCCCTAATCCTCCTCCTCACGTCGCAAAAGCCAAATCGGGGACCTATGCCCATCCCGGGGATCACCATCCGCCAGCTCCACTATTTCTGCGAGCTCGCGGCGTGCGGCAATTTCCGTCGCGCGGCCGAGCGGATCGGCGTCAGCCAGCCCTCGCTGTCCGCACAGATCCAGTTGATGGAAAGCCAGCTCGGCCGGACGCTGGTCGAGCGCGGAAGCGGCGCTTCGATGCTGACGCCGATCGGGCGCGAGATCCTCGAGCGGGCGCAGACCATCCTCGCCGAAGTGAAGGCGCTGTCCGACATCGCGCAGGGCGATCCCGACGGGCTGACCGGCACGATCCGCTTCGGCGCCTCCCCCACCACCGGCCCCTATCTGATGCCGCAAGTCGTGGCGAAGCTGCACCGCGAGCATCCCGAGCTTCGCCTGCACGTGCGCGAGGGGCATCCCGACGACCTGATCCGCGAGCTGGCGGTCGGCACCCACGATGTCGTCCTCGCGCAGCTTCCGATCAGCGGCGAGCCCTTCGTCACCCAGCGCCTGTTCCGCGAGCCGCTGCTGCTCACCATGGCGACCGACGACCCGCTGACGGCGCACGACGCCGTCGACCCGGCGCTGCTCGGCGGGCGCGGGCTGCTGACCTTGTCGCCGCAATATCGGCTGAGCGACCAGATCCTGGCGTTCGGCGAGGCGGTGGGTGCGCATGTGCTGCGCGACTATGAGGGCACCAGCCTCGATGCGGTGCGCCAGATGACCGGCATGGGCATGGGGCTGGCGCTGCTGCCCGCGCTCTACGTCCGCAGCGAAGTGCGCGACGAGGACGACGTGACGACCCGGCCGTTGAGCGACCGGGTGATCTATCGCGAGCTGGGGCTTGTCTGGCGGCGCAGCGCCGGCCGGGCAACCGCGTTCCGCCGGCTCGCCGAGATCGTCGCCGAGACCGCGACGTCGCTCGGCTGACCGCGGCGGCTCAGCCGCGCCCCGTCAGCGCCTGGGTCTTGAGCAGCGTCGCAAAGGCGAGCGCGGCCTGCGCGGCGAGGCCCAGGCCCCACCAGCCGACCAGCGCGAACGGCACGAGCAGCCAGATCAGGTTGTCGGTCTCGGCGAACCAGAGCGGGCGCCGCGCCGGGCGACCGATCCAGCGCCGGTGCGTCGCGGTGGCGGCCAGCGATGCGAGCGTGCCGAGCGCCGCCGCGAGCGGGCCCCAGTCGACGATGGTCCAGCCGACATGCCAGGCAAGCGCCAGGAGCGCCGCCGCCGACAGCCCGTCGCGGACCATCGTCCAGCGGCGATGATCGCGCGCCGCCCGCCCCGACAGCGCGGCGAGCTGGCGGCCCAGCGTGTCGACCGGCCCGGCAAGGAGCAGCGCGACCAGTCCCGTCCGCGGCCAGTCGAACAGGAACAGCAGCGCGGCGACGATGGTCAGCGCCGCCGCGCCGATGCGCAGCCATTGCGGATCGAGCATCGCGCGCATGGCGGCCGGCGCGGCGAGCGTCGCGATCGGGGCGAAAATGTAGCGGTCCGCCAGTCCGCCGTGCCGGCGCACGGCGCGCGCGACGATCGCCTGCTCGGCGCGCTGCGCGGCTTCGGGATCGACGACCGGGACGAGCAGCGACGCCGGCTCGCCCGCGGTGACCGGCACGCGCGCGGCGTGCGCCTGGACGGCGGTGCGCAACAGGGTCGATTGCAGGTCCCAGTCGCCCAGCATGTTCACCGTCGCGCGGAAGCGGGCAAGATCGAGCACCAGCAGCCCGGCCCAGCGCGAGTCCTGGTCGATCAGCTCGTACGCATCGAAGGCGGGCGCGTTGGGAACGGTCAGGATCGTCGTCCCGGCCTCGGCGAGCGCCAGGTCCACCGCGCTCTGGTCGGTCACCATGCCGTCGGCGAGCAGCAGCAGCCAGGGCGCGGCGGCGCGCTGGGCGACCTCGTCGGCATCGCGCGCAATGTCGACCGCGATGCCGTCGCGGCGCAGGCGGTCCGCCGCCGCGGCGAGCGCGGGCGTGAGCTGGTCGGCGAGGACGAGGATGTGGCCGAGACCGGCCTCGGCGAGCAGGCGCACCTGCTGCTCGAGCACCGTCTGCCCGGTCACGGGCAATTCGGCGCGCAGCATGGCCACGCCTTCCACCTCCTCGGTGGCGATGATCAGTCCGGCAACCTGGCCCCGCATGGGCCTGCCGTTAAGCGCTCAGGCGCCGTCGTGCAAAGTGGGGAATGCGTTACTGGACGCGAAGGACGGCGAGCGCGCGTTCGATGTCGGCGAGAGCGGTCGAGTCGGCGCGGCGCCCGGCCACCGCCTCGTCGGCCAGCTCGATCAGCCGGCTCGCGCCGAAGCTCGCGGCGAGCCCCTTCAGCCGCAGCGCCGCCTCGCGCCAGTCCGGCTCGGTCACGGCACGCTTCATCGCCTCGAAATGCCGGATCGCACTGTCGAGAAACGCGGTGCGCAACTCGGCCACGAGGGTGGGATCGTCGCCGACAGCAGCGGCGAGAGCGGATTCGAGGGCTGCGGGCTCAAAGGACATGGCGCGAGACTAGCCGGGGCTCGTTAACGGATGGTTAGCGTGTGCGCCGTTCTCAACCCCGAAAAAGCTGGTAAACAGCCTCAATGAGCGGGGGAAAGATCGTCGGCTTCCGGCCGAATTCGAACGATGACGTGATCGAGACCATGACCGAAGAGCCCCAGCGCGACGCCTGGTACACCGACGACGCGCAGGACGAACCCTCGGCCGGATCGCGCGCCATCCCGATCCTGCTCGGCCTGCTCGGGGCGGCCTGGCTGGGACTGGTCGGCTGGGCCAGCGCGCCCGCGCTCGCCGCCGGCACCATGGGCCGGGTCGAGATCCTGACGACCATCGCGATCGCGACCGCCCCGCTGGCGCTGCTCGGCGTCGTCGCGCTGCTGCTGTTCCGGACGAGCCGCAGCGAAACGCGACGCTATCTCGATGCCGCCGCGCGGCTGCGCGCCGAGTCGGTCGCGCTCGAACGCCGGCTGTCGGAAATGACCGTGCGGATCGAGGCCAATCGGGAAGCGCTCGGGACGCAGGTCGACCATCTGCTTCGGCTGGGCGACGACGCCGGCACCCGCATCGCGACGCTCACGACCGAGCTGCGCGGCGAAGCCGGCGAGCTGGAGCGGCACGCGGATACGCTCAAGTCGGTGACCGAGCTGGCGACCGCGAACATGGGCGTGCTGCTCGGCGACTTTCCGCGGATCGAAAGCGAGCTGCGGCGACTGGCGGACGGCTTCCAGGCGACCGGCCTCGCCGCGCTCGAGCAGGCGAGGTCGCTGGAGGCCGAGCTTGCCGCGCTCACCGTGCGGGGGCGCGAGGCCGATCAGGTGGCCGGCGGCGCCGCCGAGCGACTTGCCGCGCATCTGCAGCAGATGGAAGGCACCAGCGCGCAGGCCGGCTCGCGGATCGAGGAGTCGGCGGGCCGCATGACCGGTGCGATCGACGCCGCGCTGGCGCGCGCCGCCGAGGCGTTCGACGAGGCCCGGCGCGGCATGGAAGCGCAGGGTGCGGCGATGCTCGCGATGGTCGAGCAGTCGCGCGCCGCGCTTGACCGGACCGGCACCGACTCGACCGACGGGCTGGCCGCCCGGGTCGGCGCGATCATGGTGCAGGTCGAGGCGCTCGGCGCCGCGCTTGCCGGACATGACGAGACGAGCCGCGGCCTGGTCGAGCGGCTGGGCGGCGGCCTGGGCGAGCTCGAGCAGCGGCTGGCGCTGCTCGGCGACGACGGCAGCGCGCGCACCGAGCGGCTGGCGAGCGCCGTCCGCGACCTCGGCACCCATGCCGAGCATGTCTCGACCGTGCTTGCGGGCGCGGGATCGGCGGCCGACAATTTCGTTCAGCGCGCGGAGTCGCTGCTCACCGCCCTCGACGCGAGCGCGCGCGAGATCGACGAGACGCTTCCCGCCGCCTTCGCCCGGCTCGACCAGTATAGCGCGGCCAGTCGCGAGCGGATCGACGCGATGCAGCCCGGGATCGGCGCGATCGAGAGCGGCGCGACCAGCGCGCTCGACCGGCTGGCCCAGACCGAGCGGCTGCTGGAGCAGCAGCGCACCGCGATCGAGCAGCTCAGCCAGACGGTCGCCACCTATGTCTCGACCGGCCGCTCGGGCACCGAGGAGCTCAGCCAGGTCATCGAGACGGCCAATGCCCGCATCACCGACCTTGCCGACGGCTCGAGCCAGCAGCTTGTCGGCGTGATGCTGCGGGTGCGCGACGCAGCCCAGCAGGCGGCCGAGCGCGCGCGCGAGACGCTCGACCGCGTCGTTCCCGAAGCCGCGGCCGCGCTCGGCAATGCCGGCGAGGAAGCCGTGCGCCAGGCGCTCAGCGGCCGGGTCGAGAGCCAGATCGCCGCGCTTGCGGAAGCGGCCGAGAATGCCGTGCAGGCGGCGAGCATCGCGGCGGAGCGACTGGGGCAGCAGATCGCCATCGTCAACGAGAGCACCAGGGCGCTCGAGGAGCGGGTCGAGGCGGCGCGCGACGAGGCCGACGACGCCAATCGCGACAGCTTCGCACGCCGCGCCTCGCTGCTCGTCGAGGCGCTCAACTCGACCGCGATCGACGTCGCCAAGATCCTCTCGAACGAAGTCACCGACAGTGCCTGGTCGGCCTATCTGAAGGGCGATCGCGGCGTGTTCACCCGGCGCGCGGTGCGCCTGCTCGATGCCGGCGAGAGCAAGGAAGTGCTGCGCTATTACGAGAGCGACGGCGAGTTCCGCGAGCAGGTCAACCGCTACATCCACGACTTCGAGGCGATGCTGCGCAACGTCCTCGCCACGCGCGAAGGCTCGCAGATCGCGGTGACTCTGCTCAGCTCCGACATGGGCAAGCTCTACGTCGCGCTCGCCCAGGCGATCGAGCGGCTGCGCACCTGAACCGGCGGCTCAGTCCGTATTGGGCGGCGTGAAGAAGTCGATGTCCTGCGGCGAAACCCAGCCATAGATGTAGTTGGCGTAGAAGAGCGCGAACAGGATCGCGGACAGCAAAGTCGTGCGCACCGCAAGCTTGACCAGGTCGAAGTTCGCCGGCGCCGAGTCCGCCTGGCCCGGGATGCGTTCGACGCCCGCTTCGTCATGGGTGCGGACGCCGAACGGCAGGACCAGGAACATGCTCATGGCCCAGAACAGCAGGTAGATCGCGAGGATCGAGGTCCAGCGCATCGCGCCTCGCCCTTAAACGTTCACGACCAGCACGTCGACGATCGGCTTCTTGCCGGTCCACTCGACCGCCTTGCGCCGGACGGCGAGCCGCACCGCCTCGCGGAACTTCTCGAGGTCCTTGGCGCCGCCGCGCGCCGCGTCGGCCGCGGCATCGGCGGCCTCGACCAGAAAGTCTTCCTTGTCCTCCTCGACGGGCACGCCCTGCAGCCGCACCTGCGGCGTGCCGACGACGCGGCCGCCCTTGTCGCGCGCGATCGCGACCGAGATCTGGCCGAAGGCCGCGATCCGGCGCCGCTCGTTGATCGTCGTGCCGTCGGCGGGAAGGATCACGTCGCCGTCGATGACCAGCCGGCCGACCCGCTCGTGGCCGAGCGCGGTGGGGCCGTCGGGCGCGAGGCGGACGACGGTGCCATTCTCCTGCACGATCCCGCGCGGGACGCCGCACTGCATCGCGAAACGGGCATGCTCGGCCATGTGCCGGCGCTCGCCATGGACGGGCAGGATGATCTCCGGCCGGATCCACTTGTACATCAGTTCCAGCTCCGGCCGCCCGGGGTGGCCGGACACGTGGACATGCGCCTGGCGGTCGGTGATCATCTGGATGTTCTTGGCGGCAAGCGCGTTCTGGATCCGCCCGATGGCGACCTCGTTGCCCGGGATCTGCTTGGACGAGAAGATGACCAGATCGCCCTCGTCGAGCTTGATCTGATGCTGGTCGAAGGCGATGCGGCCCAGCGCGGCGCGTGCCTCGCCCTGCCCGCCGGTCGCGACGATCAGCACCTCGCGCGGGGGCAGCTTCATCGCGGCGTCGAAGTCGATCGGCTCGGGGAAGTCGGTCAGGTAGCCGACCGAGCGCGCGACCTTGAGGATGCGGTCGAGCGAACGGCCCGCGACGCAGATCTGACGGCCGGTGTCGCGCGCGACCTGGCCGAGCGTGGCGAGCCGCGCCGCGTTCGACGCGAAGGTGGTGACGAGCACGCGACCGGTGGCGCCGGCGATCACGCCGTCGAGCCCCTCGCGCACCGCCGCCTCGGAACCCGACGCTTCCTCGTTGAAGACGTTCGTCGAGTCGCAGACGAGCGCGAGGATGCCCTGGTCGCCGATCGCGCTCAGCTCCGCCGCGGTAAAGGGCGTGCCGAGCAGCGGCTCGTCGTCGAGTTTCCAGTCGCCGGTGTGGAAGATGCGGCCGTGCGGCGTCTCGATCAGCAGCGCATTGCCCTCGGGAATCGAATGGGCGAGCGGCACATAGTCGAACGCGAACGGCCCGAGCTGGAAGCGGCCATGCTCGCGATCGATCACGTGCAGCTTGACCTGATCGGAGATCCCCTCCTCGTCGAGCTTGCCGCGGATAAGGCCCGCCGTGAACGGCGTGGCATAGAGCGGCACGCCCAGGTCGGCGGCGAGATAGGGCAGCGCGCCGATATGGTCTTCGTGCCCGTGCGTCAGCACGATACCCAGCAGCTGCTCCGACCGCTCCTCGATGAAGGACAGGTCGGGCAGGATGATGTCGATCCCGGGATAGGCCGGATCGGCGAAGGTGATGCCGCAATCCACCATCACCCATTTGCCCTGGGTGCCGTAGAGATTAACGTTCATTCCGATTTCGCCGGATCCGCCCAGCGCGAGGAAAAGAAGTTCGTTACCGGGAGTCATTGAGGTCCTTCATGCAGCCCTTTCCCGCATGGGAAAGGGAGAGCCGCACCACGCGCGGCAGGGAAAGCTTCCGCAACGCATGACGCGCAGGGTGCTCTCCCGGAGCGGTCAGATATGGGCGCGTGCGTACATGATCGCCAGCCCCTGAATGGTCAGATCGGGCTCGATCGTGTCGAAGATGTGCGTATGGCGCTCGAAAAGCACGGCCAGCCCGCCGGTCGCGATCACTTTCACGGGCCGGCCGATCTCGGCCCGCATGCGGACGATCAGGCCCTCGATCAGCGCGATATAGCCCCAGTAGATGCCGATGTTCATCTGGTCGACGGTGTTGCGCCCGATGACCGATGCCGTATCGGGCGCCTGGATGGCGATCCGCGGCAGCTTGGCGGCGGCGTTGACCAGCGCATCCAGCGATAGGTTGATCCCCGGCGCGATGATCCCGCCCTTGTAGGCGCCGCGATAATCGACCCAGTCGAAGGTCGAGGCCGTGCCGAAATCGACGACGATGAGATCGCCCTCGTGGAGAGCGTGCGCGGCGATCGCATTGACCGCGCGGTCGGCGCCCAGGTTCTGCGGCTCGTCCACGTCCAGCGCCATGCCCCATTCGATCGGCGCACGGCCGGCGACGAGGGCGTCGGTGCCGAAATATTTCTGCGCCAGCACTTCGAGATTGTGGAGCGCGCGGGGGACCACGGTCGAGATGATCACCGCGGTGACGTCCGACCGCTGCAGCCCCTCGATGGCGAGAAGCTGGGTCAGCCACACCGCATATTCGTCGCCGGTGCGTCGCGGGTCGGTCGCGATCCGCCAGCGCGCGCGGATCTCGCCCTTGTCGACCAGCGCGAAGACGACGTTTGTGTTTCCCGCATCGACCGCGAGCAGCATCGATCCCCTCCCCCAGACTTCAGATCATGAACACGTCGCCGGCATGGATCACCTGCACCCGGCCGTCCGCCAAACGCAAGCGCAGCGCACCGTCGGCCTCCAGCCCGTCGAACAGCCCGTCGACCGGCTCCGTTCCGGGCAGGCGCAGCGACAGCGCGGTGCCGATCGGGTGGGCGCGCTCCAGCCAGCGCCGGCGGACCGGATCCAGCCCGCGCCGCCACGTGCCGAGCCAGCGCGCGAACGCCTCGGCGAGATCGGCGAGGAACAGCGCCGGGTCGGGCGCGCCGACGCCCTGGCTCGCCAGGCTGGTCACCGCGCGACCGAGATCGGCGGGATGGTGGGCGAGGTTGACGCCGATCCCGACGATCACCGCGCCGCCGCTCCGCTCGAGGAGGATTCCCGACAACTTGGCGCCGCCGATCAGCAGGTCGTTCGGCCATTTGATGACCGGCCTCGCGCCCCAGCCCCCGATCGTCTCCTCGAGCGCGACCGCGGCCACCATCGCCAGCGTCGCGGGCAGCGGGTCTTCCGGGCGCAACCGGACCAGCGTGCTCGCATAGAGGTTGCCGGGCATCGACACCCAGTCCCGGCCGAGGCGCCCGCGCCCGGCGGTCTGCTCGACCGCGCGCAGCCAGAGTCCCTCGGGAGCCCCGGCGGCGGCGAGCGCGATCATGTCGGCATTGGTGGACGCGGTCGAGGCGACCGTCCGGATCTCGATCATGGTGCTCAGTATATCGTCATTGCGAGGCGAAGCCGAAGCAATCCAGGGGTGGCAGGCCTCGGTGCGCGTGACTCCTGGATTGCGGCGCGGTGCTCGCAACGACGGGAGATTGCAACACCTGCCTGACTTCTCCCCCGGACCGGGGAGAGGTGTCGCGGGTCAGAAGAGCGCTCGCGCAGCGTTCAGGCTGGCGACCCCGAGCGCCGGGATCAGGAAGTAGCCGATCGGCGACATGGCCAGCGCCGAGAGCGCGATCAGGCCGCCTTCGACCTTGTTCTCCACCGGCGCGAAGGCCGGCGCCGGATCGTCGAAGTACATCGTCTTGACGATCCGGAGGTAATAATAGGCCCCGATCACCGACGCGGCGATACCGATTGCGGCAAGCGGCCACAGGCCGGCGGCCACCGCGGCGTCGAACACCACGAACTTCGACCAGAAGCCGAGCAGCGGCGGGATGCCGGCGAGCGAGAACATGAACACGGCCAGCGCCGCGGCAAGCGCCGGGCTGGTCCGCGACAGGCCCGACAGGCTGGCGATCGTCTCAACATTGTTGCCGTCGGCGTCGCGCATCTGGAGGACGACGAGGAAGCTGCCGATCGTCATGACGAGGTAGATCGCCATATAGGTCATCACCGACGCGACGCCCTCGGGCTGGCCCGGCTGCACCGCGGCGAGCCCGATCAGCGCGAAGCCGACATTGTTGATCGACGAATAGGCGAGCAGCCGCTTGATGTTGGTCTGGCCGATCGCCGCGACCGCACCGAGCACGATCGAGGCCAGCGCGGCGAAGATCACGATCTGGCGCCAGCTTTCATAGGCCGGCCCCATCGCCTCGACGGTGAGGCGGACCATCAGGCCCATCGCGGCGATCTTGGGCGCCGAAGCGAAGAAGGCCGTAACCGGGGTCGGCGCGCCTTCGTAGACGTCGGGCGTCCACATGTGGAACGGCACGGCGCTGATCTTGAACGCGACGCCTGCCATCGCGAAGACCAGGCCGAACACCAGCCCCAGCGAGAGCGGACCCGAGCCCATGACGGTCGCAATGCCGTCGAACTGGGTGGTTCCCGAGAAGCCGTAGAGCAGCGCGATGCCGTAGAGCAGGATGCCGCTCGCCAGAGCGCCCAGCACGAAATATTTGAGGCCCGCCTCGGCCGAGCGTGCATCGCGGCGCATGAAGCTCGCGAGCACATAGCCGGCCAGGCTCTGCAGCTCGAGGCCGACATAGAGCGTCAGCAGGTCGGAGGCGGAGACCATCATCCCCATGCCGACCGACGACAGCAGGATCAGGATCGGATATTCGGCGCGCAGCTCGCCGCCGTTGCGGGCGAAGAAGTCGGGCGCGAGGATGACCGACACCGCCGCGCCCGCGAAGATCAGCACCTTCGCGAAGGCCGAAAAATTGTCCGCGCGATAGAGGCCGCCGAACGCCGTGCCGCCGGGATTGAGCGACGCGATCAGCGCGGCGACCAGCAGGCCGACGGCGAGCACGCTCACCAGCCGCGTCTGGCGGTCGCCGGCGAACGCCGCGATCATCAGCAGGGCGAGCGAGCCGACCGAGAGGATGATCTCGGGCAGCGTGATGAACAGGCTCTCGAACATCAGTGGCCGCCTCCGTGCGCGGCAGCTTCGGCGCCATGGGCGGCGGCGGCAGGCTTGCCGGCCACCCATTGCGGTTCGTAGGTCGGGCGCGCGCGGTCGACACGCGCGACGAGCGCGCCGATGTCGTTGCGCATCGGGGCGAGGAAGCTCTCGGGGTAGACGCCCATCCACAGCACGACCGCGCCGATCGCGCCCAGGCTCACCAGCTCGCGGGCGTTCAGGTCGGGCAGCGAGGCGACCTCGGCATTGGGGGCGACGCCGAAGACGACCCGGCGATAGAGATAGAGCGCATAGGCCGCGCCGAGGATGATGCCGGTCGTGCAGATCGCGGTCGCGAGGGTGCTCACCTGCCAGGCGCCCAGCAGCGACAGGAACTCGCCGACGAAGCCGCTCGTCCCCGGCAGCCCGATCGAGGCCATGGTGAAGAGCAGGAAGAACAGCGCATAGCGCGGCATGTTGTTGGCGAGGCCGCCATAGCGCGCGATCTCGCGGGTGTGCAGCCGGTCGTAGATCACGCCGACGCACAGGAAGAGCGCGCCCGAGACGAGGCCGTGCGACAGCATGACGATCATCGCGCCTTCGAGCCCCTGCCGGTTGAAGGCGAACAGGCCGAGGGTCACGATCGCCATGTGGGCGACCGAGGAATAGGCGATCAGCTTCTTCATGTCGGCCTGCACCAGCGCGACGAGCGAGGTGTAAACGACCGCGATCCCCGACAGCGCGAGCACCAGCCAGACGAGCGACGCCGAGGCTTCGGGAAACATCGGCATCGAGAAGCGGATGAAGCCATAGCCGCCGAGCTTCAGCAGCACGCCCGCCAGGATCACCGAGCCCGCGGTCGGCGCCTCGACGTGCGCATCGGGCAGCCAGGTATGGACCGGCCACATCGGCACCTTGACCGCGAACGACGCGAAGAAGGCGAGCCACAGCCATGTCTGCGCCTGGACGGGGAAGTCGTAGGCGAGCAGCGTCGGGATGTCCGACGTGCCGGCCTCGCGCGCCATCCAGAGCATCGCGATCAGCATCAGCACCGAGCCGAGCAGCGTGTAGAGGAAGAATTTGTAGCTGGCGTAGATCCGCCGCGCGCCGCCCCAGATGCCGATGATCAGGTACATCGGAATGAGGCCGGCCTCGAAGAAGATGTAGAAGAGGAACAGGTCCTGCGCCGCGAAGGTGCCGATCATCAGCACCTCGACCAGCAGGAACGCGGCCATATATTCGGGCACGCGCTTCTGCACCGACTCCCACGAGGCGAGGATGCAGATCGGCATCAGGAACACCGACAGCATGATCAGCATCAGCGCGATGCCGTCGATGCCCAGCGCCCAGGCGAAGCGCCCGAACACCGGCAGATTCTCCTGGAACTGCCATTGCGGCGCGCCGGCGCCCTGGTCGAACGAGACCCAGAGCAGGATGCCGAGCGCGAAGTCCACCAGCGTGGCCGCGAGCGCGATGCGGCGCGCATTGGCGTCGCTTGCCCACAGGCAGGCGATCGCCGCCGCGGTCGGCACGGCGAGCATCAGGGACAGGATGGGGAAGCCGAGTTGGTTCACGCCCGTGCTCCGTTCGTTTCGAGCAACGTCGAGAAACGTCCCGATCCGAGCTGGCGTGTCTCGACTGCGCTCGACACGAACGGACTCCCTTCGAACTGCATCATCATCGTCCCGCGATCGCCCAGGTCGCCGCGCCGGCCAAGCCGATCAGCATCACGAATGCGTAGGTGTAGACATAGCCGGACTGCAGCCGGCCGCTGATCCGGCTGGTGCCCGCGACGAGCGCCGCCATGCCGTTCGGGCCGAAGCGGTCGATCGTACCCTCGTCGCCGCGCTTCCAGAACAGCCGCCCGATCGCGAAGGACGGGCGCACGAAGATCAGGTGGTAGAGCTCGTCGAAATACCACTTGTTGAGCAGGAAGGCGTAGAGCCCCCGGAAGGTCGCCGTGAAGCGCGCGGGCACGCCGGTGTTCCAGACATAGGCCCAGAGCGCGAGCAGCAGCCCGCCTAGCATCGCGAACGTCGCCGACAGCTTCACCCAGGTCGGCACCTCGTGCATCGCGTGCATCAGGTGCGTGTCGAAGACGAGGCTGTTCTGCCAGAAGGCCGCGCCTTCCTCCGCGCCGAGGAATTGGTGCTCGAAGGCGAAGCCGGCGAACACCGCGCCCAGCGACAGCAGGACCAGCGGTGCCAGCATCGACCAGGGGCTTTCGTGCGGGTGATAGCCCGCAGTGCCGGTCGACTGCTCGTCCGCGCCATGATGATGCGCCGGCGGATTGTCGCCTGCGCTTTCCTGCGCGGGCGGATTGTCGTGGCCGTGGCCGTGATCGTGGCCATGGCCGTCATGCACCGCGTGCTGGATATGCTCGCTCGCGGCCCAGCGCGGCGTGCCGAAGAAGGTCAGGAACACCAGCCGCCACGAGTAGAAGCTGGTCAGCAGCGCCGCGAAAACGCCGATCGCGAAGGCGATCTGGCCATGTTCCGAGCCGCTGGCGAACGCCGCCTCGAGGATCGCGTCCTTCGAGTAGAAGCCGGCGAAGCCGAACACGCCCGCCACGCCGACGCCGGTGATCGCCAGCGTGCCGATCGTCATTGCCGCGAAGGTGATCGGGATCGACTTCCTGAGGCCGCCATAGAAGCGCATGTCCTGCTCGTGGTGCATCGCGTGGATCACCGAGCCCGCGCCCAGGAACAGCAGCGCCTTGAAGAAGGCGTGGGTGAACAGGTGGAACATCGCCGCGCCATAGGCGCCGACGCCGGCCGCGAAGAACATGTAGCCGAGCTGCGAGCAGGTCGAATAGGCGATGACGCGCTTGATGTCGGTCTGGGTGGTGCCCACGGTCGCCGCGAACAGCGCGGTCGCCGCGCCGACGATCGTGACGACGGTCATCGCGGTCGCGCTCGTCTCGAACATCGGCGACAGGCGGCAGA
>JAESGM010000318.1_pt1 | contig 61853 bp, 54 predicted proteins | sample 9269721 | NCBI WGS metagenome assembly JAESGM01 (sample SAMN15720920, study PRJNA650825) | algae metagenome | isolation source: Komarekiella atlantica HA4396-MV6 and co-occurring heterotrophs from... | place: USA: Theobald House, Kauai, HI | collected 2009-07-29
TCCAGCTCGACAAGTTCGGCCTGAAGGACACGGTGCGCTCGGTGCGCGGCAAATACGAGACGCTGATGGTCGAGGCGGTGGCGCGGGTGAAGCGCGGCGAGCCGGCCTTCTTCTACGCCTGGAGCCCGTCCTGGGTGAACAATGCGCTGATCCCGGGCGAGGAGGTCGTCTGGTTGCCGACGCCCGAGGACGCACTGCCCCCGAACGTGCCCAATCGCGGCTCGGCCCTCGTCCCCGGCGTCAAGGGCTGCGCCGGCGGCGCCGACCCTTGCCGCATGGCAATGGCGTCCTGGAACTGGGCGTCCGTCGCCAACAAGCAGTTCATCGCCGCCAACCCCGCCGTCAAGGTGCTGATCGAACAGATGAAATTCCCGCTGCCGACCTGGTCGGGCTGGGAATTCAGCATCAACAAGAACGGGGCAAGCAGCGCCAACGTCAACCGCATGGCCGACGAGTGGATCAGCCAGAACAAGGCGACCTTCGACAGCTGGGTGAAGAGCGGCCGGGACGCTGTCTGAGCATGATCTCGAAGAAAAGCCGACCCTGAGGATCGGCTTTCCGTCCGACAAAGGAGAGCCGGCCGCTTGGCCGGCTCTCGCCGTTAGAGCGTCGCTTCCACGGCCCGCCGCGTGGCGTCGACAACCAGATCGGCTTCCTGCCGCGTCAGGCAGAGCGGTGGCGCAAAGCCGAGGATATCTCCCTGCGGCATGGCGCGAGCGATGACGCCCTGTTCCAGCAAGGCTGCGGCGATGCGCGGGCCGACCTTCTGCGAGGCATCGAAGAAGACGCGGTCATCCCTGTCGCGGACGAACTCGACCGCCGCCAGCAGGCCCTCGCCGCGGACCTCGCCGACGTGGGCATGCCCGCCGACGGCATCCTTCAGCGCCGCGTTGAAATAGGCGCCGACCTCGCCGGCATTGCGCACGAGATCGAGGTCGTCGACCAGTTCGAGATTGGCGACGCCGGCCGCCGCGCAGAGCGGATGCGAGGAATAGGTCCAGCCATGGCCGATCGGGCCGTATTCGTCGGAGCCCTGTTCCAGCACGCGCCAGAGCTTTTCCGAGACGATGGCGCCCGAGAGCGGCGCATAGGCCGAGGTCAGGCCCTTGGCGATGGTGATGAGGTCGGGCTCGATGCCGTAGTGGTCGGAGCCGAACATGCTGCCGAGGCGGCCGAAACCGGTAACGACCTCGTCGGCGATCAGCAGGATGTCGTGCTTCCTGAGCACCGCCTGGATCTTCGCCCAGTAGCCGGCGGGCGGCGGCACGATGCCGCCGGTGCCGAGCACCGGCTCGCCGATGAAGGCGGCGATCGTCTCCGGCCCCTCCGCCTGGATGAGCTCCTCCAGCTTGTCGGCGCAATGCTGCGAGAACTGCTCCTCGCTGAGGCTGCGATCCTCGCGCCGATAGTAATAGGGCGCCTCGGTATGCAGGACCGGCGCCTTGGGCAAATCGAACAGGTTGTGGAAGGCGGCAAGGCCGGTGAGGCTGCCGGTCATCACGCCCGAGCCGTGATAGCCGCGCCAGCGCGAGATGATCTTCTTCTTCTCCGGCCGCTTCAGGACATTGTTGTAGTACCAGACCAGCTTGAGATTGGTCTCGTTGGCGTCCGAGCCCGAGAGGCCGAAGAAGACCCGGCTCATCCCCTTGGGCGCGCGCTCCACCACCATCTTGGCGAGCCTGATCGAGGGCTCGGAGCCATGGCCGACATAGGCGTGGTAATAGGGCAGCTTCGCCGCCTGCTCGGCGATCGCGTCGGTGATGGACGTCCGGCCATAGCCGACATTGACGCAATAGAGTCCGGCGAAGGCATCGAGGCTGCGCTTGCCGTCGCGGTCGACGATGTAGACGCCCTCGCCGCCGGCGATGATGCGGTTTGGCGTCTCGCCGCGGGCATGCTGGCCCATATGCGTCGAGGGATGGAAGAAATGGTCGCGGTCCCAGGCGTCCAATTCGTTGTCGGTGCGGGCTGGCTGGTCGAGCATGATGATCATCCTTCGCGAAAGCGGAAAACGGCGCCTCAGTTCAGGTCGAGGCAGACATATTTGAGGTCCGTGAAGGCCTCGAGGCCGTGGCGTGAGCCCTCGCGGCCGAGACCGGATTGCTTCATGCCACCGAAGGGGATCGGCGCGCCGGTGATCTTGACGCGGTTGACCGCGACCATGCCGTAGTCGAGCGCCTTGGCGAGCCGGGCGGCCCGCGGGCCGTCACGAGTCACGACATAGGCGACGAGACCGTATTCGGTGTCGTTGGCGCGGGCGATCACCTCGTCCTCGCTGTCGAAAGGCGCGATGGCGGCGACCGGCGCGAAGGTCTCCTCGCGCATGATCAGCGCCTCATCCGGAACATCGGCGAGCACGGCCGGCGCCAGGAAGAGCGGGGCGGGCATGGCGCGCTCCGGCGTCAGCCGTTTCGCGCCGTGCGCCAGTGCATCGCTGATCTGGGCTTCGGCCTTGCGCTTGGCGGCCGCATGCATCAGCGGACCGATATCGACACCCTCCTCCAGCCCGGAGCCGACCCGCAGCGCCGCGGTCTTCTCGGCGAAGGCGGTGCAGAAACGCTCATAGAGGCCGCGCTGCACATAGATCCGGTTCGCGGCGAGGCAATCCTGGCCGGAGGTCGCGAACTTGGCGTCGATGGCGATCGTGACGGCACGGTCGAGATCGGCGTCGTCGAAGACGATCAGCGGGGCATGTCCGCCGAGCTCCATGACCACGCGCTTGACGGTCGAAGCCGCGTTGCGGGCGACGATGCGGCCAATCTCGGTCGAACCGGTGAAGCTGACGGCGCGCACCCTCGTATCGGCGCAATAGGTTTCCGCGATCGGCGCGGCGTCGCCGGTGACGATGTTGAAGACGCCAGCAGGCAGTCTGGCGCGGTCGGCGAGCTCAGCCAAGGCCAGCGCCGAGAGCGGCGTATGCGAAGACGGGTGGGCGACAATTGTACAGCCAGCGGCGAGCGCGGCCGCGGCCTTGCGCGTCAGCATGGCGGAGGGGAAGTTCCAGGGCGTGAGCAAAGCGGCGACGCCCACCGGCTCGCGCGACAGCGACATCTGCGCACCCGGCAGATGGCTGGTCACGCCCTCGGCGTTCACCCGCAACGCTTCTTCGGCGTAGTAGGCGATGAAATCGGCGGCATAGGCGATCTCGCCGCGCGATTCCGCCAGCGGCTTGCCCTGTTCCAGCGTCATCAGTAGCGCGAGATCTTCGGCCGCCGCCAGCATCGCCGCATGCCAACGCCGTAGCAGGACGGCACGTTCCTGCGGCAGCAGCGCTTTCCATTTTGGGAAGGCGGCATGAGCCGCTTCGATCGCCTGCGTCGCTTCGGCCTCGCCGAGCGCCGCGACCTGCGCGACGAGGGCCCCGGTCGCAGGATCGGTCACCAGGAAGGTCTCGCCGTCGGGCGCGGCGGTCCAGCGGCCATCGATATAGGCAAGCTGGCGCAGCAGGCGGCGATCGGTCAGGCGCGCGAGGCCGGGATGCTCGGCCGACTTGGCGATTGCAGGCTCTCGCCTCGCCGTGCTCGTCATTGCGTTCATGACCATCCTCCCTCGATTGAGGACGAGGCTAGGCGGAACATTGGCGAGACTGTCTTCGAAGTGCCGGCTGCGCACGGAGACAGTCTCGGAAGTTCGTGGCACCGCCGATAGATTATCGGCGCGGCTTCAGCCCAGCACCGAGGCCAGGAATTCACGGGTGCGCGGCTGCTCGGGCGCGCTGAAGATGCGCTCCGGCTCGCCCTGCTCGCAGATGCGGCCCTTGTCGAAGAAGCAGACCCGGTCGGAGACCTCGCGGGCGAAGCGCATCTCGTGGGTGACGAGCAGCATGGTGAGATCGTGCTCGCTGGCGAGGCCGCGGATGACCGAGAGCACCTCGCCGACGAGCTGCGGATCGAGCGCCGAGGTCGGCTCGTCGAAGAGCAGAACGCGCGGACGCATGGCGAGCGCCCGGGCGATGGCGACGCGCTGCTGCTGGCCGCCCGAGAGCTGGGCGGGAAAATGGTCTTTCTTGTCGGCGAGCCCGACCATGGCGAGCAAATCGACCGCCCGGCATTCGGCCTCACCGCGCGGCAGACCGAGCACCCGCACCGGCGCCTCGACGACATTGCGCAGCACCGTCATGTGCGGGAACAGGTTGAAGCTCTGGAAGACCATGCCGACATGGCTGCGGATCTGGCGCAAATGCCCGTCCGAGGCCTTGAACGGCCCGCCGGCATTCGGCTCGTGATAGGGCATACCGGCGAGCGTCAGCCGCCCCTCCTGGAAAGGCTCCAGCGTCATCAGAATGCGCAGCACCGTCGACTTGCCCGAGCCGGACGGGCCGATCAGCGTGACCTTCTCGCCGCGGGCGACGCTGAAGTTGAAATCGTCGAGCACGGTGAGCGCGCCGAAGCGCTTGGTCACGCCGGCGAACTCGATGATGGGGGCCTGAGTGGTCTCGGTCATCGCAGCGGGATCCCTGCTTTCGGCAGCGCCTTCTGCAGCCGGTGCAGGCCGGCCGAGCAGATCAGCGTGAGGAGGAGGAAGATCAAGCCGACCAGCGTCAGCGGCACCAGGTATTCGAAGGTGCGCTCGCCGATCATGTTGGCGAGCCCCATCATCTCGAGCACGGTGACGACGGAGAGCACCGGCGTCTCCTTGATCATGGCGACGAGGTAGTTGCCCATCGCCGGCAGGATGCGCGGCACGATCTGCGGCACGACGATGTCGCGATAGGTCTGCAATCGGGAGAGGTTCAGCGCCGTCGCCGCCTCCCATTGCCCGCGCGGCACGGCCTCAATGCCGCCGCGATAGATCTCGGAGGTATAGGCCGAATATTGCAGCCCGAGCGCGAGCGCGCCGGTCAGGAAGGCCGGCAGCGTGATGCCGTAATCCGGCAGCACGTAATAGAGGAAGAAGAGCTGCACTAGGAGCGGGGTATCGCGCAGGAACTCGACGACGATCGCCGTCGTCCAGGACACGGCGGTGAAGCGGCTCCGCCTCAGCAGCGCGAAGACGAGGCCGAGCACCAGTGCGATCGCAAAGCCGGCAGCGGCAGCCTGCAGCGTCACGGTGAGGCCGATCAGGATGATCGGCAGGATCGAGGACGCGTAGCTCAGCGGCGTCGTCGTGTCCCATTCGAAGCCGTACATCATGCGCGGCCCCTCACGAATGCGCCGCGCGCGGGAAGGCGGCGCCGCGCCGGACCCAACGCTCGATCAGCCGCATGATCAGCATCAGCACCAGCGACATCGCGAAGTAGCCGACCAGCGTCAGGCTGTAGACGCCGGCGCTGTCGAGGGTGAGGTTGCGGATCGACTGCGCCCGGAAGGTCAGGTCGGCGATCGAGATCAGCGAGACCAGCGAGGACAGCTTCAAGGTCTCGATGGCGAGGTTGCCGAAGGCCGGCATCATCTCGACCAGGGCCTGCGGCAAGGTGATGTGGAGCAGCGTCTGGGCGCGGCCGAAATTCAGCGCTCGCGCTGCCTCGTGCTGCTGCACGGAGACCGATTGCAGCGCGCCGCGGACGATCTCGGAGCCATAGGCGCCGACATGGAGCGAGAGCACCAGGATGCCGGTGGCGACCGGCTCGAAGCTGATGCCGACGAGAGGCAGGGCGTAGTAGAACCAGAACAGCTGGACGAGCAGCGACGTCCCGCGAAAGAGCTCGGTGTAGCAGAGCGCCACCATCGAAAGTACGCGCCCGCCCTCGACCCGGGCGATGCCGGCCGCGAAGGCCGCGACCGCGCCGATCGCGATCGCCGACAAGGTGATCCCGGCGGTGATCAGCGCGCCGCGCGACAATGCGGGCAGATAGGACAGCCACTCCATCCGGCAGGCTCCGCGACGAGGTTGAACAGGCGTGGAACTCCGCCCGCCACCGGGGCGGACGGAGCGATGTCCATCAGAAACCTATTTGCCGGCGCAGAGATCCTCGACCTTGCGATCGGCGGCCGCCTTGATGCTGGCGTCCGAGAGGCCGTAGGTGCCGAGGATCTTCTTGTAGTCGTCGGTCTTGCGGAACTCGACGAGCGCGGCGTTGAAGGCGTCGCGCAGCTCCTTGTCCTCGGGCCGGAAGGCGAAGCCGCCGAAATTGCGGACCGGCTTGCCGTTGACCACCGGATCGGTGAACGGTGCGACCTGCTCGACATTGGCCTGGCCCTTGGCGAGCGAGGCTACGGTGAGCTCGGTCGCGGCATAGGCGTCGGCGCGGCTCTGCACGGTGGCGAGCGCGTCGGCATTGGCGGTGATGAAGATCACCTGGCTGTCCTTGACGCCGACGGCGCGCAGGAAGTCGATATTGTTGGCGCCGGAGACGACCGCGACCTTGAGCGACGGGTCCTTGGCGATGTCGGCATAGGTCGTCAGCTTCTTCGGGTTGCCCTTCTTCACCAAGAGACCTTCGCCATAGGAGGAGTTCGGCTCGGTGAAGGAGACCTGCTTGCAGCGCTCGGGCGAGATGTTCTGCTCGGCGGCGACGAAGTCGAAGCGCTTTGCCTTGAGGCCGGGGATCAGCGTGCCGAATGGCGTCACCGACCAGTTGGCCTCGGCGACGCCGAGCTTCTTCAGCACGGCATTGGCGACGTCGGGGCCAATGCCGGCTGAGGTGCCGTCATCCTTCATGTAGGAATAGGGCACCTCATTGGCGGTCGCGACACGGATATAGCCCTGGTCCTTGACGTCCTTGAGGGTGGTGGCGCCGGCGGCGGACAGGCCGGCGGCGAGAGCAATGGCGGAGAGACCCGCGATCTTCGAAAACGGCATCTGCAATTCTCCTCTGGTTGATGTTTCTCCGCATGCCGATTGCTTCGGCTTCTCTGGCGTCTTCGCGCCGGCGGCTTGGCTTGGACCGGTCGCCCGGCCGAACGCGTCAGGGCGCCTCCGTCAGCACGGCAAGCACCGAAAGGCAGTCGCCCGCCTTGATCAGCCCGGGGACGTGGCGAGCAGCGAGGACGCCGTCCATCGCGGCCTGGTACTCGGCCGGGGCGAGCCCGGTCTTCCCGACCGGATAAACCCGAGCGATGACCTCGCCGGCGCGCACCGGCTCGCCGAGGTCGTGCTCGAAGACGATCAGTCCGTCGTCCTGGGCGAAGCTGAAGCAATCAGCCGAGGGCATGTCGAGCCAGCTGGTCGGCGTCGTCTCGGGCGTCCCGGCGAGGATGCCGGCATGCCTCAACAGATTGCTGGCGCCGCGCCGGGCTATGCCAATGCTGCGCGCGCTCGCGGTTCCGGCGCCGCCGAGCTCAGTCGTGACGAAGACCTTGCCCATCGCCTCGACGGTGGTGTCGAGCATGCCGACGGCATCGATCTCCAGCATCTTCATCGAATAAGGTGCGGAGAAGGCCGCCACGGCCGCAAAGCAGCGCGCCTCCTGCGCCTTGTCCGGCAATTCGTGCGCGGCGGCATAGGGCAGGAAGTCGAGTGTCTTCCCGCCGGAGTGGAAGTCGAGCACGATGTCGGCCAGCGGCACCAGATGGCGCGTGACGTAGTCGGCGATCTTCTCGGTGACATTGCCGTCCGGGCGCCCCGGAAAGCTGCGGTTCATATTGCCCTTGTCGATCGGCGAGGTCCGCGTCCCCGCCCGGAAAGCCGGGTAGTTCAGCGCCGGAACGATGATCACCCGGCCGGACACCTCTGCCGGATCGAGCGTGCGCGCAAGCTCAAACAGCGCCGCCGGCCCCTCATACTCATCGCCATGATTGGCGCCGGTCAGCAGCGCGGTCGGCCCGTCCCCGTTCCCGATCACGCAGACCGGGATCATCACCGAGCCCCAGGCGCTGTCGTCGCGGCTATAGGGCAGGCGCAGGTGACCGTGCTGAATGCCCTGCGCGGAGAGATCTATCGTCGGCGTCACCGGCGAGGGGCGGGGCGAGGCGGTCAGCATCGCCTCAGCCCTTGACGAAGAGCTGGCGCGGCACGTTCGACAGGCATTCGACGCCGGTCTCAGTGATCGCGATGCTCTCGGTGATCTCGAGGCCCATATCCTCGAGCCAAAGGCCGGTCATGAAGTGGAAGGTCATGCCGGGCTTGAGCTCGGTCCGGTCGCCCGGGCGCAGGCTCATGGTGCGCTCGCCCCAATCGGGCGGATAGGACAGGCCGATCGGATAGCCGGTGCGGTTGTCCTTGATGATCCCGTACTTTTTCAGCACGGCGAAGAAGGCGTTGGCGATGTCCTCGCAGGTGTTGCCCGGCTTTGCCGCGGCTAGCCCGGCCTCCATGCCTTCGAGTGTCGCCTTCTCGGCATCGAGGAAGGCCTGCGTTGGCTTGCCCAGGAAGACGGTGCGCGAAAGCGGGCAATGATAGCGCCTGTAGGCACCCGCGATCTCGAAGAAGGTGCCCTCCCCCGAACGCATCGGCTTGTCGTCCCAGGTCAGATGCGGGGCGGAGGCATCGGCGCCCGAGGGCAGCAGCGGCACGATCGCCGGATAGTCGCCGCCGAACTCGGCCGTGCCGCGGATACCGGCGTCGTAGATCTCGGCGACGAGATCGCATTTGCGCATGCCGGGCTCGACCACCTCGACGATGCGCTGGTGCATCAATTCGACGATGCGGCCGGCCTTGCGCATATAGTCGAGCTCGGTCCTGCTCTTGACCGCGCGCTGCCAGTTCACCAGCCCGCCGGCATCCTTGAAGCGGGCGTTCGGCAAGTGCTTCTGCAGCGAGGCGAAGGCCGCCGCCGAGAAGTAGTAGTTGTCCATCTCGACCGCGATCGAAAGCTTGTCCCAGCTGCGCTCGGCGATGATCTGCGCCAGCAGGTCCATCGGATGGCGCTCGGTCGACTGAACATAATGGTCGGGATAGCCGATGATGTTGTCATGGCCGAGCCAGGCGGTGCGCTTGGCGCCATTCGCATCCTGCTTGCGGCCATACCAGATCGGCTCGCCGGTCGGCGGCACCAGCACGCATTGATGGACGTAGAACGACCAGCCGTCATAGCCGGTCAGCCAATGGATGTTCGAGGGGTCGGTGACGACCATCAGCTCGACGCCAGCCCGCTCCATGGCGGCACGGGTCTTGGCGAGGCGCTCGGCATATTCCTCGCGGGTGAAATTCAAGGTCGCAGTCACGCGGCGTCTCCCGCTTCGGCTTTGGTGTCGATGGCCTGCCCGGCGCCGGCAGTGCGGGCGCGGGCGGCGGCGAGATTGGCGATCGCAGTGTCCTGCACGCCGGTGCCGGTCAGGTCGGCGAGGGTGATCTCGTCAGATTTCGTCCGACCGGGGCGCTGGCCGGCGATGACCTCGCCGAGCTCGGCGAAAGCCTGGTCGGTCGTGGCGAGACCGGCACGGATCGCATGGGCGAGTTCGCCGAGGCGCCGGGTTTGGCTGAGGCGGTCGGCGACATAGGTGGTGCGGGCGAAGACGGCGGGATCGATCTCGTTCTTGTGCTCGCTGTCCGAGCCCATCGCCGTGACGTGCTGGCCGGGCTCGAGCCAGTCCGCCATCAGGATCGGCCGTTCGGCCGGCGTCGTGGTGACGATGACGTCAGCGCCTCGTGCGGCGGCCTGCGGATCGGGGACCGCGGTGACGGGAAAGCCGAGCCTGCGGGAGAGCCCGCTCGCAGCCTCGCTCGCCTTCTGTGGATCGCGCGCCCAGATCCGCGCCTCGCGGATCGGCCGCACCAGCGCCAAGGCTTCGAGCTGCAGCCTCGCCTGCATGCCGGCGCCGAAGATAGCGGCGACTGCCGCATCCGGCCGGGCGAGGTGACGCGCCGCGACGGCTCCAGCCGCGGCCGTCCTGACATCGGTGAGATAGCCATTGTCGAGGAGCAGCGCCTCGACCAGGCCGGTCCGGGCGCTGAACAGGATCATCAGCCCGTTCAGGCTGGGCAGGCCGAGCCTGGGATTGTCGAAGAAGCCGGGGCTGACCTTGATCGCGAAACCGTCGAGGCCAGGCACATAGGCCGTCTTCACATCGACTTCGCCGCGATGCTCCGGAATATCGAGACGCAGGATCGGCGGCATGGCGACCGGCCTGGTCGCGAGCGCCGCGAAGGCTTCCTCGACGCAGGCGACCGCGCTCAGGTCGAGCCCGACGATACGGCGCAGCTCCGCTTCGGTGAGGACGAGCATGCGGCTCATGCGGCGGCTCCGGAGACGATGCGCCGGTGCACGGCCTCGTCGATATTGCGGCCTGACAGGATGAGCGCCGTCGGCCCCTGTGGGCCGACCTTGCCGGCGAGCAAGGCGGCGATGCCGACGGCACCGGCGCCTTCAACGATTTCATTCTCGACAAGCGCGGCGTGGCGGATGCCGGCGGCAATTTCAGCTTCGCTGAGAAGCACGACCTCGTCGATCAGGTCACGGCACAGCGCGAAGGTGACGCGGTTGGCAAGACCGATGCCGCCGCCGAGCGAATCCGCCAGCGTTTCCTCTTCGACCACCGCGACAGGCCGGCCAGCCGCGATCGCAGCGGCCATGGCCGCGCCGCGCTCCATCGAGATGCCGATAATCCTTGCCGAAGGCCGCAGCGCCTTGACCGCAACCGCAATGCCGGCGGCGAGCCCGCCGCCGGATAGCGGGATCAACACGCAGGCGAGTTCCGGCAGATCCTCGACGAGCTCAAGACCGATCGTGCCTTGGCCGGCGACGACATCGGGGTCATCGAAGGGAGGAATCTGGATGAGCCCGTGCTCGGCGACCAGCCGCTCGACCTCGACCTGCGCATCGTCCTGCGAGCGGCCGACGATACGGACCTCGGCCCCGAGCGAGCGGATCGCCTCGACCTTGTTGGAAGGCACCAGCGCCGACATGCAGATGGTGGCGGCAAGGCCGAGCTCGCGGGCGGTGTAGGCGACCGCACGACCATGATTGCCGGTCGACGCGGTCACGAGCCCGCGCCGGCGCTGGTCCTCGGTCAGCGCCAGCACCGCATTCATCGCGCCGCGCAGCTTGAAGGCGCCGATCGGCTGGCGGGTTTCGAGCTTGAGATGGACAGCCTGGCCGCTGAGGCGGCTGAGTGAGGGAGAGTGGACGAGCGGCGTGCGCTCGACCCGGCCGGCAATGCGCGCCGCGGCGGCGTCGATGCCAGGCAAGCCGAGTAAGGCCGACGGCGCAGCCGGGCGATCCCTTTCGGTGGTGGCAAGATGCGGTTTTGTCACCGTCATGTCTCCCTCGCTTGTCATGCTGCGAGGGAGAAAATTTCATGTCAATTATTATATTGTCATGATTCAATCATGCCGCGCCGGTGCTACTGGCGACAATGACATGGACAAGAGAGCCCGCTTGTTGCCTTCAGCCGATCGCACCGATGTCGAAAACCGGCGGCAGCTGCTCGAAAGTCTGCCGAACCGTCGTCAATGTCCGGGCCAGCAAGTCATGGCTCATCCGCCCGCCCAGGCAGATACGGATGCCGCCGCCATGGCCGGTGCCGGCAACGAAGGGGTCGGACGGGGTCACTGCGATGCGCCGGTCGGCGAGCGAGCGCACCAGACTGTCCTCGGTCCAATGTGCGGGGACCTTGAGCCAGGCGCAGAGCGAAAGCGGATGGCTTGACGCGACGTGGCTCCCGAGCATCTCCGCGACGATGCGCTGGCGCGCCCTCGCCTCCTCACGCTGGACGGCGAGCAGCCTTTGCGCAGTGCCGTCGTCGACCCAGCGCGTCGCGATCTCGGCCGGCAGATAGGTGCCACTCCAGCTCGTCACGCGCAGGATCGAGGCGGCGCGGATCGAGTATTGCGGCGGCACCACGAGATAGCCGACACGCAGGCCGGTCAGCACCGTCTTGGTGAAGCTGGTGAGAAAGAAGCCGAGATCGGGCAGCATCGCGGTGATCGAGGGCAGCGGCTCGGCGATCAGCGGCTTGTAGACCTCGTCCTCGACGACGAAGACGCCATGGCGCTGCGCGATCTCGGCAATCGCACGGCGTCGCTCGGGACCGGCGACATGGCTGGTCGGATTGTTGAGCGTCGGGATGAGGACGAGCGCCCGCACGCCGCCGGCGCGGCAGGCGGCCTCGAACGCATCGGGGCGGATGCCTTCCTCGTCAGTCGGCAGGCCCTTGAGGCTGAAGCCGAGGACATTGGCGAGACCGATAACCCCGTGATCGGTCAGGTTCTCGGTCAGCACGAGGTCACCGGCACGCACGACGCAGGCGAGCGCCAGGAAGAGTGCATGGGCAGCGCCATTGGTAATCAGCACGCGCTCGACCGACGTCTCGACGCCGAGCGGTCCGAGCCAGAGGCGCGCCGCTTCACGATGGCGGTCGAGGCCCGCGATCGGCCGGCATGGGCGCATGAAGGGGCTAGTATCGCCCTCGGCCAGCGCCGCCAGGGCCTGACGCGAGGCCGTCTCATGCGCGTCGAGATAGACGCCGCGCACGATCGAGAGGTCGACGACCTCGGTCGGGCTGCGGTCGAGCATCAGCCGCCCAGCCTGCTCGGTGACGCGGCTCTTCACGAAGGTCCCGCGCCCGACCTCACCGCTGAGATAGCCGAGGCGCTCGGCTTCCTTGTAGCTCAGGCTGACGGTCTGAACGGAGATGCCGAGCTCGCGGGCGAGGTCACGATGGGTCGGCATCCGATCCATCGGCTTCAGGATGCCAGCATCGATATCGGCGATGATGCGCTCGGTCAGCGCCGCGTGCTTGGTCGCGCCCTTCTGCTTCGTCAGGGCCGGGTGCCATTCGACGGCTTTCTCCACAATCAGGGAAAGCTTGTTGCCGGAAGGCCTGTCGGCTTGACGGAACATAGGATTGTCTCGTTCTTAGGACGCAGCGTTCATGACATTATGCACACGCGGTCACCGAAGATGAAGCTCGATCCCATCGACCTCAAGATCGTCGCGGCCCTCAAGCGCGACGGCCGCATGACCAAGCTCAAGCTCGCCGAGACGGTAGCGCTGTCGCCGGCAGCCTGCTGGGAGCGCCTGCGCCGGATGGAAGAGGCTGGCGTGATCAAGGGCTACACCGCGATCGTCGACCTCGAACCCGATGCGCCGCGGACAGTTGTGATCGTCGAGATCAGCCTAAAGAGCCATCAGCAGGCGGATTTCCGGCGCTTCGAGGAGGCCGTGGCGAAGGAGCCGGCCATCGTCGTTTGCGACGCCACGGGTGGCGGCATCGACTATATCATGCGGGTGGTCACGCCTGACATCGATGCCTATCAGCGCCTGATCGACCGCCTGCTCGATCCGGCGATCGGGATCGAGCGCTACTTCACCTATGTCGTGACCAAGAGCGTCCCGACCGCATCGAGGTAGCTGACCGCGGGTGGTTCAGTTGAACGACCGTGGCAACCAGAGCGCCAGATCCGGCCAAGCGAGCAGCATGGCGATCAGCGCGAAGGGCGCGATCAGGAAGGGCAGAACGCCGCGATACATCGCGCCGAGACTGATCTCCGGCGCCTGCGTCCGGATCACGAAGAGGTTCATCCCGACGGGTGGATGGATCAGCCCGATCTCGACAACGATGACGAGCAGCACGCCGAACCAGATCGGATCGTAGCCCGTCGACAACACCAGCGGCAGCAATACCGGCACCGTCACCAGCACCATGCCGATGCCTTCGAGGAAGCAGCCGAGGAAGACATAGAAGGCGATCAGCAGCAGCATCACCGAGAGGGGCGACAGGCCGAGCGCCGAGATCCCCTTCACCACCGATTGCGCCATGCCGGTCTGCACGACGAAATAGGAGAAGATCGTCGACCCCAGCACGATCAGCACGAGATTGGCGGTGATCCGCGTCGTCTCGGTGAAGGCGGTGGTGACGTCGCCGCGGGCGAAGCCTTTGCGCAGCAGGCCGAGCAGCAGCGCACCGAAGGCGCCGACCGCGGCAGCCTCGGTCGGGCTGAACCAGCCGAGATAAATGCCGCCGAAGGTGACGAGGAAGAGCGCCGCCACGTCCCAGATGGTGAGGACGAGCCGGAAGGCCTGCGCCTTGCCCTCGCTCGGCAGCTTCGGCGCCGCCTCCGGCCGCAGGCGGACCCAGACCCAGACCGTGACCAGGTAGAGCCCGGTCAGGACGAGACCAGGGATCAGCGCAGCGGCGAAGAGCTTGATGATCGAGAGCTGGGCGATGATGCCGTAGATCATCAGGATCAGCGAAGGCGGGATCAGGATGCCGAGCGTCCCGCCGGCCGCGACCACCCCGGCAGCGAGCGCCGGCGAGTAGCCGGCCTTGAGCATCTGCGGGATCGAGATCCGGCTCATAGTCGCAGCCGTCGCCAGCGAGGAGCCGCAGACCGCGCCGAAGGCGGCCGAAGCGCCGACCGCCGCCATGGCGAGCGAGCCGCGCATCCCGGCGAAGATCGCGTTGCTCGCCCGGAACAGGTCGCCCGAGAGGCCCGCCATCGTCGCCAGCGCGCCCATCAGCGTGAACAGCGGCAGCACCGAGAGCGTATAGGCCGATGAGAGCTCGAGCGGCACTGCGCCGAAGACGAGCCGCGCCTTGGCGAAGCCGTCGATCGCGGCATAGCCGACGAAGCCGGTAAGCCCGAGCGCGACGCCGACCGGAATCCGCGCCAGGATCATGCCGACCAGCGTCGCCATGCCGATCAGGCCGATGGAAGTCGCGCTCATGAGGCGGCTCCGTTGTTGCCGTGCAGGGCCGGAGGATGGGAGGCGTCAGCATCGCTCAAGCGCGGAAAGGCGCGGACCTGTCCGATCGCACGGCCGAGCACGACGAAGACCGAGACGACCAGCGCGAACTCGATCGCGAGCAGCAGCAGGAAGATCGGCACCGGCAGATCCGGCTTCTGGTCACCGAAGCGATAGGCATCGGCGAGCGGCTGGATCAGGGTCGCCGCCAGCAAAACGAGAAAGGCGAGCGTCGCGAGTTCGCCGGCGAGCCGCATCATCGCCAGCGTGCGCGGGCGCACCATCGTGTCGAACAGATCGACCTTGATCTGTTCGTCGCGGCGGAAGCATTCCGGCAGCGCCAGGAAGGCGACGAGCACGAGAGTGATCTCGACTAGGTCGAGCGTGCCGTGCAATGGCATGTTGAAGGCAAGCCGCGCGCCGATATCGACCATCGTCCAGAGCACCATCACCGCCAGCGCCAGCGCGCCGGCGGCGGTGAGCAGCCGCGCCGGGGCGAAGCGGCGAAGCTTGCCGCCGCTCATTTCGCACCGCTGACAGCAGCGCGCAGCTCGTCATAGAACTGCTTCGCCTTGGCGCCCTTGGCCTCGGCCCTGGCGATGAAGCTGGCGGTGACCGGCTTGGCCAACTCCTCGAAAGCAGCGCGCTCCGGCCCCGTCAGTTCGAGGATCTCCACGTTCGCGGCGCGCAGATATGTCCGCCCATCGTCTTCTGCCTGGTCGTAGATCGCGCCCACCTTGCGGGCAGCAGCCGGCCCGGTCGTCTCGTCGATCAACTTGCGCAGGTCGTCGGGCAGCGATTTGTACTTCTCGGCGTTCATCACCAGCGCGAAGGTACCGGCCGCCGCGTCGAGCTGCGTCACCGACTTGACGCTCTCGGCCATCTGGAAGGACTTCGCCGCCTCGTAGTTGAAGAACATGCCGGCGATCGTGCCCTTGGCGAGCGAGTCGGACAGTTCCGCCGGCGGCACGGCAGCCGGCGTCGCGCCCCAGGCTTCGAGAATCGCCGAGGCGACCGGGCCGTTATGGCGCATGCGCAGCCCGCGCATGCCGGCAGGACTCCTCACCGCCGCCCTGTTGAAGAACAGGCTGAGCGTCGGCGTCGCGATGAAATAGAGCAGCTTGGTGCCCTCGTGCTCCGCCGCGAGCTTGCCGGAGAGCTCGGTCAGGATGCCGGAAGCCTCGGCCGTGCTCAGCGCCTTGGCGCCCGCCCCTTCGCCGCGATTGAAGGCGTAAGGAAGGTGCGAGATCTCGGTCAGCGGGAAGCGGCCGGGCAAGGCGCCGTGCAGGAAGAAGGCGATGTCGGCGACGCCGGTGCGGGCGAGGTCGTATTGCCGCGGCATCGGGCTCATCTGCGCGGCCGGGAAGATAGCGAGTTTGAGCCGGCCATTTGAGCGCTGCGCCAGCTCCGCGCCCCAGGCTTCCAGCTGCTTGTGCATCTGGTGGTTCGGCGGCAGGTAATGCGAGACCTTGAGCTCGATCGTCTGCGCGATGGCACTGAGGCTCGTCAGCGAGACCGCCAGCGCTGCACCGAGCAAGGCACGGATCACTCCCTGTTTCATCGTATCCTCCCCGTCTGTGATCTTGTTTCTTATGCGTCGTTCCTAGGCGGCTGCGTCCGGTATCCCGAGCGCGGCTTCCAACTTCATATGCCCAGTGACGATGGCGAGCAGCGCCTCGCAATCGGCCGGCAGCGCATCGCCGCGCCAGGCGACATGCTGGTCCGGCCGGATCAGGGCAAAGCGCGCGCCATAGCGGGCGGGCAGGCGCTTATCGCCCGGCAGCAGCAGCTTCAGCGGCACGCCGAGGCGGGCGGCCGCAGCGATCAGCGGCGCTGCCTCCGCACCGTCGCCGGCGGTGGCCAGCAGGGTGAAGCCTTGGCCGAAATGGTCGTAGAGCGACGATCCGTCGGCGAGCCAGAGATGGGGTGCGAGGCAACCCGGATGGGCCGAGGGCACATAGAGCATGAAGTGCTCGACCGGCGGAGCGCTGCCATCGGGCACGATGATGGCTGAATCCTCGTAGCGCGTGCCGAGCACGATGCCGAGCGTACGGAATTCGCGCAGCTTCGTCGCTTCGATCAATTCGCCGACCTCGCGCCGCGTGGCATCGCCAAGCGGCCCCGGCTCTTCCAGTCCTTGACGGACAAGCTGGTTGCCGACGGCGCCGTAATTGATCACCGCCTCGGCGATGGTGCGCTCATGCACCTTGCGCCGCTCCGCGGCATAGCTCGCGAGCAGCTCGCTTCCGCCCCAGCCTTGCAGCACCGCGGCCAGCTTCCAGCCGAGATCGACGGCATCGCCGATGCCCATGTTCATGCCGAAGCCGCCGAAGGGTGGGTGCAGATGGCAGGCATCGCCGGCAAGGAAGACCCGGCCCTTCTCATAGCGGTCGGCGACGAGGCGATGCGCGACCCAGGGGTCGCGGCCGACGATCTCGACCTCGAGGTCGGCGAGGCCGGTGCCGCGGCGGATCAATTCGACCGGATCGACGCTGGCCGGGTCGACATCGTTGGCGAGCTTTGTCGCCATGAAGAACCACAGACCTTCGCTGTCCATCGGGCCGAGCAGCGAGGGCACTTCCTCATTGACCATCCAGTACATGATCGCCGGGCCATGGGCGTGGCGGGAGGCGAGATCGGGGGCGCGGAAGATGATGTTGTAGTTTTTCGAGAAGGCCCCCTCGCCCTCCATCCTGGCGCCGATAGCCTCGCGCACCGAGCTGCGCGCACCATCGGCGCCGATCAGATAGGCGCTGGAGACCTCGTGCTCGGCGCCGCTGGTGACATCTTTCAGGCGTGAAACGACACCGCGGCCGTCATCGGCGAAGGAGGTCAGCTCGGTGTTGAAGCGGATCTCGACGTCCGGCAGCGAAGCCGCATGCTGGCGCAGCACCTCCTCCAGCACATATTGCGGCACCCATTGCGCTTCTTCCGAATAGAGGTCGTTGCGGGCGCGGCTGCCGTTCAGCGCATTGCCGAAGCGGGCGAGTTCGGGGCCGTTCATCCGCGTCGCGAAGACGACGTTGGAGGGATAGTCCGGCGGGATCGGCGAGGCCGCGCGCAGGGCGTCAGCGATGCCCCAGCGGCGCAAATGCTCGCGGCTGCGGACATTGGTGGTCTTGGCGCGTGGCGAATAGCCGACGCGGTCGTTGCGCTCGACGACGAGGCAGCGAATGCCGCGCTGGCCGAGCTCGATCGCGGCCGCGAGGCCGACCGGCCCGGCGCCGGCGATCACTACGTCGATGTCCTTGCCGGTCTTGGTCACGGTTCTCAGCTCCCCATGATCCGCGATCAAGCGGCGGCCCGTTCTGCCGCTTCCTGCGCAATCGGATTGACCAGCACGCCGATGCCTTCGACCGCGACCTCGCAGAGATCGCCGGGCTTCATGAAGAGCTGCGGCTTGCGTGCCACGCCGACACCTGCGGGCGTGCCGGTGACGATGACGTCACCGGGCTCCAGCGTGATCGCCTCGCTGATGATCGAGATCAAGGTCGCGACATCGAAGACCATGTAGTCGGTGCTGGCGCTCTGCACGATCTCACCATTGAGCCTGGTCGTGAGCCTGAGGCCGCGCGCGCCGGGCGGGAGTTCGTCCGCCGTGACCAGCGCTGGCCCGAAGGCGCCGGTGCCATCGAAATTCTTGCCGACGGTCCATTGCGGCGCCTTGAATTGGTACTCGCGCACCGAGCCTTCGTTGAAGACGGCATAACCGGCGACGTGGTCGAGCGCGCTCGCCTCCGCGATGTGCTTGCCGCCTTGGCCGATCACGGCGGCGATCTCGCCCTCATAGTCGAGCTGGTCCGAGAGATTGGGCCGGATCATCGGCGCCTTGTGGCCGATCAGGCTGGTCGAGAAGCGGCCGAACAGCGTCGGATAGTCGGGCTGCTTGAAGCCGCTCTCGGCCGAATGGTCGGCATAGTTCAACCCGACGCAGATGATCTTGCCGGGACGCGGCACCACCGGCAGGAAGGTCACGGCTTCGGGGTCGAGCACGGAAGCGGCCGGCGCACCGTCGAGCGCTTTGGCAATGGCAGCGCGGGCGGCTTCTCCGCCGGCGAGGAAGGCGAGCATGTCGCCCGGCAGGCCGGGGCCGGCCCTGGCGAGGTCGATCAAGTCGGCACCGCGATAGGCGGCGAGAACCGGCTTGCCGCCGCTCAGGATGGTGGCGAGACGCATGGGTTTCCTCCTTCTCGGGCGCCTCCAGCCAGCGTGGCGAGGCAATGAATGCGATAGGCCGTCAGGCGGCACCGAACAGGACCGCGAGCCGCCTCTCGGCGAAAAGCCAGGCGCCATCCGGGCCCCTGACATAGCGATCGGCATATTCGGCGATGAGCAGTGGCGTGGCTGAGCCCTCGCCCGGGCCGTCATGGCGGTAGAGCGTCAGCACGACCCAGCCGCGGGCCGCATCCGGGGCGATGGCTTCGATCAGGATGTTGCTCTGGACATGACGCGAGCGGCGCTCGGTCATCGCGGCGCGCTGGCGACCCCATTCGGCGATCGCAGCGCGGCCGGTCTTGTCGGGGCCGACGCCATAGAGCGCCGCATCCTCGGCGAAGAGTTCGCCAACCTTGTCCGCCTTGCCATGGTCGATCAGCCAGGCATGGCGCTGGATCAGCTGCTCGATCGCGAGCCGATCCTGCGGAGCGAGTTCCGACATCGCGATCTGCGCGGCGGCGGTCACGCCGGCAATCCGAGATCGGGCGTGCCGGCCGGCTGGTAGTCGCCCCGACGCATCGCGACATGCAGGTCGTCGAAAGTCTTGCCGGCCTTGTGATCCTGGTAGACCCGCTCGGGATCGAAGAAGGTGCCGATCGGGTTTTCGGCGAAATCCAGCGAGGAGCGCATCCATTCGCTCGACTGCTTCCAGTCGCCATAGGTGTCGGACTGGAGCTCGACGAAATTGCCCTCGGGATCCTTGTAGTAGATCGAGATCGTCATGCCGTGGTCGAGGCTGAAGGCCGGCGCGATGCCCTCGTCGCGCAGGCGGGCATAGGACGACATCAGGTCGGCGAAGCTCTCATACTCGAAGGCGCTGTGATGCATGCCGTTATGGCTGCGCTTGTCGGGATCGTCGCCGAGCCCCGGCGCCGAGAGGAAGGCGACGCGGTGATTGGCCTCGTCATTGGTCGTCCAGGCATTGTTGGCGTCCTGGAAGTTCGGCCGGGCGCCGACGACCGTGCCGTACCACGCCACCATCTCGTCGAGCCGGCTCGTCTTGAAGGTGACGTGATGGAATGCGGGCTTGATGATCTCCATGCCTTCCTCCCGAAAGGGCCATCTCCCGGTTCTCCGGGGCGGCCGCTGCTTGTTCGTGAGGAATGGCTAACGCCGGCATAGATACCTGAACAGATGGAAAAATTGCAGGAGCGATAGCAAAACGGTATCGTTAGACTGAGGCGCGGGACGAGCCGATGAAGCTGGATCATTTCGAGGAGGTGGTGGCGATAGCCGAGCGCGGCAGCATGCGGGCCGCGGCGCGGCACCTGCAGATCGCCCAGCCGGCACTGACGCGCAGCCTTGCCTTGCTGGAACGCGAACTCGGCGCCCCGCTGTTCGAGCGGCGTGCTCGCGGCGTGGTGGCAACGCCGCTGGGGGAGGCCTTCGTCGCTCGCGCCAGGTCGATCCTGACCGAGATCAGGCGCACCCGCGAGGAAGTCGAGCAGCTCAGAGGCGCCGGCACCGGCACGGTCACGGTCGGGCTCTCGATCGCGGCGCATCTTGCTCTGCTGCCGCCGAGCCTGCGGCCGTTCCGCGCGCGCTATCCCGACATCCGGCTGCATATCATCGAAGGCTTCTACCCGACGCTCGAGGAGCGCCTGCGCGACGGCACGGTCGATTTCTACATCGGTCCCGATGGCGGCGCACAGCCAGTCCCGCAGCTCAGCCGGGAGGTGCTGTTCCACAACCGCCGCATCGTGCTGTGCCGCGCCGGTCATCCGCTGGCGGCAGCGACCTCATTGCGCGAACTCGTCGGCCAGGACTGGGTCACGACCTCGATCACCGCCGACGCCAGCGACGAGATCAACGACTTCTTCGCCCGCCACCACCTGCCGCCACCGCGCCTCGCCGTGCGCAGCCAGTCGGCCCTGACCTTGCTGACCTGCCTCGCCAACAGCGACCTGCTGGCGATGGTTCCGGCGCAATGGGAGCGCTTCGAGATGACCGGCAAGGCGCTGACCACGATCAGGGTCGAGGAAGAACTGACGGCGCCGCCGCTGGTTCTCGTCAGGCGCTCCGACCTGCCATTGACGCCCGCCGCCTTGCACCTGCTCGACCTGATGCGCCGGGCGACGTCGCGCCTGACCGCAAAGCCCTAGATTCGCGCAGCCAGAGCGGGCCCGCTCAATGCCCGCTTTCGGGCTGAGCCTCAATGTCTGATTATGGCGCATCGTGACGATAGGACGTCGTCGCGATGTACGTCATAGAGGCGATCAGCGCCGGCGAACCGCCCCCGGGGAATCGGCAGAAAGCCGAACAAATGGAGCTGACCCTATGATTGAGCGAATTGGCATGACGGAACGCTGGAGCGACGCAGTTATCGTTGGAGATTTGATTTTCCTCGCGGGCCATGTCGCCGAGCAGACGCGCGGACAATCCGTCAAGGTGCAGACCGAGGAAGTTCTGCTCAGCCTCGATGACACGCTGGCCCAGGCCGGCGTCTCCAAGAACAACCTGGTCAGCGTCACCATTTACCTCGCCGACATGGCGGGGTTCGCCGCCATGAACGAAGCTTGGGACGCCTGGGTCGCAAAAGACCACGCACCGGCCCGCGCGACCGTCGAGGCGCGCCTTGCCTATCCCGACCTCCTCGTCGAGATGACGGCGATCGCCTCCCGATAGTCCCGCGCCGGTCCCATCGGCTCTATCGCCAGATGCGAAGACGATCCGTCGGGCTTGATCGCTCGACGGAAAGATGGCGCGCGCCTCCCTGAACCAACCGCTTCGGTGGGCTGGAGGATGCCCTCTGGCTCAGGCTCAGCCTGCTCGCGAACTCGAATGCCCATCAAGTGCATGCCGCCCGGCAAAGATGGCCTCGGGTGTAAGATCGCGACGCCCGATGATGCCCGCGAGCGGCTCCGGCTCAAGGGTGCCAACAAGGTCGTATTCTGATCGATCAGCTCTCCGGAAAAATTGATTCTGCAGTTCGCCAGTCACTACAGATCCAGAGGTCTGCTTTCGGACGGTGCGCCAAGTTCCACTCGTGGCGCGCCGCACCCCTTCAAGTTTGATTTTCTCCGAGTCTCGCCCTCAGTCGGCGCGGCCGCGCGCCTCGATCGGCCATTGCGCCACAAGGTCGGCGCCGCGCACGATGTGCAGAATGTCGTGCAGATTGATCGTCGGATCGCAATGCGGGACCGTGCATTCGACAACCGTGCCGATCGGCAAGGCGCCCTGCCCGTCCAGAGGCAGGATGCGGCCGAACTCGTCGCCGCACCATTCGATCCGCCCGACCAGCTCGCCGTCCAGGAAAACGCGCGGCGGCGGGCCGTCGAGCGCAAAACTCTTGCTGCCGCCATCGGTGATGGCGAAGCCGAGCGAACTATGGCCGATCACGGTGACGGCGATCCGGAGCGCCGGCTTGAACTCCGGCCCACCCCGGCCATGCATGTCGACGCTGTCATAGGCCTCGTCCATGAAGACATAGGAACCGGCCTGGATTTCGGTCAGCAGCCTGTCCTCACCGTCGAGGAGATGGCTGCCGGTGCCGCCGCCCGAGACAATCTCGGGAGCGAAGCCAGCCGCGCGCAACGCCTCGACCATCGAGGCCAGCAACCGGCCCATCTCCTGGTTGGCGGCACGGCGCGCGGCGAAATCGTCGATATGCTGGACGCGGCCCTGATAAGCCTGGACACCGAGGTAGCGCAGCCCGTCCAGTCCGGAAACGAGCCTCGCCAGCTCGACCGCCTCGGCCGGCGTCGCGACACCGCTGCGCTTCAGCCCGACATCGAGATCGACCAGCACGTCGAAAGTGGTGCCGTGGCGCCTGGCAGCCTCGGCATAGGCGAGGGCGAGGTCAGCCCGGTCGACCACGACGCCGATGCGCCCGCCTGCCGCTGCGGCCCGCGCCAGCGCGTCGATCTTGGCGGGGCTGGCGATCGGGGCGCTGAGCAGGAGATCGCGCACGCCGCCCTCGAACAGCGCCAGCAACTCGCCCGGCTTGGCGCAGCAATTGCCGAGCGCTCCCGCCGCCACCTGCCGGCGCGTGATCTCGGCGCATTTATGCGATTTCGCATGCGGCCTGAGATTGAGCCCGGCCTTGCGGCAGGTCTCTGCCATCAGCGCGATATTGTGTTCGAAGAGATCGAGATCGAGCACGGCCGCCGGCGTCTCCAGGCGCTCCCGGCTGCCGGGCTCGCCGACGAGTTTTTGGTTGAGCGCAGCGGCGCCGAACAGGGGCGTGCTCATGTCCTTGCCTCCGCAAGTGTGACCCGTCGGTGGGTCGTGGCGTCGCGATCGATGCTCACGCCATCGGTGGCAAAGACCACGCCGTAATCGCGCGCGGCCCCGTCCGCCGTGACCTTGCCCTCGCGCAGATCGTCCTCAATGCGGATGGGATCGCGCTTCAACGCATCACCATAGCCGCCACCACCCGCCCCAATCAGACGGAAGATGTCGCCGGCGCGGGCGGTGAAGCTCTCCATCGGCATGGTCGGCAGGCCCTGCTCCGTGCCGTCAGCGCGGATCAGGATATGAGCCGAGGGCGCGCCGGGGCTGCCGCCCTCGAAGCCGAAGGGCGGATGATCGCGCCGGTCGCCGCGCAGCACGAAGCGGATCGGTGCGAGGAAGCGGAACTCGCGGATGAAGGAGAGCCCGCCGCGGAATTCGCCCGGCCCGCCCGTATCCGGCACCAGCCCATAGCGCAGCACCTCGACCGGCATGTCGGCCTCGATCATCTCGACCGGCTGGTTTGAGAGGTTGGCGGCAGGATTGGAGATGCCCTCGATGCCGTCCTTGCCGGCGCGCGCGCCCCAGGTGCCGACCACCATCTCATTGAGCACGAAGGGCCGCTCCTCATGCGTGCCGCCAGCGGCCAGCAGATAGGGCCCGCCCTCCGAGCCGCCCATGGCCCGTTCTGGCACGATCTGCGCGAGCGCCTGCATGATCGCGTCGAAGACGCGGTAGCCGACGACGCCGCGCGCGCCGCAAGCGGCCGGGTAGCGCGGATTGACCAGGCAGCCCTCGGGCGCCCTGACCGTGATCGGCCTGAGATATCCCTCGCAATTGGGGATGTCCTGCTGCGACAGGCAGCGGATCGCGCAGAACGACGCCGATTCCGGCAGCGAGATCGGGCAGTTGATCGAGGCCGCGACCTGATCGGCAGTGCCAGTGAAGTCGATGTCGATCGTATCGTCGGCGACGGTGACGGTCGCAACGATCGGCAGCGGCTCGGGATTCTCGCCGACGCCGTCGATATAGTCGGTGGCGCGGTAGACGCCGTTCGGCAGGGCGCGGATGACGTCGCGCATCATCGCCTCGGCATGGTCGTGCAACGCGTCGATATAGGCGTCGAGTTCTTGCGCACCGTAGCGACCAATCAGCGTCTTCAGGCCCTCTTCGGCGACGTTGCAGGCGGCGATCTGGGCGCGGATGTCGCCGAGCACCTCGACCGGTGAGCGCGTATTGGCCTCGAGGATGTGGAAGATGGCCTCGACCGGCTCGCCGGCGTCGTAGAGCTTGAGCAGCGGGATGCGCAGCCCCTCCTGCTGGATCTCGGTCGCGTAGATCGCGACGCTGCCGGGCACGATGCCGCCGAGATCGGTGTGATGCGCCACCGTCGCGGCAAAGCCTGAGAGCCTGCCGGCGACGAAGATCGGCTTCAGGATGTAGATGTCCGGCAAATGCTGGCCGCCCGAGCCATAGGGGTCATTGGCGATCAGGATATCGCCCGCTCTCAGCGTGTCGCCATAGCGCTCGCGGACGAAGCCCATGATGCGCGGGAAGGAGCAGAGCTGGATCGGCAGGGTCAGCCCCTGCGCGATCACCCGGCCCTTCGCATCGCAGAGCGCGGTCGAGTAATCCATGATGTCGCGCACGACAGGCGAATACGCCGAGCGCATCACGATCAGCGCCATCTCGTCGGCGGTCGAGGCCAGCGCGTTGCGGATCACTTCGAGGGTGATCGGGTCGATCTCGCGCATACTCATGCGGCCTCCAGGGCGATGTCGATATTGCCGGCCTCGTCCAGCCTGGCGCTCTGGCCGGGGCCGACGACACAGGTGCAGTCGTATTCCTCGATGACGAAGGGCCCGCGCCGCGCCGTGACGTCGAGATCGGCCCGGCCGATGACGGCGATCGAAGCCACGGAGCCGCTGGCGTTGAAGGAGACAGTCCGGTCGGCCCGGCGCATCGGCGCCTCCGCCGCGAATTGCTGGCGCGGCGCGATCAGCGGCAGGCGCGCGGTCAGGCGGGCATTGACGAGATGGACCGCATCCTTCTGCGAGCGATGGCCATAGGTGCGCTCGTGCTCGCGGTGGAACAGTTCGGCGAGCTCGGCGATGTCGAAGCGCCTCACCGGCACGGTCAGCTCATAGGCCTGGCCGACATAGCGGAGATCGGCGGCATAGCGGAATTCAGCTTGCGCGAGGTCGTAGCCTTCGAGCGCGAGGATGCGGCTGGCATCGGCGCCGAGCGCGGCGAAGAGCTGCTCCAGCCCGGCATCGTCGAGCTCGCCGGCCCGACGGCGCGAGGGCCGCACGAACTCCTGCTCGACATCGGAGCGCAGCAGGCCGAGCGCGCTGAAGACACCGGCGGCGCGCGGGACGATGACGCGGCGGATGCCGAGCGCGTTCGCCACCTCGGCCGCGACCACCGGGCCGTTGCCGCCGAAGGCGACCAAGGTCGCCTGGCGCGGATCGCGGCCGCGATAGGTCGAGACCGCCTTGACCGCCCGCGTCATGGTGGTGACCGCGAGCGTCAGCACGCCGCGCGCCGTCTGCGTCAAATCGAGACCGAGGGGACGGGCAACCTGATCGTTCAGCGCAGCGCGGCCGGCATCGGCGTTCAGCGGGAAACTGCCGCCGGCGAGCGCGACATCGTTGATGTAGCCGAGCGTCAGGAAGGCGTCGGTCAGCGTGGCCTGCCGTCCTCCCAGCCCGTAGCAGACCGGCCCAGGATACGCTCCGGCGCTCTGCGGGCCGACCGAGACCTGGTTCATCCTATCGATCGCGACGATGCTGCCGCCGCCGGCCCCGATCTCGGAAACATCGATGAAGGGCATCTTGATCGGGTAGCCGCCGCCCTTGACCAGCTTGCTCGACAGGTTGATGCCGGCGCCGACCTCGTATTCGGTGGTGCGGGCCGGCTCGCCATGCTCGATCAGCGCCGCCTTGGCGGTCGTGCCCCCCATGTCGAAGGAGATGATGCTGGGCTCGTCGCTGCCCGAGACCAATCGCGCGCAGGCGATAACGCCGGCGGCCGGACCGGATTCGACCAGCGACGCCGCCCGCTTCACCGCCGAGCCCAGGCGCATGATGCCGCCGCCGGAATGCATCATCTCGACCTGGCAGGTGACGCCGATCGAGGCGAGCCGCGCCGTCAGCGCGCTGGCATAGTTGCGCACGACCGGGCCGATATAGGCGTTCACCACCACGGTCGAGGTCCGCTCGTATTCGCGGATCTCCGGCAGGATCTCGGAGCCGCGGCAGATATAGACGTCCTCGCCGAGCTCAGCCCGCAGGATGTCCTCGGCCTCGATCTCATGCTGCGGATTGGCGTAGGCGTGCAGGAAGCTGATCGCGACGGCTTCGACGCCCTCCTCACGGAAGCGCTGCGCCGCTGCGATCACGCCCTCCCGGGAGAGCGGCACGCGCACCGCGCCGTCAGGGCCCAGCCGCTCACTGACTTCCAGCCGCAGGCGGCGGGCCGCCAGCGGCTTCGGCTTGTCGTATTGCAGGTCGTAGAGCACCGGGATGCGCAGGCGGCGCATCTCGAGCACGTCGCGGAAGCCGGCGGTTGTCAGGAGACCGGTGCGGGCGCCCTTGTATTCGAGGATCGCATTGGTCGCGACCGTGGTCGCATGCACGATGCCGGTGATGCGGTCGGGCGTGGTCTGATAGTCCTCGACCAGCGCCTTCAGCGCCTGGGCGATGCCGCGGCTGTAATCGTCCGGGGTCGAGGGCACCTTGCGGGTCTCGATCAGCCCGTCGTCGCGCGCGACCACGACATCGGTGAAGGTGCCGCCGATGTCGATGCCGATCCGGTAGCTATGCTGCGCCATGGATGTCTTCCCGGGTTTCTGGAACCGCCGCGTCGGCACGGACCGGCAACGGCGTGCGCCGGCCGGCGAGGCCCTTCGGCACGGCGGCGATGAGAGCTTGGGTGTAGGGGTGCTGCGGCCGGTCGAGCACGTCGAGGCAGGGCCCCTGCTCGACGATCGTCCCTTTCCGCATCACGACGATGCGGCTGCACAGCGTGCGCACCAGAGCAAGGTCGTGACTGATGAAGAGCAGCGTCAGGCCGAGCTCGCGGGTCAGGCGCGAGAGCAGGTTGATCACCTGCGCCTGCAGGGAGACGTCGAGCGCCGAGACCGGCTCGTCGGCGATCAGCACCTCCGGCTTCATCGCCAGCGCCCGCGCCAGGCCGATGCGCTGGCGCTGACCGCCAGAGAGTTCATGCGGCAGGCGTGGCCCGATCTCAGGGCCGAGCCCGACCAGCGTCAGCAGATCGGCGATCTCGCTCTCGCGCTGCGCCTTGGGCACGCCGCACAGCGCCAGCGTCTCGCCGAGGCAACGCGCCACGCTCTTGCGCGGGTTCAGCGCACTGCTCGAATCCTGGAAGACCATCTGGACGCGCCGGCGCCAGGGCCCGGCATGGTCGCGCATCAGGTCCGACATCGGCGCGCCGTCGAGCAGCACCTTTCCGGACGTCGGCTTCGCCAATCCGACCGCAAGACCGGCCAGCGTCGACTTGCCCGAGCCGCTCTCGCCGACGATACCGACGACGTCACCGCGCATGACGTCGAGGCTGACATCGTCGAGCGCGACGAGCCGGCTGTCGCGCCCGAGCAGGCGGTCGAGCAGCCCGCCTTGCGGGAAGGATTTCGAGACGCCGCGCAGCGACAGGATCGGGCCGGTCATCGCGGCCTCCAGCAGGCGGTGCGGTGTCCGGCTTCGGCGATGAGCGCCGGCATCTCACTGGCGCAGGACTCTATCGCGTCGGGGCAGCGCGGCGAGAAGGGGCAGCCTGCCGGCAACCGGCCGAGCCGCGGCGGCGCGCCCTCGATCGCGGTGAGCGGGCCGACCGGGCCGGAGAGGCTCGGCACGCAGGCCTTGAGCAGGCTGGTATAGGGATGGCGCGGGGCGCGCTCGATCGCCTCGACCGGCCCGTCCTCGACGACCTTGCCGCCATACATCACCACGACGCGGTCGACGATCTCGGCGACGAGCTGGAGGTTGTGCGAGATGAAGACCACGGCGAGGCCAAGCTCGCGGCGCAGTTCGGCGATCAGGTCGACGATCTGCGCCTGCACGGTGACGTCGAGCGCGGTGGTCGGCTCGTCGGCGATCAGCAGGCGCGGCCGGCAGGCGATCGCCATGGCGATCAGCGCGCGCTGGCGCATGCCGCCGGAGAATTCATGCGGGTAGGAGGCGAGGCGCCGGCCGGCATCGCGGATGCCGACGCGCTCCAGCGCTTCCGCAGCGATGCGCCTGGCTTCGGCCGAAGAGACGCCGCGATGCGCGCGCACCACATCGGTGATCTGCCGGCCGATGGTCAGCGCCGGATTGAGCGAGCTTTGCGGGTCCTGGAAGACCATCGCGATGTCGCGCCCGCGCAGAGCCCGCATGCGCTTCTCGTTGGCGGCGAGCAGGTCCTCGCCGTCGAAGAGCACCTGCCCGCCGGTGGCCCGCGCCGGCGCGCCGAGCAGGCGCATCACCGCGAGCATGCTGAGGCTCTTGCCCGAGCCGGATTCGCCGACGATGCCGACGGCTTCGCCCGGCGCGACGCAGAAGTCGACGCCGCGCACCGCCTCGACCATGCCGCCATCGGCCGAGCGGAAGCCGACGCGTAAGCCCTCGACGCTGAGCAGGGTGGCGCTCATGCGACCAGTGTCCTGGCTTCGCTGCGCGGGTCGAACAATTCGCGCACCGCATCGCCCAGGAGATTGAAGCCGATCACGGTCAGCGAGATGGCGAGGCCCGGGAAGACCGGCAGCCACCATTCGCCCGAATAGATCGCGCTGCGGGCATCGGAGAGCATGGTGCCCCAGCTCGGCTGCGGCGGCTGCACGCCGAGGCCGACGAAGCTGATCGAGGCCTCGATGACGACGCCGATCGCCACCAGCAGCGTGCCCTGCACGATGATCGGCGACAGGCAGTTCGGCAGCACGTCGCCGCTGACGATCTGCCAGTGCGAGGCGCCCTGCAGAAAGCGGGCGCGGACATAGTCGGCCCCGGCGATGCGCTTGGCGACGGCATAGGTGACACGGGCGAATACCGGGGAGAACAGGCAGCCGACGAGGACGACGATCTTCACCTCGTTCGGCAGGAGCAGTGGGCCGACCGGCAGCGGCCCGACGCCGAGGATGCCGACGATCGCGATCGCCCAGACCAGGAGCGGGATCGAGGCGACGCCGTCGACGATGCGCATCACGACCTGTTCGCCGAGCCCGCCCTTATAGGCGGCGAAGATTCCGGCGGAGACGCCGATCGCCGCGCCGATCAGCACCGCGCCGATGCCGACCGAAAGCGAGGCGCGCGCCCCGAACAGGATGCGGCTCAGCACGTCGCGGCCGCCCTGGTCAGTGCCGAGCCAGTGCTGCGCATCGGGCGCGGCCAGCCTGTCCTCGATGTTGAGCGCGAGCGGATCGTAAGGAGCGATCAGCGGCGCAAAGATCGCAGCGAGCACGATCAGCCCGACGATGCCAGCCCCTAACCAGCCGCTCCAGTCGAGGCCATCAAGGGCTTTGCGCAGATTGCTCATGCCGTCGCCCTCTGGCGCGGATCGAGCACACGGTTGATCAGGTCAGCGCCGAGATTGGCGAAGACGAAGATCGCGGTGAACAGGAAGACGATGCCCTGCAGCAGCAGGAAGTCGCGCTGCGAGATCGCGTTCAAGAGCGCGCGCGACAGGCCGGGGATGTTGAAGACCTGCTCGATGATCAGCGCCCAGCCGAACATATAGCCGAAGGAGAGCGCGGCGAGGTTGACCACCGGCGGCAGCGCGTTGACCAGCGCGTAGAACACAACCTGACCGGACGAGAGCCCCATGGCGCGGGCGGTGCGGACGTAGTCGCCGCGCAAGGTTTCCTGCAGGCTCGCCTGCGTCATCCGCGCCAGCACGGCGATGTAGTAGACCGCGAGCGAGAGCGAGGGCATCAGGATGCTCTGCAGGTGCAGCTTGAGGCCCGCCGAGAGCGGAAAATAGCCGCCCGGCGGCAGCAGGCGCAGGTCGACGGCGAGGAAGCGGATCAGCACGATGCCGAGCCAGAAAGCCGGGATCGACAGGCCGAGCACAGAGGCGAAGCGGCTGACCCGGTGGAAGACGCCACCCGGCTTGAGCGCGGCCAGTACGCCGACGCCGATGCCGAAGACGAGCGCGATCAGGAAGGCGAAGAGCACGATCGCGAGCGTCACCGGCAGTGCATTGACGATCTCGCTCGCGACATCGCGGCCGGTGACGAAGGACTTGCCGAGATCCCCGCGCAGGACATCGCCGAGCCAGGCGGCGTATTGCGAGAGGAAGGGCCGGTCGAGGCCATGCGCCTGCTCGAACTGCGCTATCTGCTCGATGGTCGCATCAGCCCCGAGCACGATCCGGGCCGGAGAGCCCGGACCGGAGCGTGTCAGCGCGAAAAGCACGAGGCCGACGAAGAGCAGCGTGCCGATCGAGGAGACGATGCGGCCGGCGACGAGACGGAGCATGGCGAGCTCGCTTCAGACCTTGATCTCGCCCGGTGCGATCGTGAGGCCCTGGTTGACCTTCACATCCTGCACCGTCTGCCGCCAGAGATTGGAGGCATGGACATAGCCGAGCACGCCGAGCGGCGCGTCGCGGGCGGCGAGCGCCTGCAGCTTGCCGTAAAGCTCCTTGAGCTTAGCTTCTTCCGTCTCGGCGAAGGCCGCCGCAAGCGTCTGGTTGAACTCGGGATTGTTGTAGCCCGTGCTCTTGGACAGCACCTGCTCGGGCGTCAGGCAGACCTGCATGATGTAGCTCGGCTCGCCCGGTGACATGAAGACCTGCAGCGCCGCCTGGTGCTCGCCGCGGATCGCCTGCTGGATCAGCACCGAGAACTCGTAGACCTTGAGATTGACCTTGATGCCGATCTTGGCGAGCTGTGCCTGCACGAAGATCGCCGCGTCCTTGGTGTCGAGCAGATAGGGCTCGGCCTGGATGCTGAGATCAAACTCGGCACCTGTGGCGTATTTCGACTTAGCCAGGAGCGCCTTGGCCTTGTCGAGATCGAAGCCGAGTTCCTTGTCCGCCTCGGCGTTGAACCACCAGCCGCGCGCCGGCGCCGGCACCGAGGACGGGTCGAGCAGCCCGTAATAGACCTTCTCGCCGATCGTCTTGCGGTCGATCGCGGCCGACACCGCCTTGCGGAAGTTCACATCGTCGAACGGCGCCTTCAGGTTGTTGGTGTACATCAAGAGCGCGCCGCCCAGTGTCGGACGCGAGGCGCCGGTGATGCCCGGCATGGTCTTCAGCCGGTTGAACTCGCGCGGCGGCGGGGCGCTGATCAGGTCGACCTGGCCGGTGAGCAGATAGGCGACGCGGGTCGCGTCCTCCGGAATCATCTTGACGACGAGCCGATCCCAGTGCGGCAGGCCCTTGCGCCAGTAATTCGGGTTCTTCCTGAAGCTGATATAGTCGTTCGGCTTCCACTCCTCGAAGACACCGAAGCCGGTGCCGACGCCGGCAGGCTTCGACTTGAAATAGTCGTCGCCATGCTCCTTGCGCGAGCCGGCGGGGTAGATGCCCATGTATTTCGTCAGGAAATAGAGCCAGGGGCCATAGGGCTCCGACAGCTCGAACTGCACCTTGAGCGGATCGAGCACCGTGACCTTGGTGATGCGGGTGAAGAGCGAGCGGCGCGCCGCCTTGTTGGCGGGATCGAGCAGATAGTCGAAGGAGTATTTCACATCCTCCGCCGTCATCTTCTTGCCGTTGTGGAAGGTGACGTCGTCGCGCAATTCGAAGGTGTAGGTCTTCTTGTCTGCCGAGATCGCCGGCAAGGCCTTGGCCAGTTGCGGCTTCAGCACGCCGTCGACATCGTATTCGACCAGATTCTCGAACACGGTCTGGCCGAGCACCATGGCATCGTGATTGAGCTGGTTTATCGGATCGATGGTGATCGGATTGCTCGGCAGCACGATGGTCAGTGTCTTGCCGTTGTTCGGTTGGGCGTGGAGCAGGCTCGCGGGCAAAAGGCCGCCCAAGGCACCACCTGCTGCGGCTGCGAGAAACGCGCGGCGATTTGTCGGCACGGTCAGCATCGGTGTCCCCCTGTTTTATGGCAATGCCTTGGCGGCGCCGGAGGCCGGCGCCGCGCCGAACTTGGAAAAGCTAGAGCGGTGAAGCGGCGAATAAAAATAAGAAGTGCTTGCCGCTTGATTGCCTCCGGCTATCATCTCTGGCGATGCGCTATACCTTCGGTCAGGCGGAAGCGTTCTACTGGGTGGCCCGGCTCGGCGGTTTCCGCGCCGCCGCCCTGCATCTCAACCTGTCGCAACCGACGGTCAGCCTGCGCATCAAGGAGCTGGAGCGCATCCTCGGCGGCGAGCTCTTCGACCGCTCGCTCTACCGCCCCGTGCCGACGACGCTCGGCAATGCGATCTATGCCGATGTCGAGCGCATGCTGGCCCATGCCGAGCAGGTGCAGCGCCACAGCAAGGACGGCCTGCGCGGCAAGAGCCTGCTGCGCATCGGCGCGGCCGATTCCTTCGCCGCCGCCATCCTGCCGGCCCTGCTTGCCCAGCTCGCGCGCCGCCACGCCGAATTGCAGGTCGATGTCACCGTCGACTTCAGCACCAGGCTCGAGCAGCTGCTGCTCGATCGCTCGATCGATATCGCCTTCCTGTCGCAGCCGCGCGCCCATGAGGGAGTCACCATCGTCCCGCTCTGGCTGATAGATCTCGTCTGGGTGGTAGGCGAAGGCCTGCCTTTCGCCGGCAATGTCGCGACGCCCGAGAGCCTGGTCGACCTGCCGATCTTCACCAACAGTTCGCCGTCGGGCCTGTTCACCACGATCCAGATGTGGTTCGGCGCACACGGCCTGAAGCCGCGCCGCCTCAACACCTGCAATCCGCTAACCGTGATCGCCCGCCTCGCCAGCGCCGGTACCGGTGCGGCGTTGATCCCGCGCGAGATGATCCATCTCTCCGGCGAAAAGCTGGCGCTGCGCGTGCTCGAAGCCGATCCGCCGATCCCCTCGCACAATCTTTGCGCGATGTGGTGGAACAACGAATCCGCCGACGAATGCGGTTATCTGGCGAACCTCGCACAAGAGATTTCAAAGCTGGCGCGGTAGGCCGTATCGATTAGCCTGGATGAGTGAATGTCCGCTTCTCGGTAACATCCCAGCGATCAGGTGGCTTGACCGGCGCAGTCTGATCAAGGAAGCGTCCTAGTTTGGAGATAAATCACGATCAGCTGCTATTCGCACGCTCCCGCCTGTCGTCACTAGGGGGACTTTTAGATTGAACGAACATAATCTTTAACCGGCTGGGATCAGGCGGCTTTTCGCCATTTATAGGCGCCGGCAAAAAGATCGCCGGCCGAGCTCATCGGACGCTCTTTTCGCGGTCAAAGAGATGTCCGGATCTATACGGCCGCTTCGGCCACCGGGACTGAAGACGTGCGTAGCTTGTTCATCAGCCGTTTCCATCGATGCGGGTGTACTTCACGTCCAGGCAATTCTTGAGGGGGCCGGGCCCCGGATCAAGGCGGAACACCTAAACGCTGACCATGCGACCGTTTTCGATGCATTGCCGCAGCCGCCGGGCAGCGATCCGGCCGATCGCGACCGGCCCGATATCGCTGCCGAGCGACAGGCTGCAGCGCCCGGCATCCTGCCACTCCACCCGCTCCAGCTGATCCAGATTGACGATCAACGATCGGCTGATGCGGACGAAGGGCGGCGTGGGCAGCTGAGCTTCGAAGTGGCGCAGCAGCCGACAGACCAGATAATCCCGTGCGTCTTTCAGGAAGACGCGGGTGAAATCCGCCTCCGCGGCCAGCATGGCGACGGTACGGAGCGGCGCGATCACCGATTTGCCATCGATGCGCAGATGGATGCGCTGGCTGGGATCGCCCGGCCGGGGATCGGCATCCAGCTCGACATCGTCCTGTTGCTCGCGACCGGGCGCGGCGGCTTGCGCCGCGTCCTGCCGGTGTCGGCGCAACCGCTCGACCGTCAGGGCCAGCCGGGCGGGGACGATGGGTTTCAGGAGGAAGTCGACGGCTGCAACATCGAATGCCTTCACGGCGTAGAGATCGTGCGCCGTGACGAACACGATCGCCGGCACTGGCTGCAGCTGCGCGACAAGATCGAAACCGCGGCCGTCGGTCAGCTCGACATCAAGGAAGATCGCATCGAGGCGCAGCACGGAGGCCCGTGCTTGGGCCTCGGACACAGAGCCGGCCTCGGCCACGACCTCGATATCGGCATAGTCCCGCAGCAGCCGCCGCAGCCCACGCCGTGCCGGTGGTTCATCGTCCACCAGCATCACGCGAAGCATGCGTTCCCCCTCAGCAGCAACCGCGCCACGATGACGTTGCCGTCCTGGGTCAAGGACAGCTCGTGACGTGACGGATAGTGCAGTTCCAGTCTCCGTCGCGCATTGGCCAGACCCAGAGCCGGCCTGTCGCCGGCATGCGGGACCAGCCGGCCAGGATTGACGACCTCGATCACCACTGCGTCGTCGGTCATCCGCTGCGCGGTCAGGCGAATGTCGAGCGTCTCTACGGACGAGCGCAAGCCGTGCTTCACCGCATTCTCCACCAGCCCCTGCACGACCAGATGGGGCACGGGAACTGCCCGCACCGCCGGATCCATCTCCACGGTACAGCGCAGGCGACCCTCGAAGCGCAGCTCCTGGATCCGGATAAAGGCCCGGACCGCTGCGATCTCGTCGCTCAAGGGGCACACCGGCCGGGTCTGCGGGTCGAGCGAGTGGCGAAGATAGGCGGCGATGCGGAGGGTCATCTCCAGCGCGGCTTCGGGGTTGTCCGGAATCTCGACCGCCACCGTGTTCAGCGCGTTGAACAGGAAATGCGGGTCGAGCTGCAAACGCAGGCGCTGCAGCTCGGCCCGCGTCGCGGCGGCTTGTGCCTCGCTGCGGCGCACCCGTTCCGAGCGGGCGTCGACATCCGCGCGGATCCAGAAATAGGCCAGAGACCAGCCGAGGAAGACCGCAGTGTAGAAGATTGCGGGCACGGCATCGTTGACCGCGATGTTGCCTTCCGGGATGTCGGGAAACAGGCCGTCCTTGACTGCTTTGGAGATCGCCATCTGCAAGATCCCGCCGGGCACGGCGCAGGCCAGCGCCCAGATGGCGATGGCGGTCCCGCCATGGCTGGTCCGCTCCAGATAGAACTTATACGCCGCGGCCGCCAGGACGAAGCCGATAGGGTCCAGCACAAGGGTCAGCGTCACGGCCAGCGTGACATCGTTGAAAGCGACGAGCCGCGAGATCAGGCCGAAGAATGCGATGAAGCTCCAGGCCGCAGCATTCGCACGCCAGAAGGATACAGGGGCCGACGATGCGCTGCCCGCCGCTCCATCCGCAGTCGCGAAGGCCGAACGGTCAGTGTGTCCGCGATATCCGGCGGGGGCAGTCATCCAATCGCATTCCTTGCCGATGGTGGCCTGCCACGATGCAGTGACCGCCCGGCCGTGGAAATGTCGATTCATCGGCTGGATCGGCCGTTTCATCGAATTGGGCAAGCGCCGACCGGCGCAACGACACTAGGATTTTGGCCGAGCGGTTAATGTTTCGTGCCCACACGAAAGGGCCGACGACAGGTTTCCGCAGATGCGAGGGCGAGCGTTTCCGCCGATCCGTGCGGAGGCCGCAGCGCCAGGGCGGGAGGTCCAGCATGACGGCATCGAGGCACTGCGAGGGGCGCTGCACGGCAAGGCCCACGACACGCCGACCGACCGGCATGCGGCAGGCCGACGGGAGCCCGGTCCCAGCCCTCGCCCTCACGCGACTGGGAGTAGGACATGCCTGACCTGACCGGCTACGACCTGGTGCTGGCGAGCACCGAGAGCGCACTGAACAGCAGCATCGCGTACGCGAACTTCTGGAAGGTGACGATCAATTGCCAGCTCAATCCCGACGTCTCCGCCGAGCAGTCCCCGGGTCTTGTCGATGCAAGGATCTCGGCGCCGACGCTTCGGCTCTCCGGAAGCGATCTGGCCAGCAACCAGGCTGCGGTGTCGCTGCTGTTCACTGCGGGGGCGCTTCAATATTTCGATGTCGTTCACTACAAGACGGTCAGCCAGAATATCGCCGGCTGGACCATCGTCTTCGCGGCGAATATCGGACAAGGCGCGATCCCGGACAACACCGAAATCGGCCAGCTGCCGGCAGAGGTTCAGAACGCCCTGTCCAACCAGCGGCTTTCAGTCGGGCAGCTCTTTCTCGAGCTGAGCACGGTGGTCTGGGCGAACGTCACGATCACCGATGCCGACGGCAAGCGGGTGACCGACGCCATCATCACATCGACCCTCGAAACCGCTCTCCAGAGCTGGGCCCAGAGCATCGAGAGCGCCGCGCAACAATGGGTCCTGAACTATGTCGTCACCAGCAGCGGCGGGTCAGGCAGCGCATCCGGCGATGTCCTGCCCGATCTGGTCCCGACCAGCTACAACTTCTCGGTCTCGAAGTATGACCCGCCCGGGACATACGATGATCTGAGCACCCTGAACTACCTGATGATGACCGACGGCAGGGGCGCGCCGACGGCCAACACCGCGGGGATCTTCGATTTCAACTGGGTCGCAGGCCCCAACACGCAGCAGTACCAGGGCGCCGTCGCCGTCAACGGCCCCTTGTTCGACAGGGCCTATGTCGAGCCATTGCTGCTGCCGGCGATCGCCGCTGCCGTCAGCGCGACCAAGCCGGCGACGACGAGCGCCAGCGGGAGCACGGGCAACCCAGGCGCTCCAACCTTCACCAGGACAGGTCCGGGGCAGTGGAGAACCTCCCAGTCCGTCGACCTCTACGGCAACCAGCACGGCGGCAAGGGTCAGAAGCTGGAGGGCCTGGGCCTCGTCCAGGCGGTCTATCAGAACATCACCGAGACGCTGGATTGCACGGTGACGCTGGATCCAGCCAGCGCCACCTATCATGTGAAGGTCACCTATACGGCGATAACGACGATCACCGTCGAGTTCTTCGGCTGGGACAAGACCGATTCCAGCTTCAGCGGAGATTATGTCCTTCCCTGGAGTTTCGACGTCCGCCTGAAGGCAAGCAGCAACGGGTCCCTGGTCGCCGAGAGCACGCAGGTCCAGCAGGAGGAAGCGTCGAGCAAGACCTGGGGCAACAGCTTCGTCGGAGACATCTGGGCGGCCATCAGCGAGGTCTTCTCGTCGTTCCTGAACACCTATCAGGCGCAGTTCCAGGACAAGGCAGCCTCGGTTTCCCAGTCCGCTTTCGCGAATGTCTCCGATGAACTGGAGAGCGCGATGGGCGAGATCTCGGCCGCGATCGTTTTCCCGGCAGGAAACCGCTTTGCCTACAAGGACGTCTGCTTCGACCCGCAGCAGAACCTGGTCGCCTACGTGACCTACCTCAACTGACCGACGGGCTTCAGCCCTCCGCACGGCGCCGAAGCGCAATCGCGCATCGCAGCCCTCCCGGCGCCGGCCTGCCGCGACGCGGCTCGACCACAGAGACCTGGGGAGTTTGACAGATGAGCAAGCCCATGCCCGTCGGCGCGATCATGTCCAAGACTGACGCCGACATCATGCCGAACTACCGCGCAAGCCGCACGGTTTCGGTCGCCCATCCGATCAGCGCCGTTCACGATCGGAACGGAGACCCGGCAGTTTTCTCGGTCGGCACAGACCATCAGCTCTGGGTCTGTTTCCGCGACCCGTCGCAACCTACCGGCTGGCGACAGGTATCCCTCGGCGAGGGGCTGCCTTCCGGCGCGAAGGTGACCGCCTTCGACACGACGCAGGTGCCGACCGGCGAATATGCCGTCGCCCTGGCGCTCGCGCCGTCCGGCGATGAGGACAGCAGCGTCGTGTACGTCTCCGGCTGGGCGGACAACGATTTCTGCGGCGCCGACTGGTCGGCCTTCGCCGGCAGCTGGACCCGGCGCGATCCCGAGATACCGCTGGATGCCACGGCGCCGGGAAACGGAACCAGGCCGGTACAGGGTGCGGTCGCCGAGGGCATCCTGATGGGCAATCAGGGGAGCGCGGACAAGTCCGCCGCGATCATCGTGGTCGTTCAGGAGGGCGGCGACGCCAATCATTACTTCGTCAATGGCGACACGTCCTCGACGCTCTGGTCATGGGCCGTGTACCCGCTGGCGGAGAACCCCGACCGCATCCTCGCCATTGCGTTCGGCCATGTTGCGGCCGGGGCCGGCGTCTTCGGCACCTATGTGCTGTATGAGATCGCCGGGACGAAAAACCTCCATTTCGTCGGAGCCGTTGCTCCCGTGGCGGATCAGCTGCCCTATAATCTGAAACTGGACGTGGACCCGGCCGCCCGGTGCCTTGCCGCGCTGGCCGACCCGGTCGCACCGCACTACAGCAATCTCTATGTCGGTGGAGCGGCCGGCGTCGACTTCTACCCCCATCAGACGCAAACCCTGAAGGCCGCGGGCAAGGTGCGCATCGTCGAGTCCGACCCGGCCAATCGGATCAGCGAGATCGCGCTCGCGCAGGATTCGGACAATATCTCGATCTGGATGCTCGCCCCGTCGAAGCAGACCCTCTGGTACTCCACCGGGCCGCAACCAAGGGGGAAGGAGCCAGGCGAATGGAGCGCCCCGATCTTCCTGCTGCAGCACGTCGTGCATATCAGCGCGCTGCGCCAGCCGAAGCGGCAGGCGAACCAGCTCCTCTGCGCGCGCTCGAACAACCAGCTCAGCTATCAATGGCAGGACCCGGCGACTACCCTCTGGCACAACATCGAAATCCCGCTTCAGGACGCGGGAGCAGCCCAGGAATTCCCGTCCTACACCTCGACCATCCATTTCGAGGACGAAGCCCAGAACGTGATGGTCGGCATGCAGGTCGCGGTGACCGCGTCGCAATGGACCTACGCCACGATCAACGGCTATGTCTGGGAGCTGTCTCCGGACGCACCGGTCGAGGTGCGGACCGACGCGTCCGGCAACCTAACGATCATCGCGCCGACGCTGACCCTCGGCACGCCGGTCTACCATGTCCAGCCCCGGCCCCAGCCCCGGCCCGGATCGGGCCCCGGCACTCTCAACCCGGCCGCCAAGGCGATCCAGAGGCTGTCGCAGATCCGGACCGGCGATGATCTGCGCGCCCAGTTTCCCGAGCTCAGCAAGAAGCAGGCCGAATTCGGCGCGCAGACGATCTCGACATTGACCGCCTATATCGCGGGACTTCCGGCCGATGGCAGCAACGTCGATGGCAGCAAGCCGGCCAGCTCGCTCCCGGACCAGATCTGGGGCGGCGACCTGAGCAGCGGCGCGCTGCAGATTCCGACGCGCAACCCTGAAGCGCTGCTGATATCCGCTCCTGCATCGGTCGGTGGGGCGATGCGCAAGACCGAGTTCAGCGTAATCGACACTGTCGAGGATATCGCCGGCGACATCCTGCAAGCGCTCGAATCCGGCATCGAGGCCATTGGCGAGTTCGTGTTCTCGGTGGCGAAAGGCGTCTTGCGCTTCGCGGTCAAGATCGCCGGCAGGTGGTTCCATTTCGTCGTCAAGTCGATTTCCGCCGCCCTGAAGCTGATCAACTGGGCGCTTCATGTTCTGGCGATCGGCCTGAAGAAGCTCATCCAGTGGCTCGGCTTCATCTTCGACTGGGACGACATCGTCGAGACGCACAAGGTGTTCACGAATATCGCCCGACAGACGATGAAGAAGCTGGAGAGCGAATTGCCGGCGCTGCAGAAGCGCATGGATTCGGCGTTCGACCGGATACTGCGCTCTGTCGATTCCATCGGCGACCATCCGGTTCTCCCGCCCGGATATGCGTCGGCTTCCATCAATCAGGTGGTGACGCAAACGATCGCCGAGAGCGCCAACGCGCAAGGCGTCAACGCTGCACTGTACAGCACGGGCGGAAGCTTCGCCTGCTACCAGCTCCTGCATGGCGGCATCCTGAACGGCCCTGCGCCGGGTTACGGGACCGGCCCGGAGGCCATCAAGGCCTTCGTGGAGGACACACTGATCCCGACCATGAAAGCGATCGCCAACGAGATCGCGGCGGTCGCTCGGACCTTGATCCACGACTACGAGGCAGGGACGCTGACGTTAGGCGAGATCGTCAAGCTGTTGAGCAAGACCCTCGTCGAAACGGTGGTCGAAGCGCTCAGGACGATTGCCGACGGATTATTCGCAATTGCCAAGACCTTTCTTGCTTTGCTCGACGAGACCCTGTTCGGTGAAATCCAGATTCCCCTGCTGACCCCGCTCTACGAACTCGTCGCAGGCGGCAGCAAGATGAGTCTCGTCGACGGCCTCAGCCTGCTGGCTGCGATCCCGACCACGATCTTCTACAAGGTTGTTGCTGGCGAAGCGCCATTCGCGGACGGAGACTTCGGCCTCGCCGGCGCGAACTCCTTCGACGAGATCATCGCGATTCTCGCAGGCGCCGCGCCGAAGGCTCGTTCGATGGCGATGGCATCCGGTCAGGCCGAGGCCAAGGAGGGCAGTAGCGAGGCAGCGAGAATCTATTCGCAGGTCGGTGGTGCCCTCTCGGTCCTGGCCGGATTCCTGGGTGCTGGCCTCACGATGAGCATCGCCCTCAGCGAAGGACAACTGAAATTCGCCGACACGATGTCGATGGCGATCCAGGTGCTCTACCTGGCCAGTACGATTCCATTCGATCAACCCGACGAGCTCCAGCAGGGGCTGGCGAATGGCGTCTATCTCTGCAACTTCATCGACTTGCTGCTGCAAGGCGCGCTCTTCTTCGTTCCGCGCGCAGGCCAGCCTGCGGGATTGTTCGCCAAAGGGGCGTATGACGCATCGATGGGGATCGGCGACCTCGCCGCCTATACGATCGCCTTCTACGACAAGTTCAAGCGGGCAGAAGAAGACGGCCGCGCTGTCGAACTGGCGACGATCGCCTATGTGCAGAATCTTCTGTACGTGATCGCACTGGAAGCGGGTGCTATCGGGACAATGGCGGGCGACGAGACCCCCGAGGTCGAGATTCCGGCGTTCGTGATCTCTGGAGGGCTGCAACTCGTCGTCGCCATATTCGGGCTCACGCGCGTAACTCTCACGATCACGCATGATGTCCGCTACGACGTCATTTGAGAGCGAGCTCTGGCAGCCCTACGCGGCGGCGGAATTCGTCTGCCCTCGCGAGAGTAGTCTCGGGTCAGCCCAACATTGGCGGCCTGGCGGTATAGGCGCATGAGGTCTGCGAGACTGAACGCCCTGCCCGCCGAGGACGGCGAAACCGGCCCTAATCGGCATGTCACGAAATCCGCTCTTTGAATGTCCGCCTCCTGACAGTCGACCAACGTTCGCTCATGGCGCGACGCTGCCGAGAGGCAGCTCGGTACGATGAGGTCCACGTCGGGCGGAGGCTGCCCCGCGGGAATGCCTTGAACGGGCTACCTGGGGCGGGTTTTTGCGCGGCCAGTGTTGTTCTTTGTGGCGCGGATTCTTGTGGTGTGTTCGCAGCAGGCCAAAAACCCCAGCTCGTGATGAGCTGGGGTTTTCACTCTCAGTGGTTGCGGGGGCTCGAAGCCACCTTTACCGAACACGGATTCGGGCCGTTTGAATGGCAGGTGCCTTTTGCCTCGGTCAGGTATAGTGGAGCTGAACTCGCGGCCCCTGTAGCGTACTGCGAGTGCGATCATCGCGAAAATAGTGGAAAGCTATTACAGCCGTGGCGAGGCAATTGGCCGACGGCCGATATACTCCGCGAACAAGCGGCTTAATCTGAAACCTTCAGTAGCTCGTCGATGGCCTCGTGCGGATCGAATCCGATTGCTGCGGCCAACTGCAGCAATTCAGGAATGTCCACTCTGCGCTGGCCGCTTTCGATATTGGCAATAAATGGCTGATGTCGGCCGAGCTTGGCAGCGACCTCCGACTGAAGCTGGCCCGAACGCTCCCGGTACTCACCGATGAGCTGAGCCAACCGCTTATGTCTTTCTGAGCGTATAGAGGATGCCATGAGCTCGTTCGATCAACGATCGACCCTCGCTATGCGTTTGATCTTCCGATCCAAAAATTAGATATCTAGAAATCGGATGCTCACCGGAAGACACGGTCGGGTAATGCAGCGAGAGTGAGGAACGAGTCGCGAACATCACGCGGCAAAAGCTTGGATTGACAGTCTTCCTTATCGGTGGGCGATAGGCGGCGGCCTTACGACTGGAATGCTGCTCGCTTTATTGACTGTTCCGGGCCCTGGCGAACTTGCTATTAAAGCTGCTCTGATGCTGATCGGCGTAGCGCTGGCCGCACTAGGCGGGCTGCTGACCGGCTACTGGGCGCGATGGAGTTTGCGGCCGCATCTCCAGCATTCACTGGAGAGTGCCCGAGCGTCCATTCCGAAACTCTGGGTTTCTGGGGCTGTTCTGCTGGCCGGCCTGCCTCTTGTTTTGCGCCGACTGTTAGCTGAACTCGGCGCGATAGAGAGCCCGGGTTCTGGGCTCGCCGGATTTGTTGAGTTGGTTGCCACGATGGCGTGTGCATACCCGTTAGGCAGAGGGTTCGCCTTATTATCTCAGCGCGGGTTTGACCGCGCCAGTGCAAGGCACAATTAGGCGCAGGAGGCAGCTGTCGGTGGCAGATGGCTGCTCCTGGCCCATTCCGGACTCTGGCAACATCTGCTCTCGGGTAGCCCGGTCGACGGTGTAGCCAATGGATAAGACGGTCGCTTATCGGGGGGTGGGGGAGCCCGCAGTCTTTCGCTTGCGCTTGCGACCAGGCTTCGGATTTTTGTCGGATGGGATCCTGGAGCACATCTCAATCGAGCGGAAGATTGGCGCCAGTTTCCCTAAGCTTGGCGTTCTCCATCCTCAAGCTCCCTCAGCCGGATTGGTGTGGCGCCGATCGAGCCCGGATTGGAAGGGAGGCCGGCAATGGTGTAGGATGTTGTGAAAGGTTGTGCGGCTCGGCCGCCATCGGCGGATAGGGTCGCGTCCGAATTCGAAGGAGAACCTTCGATGCTGCGTTGGACCTTGATGGCCTCCTTGATGTTTGCGGCCCTGCCCCATCCCGCCAAAGCGGTCGGCGATCCCGCAGCGGGCGAGAAGGTTTTCCTGAAGTGCCGCGCCTGCCACCAGATCGGGGAGACGGCCAAGAACGCCGTGGGTCCGAAACTGAACGGCCTTCTCGGTCGGTCGGCGGGGTCGATCGAGGGCTACAGCTATTCGGCTGCCAACAAGAATTCCGGCATCACATGGGACGAACCCACGTTTCGGGATTACATCAAGGCGCCGCAGGTGAAGATTCCGAGCACCAAGATGGTGTTCCCAGGCCTTAAAGGGGATCAGGAAATCGACGATATCGTCGCGTTCCTCAAGCAATTTGATGCGGACGGAAAGAAAAAATAACCGGCTCGGGGCTCGATTGCTGCCGCGGCGACGTCAGGTCGTCATGTGGGGTCGATTGACAACTGCAGCGAGCAGGATGACAACATGAGGCCATGGGCTGGAGGCTTGAAGATCCTGCGGCCCAGCTGAAAGTTTCTGGCGTCAGATGCGCCACATGGTCGTCCAGGCGAACCAAAGGTTCGGCGATGGCGAACAGGAAGCAAAGCTTGCAGCCCAACGGCGCGCCCGGCCAAGCTCGCGCCCCGTGGCAGTCATGTGCCGCCTCCGATCTTGTTGACCTCGATCGTTTTAAGCAATGGGCCCGCTTCGTTTCGGGCCCCAACCCCGTTTTCAACTCGGAAATGAGTTCGTTTATGTAGCGCCGCAGCGCATGAGCGCGCCGCGGCATTGCCTGGTTCCTGTTCGTTGCCGCCCTCGGCAAGGATGAAAAGGGATGGGTGTCGCGATCGTCCTGGCTCTGGTCGTGATCGGCTCGGTGGTGTTCCACTTCCTGAGTCCGTGGTGGTGGACGCCGATCGCCTCCAACTGGGGCTATATCGACGACACCATCGTCATCACCTTCTGGATCACCGGCTTCGTCTTCGCTGCGGTCGTGCTGTTCATGGCCTATTGCGTCCTCCGGTTCCGCCATCGCGAGGGCAATCGCGCGGCCTACGAGCCGGAGAACAAGCGGCTCGAATGGTGGCTCGCGATCGGTACCGGTGTCGGCGTCGCCGCCATGCTCGCGCCCGGCCTTGTCGTCTGGCACCAGTTCGTCACGGTGCCGAAGGACGCCACCACGGTCGAGGTCGTCGCCCAGCAATGGCAATGGGCCTACCGGCTGCCAGGCGCCGATGGCAGGCTCGGCGCCTCCGACGTCGCCCACATCACTCCTGAGAACCCGCTAGGCGTCGATCCCAAGGATCCGCACGGGCAGGACGACGTCGTGATTCAGGGCGACAACCTCCATCTCCCGCTCGGCAAGCCGGTGAAGATGCTGCTGCGCGCGGTCGATGTCCTGCACAATTTCTATGTGCCGGAGTTCCGCGCCAAGATGGACATGATCCCCGGCAGCGTCACCTATTACTGGTTCACGCCGACGCGGGCTGGCACGTTCGACGTGCTGTGCGCCGAGCTCTGCGGCACCGGGCACACGTTCATGCGCGGCAATGTCGTGGTCGAGCCGGAGGGCAATTACCAGGCTTGGCTGCAGCAACAAAAAACCTTCGCCCAACTCCAGGCGCCGGTGAGGACGCAGGCGAGGAACTAGGGATCGATACGGGATCAAGCCCAGGAACAGGGCTGCGTCCGAAAGGAGTGGGAGATGCTCCGATGGCCGACGTGACGCATGACGCAGCCGGACCGCTGTCGGCGGCCGAAGTCGACGATGTCGAACTGTATCATCCGAAGAGCTGGATCACGAAATACGTCTTCTCGCAGGACGCCAAGGTCATCGCCATCCAGTATTCCATGGTGGCGCTGGCGATCGGGCTGGTCGCCCTGGTCCTGTCCTGGCTGATGCGGCTGCAGCTCGGCTTCCCCGGCGTGTTCTCCTTCATCGACCCTGACCGCTACTACCAGTTCATCACCATGCACGGGATGATCATGGTGATCTATCTGCTGACCGCCCTGTTCCTCGGCGGCTTCGGCAACTACCTCATCCCATTGATGCTCGGCGCCCGGGACATGGTGTTCCCCTATGTGAACATGCTGAGCTTCTGGATCTATTTCCTCGCCGTGCTGGTGCTCGTCGCCGGCTTCTTCCTGCCGGGTGGACCGACGGGGGCGGGTTGGACGCTCTACCCGCCGCAGGCGATCCTCGCTAACACGCCCGGCCAGCAATGGGGCATCCTCGTGATGCTCGTCTCGCTGATCCTGTTCATCATCGGCTTCACCATGGGCGGGCTGAACTACGTGGTCACCGTGCTGCAGGGACGGGCCAGGGGCATGACGCTGATGCGCATGCCGTTGACGATCTGGGGCATCTTCACGGCCACCGTGATGGCGCTGCTCGCCTTCCCCGCGCTCTTCGTCGGCGCCGTGATGATGCTGCTCGACCGGCTGATCGGCACGAGCTTCTTCATGCCGGCCATCATCGCGATGGGCGAGCGGCTGGCCCATAAGGGCGGCAGCCCGATCCTGTTCCAGCACCTGTTCTGGTTCTTCGGCCATCCCGAGGTCTATATCGTCGCGCTGCCGGCCTTCGGCATCGTCTCCGACCTGATCAGCACGCATGCCCGCAAGAACATCTTCGGCTACCGCATGATGGTCTGGGCGCTGGTGGCGATCGGCGCGCTCAGCTTCGTCGTCTGGGCGCACCACATGTATGTCAGCGGCATGCACCCGGCCTTCGGGTTCTTCTTTGCTACCACGACGCTGATCATCGCGATCCCGACCGCGATCAAGGTCTACAATTGGGTGCTGACGCTCTGGCGTGGCGACATCCACTTCACCGTGCCGATGCTGTTCGCGCTCGGCTTCATCGTCACCTTCGTGAATGGCGGGCTCACCGGCTTGTTCCTCGGCAATGTCGTCGTCGACGTGCCGCTCTCCGACACGATGTTCGTCGTCGCGCATTTCCACATGGTGATGGGCGTCGCGCCGATCCTCGTGATCTTCGGCGCGATCTACCATTGGTATCCGAAGGTCACCGGGCGGATGCTCGACGCTACGCTCGGGAAGCTGCACTTCTGGGTCACCTTCCTCGGGGCCTACCTGATCTTCTTCCCGATGCACTATATCGGGCTGATGGGCGTGCCCCGCCGCTATCACGAGATCAGCGGGATGGCCTTCGTCCCGCCCTCGGCAGCGACGCTGAACGAATTCATCACGGTCGTCGCCCTGATCGTCGGCGCCGCGCAGCTCGCCTTCCTGTTCAACCTCGTCTGGAGTGTCAGGCACGGAAGGCTGGCCGGTGGCAACCCCTGGCGCGCGACCACGCTGGAATGGCAGACGCCGCAGACGCCGCCCGCGCATGGCAACTGGGGCAAAACCCTGCCGGTGGTCTATCGCTGGGCTTATGATTACAGCGTGCCCGGCGCCGCGGAGGATTTCCTGCCGCAGAACCAGCCGCCGACCCCGCGGACCGCGTGAGGAGGTCCCGCCATGGTCGTGGTCGTCCTCTTCATGGTCCTGATGGCAATCCTCGCCGGCTGGTGGCTGTCGCGCCAGGGACTGGCCGACAAGCCCTGGCTCGAGGTCGGGGTGGGCGTCGAGGCTGGCGGTGCGAAGCTACCATCCCCCTCTACGGCGAAGGTCGGTCTCGGCGCCTTCCTCGTCGTGGCCGGCTCGCTGTTCTCGCTTCTGGTCAGTGCCTATTCCATGCGGATGAACATGGCGGATTGGCGCGCACTGCCGATGCCGACGGTCCTGTGGTTCAGTACGGGCCTGCTGATCCTCGCCAGCATCGCCCTGCACATGGCGGTGATCGCCGCGCGCTGCGACGAACTCGGCCACGTCCGCTCCAGCATCCTTGCAGCAGGCGTATGTTCGCTCGCCTTCCTCACAACCCAAATGCTGGCATGGCGCGAGCTTGCCGCCTCCGGCTATTTCACCGCTGCCAATCCCGCCAGCGCCTTCTTCTACCTGATTACCGCAGTGCACGGCCTGCACATGCTGGGCGGGCTCGTGGCGCTCTGCCGAACCAGCCTCAGAGCGTTCGCCCTGTCGGCGGCGAGCTCTCCGCGAGCGGTTGGCGAGCTCACGCTCAGCGTCGAGCTCTGCGCCCTCTACTGGCACTTCCTGCTGCTGGTCTGGCTCATCCTGTTCAGCCTCCTCATGCGCTGGACGGATGATCTCATCGCGATTTGCCGGGGATTGCTGACCTAGAGGCTCCAAACGAGGTCGGAACGATGAATGAGGTCGCGCCGCACACCCTGAACACCACGATCGGTCGCGCGCCCGGCTGGCAAGGGATCGTGGCGGATTGGTCGTCCGATCAGCGGGCCTTCAAGAATGTCTCCTGGGGGAAGGCCATGATGTGGATCTTCCTGCTCAGCGACACCTTCATCTTCGGCACCTTCCTCATCTCCTACATGACGGTCAGGATGTCGACGACCGTGCCCTGGCCCAATCCGAGCGAGGTCTTCGCGCTCGAGATCGCCGGCCACCACCTGCCGCTGATCCTGATCGCGATCATGACCTTCGTCCTGATCAGCAGCAGCGGCACGATGGCGATGGCGGTCAATTTCGGTTATCGCCGCGACCGCAAGAAGACCGCGATCCTGATGCTGCTGACTGCGGTGCTGGGCGCGACCTTCGTCGGCATGCAGGCCTTCGAATGGTCAAAGCTGATTTCGGAAGGCGTCCGCCCCTGGGGCAATCCCTGGGGCGCAGAGCAGTTCGGCTCCAGCTTCTTCATGATCACCGGCTTCCACGGCACCCATGTCACAATCGGAGTGATCTTCCTGATCATCATCGCCCGCAAGGTCTGGCGCGGCGATTTCGACGATGGGCGGCGCGGCTTCTTCACGAGCCGCAAGGGACATTACGAGATCGTCGAGATCACCGGGCTCTACTGGCACTTCGTCGATCTCGTCTGGGTCTTCATCTTCGCGCTGTTCTATCTCTGGTGAGGTCGCCATGGCACAGCCCACAGCTCATACCGAGGCGCAGCAGCATCCGATCAGGCTCTATCTCGTGGTCTGGTGCTGGCTGTTCGTCCTCAGCCTGTGTTCCTACCTGGTCGATTTTTTCCACGTCGCCGGCTATTTGCGCTGGTCGCTGATCCTGACCTTCATGGCGCTCAAGGCCGGGCTGATCGTCGCGGTCTTCATGCACATGGCTTGGGAGCGGCTGGCGCTGACCTATGCGATCCTCGCACCGCCGCTGGTGTTGCTGGTCTTCGTCGGAATCATGGTCTTCGAGTCCGAATACACGTTGTTCACCCGGGTGGCCTATTTCGTGGCCGGTTCGTGACAAGCGATCCGGAGGCTCCCGATCACGATGCATACCGGCGTCTGCGGAAGGTTTTTTAGGAGGCAACGGCTCGCTCGATGGGCCCGACACCCATGCGATCCGAGCCTTTGGACGAGATCTGGGATGGAGCAGCAGCCCATGAGGCTGTGATCCGGCAAAGGGAGGCGCTCATGAGAACCTACTGCTTGTTCCAGGCCGTAAACTCCCCCGACCTACGCGCCTTCAGCGAGGAGCCGACCGGCGGCAGCTTGCCTCCTGATCTTGGGCCATGGACCCCCGTACGAGAGATCCGGCCCAATGAGGAATGGACACTCCCCGTCAGCAGGGCAGTCGTCGTGGCCGGCATTCTCGAGAACGGCTTTTATCTTTGGGGGCCCGTCGAGAGACCGGCCGCGTCGCACCTGATCATCGAAAGTGATCGCGTCGAAGGGACCGCCGTATTCGATCGCAAATATGATCAGATCGGCACCATCAAGCGACTATTGATCGAGAAGGTCAGTGGCCGTGTTCTCTTCGTCGACGTGACATTTGGAGGATTTCTCGGCATTGGCAGCCACCATGTGACGATCCCATGGGACAAGCTCACCTACGACAAGGAAATCGAGGGCTATCGCACTGACCTCACCGAAGCCCAGATCCGAGGTGCCGCGACCCTGTATGGGGACAAAGGCGTTGTGCCAGACCGGACACGTCAGCAGGAAATGAGTGACTACTGGAACAACGTTCCCAGCTGACCAATCCGTGCTCCGAGGCTGCTTTCGGAGTTCTCGTTGGACGTCCGCTTCCGGGTTAGGCCCCAACGTCCGCTAGTGGCGGATATCGTTGAAAAAATCGGCCTTCCAGCGACGCGATCACGAGTTACGATTTGTGGGCGAGCGCTTTCGCCCTTCACGCGGCCCTGATCTGCGGTCCATTCGACAGGAGTTTCACGAACTTCCTGAGGTTCTGGGCTGCTGCGGCGAGGTGGAACTCGTCTCTGGCGCCGTTCGGTCCGCGTAGTCGCAGCCGATCGAGCCTCAGGATACGCTTGAGATGGACGAAGAGCGTCTCGACCTTCTTCCGCTTTCGCCGTGAGGTGACATAGGCGTCGGTCTGGGCGATGTCCCTGGGCAAGACCTTAGAGTCCGCTGTTGGCGCATGATCGTTGCATCCGTCACTGCGCCCGACGCGGTTCGCGAGCGAAGGCGCTGAGCCCCAGCCATTGTTGCATCGAGCAAGCCAGGGCCTGATCGCCGTCGATCTCCAATTGACCGGTATCCGACTCCTTCTTGATTGTCGTCAGTCCCATCCAGATCGCCGTCATCGTGCGTAGGGAACTTGTGACCAGCAGATCGAGCTGGTGGCCGGGATCGAAATTGCAGAGGTCAACGGTGCCGTCGGTCACCACCAACCACCACCGCTTCTGCGCTCCTGGAAGTTCGGGGTACAGGAACTGTATCGTGCAGCGATGGGCCGGCAGCAGCTTGACGTTGAGGCTCCTGCGCATGTCCCACATCAACAGCGAGGGGTCGAGATTTCTAAGCGAAAGTCGCGATTCCATCCAGCGCTGTGCCCAGTTGCCAAGGCCCATGATCAGCGATCGCAGCTCTTCGCCCGCTTCGGAAAGGTGATATTCGACCGAGCCTTTCGATTTGCGCGACACCGTGACGACCCCGGCCTGCTGCAGTTCCTTGAGCCGTTTCGAGAGCAAGGCAGGCGACATCTTCGGCAGGCCGCGCCGCAGGTCATTGAAGCGGGTGCTGCCGCAGAGCAGTTCTCGCACGACCAGCGTCGTCCATCGACTGCACAATATCTCCGAGGCCATCGACACCGGGCAGAACTGGCCATAGCCGCCGCGATCGTTCATGGCGAACCCCGTTTCTTTTGGCGAATGGTACCAGATCGGGCGCGCACGAAAAACGCCGGCAGTTCAGTTGCTGAACTGGAAGCTCGAAGCCTCAGCGGTGATCCTTCCGTCTCGCAGGAATGGAGGACACCATGTCGACTGTCACTGCTTCGAAAGCCTCGGCTCCGTCATTCAGTGCGGGCGCCGACTCGCCCACCAGTATCGTCGAAAAGGCGCGCCAGCTCGCGCCGAAACTCGCCGCGCGTGCCGCCGAGATCGACCAGAATGACTGCTTCGTCAGCGAGAACTATTCCTTGCTGAAGGAGGCGGGCCTCGTCGAGGCAGGCGTCCCGCGGGAGCTAGGCGGCGGCGGTGCCGAGATCTCCGAGCTCGCCGAGATGCTGCGGGTGCTCGCCAGGGCATGCGGTTCCACCGCACTGGCTTTTTCCATGCACACTCATCAGGTCGCCATCCCCGCCTGGCGCTGGCGGCACCAGAAGGTCGCGGCTGTAGAACCCCTGCTGAAACGGGTCGCCGGGGAGAGGATCATCTTGTTGTCGTCCGGCGGCTCTGACTGGATCGGCGGATCCGGCAAAGCCGAGAAGGACGGCGACGGCTACCGTATCAACGCGCGGAAGGTGTTCACTTCCGGCGCCGAAGCCGGGGATATCCTGATGACCGGAGCAATCCATGAAGGAGAAGATGGGAACCGGTCTGTCATTCATTTCGGTGCGCCGATGAAGTCCTCGGCGGTGCGCATCGAGGATACCTGGCGCACACTTGGCATGCGTGGCACCGCATCGAATGACGTCGTGATCGAGGATCTCTTCATCCCTGCCGCGAATGTCGCGTTTTCGCGCAAGGCCGGCGAGTGGCATCCCGTTTTCGAGACGATCGCGACTATCGCGTTCCCGCTGATCTATGCCGTTTACCTCGGGGTTGCCGAGAGCGCCCGCGACATCGCCATCGAGATCGCGAAGAAGAAGCCGACGTCGGATCAATCGCTCGCCGGACGTATGGATACCGAACTGCGGGCCGCGCAACTCGCGCACTGTTGGATGCTTGAGATCGTCGCACGGAACGCGCCGTCCGCCGACGCGGTGAACGAAGTCATGATCGGACGCACCCTGGTTGCCCGCCACGCTATCGCAGCCGTCGATCTGGCGATGGAGTTGGCTGGCGGCACCTCGTTTTACCGGGCGACGGGATTGGAGCGGCGCTTCCGTGACATCCAAGGCGCACGTTTTCACCCGCTCCAGGCCAACCCCCAGGCACGATATGCGGGCGCAATGGCGCTAGGCCTGCCGACGGGGGCGATTTTCTGACGAGCCAACAGCGCCGGAGGAGGACGGGACATCTCGAGCCTCCTTCGGCCCTTTTTCGTCAGGCATTTGCCAGCCTTCTGTATCCGGGCGCCGCGCATTGCCGGGATCGAGGAGCTGCACCTGCCGCCCAAAGGGGACCAATGGAAACCCCATAAGAGCCAGGGGCATTCCCGCCAACGTCAGCTTGCGGCCGATGATCCAAGTTCCGCTTATGGCGCAACGTTTCGGTTCGTCCGCGCGAACACCGGTACGCAATCGACAGTCGGCCTCGATTCAAATCGGCGACTGAACCTAGGGGGCAGATTTGGACAATGACGTAGCCAACTTCACGTTCCTCGCGTGAGGTTGCGCCAGGGGATCTTCGCCAAGCCGGCGTAACCAGGAAAAGACGGGTGGAGCCACGTCAGCAATCGATTCGACGATGACATCGATAAACGTCGGGCCATCGCACGCCAGGGCCTTCTCCAGGGCCACGGCCAGCTCGGCAGCATCCTTCGCCCGCCAGGCCCGGAGACCGAACGCTTCGGCGATGCGTGCGGCGTCCAGCGAGAGGAAATCGACCGAGTAGGTCGCATTGTGGCCGTGCAGTCGCTGCAGCGCCTTGATCCAGCCGAAGCAGCCATTGTTGAAATGGATGAGCACGGCCGGCACGCTAAGCCTGACCAGCGTCTCGAGTTCGCCGCAATTCATCCCGAACGAGCCGTCCCCGAACAGCGCCAGCGGGCGCGCCTTTGGGCGTGCCAGCCAGGCACCGACGGCCGCCGGCAGCGCGTAGCCAAGACCACCGTAGGCGCGTGGAATTATGAAGTCGGTGTCGGGATCGTCGAGCCGCAGCAGGCGCGTCATATGCGGCGTCGGAGTACCCGGATCCGAGAGAATGCTGAAGGCTCCTTCCAACTGCTGGTTCAGCACCTGGGCCACGCGCTGAGGCTTCAACGGCAAACTGTCGTCGAGCAGTTCGTCCTGCGCCTCACGCCAGAACTGCGCCCTCCAGCAGTTCAATCTTTCGAGCCATTGCGGGTCCACTGCGAGCGAATCTGGCATGGCCGCAGCCAAGGCTTCCGCCACTGCGCGCACGTCGCCGTTTATGCTGAGCGCATTGACCGAGTTGTTGCCGATGATCTCGGGATCGATATCGATCTGAACTATGCGCCGCTCCCGGTCGAGTGGCGGGAATGTCCAGCCGACGGACACGACGGAGCCGAGACGGCAGCCCCAGTAGATGAGGAGATCGGCTTCTGCGACGGCGCGGTTGGCGTGCGGATGAAAGCCGTTGTCGCCGGTCACGCCGATGGCGAGTCGATGGCCGTCGGGCAACGAGCTTTGTCCCGTGATGGTGTTGACGATTGGTATGCCCAGGCGTTCGGCCAGAGCGAGCAGCGCGCCGCCGGCTTGCGACCGCTTCGCACCGCCGCCGAAGACGAAGAGCGGACGCCGCGCCTGGGCGATCAGGGCAATCAGGCTGTTGAGCTCGGCCGCTTCTGCCGACGGCCGGTAGGCCGGGAAACTGCAGTGATGGGTCTCGACATGCAGCGAGACAGCAGCTGGCTCGACCTCTTCGTGAAGCACGTCCTCGGGGACGGCGAGATGGACGACACCCGGTTTGCCGCCCGTCGCGACGCGGAACGCACGGCGCACCGTGTCCGGCAGCCTTTTGGCAGACTTAACCAGCCATGACGCCTTCGCCACCGGCTCAAACAGGCGAGCGCAATCAAGTTCGGTGATGACGCCGCGCCCCTCGCTGGCGACCGGCGTATCGCTGGTGATGACGATCAATGGCACCGACGAGCCATTGGCCTCGGCGACGCAGGGCAAGACATAGGTCGCACCGGCTCCGCTCGGGACCTCGACGATCCCCGGGCGGTTGGTCAGGCGCGCATAGGCATCTGCCATATAGCCGGCCGACCGTTCGTCGCGGGCCATGACGTGGCGCAGCTCCTGCGCCTCGCGCAGCGCGTCATAGAGCGGTACGTTCGTATCGCCGGGCACGCCAAAGATAACGTCGACCCCATAGGCTATCAGCATGTGAACGAGAAGGTCGGCGCCACGCATGTCAGAGTTTCCCAATGAAACTCTGTCTTATTCCACGGCACCGTCGACAGCATCGGCATAGTGTCGGAAGCGTTGCGAGATGGCTGGCGAAATGCCGGAATTCATTCTCCTCGCGCGAATTTCTTTGCCAGGACGATCAGCGTCATGCAGCGCTCGACCGCATCCAGGCTTGTAATCTCGTCGATGACGGCATCCAAATCCTCGCTGAGAGGAGCTTCCACGACCAGTATCAAATCAAATTCGCCACTGACCGAAGCGCAGCTGCGGACTTCCGGCAGGCTCTCGAGCCGCCGTACTATCTCCGACTGCCGGCGCTGCCTGATCGAGAGCAGAAGCGTCGCTTCCAGTTGTTGTCCAACCGCAGGGCTGGCGAAGATGGCACGGTAGCCCGTGATGGTGCCATTGCGTTCCAGCCTCTCGATCCGTTCGTGCACGGTTGTTCGCGGCAAGCCAAGCTTTTTTGCGATCGCCACCGTCGGCTGGCGCGCATTCGTGGCCAGCAGCGCCATGATCCTGCGGTCGTTGTCGTCTTCCCTGTTGGCGCGCGTCATGACAGAGGTCGCCCTGCGACGAACCAGTCGGCCGGCCGGCGCTCGCTGAAGCAGATGTCGATGTCGGCTGCAGGCACCCCAAAACGCGCCAGGGCCGCGATGCAGGCCAGTGCGAGGCTCTGCTTCAGCTCCAGGGAGCGTCCTGCGAGCAGGGCGATCTCGATCAGGCAATAGCGCGCGCCCCGATTTGCCGGGGCGATCATCCGCTCGGCGGCGTGAGGCCGCCATAGCAGGGTCAGCGCCGCCGGCCCGAGCGACCAGGCCGCCATTGCGGCATCACGCAGACTTTCGAGCGCAGCATCCGGCGCACTGCACCAGTCCTGCGCCGTGTGGACGGAGATCACCGGCATTGGCCTAGCTCGCATCCGCTGAGACAATCGCAGCCGCCGCAGGTCCTTGCTGCCCGGACAGGATTGCCGCGCTGATCTTCTCGGCGATCATGATCGTCGGGATGTTGGTGTTGGCGCTCGGCACGGACGGCATCACAGAGGCATCGGCGATGCGCAGGCCGGCGACGCCGATGACCCGGCCATCAGCCGTCACCACCGCGTCCGGATCGCCCGGCGCGCCCATGCGGCAGGAGCCCGCGGCGTGCCATACGCCATGGACCGAGCTGCGGACGAAATGCTCGAGAACCTCGTCGTCGGCGAGCATCTGTTCCAGCGGGGCCCCCTCGGTGACGACATGGCGCAGGAGCTTGCGCCTGAGCCAGGCCGGACCGTCGAGACCGAAGGCGAGAATCGAGGTCAGGACGAGATTCCTGGTCGAGACGATCCCGAGGTCGCGGACGCGCTCGCTGTAGCTCGTCGGGAATGGATCATGCGTCACGGCGCGGAGCGCCGGTTGGCCGAAGATGCCGGCAGCCAGCCGCAGCCCCGACATCAGGCGCTCGAGATCCCGTCGGTCGGAGAGCAGGGCGAACTCGACGCGCGGCTCCTCGGCCGCCGAGGCCGAGGCCAGGACGACCTTGCCCCGCGAGAACGGCCTGTTCACCCAGGTCACCAGTGAGCCGAGCTGCAAGCCCACGGGGTGCCACCCGGTCTTGCTCAGGGCGACCATATACATGTCGCCCTGCGGCGCCCCGGCCTGGCCTGACGAGTAGCGCAAGCCGAGATGAGTGTGGCGGCGGAGCGTGGGCTGGAGGCGCGCCTCGCGTCGGACATGGGCGGAGATCGAGAGCGCCGGATGTTCCTGCAGATTGCGCCCGACCCCGCGCCTGTCGGCGAGGACGGGAATGCCGAGCGTTCTCAACTCGGCTGCTGGACCGATGCCATTACGCAGCAGCATGGCAGGCGAATGGAGGGCGCCGGCACAGACGATGGTCTCGGCACCCGAGAAGCAGATTGGCCCGCCCTGTCCTCGCGCCAGGACTCCGGTGACCCGTCCGCCCGAGATCGTGAGCGCCTCGACCCGGCAATCTGCGATGATCGTCAGGTTCCGACGACGCCTGGTGGAATTGTCGAGATAGGCGATCGCCGTGGAGACCCGGCGATCGTAGGCATTCGAGATGGCGATCGGAAAGCAGCCGTCGCCGAACTCGGCATTCTGGTCCTGCATCGGGGAGAAGCCGGCCTCGACCATGGCCGCGGCCGCGGCGCGCGAGAAGCCCGGCCAGACCTCGGGCTGGATCCGCCGGATCGGGATCGGCCCTGTATCGCCGTGAAGCGGGCCGGCGAAATCCATGTCGCGCTCGAGCTTGCGAAAGAACGGGAGGACGCCTTGCCAGTCCCAGCCTTCGGCGCCGTTCGCGGCCCAGTCGTCATAGTCGCTCGGCAGGCCGCGATTGGCCTGCATGTCGTTGAGGCTGGAGCCACCGCCCATGATCCGCGCCTGCTCGTAGCGCTTTGCCTTCGGCTGGCCCGCCGGATCATTGTGCGGGATCGGCTCCAGGAAGACCTTGAGGTCCGCCCAGATGTTCGCGGGGTTGAAGTAGGCGACCCGCGGATAGCTGTCGAGGATTGCCGGCTCCTCCCGGTCGGGCGGCTGGTCGCGCCCGGCTTCGATCAGGACGACCCGGTGCCGCCCCGAAGCGGAGAGGCGGTTCGCCAGCACGCAGCCGGCGGAACCGCCGCCGACGATGATGAAATCGGCTTCGAGTGTCTGCATCACCGCCACCGTCAGGCTTCGTGCACGAAGCGGGTCAGGAGATAGGGCTCCAGCCCTTCCGGTCCGCCCTCATGGCCCCAACCGCTGGCGCCAGCCCCTCCGAACGGCACCTCCGGCAAGGCGACGGTGAAGGTATTGACCCCGATCGCGCCGGCGTTCAGGCCTTGCGCCAGTCGCCGGGCCGTCGGGGCGTGATCGGTCACGACATAGCCAGCCAGGGCAAAGGCGTTGTCATTGGCCAGCGCGAGGGCTTCGTCGAGATCGTCGAAGGCCGCGACGGGCGCAATCGGCCCGAATGGCTCGGTGCGCATGACCGCGGCCGACGCCGGCACCTCCGCCAGCACCGTCGGCGAGAAATAGAAGCCGCGGCGTTCGAGCGCGCTGCCGCCGGCAACGACCCTGGCATTCGCCGCGACGGCATCCGCAACCAGGATCGACATCGCATCTAGGCGACGGGCGTTCGACAGCGGGCCCATCCCGGTGGCATCGTCGTTGCCCGGCCCGACGATGATCGCGCGCGCCCGCTCGGCCAGCCGAGCCACGAAACGATCGTACCCTGAGCGATGGACGTAGAAGCGGCTGGCGACATTGCAGCTCTGTCCGGCATTCCGGAACTTGGCGGCCGCGACCAGGTCGGCGGCCGCTTCGGGATCTGCATCGGCGCAGATGATCGCCGCGGCATGCCCGCCGAGTTCCATCGTGCAGCGCTTCAGCGCCGCCCCGGCCTGCTGGGCGAGCTGGCGGCCCACCGCGGTCGAACCTGTGAAGGAGACCTTGCGGACGACGGGCGAGGCGATCAGGGCGGAGGAGATCTCAGCCGGATCGCCAAAGAGCAGGTTCAGCGCGCCGGGGGGCAATCCGGCCTGCCCCAGATGACCGGCGATCGCGAGCGCGGTCGCAGGCGTCTCCTCGGCCGGCTTGGCGATGACCGCGCAGCCGGCAGCGAGGGCCGGCGCCAGCTTGCGCACCAGATTGATCGCCGGAAAATTCCAGGGCGCGAACGCGGCGACGACGCCGACTGGCTCGCGTGAGGTCGCCATGCGCGCGCCGGCGCTGCGGGCCGGGATCGTCCGCCCATAGCTGCGCCGGGCTTCGGCGGCATAGAAATCGAAGGTGTCGGCGGCGGCGTCGATCTCGGCCAGCGCCTCGCGCATCGGCTTGCCGTTCTCCTGCACGATCAGCGCGGCCAGCGCGCTGCGGTCGGCCCGCAGCGCCTGCGCCGTCAGGCGCAGGACGCGCTCGCGCTCGTTCGCCGGCGTCGCGCCCCAGAGCCGATAGCCATGCGCAGCCGCCTCCTCGGCCCGCCCGATATCGTCGGCAGACGCGCCGGTGAATTCGGCCAGAACGCCGCCGGTGGACGGATCCAGCACGGTGACAGTCGCGCCCGTGCCTTGGCACGCAGCGCCGGCAATCCAGAGCGAAGGACGGGAATAGGTCATCGGCACCGCCAGTCTCGAAACATATGTTTGAAACATATATTCGAAAAAACGGACCTGACAAGAGGTACCGTGCCGGGCCTATCCGGGCGGCGCCTCGAGGCCGGCAGAAACGAAACGGACGAGACGGCGGACTGTTTTCTCGTGATCGGCCCGTTCACGATCGGTCTCGGCGACAGCGAGCGCGGCGGCAGGTGCAAGATGCACGAGCGTCTGCAGGACAGCGCCGCGCGCGCAGTCGTAGCGCAGCGCGATCTCCGTGCGCGACAGGTCCGGCAGCAGCTTCTGCAGCAGGTCGACGAAGCGCTCGTGAACCGGGCCGAACTGCTCTTCGACGATGCGTTTCGTCAGCGGCAGCTGGCCGGTGCGGACCTGCATCAGGATCGTCATGACATCGCGATACTCGCCAGCGCCGAGCTCGACGAGCGGCCTGACAAGCGCTTCAGCGACGGCCGATATCTTCGGCAGCGCCGGCGCCGACTGCCGGATGCAGGCCTCGAGGGCGCCGCTCCTGGCACGGATGATCGGCTTCAGCCCGGCCTCGAAAACCTGGCGGATCAGTTCGTCCTTGGAGCGAAAATAATAGTTGATTGCGGCGGTGTTGACGCGGGCCGCCTCGGTGATGTCGCGCACGGTTCCGGCTTCGAAGCCACGCTCGGCGAAGACGGTGAGCGCCGCGGCCAGTATCCTCTCCCGCGTGTCAGGTTCGCTCGCTGCCGGCGCTGCTCGTTTCATCAGATCGTCCTTCCATGGGTCCGGGCGCCTGCTGGGCCGGGTTGTCGCTCTATCGCTAGCGGTGCCCGATCGCGAGCGAAACCCGCTTGACAACAGTTTTTTACAAACAGATGATTAAAACAATTGTTTTCAACAGGCATCGTGAGGGCGAGCCTGGAAAACCCGGAGGGGAACCCGATCATGCTGTGGAAACTGACGTCAAAAGCATTGCTGCTCGCAGGCCTTTTCACCGCTTCGGCGGCTGTGGCCCAGGATGCACGCACGATCCGCATCGGCCTCGTTGTGCCGCCGAACCAGCAATGGACCGTGAGCGCGCAGGCTTTCGGCGAGGAACTCAAGGCTGCGACCAATGGACGGCTTGCGGTTGCGGTCTTCCCGTCGAGCCAGCTCGGCTCGGAAGCCCAGATGATCCAGCAGATCCAGACAGGAGCGCTCGATATGGGCTGGCTGACCACCGCCGAACTGTCGAACCGCGTGCCGGAATTGGCCGCATTGCACGCTCCGTTTCTCGTCAAGGACATGGATCAGGCTCGAGCCGTGCTGGAGAGCCCGGTCGCGGAGAAGATCCTAGAGCGCTTCCCGGCGAGCATCGGCGCCATCGGCCTGGGCTACGGCATGACCGGCCTGCGCCAGATTCTGACCCGCGACAAATCGACGGGGATCGCCGACATCAAGGGCAAGAAGGTCCGCGTCATACCGTCGGCGCCGGCGCGTGACTTTTACGAACTGCTTGGCGCGGCGCCGACGCCGGTACCGTTCGCCGGTGTCTATGACGCGCTCGCCAATGGCCAGGTCGATGGTATCGACATGGATTTCGAGGCGACGTTCTACAACAAGTACAACCAGCTCGCCAAAACCATGCTGGTGACCAATCACGTCATGGCGCCGATGGCGGCGGCCTTCTCGGCGAGGGTCTGGCGCGACCTGAGCGAGACCGATCAGAAGTTGATCCGCGAGCTCGTCGCCAAGCAGATGAAGCTCATCCGCAATGAGTTCGTCGCCAACGAGGAAGCCTTTCGCAAGCGCCTGGCGGAAGCCGGCTTCGAGATGCGGCCGGTCGCGCGTGAGACTTTCACGGAGGTTGTCAAGGCCTGGGATGCGCGCTGGGAAGCCAAGGCACCCGATCTCAAAGCACTGCGTGCCTTCACCCGCTGACGCCGGCCGGTCGCGCCAACAGGAGAATGCTCCCATGGATCTAACCGCGCGAGACGCGGCTGTCCTGCGCTGCCGCCGCAGGACTATCGCGGAGGTAACGCAGGCCGTAAGCCGCGGCGTGGCCGCAGGCGAAAAGGTGCTGGTGACCGCCTTCGTGGCTGCGATCTTCGCGCTGATCCTGCTCAACATCGCAACCCGGGCGGCCGGGCGGCCGCTGATCTGGGTCGACGAGCTCGCGATCTATCTCATGGTCGCGACCTGCTTCATCGGCACCTCGCTGACGGTGCGACAGCGGCTCGATTTTGCCGTGACGCTCGTCATCGACACCCTCGGGCAAGCCAAGCGCAAGGTAGTCGACGCGACGCTGACCGCGATCGGTCTTGCCTATGGGCTTTTCCTGGTCGTGCTGTGCTGGCGGCTCTTCGACCCGGTGCAACTGGCACGGTCGGGCTTCGACATCGTGGCCTACACCGCGGCGTCGCTGAACTTCCTCTACACCGATCCGACCCAGACGCTGGGGATTCCCAAATGGGTCGCCCTGCTCGTGCTACCGCTCTACGCCGTCGGCGTCAGCATTCACTGCGTTGCCAATCTGGTCGAGGACCTGGGCTGGGCGGAGCGCGAACAGATCGCCACCGACAGCGCCGCGACCCTGGAGGCCGGCTGACATGATCACTGGTGCAGCTTTCACCGCGTTCCTGCTGGGCGGCCTGCCGATCGGGCTCGTGCTCTGCCTTGCGACGTTGTCCTATGTCGTCGCGACGCGAAACTGGCAGCTCTTCGATTCCTACCTTATCCAGCTCTTCGGCGGCATCGATTCCTACGGCCTGCTCGCCCTGCCGCTGTTCATCCTGGTCGGCGAGTTCATGAACGCAGGTGGGATCACGACCCGGCTGCTCGGGATGACCATGGCCGTCACCGGCCGGATCCGCGGCAGCCTCGCCTATGTCAACGTCTTCGCCAACGGGCTGATCTCGTCGATCCTGGGATCGTCGACGACCCAGATCGCGATCATGGCGCAGACGCTCGTGCCGGAGATGGTGCGCAAAGGCTACGACAAGAACTTTGCCGTCGCGACGACAGTCTCGGCGGGTTTGCTCGGGCCGATCATCCCGCCCTCGCTGATCTTCGTGATCTATGGCGTGATGGTGCAGGCGCCGATCGGCGACATGTTCGTCGCGGGGATCATTCCCGGCCTGCTGATCATCGCGGCCTTCTGCCTGGTGATCTGGCTGATGGGCTTCTGGCTCGCCTATCCCATCGAGCCCCATGCGTCGGTCCGCGAACGCATAAGCCAGTTCATGCGCGGCCTGCCGACCATGCTGATCCCGATGGTCATCCTGGTCAGCATCATGACCGGATTGGCCAGCCCGACGGAATCCGCGGCGTTGGCCTGCGTCGCAGCGCTGGGGCTCGGCCTGGGTTATCGTGAGATCGACCTGCGCCAGCTGCCGCGGATGTTCCTGAGGACTGGGCTCAACACGGCGCTCGTCCTTTATCTCGTCGCGGCCGCCAACGTCTTCACTTGGGTGCTGATCCACGGCCAGGTGCCGCAGGTCGTGGCCGACTGGATGACCTCGGTAGCAAGCGGGCCGGTCAGTTTCATGCTCTGGCTCAACCTCATCCTGCTGGTCATCGGCACGGTGATCGACGGCGTCGCAGGGCTCATCCTGATCGTGCCGATCCTCTATCCGATCGCGACAGGCCTCTATGGCATCGATCCGATCCATTTCGGGGTGGTGGTCTCGATCAATCTGACTCTCGGGCTGGTTTCGCCGCCAGTCGGGGCTGCGCTGTTCGTTGGCGCATCGTTGACAAACACCAAGCCCAGCGACGTCTTCGCCATGTCCCTCCCTTTCTGCCTGGCAACCTGCGTGGTCCTGGTCGTGCTCAGCATCTGGCCATGGTTCACGCTGGCACTGATCAGATGACCCCAAGCCCGAACAGGAAAATTGCGATGATTCAGTCGAGCACGACATCTGGCGGAGTTGCCCGCATCTGGCGAGGTCGGACCAGCAGCACCCTGGCGAACGAGTACACCCAGTATCTCTACGATCACGGAGTGAAAAAGCTCGAGTCGCTCGGAGCGCGCGGCGTCCAGATGTTCCGCGAGGACCAGGCGGATTCCAGCTTCTTCATGGTTACGTCGTTCTGGGACAACATGGAGGCGATGACCCGTTGGGCAGGAACCGACCCCACCCAGATCAGGCACCTTGAGAAGGACCCTGAATATCTTCTCGAACTGCCCAGCAATGTTCAGATTCTCAGTGTCGTCTCCTGCAACTGGATGCTGTCAGATATGATGCGCACTTAGAACATATTGCTCTGGCCGGCCGCCCATCATGGTGACGTCGCACCTATCGCAGGCGCCTCCATATCCGGGCGTGTGAGACATCAACCGCAGGCCGCGACCGGCAAACGTTCGGGAGAGCGCAAGGCGATGACTCGCAACCCCAAGCCGATACCGAAATATCCGCTGTGACCTGAGCCCCTGATCTTCCTCCGGTCTGAGGGAGCGTCCTGGGGTTCATTTCTGGCCTTAGGCGGCCTGTTTTTTCAGCGTGGATTTGAGGGCGAA
>JAESGM010000319.1_pt1 | contig 61846 bp, 62 predicted proteins | sample 9269721 | NCBI WGS metagenome assembly JAESGM01 (sample SAMN15720920, study PRJNA650825) | algae metagenome | isolation source: Komarekiella atlantica HA4396-MV6 and co-occurring heterotrophs from... | place: USA: Theobald House, Kauai, HI | collected 2009-07-29
ACAGTCTTTATTACCCCCATCAACCAACTTCAAAAACAGATTCTTTCATTGATGAAAATTCCTGAATCTCTTTATACGCTAGAACTTAAGCCCTGTAAGACATAATTACCCCTTACAGGGGCAAAATAAGCGAACGCACAGTAATGACGATCTACCCGGAAAATAATGCAACATGTAGGCGCATTAGCTTATTACTATACGTTTGCTTGCTGCCGTTGATATAGTGACCAGTACAAACCCTTTTGTTGTAACAACTGTGAGTGAGTACCACGCTCAGCAATTACGCCTTGCTCCAATACTAAAATTAAATCAGCACGTTTGAGAGGGGCAAAGCGGTGAGCAATCAGGAACACTGTACGGTTAGCGGAAATTTTTTGGAGGTTTTGCAATACCTGTTGTTCAGTTTCGCTATCCAAAGCGCTGGTAGCTTCATCTAAAACTAAAATTGGCGCTGGAGAAAGAAATAACCTTGCTAGGGCAATGCGTTGTCTTTGTCCGCCAGATAAAGCTGTGCCGCGTTCGCCAACGTTGGTTTCGTAGCCGTAGGGTAATTGACTGATGAAGTCGTGTGCTACGGCTAGTCTGGCAGCTTCTACTACTTGTTCTGCACTAATGTCAGGATTACCGAGAGTGATATTTTCTAAGATGGAACCATTGAATAAAAAGTCTTCTTGGAGAACTACGCTAATTTGTTGCCGTAGTGAGGCTAAATCAGCACTTTTAATATCAAAACCATCAATTAAGATGCGTCCTGATTCAATTTGATAGAGGCGTTGCAATAACTTAGAAAGAGTGCTTTTACCAGAACCACTGCGTCCAACAATACCAACAAACTGCCCTGGTTCTGCATTGAAGGTGATGCCTCGAAGGACTGGTTCAATGTTTGGTTGGTAGCGGAAAAAGACTTGCTCGAAGGTGACTTGACCTTTGAGGGGTGGTAAAACTAGACCAGTTCCAAGTTCGGCTTCTGGAGCAACGTTGAGAATGTCACCAATGCGGTCTACAGAAAGTAGGACTTGTTGCAGATTTTGCCACAGCTGTACTAAGCGCAAAAGTGGCCCTGTGACTCTCCCAGACAGCATTTGAAAGGCGACAAGCTGACCAACGGTGAGTTTTTGTTCAATAACTAACTTGGCTCCAAACCAGAGAATCAGCATGGTGGAAAAATTGGTGAGGAAGTCACCAATATTGCTGCTGATGTTGGAGGTGGTGGAGGCTTTGAAGCCTGTGCGGATGAATCTGGCAAATAAGCCTTCCCAGCGATCGCGTGCTACTGGTTCGGCTGCGTGGGCTTTGACGGAGTGAATTCCTGTCATAGTTTCCACTAGAAACGATTGACTATCAGCGCTACGGTTAAATGTTTCGTTGAGCCAGTTACGAAGAATTGGTGTTGCAACTATCGTCAAAATGGCAAATAGTGGCAGTACTCCCAAAGCCACAAAGGTAAGTGGGACATTATAGTAAAACATCAATGCCAGGTAGACCACAGCAAAGATGCTATCCAGAATCACGGTTAATGCTGTACCTGTGAGAAACTGGCGGATTTGTTCGAGTTCCTGGACTCGTGCTACTGTGTCTCCGACGCGCCGCGACTCAAAATAAGCTAAAGGCAGACGCATCAGGTGGCGAAATAGCTGTGCTGATAAACTCAGATCTAAGCGACGGGCTGTATGGGTAAATATAAATAGGCGTAGAGTACCGAGTATGGCCTCAAATATGGCTACTGATAAAAGTGCGATCGCCATGACATCCAATGTTGCCAAGCTCTCCTGCACCATCACCTTATCAATAACGACTTGCGTAATTAGCGGTGTTGTTAATCCTAAAAGCTGCAACGTAAAAGATGCTAGCAAAACTTCACCTAGCAATCCCCGATATTTCCAAACTGCTGGTGTGAACCAACCGAGGTTAAATTTTTCTTGCTTGGATATGAGTTCTGCTTGCCACAGTTGCCCATCCCAGGACGCCTCAACTACCGACTGCGGCAAACTTTCACAAGTCCGATCAGGATTTAGAGGATTAGCGATAATTAGGCGATCGCCCTTTACTCCATACGCCACCACCCAAGAGGGAGTCTGAACTGAGTCAGGATTCCACTGCAATAAGGCTGGAAATGACAACTGGCGCAACTCACGCCAATTCACTTGTAATCGCCGCAACAGCAATCCTAATTTTTCCCCTGCTTCCACAACATGTTTTGGGCGTTGTCCTCTGAGTTGACGTTGCACCCATTCCAGTTGCACACCATTTTCTAACTGTTGCGCCGCCATTGTTAAACAAGCAGCAGCCGTATTCCAGCTAGCAACAAAAGGATAATTTGGGATTACCAGGGTGGAGGAATGGGGGAGTGAAGCAGTGGAGGAGTGAGGGAGTAAAGAAGTGGGGGAGCGAGAAAATGTCCCTCCCTCTGTTTCTGTTCCTTTCTCTTTTTCTTCTAAGGTCCCTTGCCAGAATTCCTCTAGTTGTGGGTTAGAAACTTCATCCCACAACGCTGTTTCCCAACACACTACTACCACTTCTTTACTAGCAGCTACAGCTTTACAATCTACAGAAAGCTTTTGTAAGTCGCCAAACCAATCTCCCGCTTCTAAAGCTGCTAATGGCTTACCAATATTTTCTTCTCCAAAGTTTCCTCGGAGTTCTTTCCGCAGGCGGACTTTACCAACCACAATAAAGAACTGGTTCCCTCCAGTTCCATTTGACCAAATTTTTTCCCCAAGACGATACTGACGGATTTGGGACTGATTTTGTAATCGGGATTTTTGTTCGGGCGTGAGCCAAGTTAGAGGTGGCTGATTCCAAGGTAAAGAGGCTAGCACGCTTAGTAGAGATTCATTATCCAGAATTGTTAACTCACTTGTAATTTCACTGTCAGCTTTTGAATTTTCTCTGCTAGCCATTTCTCAAATAACTCATTTTGTAATGCTTGCTTTAGTTGAGTATCTTCTAAAGACGCTGGCAGAAATTGTTCTACTCGAAACAAACCATAGCGTCCTTCAAGTTCTACTGGCCCTACTAATTGTCCAGGACTTGCCACATCAACAGCAGCCCGTAGTATGTCTGGTAGACTTCCTCGACTGATTGGCCCCATCATGCCGTGTACAATTCGGTCATCTGCAACTGAATACTCTTTAGCTAATTGCTCAAAGCTACCTCCTTCTTCGATTTGAGTTTGTAGTTCTTCACTCAGTTCCCGATTTTCAACCAAGATGCGAGAGAGTACTATCCGATCTAGAAAAATTTTACGTTCAATGAAATATTCTGGGATTTTTGCTTCTGTAACTACAGCCTTCAGCTTTTCTAATTTGAAGCTAAAAACGACTGATGCGTGAAAGGTAGCGTAGTCTGTGTTGTTTTTATTTAACCACTCTTGAAAACTTTGGGGGTCGCCCAGTTGATTTTTCAGCCTAAAATCAATAATTGTCTGTTCAGTTAATGCTGGACTGATTTCAATATCATCTCGCGTTTGTATTTCCTGCTCAATTACGCGCTGACGGAGAATGTCCCCAATGAATTGTCCCAATTTTCCAGAGGCTTGCAGGTATTTTACTACTTCCTCTAAAGAAATCGGCTGGTCATTGATGGTTAAAAAGGATGAAGATTCCATGAACTAATTACGTGGAAATGGTTAAACACTTAAGCATCTTTCAAATTAAATCATATAGAAATCATCTTGTCATTTATGGATAAATATGATAAAGATTTTGTGAACTAATTACATAGAAAATAGGTGCAAATTTATGTGACTAGCAAATAAAATAATTTCGCCCGATCGCTATGTAGTCTAGCAACAAGATGGTATGGTGCATCTGGGTACTAGCACATTATCTAAGCAATCAAGTTATTGGATTTTAGGTTGTCCTGACGACTGAAAGTCACTTGCTCTGAGACTTTTTTGTTTCTAGTTAAGAGCAGATTGTGTAAAAAAGCTTTACAAATGTCAAAATACTCAAGCAATGATACTTGTCCATGTCCAGGCAAGTACTATTGCGGCGATCGCACCTATTAATGTGTTAAAAATATTTACCACTTCGTTAGTCAGCCAGGTGTATTTAGATTGCAGCGTTGCTCCAATCACACTTTCTAAATTTGTGGCAATAAACGCTGCTAGCACACACCAAGCAACTCCCCATAGATCAATCAAACCCACTCCCCAGCCAACTACAGCGATCGCCACAGACGCCACTACACCAGCTAAAGTTCCCTCTAAGCTCACAGCTCCTTCTGTTCCCCTAGATACTGGTTGCAGCGTGGTAATCAGAAATGTGCGTTTACCGTATGCTTTACCGACTTCGCTAGCAGTGGTGTCAGAAAGTTTGGTACTGAAACTCGCCACATAGCCTAACAATAGTAGGGATTGGGGACTGGGGACTAGGGATTGGGGACTGGGTAAGAGAAATCCTGAATTTATTATTCCTACTCCCAAAGCACATAGCGCCCCAGTTAAAGCTGAACCCCAAACATTTTCTGGGCCTCTTGCTCCAGAACGCTTTTCGGCAATTCCTTCTGCTTCTTTTTGCGCCATGCCGATGCGGGTAACTCCAGAACCGACTATAAAATAGAACATGACTACTACATATCCTTGCCAGCCGAGAGTCCCCCAAATTAGTACACCTAATAACCAAGCGTGGAATAATCCAGCCGGGGTAAGCAATTTTTTGGGAGCGATCGCAGCTATGCCCAACAAAATTGTGTTTAAACTTACTCCAACTAACCAGGGATTTACAGAATTGATTAAAGATATCATTACTAATCAATCACGAGTAGTTTTACATTTAAAGCTTAACCGTTTGACCTCTAGCTTCCCTAAGCTATGTAATATGTTTATATTATTTACTGAATAGCGATCGCTCCCAAAGCTAAGTGTAAAAATACAGGCAATATCTTAGAATCGCTCTCGGCGGAACTTTAGTAGCAGATCACCGCAGGCTAGGATGAAATTATAGCTGTCCAAATTTTGATCACAGCCAAAGGCTAGGTCGCAAATAACAGGGCGTTTACGTCCAAACTTGCCTATTAAGGATATAAGTTAAGGTCAATTAAAACTGTATTTACGTTGACCGTAAATGAATTTCATTAGCATAAATTGTAAATAATATCAACCACCAGTCTCCTCAATGCAAGCTATGAACCAAACTTTATTTCATCTTGCTTTCCCTGTAAGTGATATTGCTCAGACAAAAGCATATTATATTGATGGCTTGGGCTGCATTCCCGGTCGTGAAAACCACCATGCCCTAATTCTCAATCTTTACGGTCATCAACTAGTAGCTCATCTCACAAAAGAACCCTTGTCACCTCAACGTACTATTTATCCTAGACACTTTGGGCTAATTTTTACCCAAGAACGTGACTGGGAAGACTTACTAGAAAGGGCACAACTACAACAGCTTATTTTTAGAGAAGAACCCAAAAACCGCTTTGTTGGTTCTCTTCTGGAACATCGGACTTTCTTTTTAGAAGATCCTTTTTATAACTTGATGGAGTTCAAGTATTACCGCCACCCAGAGGCAATTTTTGGGAGTTGCGAACATGCTCAAATTGGGGATAGGACTTAATCGGCTCTGTTAGTGCTTCTGCTACTACTGCTAAGCTTCTAGAGTCTCTCAGCATCCAGGGGTGCATTGCCACTGGCACTATTACTTCTCCTCCCACGGGCATTTGTGAACTCCTTGCTGGTACAATCATCAAATCATAAGGCGTCCAAATAGAAGTAAAATTTAGCTGCTTTAGCATGGCAGCATCAGAATTCAAATCATTGAGAAAAATGCTGTTGGGACGCATTTGCACGCATCCAGGACGCTGAGAAGCATACGCAGTCACGGTTCCATAATGGGGCGAAGATATAGTAATAAACCGCTGCACACGTTCAATTCCTCCTAAGCGTTGCACATAGTAACGGCTGACAATTCCCCCCATACTGAAGCCTACCAAATCCAGTGGTTGTTCTGGTGCAAAGGTGGCAGTAATGTAATTGGCTAACTGCTTTGCCAACTCATCAAGACCCATATCACCATTATTAGGCACTAGGTTTAAGGCATATACAGACCAACCGTGTTGTTTTAAATAGTCTGCCATTCTATAGAACACTGCCCCCGTATCATCAATACCATGTGCTAATACAACGGGATTGCGCTGTTGATTTCTAGTATTCATCTATAAAGTTTGGCTCAATCAAGTCTGTAGAAAATCTAACTGGATACAATTGTTGTTCGCCAACAGGCTATGACACTCCTTCCACTGGTTAATCAAAATTAAGTGTCTGACAAACAAAGAAATGTTAATTTTTATTAAGTCTACTTTCAGAATCTTGCTCTTAGTTACAATAAAATTTCATAATTAGTTCTCGGTGTATACAGGTTGCAAGTGCTTGCAAGAAAGAGTTGAGAACATTTGCCCTGTAGTGTTACTACAATGTTAATTAAGCACAAACCTTATTGTTAAGGGTTGTCACCAGGATAGAGTGGCGTAAAAAAATGTAACATTTAGCCGTAATTCTTAATAATTGCGGTCAAACTCCAGATAGTTAAGAGGCAGGAGCAATTGTAATGATCGGTTTTATCAAAAAATTAATCACCAGTATTCTGGGTTTCGTGACTGGGCTATTACCTGGAAAGAAGAAAGGCAATGGTTACTTCTTGGAATTAGACGAAGCCAAAGATGCACAGCCGCTAGAGGCAGCTAAAGAGGCAGCTAAAGAGGTAGCATCAAGCGCCAAGAAAGCAGCGGAAACAGTTGCGTCGAATGCGAAGAAAGCAACCGAAACAGTTGCGTCGAATGCGAAGAAAGCAACCGAAACAGTTGCGTCGAGCGCGAAGAAAGCAACCGAAACAGTTGTATCAGATACACCAGAACCATCCCAGTCAGATTCATTGAACGGAACAAAAACCGCCGCAGCTAAGGCTAAGGCAAAACCAGCTAAAGAAACAAAATCAGCTAAAAAGGCAAAACCAGTTGATGTTGAGCTAGTTCAGACTGCCGAAGGTCTTAAGGTTGAACCTGGCAAAAATGCAAAAGCCGCAGCAGCTAAAGTAGTCAAAGAGCAGCCAACTGAAACCACCTTTGCGCCCAAATATCTCGCTCCTTCGGTTACTAGCTCTAACGGTCGTCGCCGTCCAGGGGCGAATATGAGTGCTTACCTCGAAATGGCGCGTCAGGTTAAAACTCCTCAGCAAAAGTAATCAAATGTGAACAAGAAATGGCACATCGGGCTAAAACTCCTCGTTTTTGGTAATTGAGAGAAACGTTATAACTCATTATCGATCATCACATCTTTAACAAATACAAGTCCACTATATAAATGAAAAGCTGGGTCCCAATTAGTCTGTTCCCTACGAAGCAGGTGAATGTGAGATTGGATTCGACCCAGCATTTCTGTTTGCTCCAATACTGTGTCTGCAAAGGGTGTGAAATCTGACCAAATTTTGACTTGGGGTAGTTGCTGCTCAACCCAACTCAATAGACCATTCCAATTAATTCTGATCGTATTTTGGCTAGCTTGGGGAATGATTTTGACACCTTGCTGGAAGTCATAGCCATGATCATAGAGTCGCAGAATACAACGTCTGCCAGGTAGGTGTAAATCACAAAACTGAGCATAGTCTTGGATTTGGGTCTTCCGTTCCAGTTTACCGCGCACGTCGCGATCTACAACTTCCTCAAATATGGGTAATAGTCCTATGACTTGGGCTTTAACTTCCGACCAGTCAAAAGTTAAAGAACCCAGTTGATTTGCCTGGTTACAACAAACAACAGTAGCTTGTTGGGCAGATTCTAAAAAGTATTTGACTTGAAAAACTTGAATTTGCTGAATCTGAGCTATGGTTGTCCAGAAGCAGGGAATACTAGAGCGCTGTAGCTGTTGACCATAAAATTTTAATTCTCCTATTTGTCCACTGCGGTAAAATCTCCAGCCACGGCTTGGTAGCATTAACCTTGCAGCGTAGGGATCTAGCTGCATAATTTGGGCAAATTTTTGAGATGCTTGTGTTTTAAACTCGTTACCCAAAGGTTCTAAAATTAGTACGCCCAGCTCTGTGTTACTGGCTTGGGCTGTTGCTTGGGAAATGGCTCTTTGTCTTTCTTCCTGCTCAAGTTCTTGGAGTCGCCGCAAACCTTGACGTGCTTGTGTGACTATCTTGGTATTGGTTGTATCTCGCAGCAGTTGGCGATAAATTTTTTCTGCATCTTGGCGCTTTTGGGTTACTTCGTGCAGTCTTGCGAGGTAAAATTGCACCCAAGGATTTTCTGGTGATTCTGCTAACAGCTGTTTGAGTAATTTAGCAGCTGTTTGATAGTCTTTACGCTCAAAGGCGATCGCAACTTGCTCAATCATCACTTACTTTAAATGCACGCTGGAGTGATGCCTCACACAAAGATAACTTTGCGTGAGGTATAAATCATTTATACTTCACAAGCTGCGGTAATTAAGGATAAAGCTACCACCGGGGCTGTAACTGCTCGGAGGATGCGGCGACCAAGAGAAACAGGTTGGAATCCAGATGCGATCGCATCTTGAACTTCTTTTTCTATCCATCCACCCTCTGGGCCGATAGCAATCACAATATCTCTTTGTTTTTTGTGTTGTAAACAATCTCTTAAATGGGGAAAATTCCCTCGCGCCACACAGATATATTTCTGGCTGTTTACAAATGACAACTCTGTGTTAAAAGCAACAGGTTCTAAAATTGTCGGCACAAAAGAGCGCTCTGATTGCTCAGCGGCTTCGACAGCGATGCGTCGCCAGCGTTCGAGTTTTTGGGGACTGGGATGAAGTAAAGTGCGATCGCTCAGCACAGGAGCAATACAGGTTACTCCCAACTCCGTACAACACCGCACTACTTCATCAAATCCATTACCTTTAGGCAACGCCGCTATGAGCGTAATTGATACAGGTAATTCGGTTTCTACTGTCAGCGGTTCTAAAACGTGTGCTTGTTCTCCTTCTAGCTGCGCCAACCACCATTTTCCTATGCCATCCATTGCAATAAAGCGATCGCCCTCGCGCAAACGCAACACACGCCCTAAGTAATGTTGTTGCTCTTTGGTGAGTAAAATTTGCTCTTGTTGGAGTTGGGAAGGTGCGATCGCAATTCTTTGCAGTTGAGACATGGGATTTTTTGCCCTGCTCACTGTTGACAGCGAGGAGATTAAGGATGGGGTTCTGACGACAGATTATTCAGGTAAGCTACTACCGCCTCATTAACTAGCTGAGTCATCGGCTTACCTTGGCGAGTTGCGGTTTCCTTGACCTTGATGTAAATGTCATTTTGCAGGCTGACGCGACGCCGCGCTTTACCTATAGCAATGGTAGTATTAGCGATCGCTACTTCTTGATACCCGCTCTCTTCTGTGATTTCCGCGATAGTAGAGTCTGCCATTGTTTCCACCAAACCATCAGCATCGTCTGTAATCTCTGCTGTGGCGACGGTTTGTGATTCGTAATTGGCAGCGAACTCGCGGATGGCATCAAAACCAACGCGATCGCAAAAATCACCAAAGCTTTCCCCTGATTTGCGTGATTGCTGGAAGTAGTTAAAAATGGGTTCTAGCTGGGTTTCCAAGTCGTTATGGTGCAGGCGTTCCATGTAAGGTAGTGCCAGCCTGGTTTGATCTGGCGAACCTCCTAACCATAATTGGTAAGACTCTGGAGCACTACCGACAAAGCCCAGTTCTGCTAGGTAGGGGCGAGCGCAACCATTGGGGCAGCCTGTCATTCGTATCACAAAGTGATCATTTTGTAAACCCAATTTATCCAGTAGGTTGCGAATCCGCTCCAAAATGCCTGGTATTGCTCGTTCCGATTCGGTGATTGCTAAGCCGCAAGTAGGCAAAGCAGGGCAAGCCATTGCATAACGCACCAAAGGCTCGATTTTTTCCGGTTCAGAAACGACGCTGTGATTATTGAGAATATCTTGAATGGCTTGCTTATTTTCTGGCTCGATGTCGTAAAAAATCAGGTTATGGTTGGGCGTTAGGCGGATAGGCAAGTTAAATTGCTCGACAATTTCTCGTAGGGCAGTTTTCAGTTGAAACGCACCTTCATCCTTAATTCGCCCATTGTCAATGGAAATGCCTAAGAATAACTTCCCATCGCCTTGTTCATCCCAGCCAAGGTAGTCTTGATATTTAAATTCTGGCAGTGGTTTGAAGGGTGCAACTGGTTTACCAAAATATTCTTCGACTTTGGCGCGGAATTTATCTACACCCCAATCGTTGATTAAATATTTTAATCTGGCATGACGGCGGTCAGTGCGATCGCCATAATCTCTTTGGGTGGCAACAATCGCTTTCACGGCGTCATAAACATCATCTTTCGCCACATAGCCAATCGGATCTGCTAATCTCGCGAATGTTTCTTCTTTGTTGTGTGTTCTACCTAAACCGCCACCAGCAAAGATATTAAATCCTTCTAATTCTCCCTGCTTATTAGTAATTACTACCAAGGTGAGGTCTTGGGAATACAAATCAACCGAATTATCTCCTGGCACTGTCACGCAAATTTTGAACTTACGCGGCATGTAGTGCGTGCCATAAATCGGTTCTTCAGTGCCATGAATAATTGTGCCATTGCCATTACTTTGTCGGGCTGCCTTCACCTCTGGGTCTTCTTCGCCGCTAATTGCCTTTTCCCCATCTAACCAGATTTCGTAATAAGCGCCCGTTTGCCCTGACAGTAAGTCAGCAATATTCTGAGCATATTTCCAAGCATACTGATACTCTGGGCGATTTTTATATGGAACTGGTGGCGCCATCACATTGCGGTTGATGTCGCCACAAGCTCCCAAAGTTGAACCCAAATTTTTGACGATAGTGGCAATTGCTGTTTTGAGATTCTTCTTTAAAATCCCGTGCATTTGAAACCCCTGACGGGTGGTTGTTCGCAATGTCTGATTACCATATTCATCAGCCAGCTTGTCCAAAGCCAGATACAGCTGCGGTGGTACTAAACCACCCGGATTTTTTGTCCGCAGCATAAATTGATAATCTTTCTCTTGACCCTTAGCGCGATTGTCACGGTTATCCTGCTGGTAAGAACCGTGGAACTTCAAAAGTTGTACTGCATCTTCGGTAAAGTGGGTTGTGTCCTGAAGTATTTCGGTTGCTACAGGTTCACGCAAAAAGTTACTTTTTTCTTTGATGCCTTCTACTTTGGAAGGCTTACGGTTGACTATGGGGGGAGCAGATTTAACCATTAGTAAAATTGTTATAGTATTCTCAATAAGACATCAGTGAACGGCAAAGCTGCAAAATCTGAACATTCTTGCAGCTGTATCCCCGGTAATCCGGCCGGGATAATGGGGAATATTTTAATTTTACCACGCTAAAAGCTGGCTTTATCAGTGAAGCAACACTTAACAAAACCAGCTCGTTATAGTTGTGTGTTTTGAGTGCTGAGTCCTAAGTAAAGTATAGATTGACTTAGGACACAGGAATTTTTTATTTAAAACGATAGCCGATACCACCATTGATGCTAACAGCAGGAGTATCGCTATTTTGGTAGGCATTAAGTCCTACTTTGGCATTAGTGTAGATAAGAAAGTTATTAGCAACTTCCGATTCAACACCAGCACCTAGCACTACTGCATCTCTGTTACCGATGGGAGTTGGTGAGCCATCTTTCTCTACAAACGAATAACCACCGGTTAAATAAGCATTAGTTCTATTAGCGATGGGCACATCTACAGAAACTTCTGGGATAATAGCACTCGTCTTATCACTCCAGAGAACATTACCGCGTGCAGAAAATGGCGTATTTCTCAATTTCACGCGACCTGTGACATTACCACCAAATGTGGCAGCATTGTTGTTCCCTTCTCCGCCATTGGTAACGCCAGCTGCAACACCAGCACCCACATAACTAGCATCGGTACCCTTTTTTGTTTGAGCAGAAGCTTCACTATCTGATAGAAAAATAGGAGCAATTACTAATGAAGACAATGCAGAAATTGTCAGGAAAGACTTGAGCAAGCGTTTCATAATCTTGACCAAAATGTATAGTTTTTACTTGTATATTTCAGGTCGAAACCTTAGTGATAATGTTCCAGATAATTCCTATTTTTCATTAAATGATTGTTGCTCTTGATGCAAAGTAGTTGTAGCTAAATTATCCACCAAGTTTATAAATAAGCTGTTATAATTACATTTCAAGTTATTGTCAACTGTGTTATTAAGCCAAAAGTGGACGATTTTTAAACTGGCACAAAAGGTGGAACTAAAAGTTAGTCATGACATGGTATATAAACTGTCTAACTAACACTCTTTTACCACACTTTTCACATAGGATTAAACAGTAGGCTGTAGCATCTATTGCAATAAGCCATAGAGGGAATCTATTAAGTTAATTTTTGGTAATTCTCATGGAGATTGAATAATGCTAACCGCTGCAAAAACGTTGTCTGGTTTGATGGGTTTATGTGTCGGTGATGCGTTAGGTGTGCCAGTGGAGTTTACTAGCCGCGCTGAACGAGTGAAATCTCCAGTAACATCCATGTTGGGTTATGGCACGTGGAATCAACCACCAGGAACTTGGTCTGATGATAGTTCGCTGACGTTTTGCTTAGCAGAATGTCTTTGTAGAGGGTATTCGTTGGATGCTATAGCCAATTCTTTTTGGCGCTGGTACAAGGAAGCTTACTGGACTCCCCGTGGCGACGTATTTGATATTGGACAAACTACCCACACAGCAATTATGCGTCTGAAACAGGGAGTTCAACCCCATCAGGCAGGTGGCAAGGTTGAAAATAGTAATGGCAATGGTTCTTTAATGAGAATTTTGCCGATGGCTTATTGTCACAGAAACTTAACTTTAGGCGAATTGTTGGCGCAGGTGCATGATGTTTCTGCGATTACTCATGCCCACGCGCGATCGCAAATGGCCTGCGGCATTTATATTAGTATTGCAGTGGCACTCTTAGAAGGGGCTAACCCGCAAACAGCTTACTTACAAGCATTACAAGATATCCAAACAATTTATTCTGTGCGGGAATTTTTGTTAGAGAAGCCGCATTTTGGTAGAGTCTTCAGTGGTGAGATTGCCAAATTGCCAGTAGAAGAGATTAATTCTGGCGGCTATGTGATTGACACACTGGAGTCATCGCTGTGGTGTTTGTTAAATAGCTCATCCTACTCTGAGGCGGTACTGAAAGCTGTTAACTTGGGTGGGGATGCCGATACTACCGCTGCCGTGACTGGTGGGTTAGCGGGAATTTACTACGGGATGGAAAATATTCCCCGACAATGGGTCAACCAAATTGCTCGTAAACAGGACATTATCTACTTGGCAGAGCGTTTTGCAAGGGCTGTTTACAGCTAGTATCGCTCCTCACATTACTAATCTAGCGCCACTCTGTGCGATCGCTTGTCAATTTTGCAGCGTATACAGTTTGACAAAAACTGACGAAAGCACTTGTACAAAACCATTCTGATGTCTATGACGGGCTAGTCCTACGCATTTATGGGAAGTAGCAGTAAATATCCTTACGGTGAAGCACCCGCACAAATGTAACTATATCTCCTACAACCGTAAAGCCTACGCGGTAATCACCAACCCGAATGCGATATGTACTATCAGCATCTTTGAGCTTTTTGAGATTACTTATTTCATCCAGACTGGAATAGCTAGGAATCTCATCAAACACAAGAGATTTAACAGACTCGAACACTGGTGTACTTTTCAACGCCTTGAGGTCTTTGATAAAACTAGGCATATACTCGCAATTCATAATTGTTCAAGTTTCTCAAGAGCCTCATTCCTGCTTAAAGGTGTTTCGCCCTTAACTGCTTGCATCGCTCGATAAAGTCCTTCGTCTTCAAGCGCATCTAATAAGCGCTGATATTCCTCAAACTCTAGGACTACTTTGAGAATTTGACCTTGTTTATCCGTAATTAACTCTTGAACAAACGGATATTCTTCAGCTTTCATATATGACCCAAAGTAATTGTTTAATATCTACTATAAAGAGCGATGTCTACGCCGGACTACGCCTACGCTTCCCATTCTCCATTTAAACTGAGTTTAGTAATAGGCGATCGCAACTAAATTTATGTATGAAAAATTGCCAAACATTTTTTTCGGTAGTAGCTTCTTTCGTAAATTCAACACAATAACTCATTCCCATTGCAAATCCAGTTTTTTCGCTATTTCTTGCGCCGTAACTTTACTCTCTCCCCCTTGAGTGTACCGTAAGAAGTCTAGTAATTGCTGCTTGTTGGTTTCTACTTATTTATGTCAGAAGTAGCGACTTAGAAAACTTTGCGGTGTCAAAATTGGAACTTCATTAAATTCTATCAACACTAATAAATCTAAATCGCCAGTAACAATTGCTTTGGCATCGGCGGATAAAGCCGTTGCGAGTATAACCGTGTCATCTGGATCTCGCAGTTGGGAAGCTTCAATAGAAGTGATAATACATGAATGTGATAACTGTTTTACTGTAGAAAGCAACTCTTTTATAGTTGTATTCAAAGCATTTATTTTTGACTGAAACTTCTTACGTCCTAGTATTTCTTCAACATCTGCGAGGATAGGCTCAGAAGTATAAATGGTGATTTTATTTGCTGCTGCCAAATCGAAAATTTGACCTGGGACACCACGCCAAAGTAAACCAGAAACCCAAACATTAACATCTAAGACAACTCTCATTTTTTAGAGCGTCGTTCCCGTCGCATTTCTTTGACCATCTCACTAATTTCTTGAAGAGTAGGTTCATCGACATCTACTCCTAATGTTTCGATTTTTTCTGATAATTCTGCCCAAGTCAATTGTTTACTAATTTTTTTGAAGACAATTTCATCTTCTGTAATCAATACTTCATATTCTGTCAAAGGTTGGAGTTTAACTAACACCTCTGGCGGGATTTCGAGTTTTCCTTCAGCCGTCACTTTAGCAACAATATTTGTATTCATAGTTTAAATTTACTAGTTTTATAGATTTTATACTTTTCTCCCTCATTTCCCCACCTCCCATTAGGAAGCGCTAGAACGAGAGAATCAGGGTTTACTGATGAGTTCGTTACAAAAACAGAAACCAGAACCACAACCCAAGCTTTACCAATAGTCGTGCGGTGGGTAACTGGGGTCGATAAATAATAGCTGTTTACCTTCTTGTGGCATTTAACAGTCTTTTGGTGGAGGATATAAAAGCGCCGCCTTGGGAGATGGTATTTTTATTCATCAGTCTCAGGTATAACTTCTTCTGCTGTCGCTTCATTCTCAGAAATATCAATGGCTTGTAGAACCTGTTTAACTATTTTTGGGTGCAATATTTTTCCTGAATGAAAAGGAATCACTACTCTCACTTCTTCTCGAAAATAAATCCTGTGACTTCCTTTACTTCTCATTTGAATAAAGCCTACATCTAATAAAAGTTTTTCAGCTTCTGTTGCAGTCAAACGTGGCAGCTTAGGCAACTTTTACCTCTAAGGTTATTGTGAATGTTTCCTTGTTCTGAAGTGCCTGTTTTTCTGAATTTGACAAGGTTTCTATATAAAGCTCAACTGCTTCTTTGATATTTGCCTGTACTTCTTCTAGGGAATCACCTTGAGATTGACAACCAGGAAGTTCAGGACAATAAGCATAATATCCATATTCATCTTTTTCGATCACAATGCTAACTTTATACGACATATCAAAGTTACCTTGACTCGTTCAATCACTATTATCACCTTTCATCCCCACCTCCTGTTATGAAGCGTCAGAACGAGAAAATCAGGGTTTACCGACGAATTCGTTACAAAAACAGAAACCAGAACCACAACTCTCAACTGCACCCATAAAATCAACATAAAGTTTCAGCAATATTACTGGCGACAGTTAAATAATTTACTAATAATCGGAATTGATGCCGACAGGATAGGGCTGTAAATAATCACTGATTGAGGCTGTGAGGCTAAAGAATGAACAGAAGTGCAAAGTCTCAACGAGTTAGCTGGTGGTTTCTACCAAAATTGACCCGCTACAGTTTAACTTTATTGCTGAGTGCAGTAATGCTTGCTGATGCAGTGGGGGCGACACCGAGAAAACGAGGGTTGCAGATAGCACAGCAGCCAGGAACCACTCAACAAAACGCTGCTGCAAAACGGGTTTCTCAAGTTCTCCAACGGCCAAAATTTCCCCCACTGCCAAAAATTCCCCCACTGCCAAAAGTGTCCCCACAGCCTCCAAATGCGACTCGCGATGCTACGGAATGGGTTTTTCCAATTATCCAACTGCCACAATTTCCCTCACAGCCTCCCAATGCCACTCGCGCTGCTGCGGAACGGGTTTTTCAAGAAGGAAAGGAACTTTATCAACAAGGGACAGCAGAATCACTGCGACGAGCGATTGGAAAATACCAAGAAGCGCTGAAGCTTTGGCAACAAGTTGATGATAAACGCTCGGAAGCCGCCACCCTCAACAGTATTGGCTTAGTCTACTCCGATTTAGGAGAAAAGCAAGAAGCGCTCAAATACTACAACCAAGCTTTACCCATAAGTCGTGCCGTAGAGGACAGAACAGGGGAAGCCAGAACCTTCAACAATATTGGCTTAGTCTACTCCGATTTAGGAGAAAAGCAAGAAGCGCTCAAATACTACAACCAAGCTTTACCCATAAGTCGTGCAGTGGGAGATAGGAAAGGGGAAGCCACCACTCTCAACAATATTGGCTTAGTCTACTCCGATTTAGGAGAAAAGCAAGAAGCGCTCAAATACTACAACCAAGCTTTACCCATAAGTCGTGCAGTGGGAGATAGGAAAGGGGAAGCCAGAACCCTCAACAATATTGGCTTAGTCTACTACTTATTAGGAGAAAAGCAGGAAGCTCTCAAATACTTCAACCAAGCTTTACCCATACTCCATGCAGTGGGGTACAGGGCAGGGGAGGCTAAGACCCTCAACAATATTGGTGGTGTCTACTACTTATTAGGAGAAAAGCAGGAAGCTCTAAAATACTTCAACCAAGCTTTACCCATACTCCGTCTAGTGGGGGACAAGGGAGGGGAAGCCAACACCCTCTTTAACATGGCTTCCCTAGAACGCAGCCAAGGTAATTTACAACAAGCCCAAACACATATTCAAGCTGCCATCGACATTATTGAAGATTTACGTACCAAAATAGCTAACAAAGAACTACGCACCTCTTACTTTGCCTCAGTCCAAGGCTATTATAAGTTCTACACAGACCTGCTGATGCAACTGCACAAAAAAGACCCATCAAAAGGATACGATGCATTGGCACTGCAAGTTAGCGATCGCTCCCGCGCCCGTGGTCTAATTGAACTATTAACCGAAGCAAACATCGATATCAAAAAAGGTATTGACCCAAAACTTTTAGCAGAAGAAACTAGTTTGCGATCGCAAATCAATGCTCAAGAAAAATTATTATCAGAACTATCATCTAAAAAAGAAACCCCAGAACAACTTTTAACCAACACCAAACAACAAATCCAAAACTTACTCAAACAACAGCGAGAACTTGAGGTCAAAATCCGCGCCAATAACCCAGAATATGCCGATTTGATATATCCCCAACCTCTAACCCTCAAACAAATTCAGCAACAACTAGATAAAGACACACTGCTATTGCAATATTCTTTAGGTGAAGAACGTAGCTATCTTTGGGCTGTCACACCCGACTCTCTCAATAGCTATGAACTCCCCGGACGTGAAAAGATAGACAAAGCAGCCAAGAATTTATACAACAATTACTTAAAAAATCCGGGGATGCTGGGAGTTTCCCCAGAGGAAACGGCTAAAGCTGCTAACGAACTGAGTCAACTTATCCTCGCACCTGTTGCTGATAAATTGGGGCAAAAACGCCTAGTGATTGTTGGCGATGAAGCTTTACAATACATTCCCTTTGCGGCATTAACTACACCAACCAAATCGGTGGATGGGTCAGATTATAAGCCATTGGTAGTCAACCATGAAATGATCAATCTACCTTCCGCCTCCACCATTGCCATTCTCAGGAAACAAACCAAAAGGCGCACAAAAGCAGCGAAAACCCTCGCCATCCTTGCAGACCCAGTATTTACCGTTAACGATCAGCGAGTAACTGGCAAATCTGCAAACACTGCTAATAATAACATTGACCAGCAACTAGAAGAGTCTGCCCTAAAGCGGTCTAGTAGAAACATCAACCGCAGCGAAATTCAAAGACTCGAAGGTACAGAAAAAGAGGCCAAAGAGATTCTCAAACTTGTCTCACCGTCGCAGAACATCCAAGCCTTTGGTTTTGACGCTAACTACAACTGGGCTACAAATAAGCAACTGAGTCAATACAAGATGTTGCATTTTGCTACCCACGGCTTTCTAGACAGCACTGAACCAGAGTTATCAGGAATTGTCCTTTCGCTGATAGATAAACAAGGTAAGTCCCAAAGAGGCTTTTTACGCCTCACTGACATTTTTAACCTCAACTTCCCGGCGGAGTTGGTGGTGCTAAGTGCCTGCGAAACCGGTCTAGGTAAGGAAGTTAAAGGAGAAGGGCTAGTAGGGTTGACAAGAGGACTAATGTATGCGGGTGCAGCGCGAGTGGTGGTGTCTTTATGGAACGTTGATGATGAAGCGACATCGTTGTTGATGAGCCAATTTTACAGCCAAATGTTGCAGCAAGGGAAAACTCCCGCTGCCGCCCTCAGAGCTGCACAACTCAAAATGTGGGAACAAGAAAAGTGGCGTAACCCCTATTCTTGGTCGGCTTTTACTCTGCTGGGTGAGTGGCGGTGAACTAATTCGTAATTCGTAATTAAGTTTTGTAACGGGGATTTAGAAAGTCACGATTTATGTAAAACATCTCTCAAACTCTCATTTCCACCGAAGTTCTAATGCCTGTCTTGAAAAGTTTCCTAGGTTGGGCTGCGCCAACTGCGGAAGCCGCCGCACCGTGCGGAATCTGGCTACAGACTTCTTTCTCTCTGTGTCCTCTGTGCCTCTGCGGTTCGTTATTCCGTAACAGCAAAGAATGAGGAGTTATGAAAATTTTAACTCCTCGCCCCTAACTTTTAACTTGCTGAGAAATCCACTGCAAGTAAGCATGAGAACCGGCAACAATTGGTAAGGCAATAATTTCTGAGACTTCATAGGAGTGCAGTTCCTTAATTTTGGCTTCCAAAGCCGGAAATTGCGCCAAATCAGTTTTAATCAGTAATTGCCATTCTTGCTCTTTGTGCAGTTCCCCTTGCCAAGTGTAGATTGAGTGGATTGGTAACAGACTTACGCAAGCAGCAAGTTTAGCTTCCACAAGGGCATTTGCGATCGCTTCTGCCTCCTGTAGGTTGCCAGTTGTCACCAATACCACACCATAGCCAGCAGGTGTCTCCATAACCTCTAAAGCGTGGTAGACAAGGAATAGACCTGACCATCAATCAACAGTCGTGTGATCCCCTTAGCTTGCAGATGAGTCCGAGCCTTGTGCAGCATTTTACTATCAGGGACTTTAATCACGCGATCGCGCTTGGTAGAGAAACGCTTGGCCACTCGATGGTTATCAAACACAGGCAAAGTCTTTTGCTGATTTTCGAGGTTAGGAATTTGTCCTAAGTCGCCAAAGTCTCTGAGTGGTCGCGTAATTAACTCTGATGAACGGTCAATCACCAAATAGCAAGTTTTGGGCAAATGAGCTGCCGACAGTGGCAAAACTTGAACTGGCGCTTCACCCGGTCTTCGTCTTGCAACTAAAGGCCTTGGCTCCTCGAAGTCGTCATCCTCAAAGTCTTCCTCCTCAAAATCGTCTTCATCTAAATCGTCCTCATCTAAATCGTCCAACTCCTCTGATTCATCTAACAAGTCTTCGCCCAGCATTTGGGCTATGACGGTTGCTTCTGGACGTTCATTCTCTAGAATTGGGCTAGGGATGCTTGCTACTTCCGGCGGCTTTTGTTCTACAGGTTCTAATTTCTCTGCTATTCTGAGCCGTGGTTTTTCTTCTGCTGAGGAGCGTCGCCGCACTCGTCTACTGGCGGAGATTGACTCCTCCTCCTCCGTCAAATCCTTTGAGTCAGTTTCCTGTTTGACCACAGGCGGCTGTGGTTCAATATCCGGCAACTTCAAGCGAGGGCTTTCGCTGCGGGGAAGTTCTTTCTCTGGCTCTGGCGGAATCAACAAAGGCAACTGCTCGTAGTTTACCTGTGCTCTACCTTCGGGAGTTCTAGCAGCACGTTTCAAAGAAACGAGATATTCGTACTCCTCTTCCTGCAAGGTACTTTTAAGCAGGCGGCTAATTGTCGAGTTACTGACACCATAGCGATCTGCCAAAGTTGAGGTTGTTTCGGCAGTCTCTCGATATAACTTGAGAATTTCTTGCTTGTCGGAATCTGTTAGTTTTCTCACGGTAGACACCAAAAATCTTTGCTAAGCTCGTTTTCGTCCACTGGTACGCCGCGATCGCCTTAATGATGCGTCATATTCTAAAACAGCTCCCATGCCAAATAAAACTCCACTAAACACCCAAAACACTTCTAATATCTCCCCACTTTGATAATTCGGCCCCTGGGCATATTTAAACCACATATCTGCAATGTAGAGCGAAAATGCTGCCGCTGCAATCATTCGCCAAGACTGGGAAACTCTTCCTCCCCAAAAGGCTAGCAGCAGAGTGGTGGCAATAATTAACAGAACTACATCGCTCACTACGTAAAACCAGTTCAAAATAGCGACTAGCGGCTCCGAGGAAGTTGCCTGTTGCATAGAAATCCACCATGCTAACAAACTTCCAAACACTGCAATTGCCAACACAATTAGCCACTGCCATCTTTCCAGATTGATTCGTCTGGAAGCCACGGCTAAAATCATGCCTGCGCCCAGGAACAGATAAGTCAGTACAAAAAATATATCGCTTATAGACACATCCGGTTCTTCTTTTAAAACTATTTCTGTATAACCAAAAATTATTCCTCCTACTAAATAAGAAAGCATACCTAAGCCAATTGAGAGCCATACATTCCGACCACTGACAATTTGCGGACTAAGCCAGTTCCTCAAGCATAAGATACAGGCACCCAGATAAGCGAAGGCTTCAAAAATATTTGTCCCAACCACATACCACTCGGCACGGCTTTCCATGCCATCTGCTGCGGGAATTTTGGCACTAAATAACAAAAAGTATAACAGTGCCAGTACAGCCCAACCCACACTAGCTATGACAATATTCCCAGTGGTGAAAAGGGATTTAGATCGCAATGAATTGTCGTAAGAATTATTCATATGGACTTGATTATGTAAATGCACTCTGCCAGTATTTTGGTTGATGAGACTGTGTGGCTAGCAGTTTATTAGCCAAAATATGCACAATCAAACGCCAAAAGCAAGTACCAGTGGCAGGAATTTTATTAAATATTTTCCATGCTACTGCCACAGTTTACTCAGTGACGATTGATTTAGCCAACTGATAAACAGCGATCGCTCTGCTTCTGGCATATCTTCTAACCTATAAAGCGCTTGATGGGCAAAGTTGGCGTTGCCAAAATATGCTTTCCCTAATCTATGCAGTTCTTGCAAGAGGCTAACTAGATGATTTTCTTGCCAAGTGGGCAGTTTGGCTGTTTGCAAAGGATTGGTAGATACCAAGTGTTTAACTGCTTCTAGGGAAGATGGTTGAGGAAATTGCTTCTGCTGTAATACTTCTGCAATATCTTTTTCAAACAATGCTGCTTGCCGAGTTCCTAAAAACTCTTCAATGTCGATATAAACTGCTTGCAGTAGCAAAATACTGGCTTGGATCAAAATCTCCGTTTTGCCATGACCACCTGTGTCACTACCTAGCTGATCTAAACGGATTTTACCCCAAACGCTAAAACGCTCCGGTTCTTCCAGCAAGACACAGGCTTTACCCCGATTATCGGTTAATTCTCTCCACAAGGCTCTAGCTTCTTCCTCTTGACTAGCTTTGAAGACACTAATCAAGCGAAAGGTCTGCCCCTGATAATGGAGGATCGGCACTTGCTGATCCCGTTTTGGGTGCTGAATGCTTGATATTTCAACATCCTGCCGTTTGAGAATAAACATGGCACTAGCAAATAACTCCTCACAGGGGCATTCTTAATATCGGATAAATAATCGCATTTGATAGCATTGCCAAGAGTAGAATTACTTAACATGCTGATGGAATAAGCTTAGCGATCGCGATCGCCCACCAAGGGGCATTGAGATTAACGGGCAAATAACCCCTTGACAACACAATATATCTGACCAATACCCCATCTGCTTCGTTTTTAGTGTATGTTGACTAACTAGCGACTTGGATCTTAGCCTTGCTAGTAGTAAATCTGCAATTTTCGATTGCTTCTTGGTAATGGAGAACGATATAATAGTCTAAGTGACTCCTTGGGGAGCCACAGTATTGTTTTGGGCGCGTAGCTCAGTGGATAGAGCCACGGATTTCTAATCCGTTGGTCGCAGGTTCGAACCCTGCCGCGCTCGTTTTAACTTATATCCGAAATCTCAAGCAGTAATGACTGAGTTTTTAACCTCTAAATCCCACTGAAAGACCAAAACCCTTGAATTTAGGTTAGACTTTTATAACATTTAAAAAGCCCGTGACGAGGATTGAACTCGTGACCTCACCCTTACCAAGGGTGTGCTCTACCACTGAGCCACACGGGCGAAAAACGATTTTGAACTATGAGCTATGTTAACGCATCTTTAGTTCAAAACACAACATTGATGATGAATTTTCGTGAGGTGGGCCGGGCTGGATTTGAACCAGCGTAGGCGCTAGCCAACGGATTTACAGTCCGTCTCCATTAACCACTCGGACACCGACCCATTTGTCTCACGATTCACAATAGTAGCATCAGTTTTTAGAAATTTCAAGCTTTTTTAAAAAACTGGGTTTTGCAAGAAACCCAGTTCTCAACTTCTAACTTAGGAGTTCTCCTGTTTCTTGCAAAGAGTGTAAGCGGCGGTAAATACCCTCGTGACGCAAAAGTTCATCATGGCTACCCACCTCGACAATCCTTCCTTGATCTAGAACCACAATCTTATCTGCTTCCCGCACTGTACTTAGACGGTGAGCAATGACAATGGTTGTACGAGTTCCCTGGAGCGATCGCATCGCCAGCTGAATTGAACGCTCGGACTCGTAATCTAGACTAGAGGTAGCTTCGTCAAAAACTAGTAAATCTGGTTCTACTAGCAACGCCCTAGCAATTCCCAAGCGTTGTCTTTGTCCTCCAGACAACCTGACACCACGTTCCCCCACAACAGTGTAATAACCTTGGGGTAGTTGCTGCATTACTTCATCAAGTCTGGCAATCCGACAAGCTTCCTGAACCTGCTCAAAACTGGTATTTGGCTTGCCATAGGTGAGATTATCCAAGACAGTACCGTTGAAAACGTCTACTTCTTGGTGAACGATCGCTAATCTCCGCCTATACTTACTCACATCCAAGGTACGGATATCTTGACCGTCAATCAAAATTTGACCTTCTTGCGGTTCAAAATAACGCAATAGTAGTTTTACTAACGTAGACTTACCAGAACCAGAACGCCCTACTAATGCCACTGTTTGGTATGGTTCAATTAACAAGTTGATATTTTGCAAAACTTGACGGTTAGCATCATACCCAAAATTTACATTGGAAAACTCAATTTTTCCAGTGAAACTATAGGCTGATGTACTATCTTCTAAACTTACTCCATCTCCACCTATTGGTTGCTGCATAAATTCGTGATACCCCAACATTGAGGCATAACGACGGGCAAAAATCTCAGCGAGGTTACTAATAGGTTCCAACTCAGCATAAGCCATGCTAGAAACTGTTAAAGTTGTGAGAAAGTGTCCCAAGGAAATCTGACCTTTTAGCGTTGCCACAAGGGTTAAACCTAAGATTACAAACACACAAAACTGAATGATTGTCGTTCTTAAAGTACCCAGTTTGATGTAGCCAAGATGGATACGATAATCTACTACTTTAAACTCTCGGTTAAGCCTTTGTGTTTGCCGTTTTAATTCCTGCGCTTCTGTTGCAAATGCTTTAACTGTTTTGATGTTGGTAATAATTTCTGAGTTACGGCTTTGGGTATTTTCCATATATTTATCTAGCCGTCGTTCTTGTTCCATCAAATTATTTAAATCCTTGATGGTGAAGCCGAGGATGACTACAAACGAAATCAGAAATAATATGGCAATGCGCCACTCAATCAACAAGATAACTACAAAAATTCCCAAGACTCTAAATAGCTTGGGAATCAATTGTCCGGCCATTTCTGGATAAGTCCAGGTGTGATTCTCCAATCCTTTAGAAATTTTTCCGGCAATCCGACCGGGGTTATTTTCGTCATAAAATTCTAGAGGCAGAGTGAGTATTTTTTTTAATGACTTTTTGAAGTTGTCTCTACGGCTACGTAAAGCAATATCCCAATGAAACCACCAAGTTGACCATATTTGAATTGGTGCTCTGGCAACGGTTACTAAGAAGATTACACTCATTAGCACCCCAAGAGATAGTAATCGGTTTTGTGGTAGTTGAGTGAGGTTGCTAATTGTGGCGATCGCATTCTCTACTGGACGATCTAGCGGTTGTCTCGAAAGTACGTTTAAAATCTGTCCTGTGACATAAGGTATTACCAGATCAATTATTTCAAAAAAGCTAGCTGCGGTAATACTAAAAATTATGGGCGCTCGATAGCGATCGTAGTATTTGAGAATATCTCTAAATTTTGCCATGATGCACACTGCCCAAGAGCACGAGCGTTAGCTTGGAATTTATATACTACTTGTGTAATACAATGTAGTCAACAGCGAAATCTCTAAATCACTCCTTAGAAGTAGGTAATTGTGCGGGAACAAATTCTAGACGATAACGATAAAGTGCAACTGGTCGAGAACCTGCGATAAAGTAATCTGGATCTTGAGGTGAAAGGTAAACAGCAGTAACCTGATCTGCTTCAATTGCTGGATTAGATGTAGGAAGCTTGTGGTAGGCGGTGGTTGATTCTACAGAATTTAAATAAGGGCGTGAACCACCTTTAAACAGTTGTTGAAACACTTCTGTGGTGATGAACCTGTCATTGAGTATAGTTTCTGTGGCGCGTGCAGTGACGATAGAAACTAGTTGGCGTTCTCCTCGCAAAAATGTAATCTGACGATTAGGCGAATTTGGATCAACCTTAACTGATAGCACAGCTCCATCCCCTAAATCAGCTCGTGCCAAATTCAAGCTATTAAATGCTCTATCTGCTATCAAAATTGATGATTTGTTATCTATCTGCGGGATGAATTTTAAGGCAGTAACAGGCGATTGCTCTCTAATAAAGCGTACTAGAAAACTCACAGGCCGATTTAGTTGTCGGCGATTAGCTTCAAACCCAGGTGTCACGATATCCGGTGCTAAAGGTGCAACCAAATCCACCAAAGTACTTGTAACTTGCCAATAACCAGCCATCCATTCAGGGTAAACTAAATCTCCCGAAGCCTGCTTTACTGAAGTTAATTTTTCCCACTGAGGAAAATTTGCTAACCGTTCAGACAACTCCCCTGCAACGGCTTCGCCACTCCACAGTAGGAACAAAACAACCAAGCAAAAACTCCAAATCATCTTTATTGCAAGCATTATTCGTTTTTTTAATGTTTATTTTTATTAGGAAAAAATTATCTACAGGATAATAACGTATGTGAGCGATCGCTCATCATTCAGCTAACCAATTACATATTAAGGTATGATGTCTAGTATTCTGGGATACATATATTTTTTATAGATTTTAGAATGATTTACCATTTGAAAAGTAAATTATTGCCTAATTCCGCAAGGAACGCTCCCACTAAATACAAGGCGTTAGCGAGGTTAGCTATGGGAGGATGTCAATAGTGTACAATTCCATAAAATACTGATTGACTCATTTTGATAATGCTCCTCTCATACCAGATGTAATTGTTTTGCAAATTCTATTTTTGGAGAACAATAGTTGTTTTTAGACTTAATTAAGGTACATAAAAACTAAGGAAATAATGAATGAACCCACGTAATAGTGAAGTTTGTTTGCTCTACTCCGAATCTGACCAAGCCATAGCAAATCTACTGGAAGATGCTTTAAATTACTATAGTATTAATATTTGGAAAACCCAAAATATTGCAATTGGAAGTAAAATTATAAGTGAAACTATTCAGGTATTAGAGAAAGCTAAATTTGTGATAGTTTTATGGTCAAATAATTCTATTAAATCTGCTTTATTGAAAGACTTAGCTTCGGAAGCAAAAAGAAATAAAAAGGTACTAATTCCTGTCCTCATTCAAGGCGTTAGAATTCCTGGGGAATTTTTAGATATCCAACCAGCTAATTTAGTAGGTTGGGATGGAGATCATGAAAACGAGCAAATTGTAAAACTTTGGAGACTTATCCAGGACAAAGTTTTAAAATATCGCAGTAAAAAAGTAGGGTTTAATCAATTTATCACTATTTTTAGTCTTGTCTTAACAGGTATAGGTGTAATATTGACCATTACCACACCCGAAGTTAGATGTTTCTTAAAACTACAATGCCCTGAAAATTTATCTTCTGGAACTACTCCACAATTACCTTCCGAAACTAATTTACCAAATCCTATTCAAACAATACCTACACCTCAATCTACTATTGAAAATCCTCTACCAAATTCAACTCCTACACCTGTACTTAATGACAAAGGTAACTCAACTCCTCAAAAAGCTGTGGAAGTAGAAGGGTTTATTTTTAAACTTCAAAATTGTAAAAAATCAAATCAAAATGTCAAATGTGACGTATTGATTACAAATACTCTTAAAGACAGAGGGCTTAGGTTATATGCTAATTATACCGCTGATTACAGAAGTAAGTTTTTGGATATAGAAGGGCTGACATATATTGCTGAATCGATTGAAATTGATGCAGTTAAAGTCCCTTATTACACTAGTACACAGTTTATCCAAAATGCTAATGTTAAGCTTAGTATCAATTTTGTAGAGATTCCTTCACAAGTCAATCAAATACAAGTCCTTAACATTGCAGCAAATGCACTTACACCATCTAAACCACTCAAAGGTATTCAGTTTCGTAACATCATATTATCCAAATAATTGGTAATAGATAAGGTTTTTACAGTTACCAACTACTTGCATTAAATTTCTGCTGGCAAAGGTTGCCAAACTTCCCCATACTGCTCTTGTAAAGTTTGCCAAGCTTCCACTTGACCTGGTTCATATTCTCCCGGTTTACCCCATTGCAAAAATAGGCTTAAAGCAGGTTCCTGTTTCTCATCTAAAAAGCGGATAGCATAGGTTGTAAAGTTACCCCTTTTCGCTTCACCGGTTTCAAATTTCACTTGGGTAATTCTATCCATATTCAAGTGAAACTCAAAGCCTTCGGTATGCATATTTGCATATTTACCTTTAGGCAACTCTGCATAAAATAGCTTTTCTACTTTGCCTCGTGCTTCTAAGACAGCGGCGCTGCTAGTAACAATTAGACGCAAAGTTCCCAAGGTTTGACAAGTTTCTAAAAAATCTTTCAAAGTTGTACTCATAATTAGTTATCCTTTGTTATTTAACTTTGTTAGTTATCAGTTCTTAGCCGTTAGTTTTTTACTAACGACAAATGGCGAATGAAAAATGATAAATGACTATTTTTCGTATTGTTCATAAGCAGCAACAATGCGCTGAACTAAGGGATGACGCACGACATCTTTTTGAGAAAATTCGCAAAAAGTAATGCCTTCAACGTGTTTTAAAACTTGCAAAGCTACTACTAAGCCTGATTGCTGGTGAAGTGGCAAATCGGTTTGTGTCATGTCACCCGTAATCACCATTCGGGAGCGGAAACCCAAACGAGTTAAAACCATTTTCATTTGAGCGGGTGTAGTATTTTGAGCTTCATCCACAATCACAAAAGCATTATTAAGGGTGCGTCCCCGCATATAGGCGAGTGGCGCGACTTCAATTACACCGCGTTCTATTAAATTAGGGATTTTTTCAGGATCGATGAATTCGTTGATGGCGTCGTATAGTGGACGCAGATAAGGATTAACTTTCTGTTGTAAGTCTCCAGGCAAAAAACCAAGTTTTTCACCTGCTTCGACAGCAGGACGAGTTAAAATTAGCTTTTCAAATTGGTTGGCTAGGAGTGCTTGGACGGCGACGACAACAGCAAGGTATGTCTTACCAGTACCGGCAGGCCCAACGCCAAAGGTGAGGTCACGCTTACGTATTGCGTCGATATATTGACGCTGGCGAAAGGTTTTGGCACGAACTTCTTCACCTCGACGAGTTTTAGCGAGGACATCTCGCTGTAATTCTTGTAGTTCTTCTTGGCGATCGCTATCTAAAGCTTGACGGGCTGTTAAAATATCAGCACTGGAGAGGGTATTGCCTTTGATCCAGATATCTTCAAGCGATCGCACTAATTGAGAAGCCAGATCAATTTGCTTTTGGCTGCCTGAAATGAGTAATTCTTGACCGCGTAGTACTAAGCTGGCTCCTGTTTGCCGAGATAGCATTTTTAGATTTTCTTCTGCATCTCCCGCTAGAGCGATCGCACTGGGAATGTTAGGCAGTTGAATTGTTAAGGCATCTGCCATAGTATTTTTTAATTCGTAACAGTAGTTCTTGACAAAGGTAAATTTCTTTCTAGGATGGCGCAAAAGCGCGATATTACTTAATTTCTTTAATTAATTTATATTAGTATAAATTATAATTTCTTTAGTAGATTAGGAAAAATAGAGACGCTATTAACTGCGCCTCTACCTTGTGTAGGTTTGACCTAAAAATGCTTTCAAACCTTTAGAAGTTCACAAGAGGAAGTATCCGCAACCGCTCAGACTTCGTTTGGATTTTTAACCTAGCGAGAACGAGGTTTAACAACAGGTCTACTAGGCCCGTTTCCGCGTTCTTCTCTCGTTTTTAGCGGTGGCGATCGGTCTTCCTGGTCTTCATCAAAAGACATACCCTCCCTACCAGGAGTAGTACTGCCGTAAATGTCCAGGTAGACTGATTGTCCGGCAAGTTCTGCTGCTGCGGCAATTACTGTACGAATCGCCTGAATATTGCGTCCCCCTCGACCAAAAACTTTTCCTTTATCTATGCTATCAAAAGCAATGCGAACCCAAGCCCGTTTGAGGGTGTGAGAAATTTCACAATCGACGCTTAAAGTCTTTGGAGATTCTAAAAACGGCTGCATCAAGAAGCGTACTAGTCCAACGTAGTTAGGACTATCTGTTGGGGATTTTGTTTCAACGTTAGGATGCGGTAGCACTGACCTGTTCAAAAACATTAGCTTTTACTAGGATGCGACGGACGGTGTCAGTGGGTTGAGCGCCTTGTTGGAGTCGCTTGACGATTCCGGGAACGTCTAATCGCACCTCATCGGTTCTGGGATTGTAGAATCCCAACTCTTCTAAGGGACGACCATCGCGGCGTGCGAGACTGTTAATGGCAATAATACGGTAACTTGCTTCCCGTTTTTTACCGTATCGCTTCAAGCGCAGTTTGATCATGGTTAAAGAATCATTCTCCTATTGGTAATTTAGCTAGCATCTAGTTGATGTTGAAATGCTAATTTTAGCACTTGCTTAGCATTCACTGCTATTTGTCATCTCTTACAAAGTTCTGTTCGCCGGAAGCCGGCGCTCAGACTTTGCGCTTTGTCATTCGTCCTTTGTCCAAAGTCAATGACTAGTGACTAGAGATTGCCAAAGCCTTTTTTCTTTTTGTCTTTCTTTTTCTTTTTCGTGCTTGCTGCACCGCTGTTGTAACCGCGCCATCCAGGGGCAGCCTGACGATTGCCTGCGCCTCCTGCGAAGGCATTGCCCATACCGCCACCGCCAAACATTCCCGGCATTCCAGGAAAGCCACCTTGACCCATTTGCTGCATGAGCGATCGCATTTTTTGAAAATCAGCCACGAGTTTGCTGACATCCGCTTCTTTATAACCAGAGCCGGAAGCAATCCGCCGTCTGCGACTGGGAGAACTCGACAATAAATCGGGATCTTGGCGTTCTTGGCGAGTCATGGAATTAATCATCGCTTCACAACGTTTAAGCTGGGTTTCTCCCTGCTTGAGTTGGTCATCTGACAGCTTGTTCATCCCTGGGATCATTTTCATGATGCCTCCCAGCGATCCCATATTCTTTAGCAAACGCAACTGCTTAAGAAAGTCGGTAAAGTCAAATTTTGCTGACAGGATTTTTTCCTGCATTTGCTCGGCATCTGCTATGTCAATCTCTTCTTGAGCTTTTTCTACCAGAGTCAAAACATCGCCCATTCCGAGAATTCGCGACGCCATGCGATCAGGGTAAAAAGGTTGTAGCGCTTCTACTTTCTCACCAACGCCCACAAATTTAATTGGCGCTCCCGAAATTTGACGCACTGATAGCGCTGCACCACCACGGCTATCACCATCTAGTTTGGTAAGAATTGCCCCAGTAATTCCTATTTCCTCATGAAATGTGCGGGTAAGATTGGCTGCTTCTTGACCTGTCATTGAGTCCACCACTAACAAAGTTTCGTGGGGTTGGACAGTTTCTTTGATGCTGGCTAATTCCGCCATCATGTCTTCGTCAATTTGCAGGCGACCAGCGGTATCTATAATGACTGTGTTGACGCCTTCTGCTCTGCCGCGCTCAACACCTTGCCGAGCAATTTCTACTGGGTCAGCGTCGCTTCCCAACTCAAATACTGGCACGTCAATTTGCTTACCTAATGTCACCAGCTGATCAATAGCTGCTGGACGATATACGTCTGTTGCCACCAATAAGCAACTGCGATCTAGTTTACGCAGATGCAGGGCTAACTTAGCGGTAGCCGTGGTTTTACCAGTACCCTGCAATCCAGCCATCAGCACAACAGTGGGTTGCTCCTCTGCTTCTGCTAAAGGAACATTCTCTTCCCCCATTACCTGTACCAGTTCATCATGAACGATTTTGATGAATTGTTGGTCAGGTCGCACGCCAGAGATCACCTCGGCTCCCTGTGCTTTAGTTTCAACTTCGGTAATAAAATCTTTGACTACCTGGAGATTGACATCTGCTTCCAACAAGGCGCGGCGCACTTCCCGCAAAGCGTCTTGAATGTTGGATTGAGAAATTTTGTCCTGTCCCCGCAGTTTCTTCCAGGCGGCTTCTAAACGGTCAGATAGTGCATCAAACATAATTCAGTTACAGGTAGTTAGCCAGTGAGAAAGCCCGAATCACCGATAAATGCGACTCAGAATTTCCGGTAGAGTTTAAACGTGCTATTTACCAGCTTAGTAGTTTTTACTCCGAGTGTAGCAAGTGGATAGTTATCTCTATTTATGTGTGTACTATCCTTTGCGTATCGATTTTAATTATTGAGAGCTTTATCTCTACCATCTCACCGTTTGCATAATCGATGATGTTAAGTCATTTAGTCTTAGAGCTATTATTGTCCCTGTTAGCTGCAAAATAAAAACCGAGAGCACTACCAATTAAAGTAACTTGAGAAGTCCAAATTAAAGTGATAAGTTCTTTACTGGCCTTTCCTTCTTCTTCATTTTTGACAACATAAATGAAGGCTGAATCACCCAATTTAACTACGTTTTTATCCTCATTTTGCTCTTTACTCTTTTCACTTGGTACTACAAAAGGAAGCAAAAGAGGAGCAGAAACGAAAGCTAAAACTAAAATTTGGGTCAGACATATACTCAAAAATAGTGCAAGAGAGAGAAAGGTACGAGTGCTTTCTCGCCACCGTTCTCCATCAAAAACTTTAGTTTCTGGAGAACGATAATCATTTTGCCTGTCTTCAGTTTTGGTAACTGAATCTAAATCTGGCACATTGGTAGAACCACAGTCTGCACTCGTACCTGAATTTTCATCTAAATCACTTGGATTCGGAACCACAAAGTTTACCTAAATAAAAACCACTTGTTTGGTTGTACCATTTGGTTCTTGAATAAGAACTTTTGCTTCCTTGTTAACAGCTTCCCTTCTTAAAAAGTCCTCTGTTGCAATTGCTTTACGTAAGGCAGCTGTAGCTGTAATACCTTGTTGATCAGCAAGTCGTTTCAGAACGTCAATGGTTTCTGGAGGAAGATTGACAGTAATCTTCTGAAGGGGAGATTTTTGTTTATCTGTGGACATCATTATTACTCCTAAATGCCTCATAAGAGAGCATTAAATCAAAATTTGTAGACATTAGGGATTGCTCCCTAGTTATATTATATCCAACACACCCATACAATATACATACTTTTACCATACTTTTATGCGGCAAAGCTAGAAAGAGCGAGATAGGATGCTAATTGATGGATCAAAGATTTACTATGAGCGATCGCAAAAAAAAACCCCAAAAGGGGGCTGATTAAGTTATTCGCGTGGAATGAACAACTAAATAATTAGATACTTACAGTAGATACAGCAATCCGAACAGAATAATCCAAATCACATCAACAAAGTGCCAATAAATTTCGGCTGCTTCGATACCAAAGTGTTTTTCGCTACTATAGTGACCCTTAACGCGCGATCGCCATAATACAGCAACAATCGCCAAAACGCCGATAGTGACGTGTAACCCGTGGAAGCCAGTCAAAACGTAAAATGCACTAGCAAACAAGTTAGTAGTCAAACCAAATTCTAAATGGGTATATTCATATACCTGTCCCACCAAGAAAATAGCACCCATCGCCGCAGTAATTGCCAACCAAGTTTGCATACCTCGCGTATCATTCTTCTTGATCGCAGTATCGGCATTGTGCATGACAAAACTACTAGCAATCAGATTAACGGTGTTAACACCGGGTAGCAATAGTTCTAATTCTGGTGTATCTGCTGGGGGCCACACAGGTATAGTAGAACGGAAAGCCAGGTAGGCTCCGAACAACCCCATAAAAATCATCCCCTCCGCAATCAAGAAGACAATTAGCCCAAACAGACGATGGTCTGGATGTTCTTCGTGATGAGCATCTACCGCTTCCGCTGCGTGGTGATGATTTAATTCAGTTTTAGCTGGGTCAATAGTTTGACTTTGCATGAATCTTAATGCCTAGAGGACAAGTCAGGAGTCAGGAGTTAGGGTTAGGAGTTTTGAACTAACAACTTTAGTTAAACTCATAACTCCTAACCCATCAGTATTATTTGCGGTCTTCGGGATTTGCAGCAACCGCTGGATCGGGTTCGGCTCTTAACACTGAGTTCGGGCCGCCAGAAAGGACTGGATTGGGGTCAGATAAGGGTACACCTTCTTTAGCATTTTCCAAGCCGTAGTCGTAAGGCCCTGTGGCTAATACTGGGAGTTTGTCAAAATTCTCGATCGCAGGTGGTGACGTAGTCATCCACTCTAAGGTTAGTGCTCTCCAAGGATTATTACTAGCTTTCTCTCCGTATAACCAACTCCAAATGGCATTGATAATGAACGGAAATGTGGAAACTGCCAGTAGATAAGCACCATAGGTGCAGATTTCGTTAATAAACGCAAATTTCGGGTCATATTGGGCGACGCGGCGGTTCATACCCATCATTCCCAACTTGTGCATGGGTAAGAAGGTCATGTTTAGACCAACTATTGTTAAGACAAAGTGAACCTTACCCCAAAATTCGTTGAGCATCCGCCCTGTCATTTTCGGGAACCAATGGTAGATCCCCGCATAAATTCCGAGAACGCTACCACCAAACAGTACATAATGCAAGTGCGCCACCACAAAATAGGTATCGTGAACGTGAATATCAAACGGTACTGCCGCCAACATCACGCCACTGATCCCACCAATCACAAAAGTACCAACAAAGCCCATTGCGAATAACATGGCACTGTTGAGTTGGATTTTCCCACCCCACATGGTTGCTAACCAGCTAAAAATTTTAATTCCGGTGGGAACGGCGATGATCATGGTGGTAATCATAAAGAACATCCGTAACCAACCAGGGATGCCGCTGGTAAACATGTGGTGTGCCCAGACGATTAGCCCTAAAAAGCTAATAGCAAGAGAGGAATAGGCGATCGCTTTATAGCCAAAAATGGGCTTGCGGGAATGCACTGGGATCACCTCAGAAATTGCCCCGAAGAAGGGCAAAATCATAATGTAAACTGCTGGGTGCGAATAAAACCAGAACATATGCTGGTAAACAACCGGATCGCCACCTCCAGTCGGGTTAAAAAATGTTGTTCCCGCCAATAAGTCGAAAGCCAGCAGAATTAGACCAGCTGCTAGTACTGGCGTCGATACTAGAGTCAGTGCCGAGGTAGCAAACATTGCCCAGCAGAACAAAGGCATCTGATGGACTCCCATACCTGGGATACGCATTCTGAGCAACGTCACGAGGAAATTGATTGCTCCCAGAATCGATGATGTACCTAAAAGGAGGACGCTCATAATCCAAATTCCTTCACCCACTTGACCTGTTACCAGGCTCAGAGGGGGGTAGGAAGTCCAACCGGCATCCGGTGCATCGCCTACCACTAAGCTAGCAATCAGTAATAAACCAGAAGGCGGAATCATCCAAAAGGCAACAGCATTGAGCCGGGGGAATGCCATATCTTTTGCCCCAATCATCAAAGGGATCAAAAAGTTAGCAAAACCCGCACCAGCTGGCACAATCCACAAGAAAATCATGATTGTGGCGTGCAGTGTAAATAAGCTGTTGTAAACTTCCGGCGTGACAAAATCTACTTCTGGCGTTCGCAATTCCGTGCGAACTAAGTCAGCTAAAACACCGCCGATACAGTAGAAAATGAACGTTGTTACCAGATATTGAATCCCAATTACCTTGTGGTCAGTATTGAAACCAAAGTAGTCTTGCCATTTTCTAATCCCTGGCTCCTCAATCAGAGCAGGGACATTGGCAGTTTCTTGCAACTGAGCTTGTGTCATAGGAGTCCTTTATCAGTTGTCAGTTATCATTCACTAATGACCAATGACTAACTAATGATGATGAGCAGGGTGAATTTGATTGATAATTTCTGGTTGAATTCCCATGTCCTTGGTGTAAGGGGCGAGAAATTCATTGGGGGATAAATTTGCAGGATTAACCGCAACGGCTTGATTTAGCGTTTCTTTGCTAGCAACTAGCTGCTCTTGTACCCATTTGTCAAATGCTTCCTGCGTCTCGACTATTACTGATGCTCTCATCGCACCGTGGTAGGGGCCACAAAGTTCAGCACAGATTAAAGCATAATCGCCTGCTTTTTTGGGAGTAAAGCGAATCTCGCTCTGCCTACCGGGGATCGCATCTTGTTTTAAGCGGAATTCTGGAACCCAGAATGCATGGATGACATCGTTGGCTGTCATATTAATTTGCACCTCTTTCCCTATGGGAACGTGCATTTCACCTGTGGTTATGCCAGTTTCAGGATAAGTGAAAAGCCAAGCGTATTGAAGGCCAGTGACGTTGACCCGCAATTGTGGCGGTTGCCCTGCTTTATCAGGACTGCCTCCAATAGTGGGAGCAACACTGCCTACGCCAGGAGCATCGCGTTTTTGGGGAATTTGATCAGCATTGCGAATTGCTGCGGTAGCTGGGTCTTGCATCGCCTCATCAGATTTTTCTTGATTGAGGTTGGGTTCTGTGCTGGGTGGCGTATCGTTCAAAGTTGCTGCAATCGCCGCCCCAGGCATTGCCATCGATTCTTGAGACATCGGGGCTTCATGAATAGCATGGGGATCAAAGCCACCGATCTCGTTGTATACATCAAAGCTGTAAACAGAAATGCCAAGAACGATAATTGCTGGGATCGCCGTCCAGAGAATTTCTAGAGGCACATTCCCTTCAACTGGTGGGCCGTCTTCATTGTCACCTGCACGCCGACGATATTTAAATGCGGAGTAAATCAAAATACCTTCGACCAGCAGAAATATACCTGTAGAAACGATCATCATCGTATTGAACAAACCATCTACTAAGACGGCTTCATCTGTTGCTGCTGCTGGCAACAGACCATGATTTTGACCGTACCAAAGGCTAACTAGCGTTAGCACAATGCCAATGAGTAGTGTCCAGATGGAACTTGGAATCTTCACGGCTTACTAATTGAATTTACTACGTTATCTTCAAGCTGCTCACTTACTAAGGTAGTCTAGGCTGCCAGACATGAGGGCAGAAGGTCTGAAATTTTTATTAATTTTTTTGGCTAGTTTCCTAATTTTGGGTACAAGGGGTTTATTGGATACTGCCGAAATAGATGAAAATTCAGTGGAGAATCCAGAGTATTAAAATAATTGCCATTAATCAATTTCTCACAACTTGAAAAATACCTAAAGCTTATAGCTAAAAGTAGCTAGAGTGATTCAAAGTATAAGTAAAAGCCAATTTATAAACCCTGGCCCATACGCTAGGGTAGAGATGGGGAGGACACTTGCTTTTGGAGAGAAGTCTGAGCAGAGGTTTCCTCTGTACACAACTTCTCACAGGGGGAGACGCCAAGAGCGATGGGGAGTTCCCCCCGCTTTTGCAAAGTGTCCGTTCGGTATTGAAAATTGAGAATTTTGAGAGAGCTACTACCAAGAGCGGGCAGAAGGTATCCTTCATGAGCGAATTTGTCCTACAACAACAAAATGAAGCGGCAGCTGAGCGGCAAAAGCCCAAGGAAGTGATTCGTCGCTTGGTGTGGAAAATATGCATAGCCACCTTAATTTTGATGGCAATAGGCAGTGCCACCCGCGTGATGAATGCTGGGCTTGCGTGCCCAGACTGGCCCTTGTGCTACGGCGAACTAGTGCCAGCCAAGCAAATGAATCTCCAAGTGTTTTTGGAGTGGTTTCACAGATTGGATGCAGCTTTGATTGGTGTAAGCGCGATCGCACTCTGTGGTTTATCCTGGTGGCATCGCCGTTTCTTACCCGTCTGGCTGCCTTGGGCATCAACTTTTGCCCTATTTTTAATCGTCTTCCAAGGCATTTTAGGAGGACTCACCGTTACCGAACTGTTGCGGTTTGATATTGTTACCGCTCATTTAGGAACGGCATTGTTGTTTTTCACTACCCTGTTGATAATTGGCACGGCACTCACACCTTACCAGGGCACTGGAACTGCTGGTAAATTGCCTTGGGTGGGTTTAACTGCCGCTGTTTTTGTTTACCTGCAAAGTCTACTAGGTGCTTTGGTAGGTTCTCGCTGGGCAGTACACCAATGCTTTGGCGGTTCTCAACTTTGTACTGTGATGTACAGCCATATTGCTGGTTTGCTGCCACCAACGATGGTAATCTTGGCAATGGTATTTATCTGTTGGCGTACACCGGCACTACATCCAGCTTTACGGCGACTGGCAAACATGGCTGGTGGATTGTTGAGCTTACAAATATTGTTGGGATTTGCAACTTTCCGATTACATTTGCAAGTCGAGCCTCTCACCGTCTCTCACCAAACTGTTGGAGCCGCGTTGCTGGGTACTCTGGTGGTCTTCACAGTTCTAGCACTGCGTGACTCAGCACTAACTGAGTCACGGGTGCTGAGTGCTGAGTAGAAAGTGGGGAAGCAGAGGAGCAGCGCTTCTCTACGAGAGGCTGCGCCAACGACTGCGCGGCAGTTGAGTTTCGACTTCGCTCAACTGCCGCGTAGTTGAAACTCAGCAACCGGAGCAAGGGGAGGACAAGGGGAATAAATACTGACTCTTGACTCAAAACTCAGCACTCCTGTACAGACGCGATTAATCGCGTCTCTACTCAGCACTAATCGCGTCTCTACTCAGCACTAATCGCGTCTCTACTCAGCACTAATCGCGTCTCTACTCAGCACTAATTAATGATGGAAGCTGCAACGGCGAGTATTGCGACCCACGCAGGTGTGGAAAATCTATAGTTTTCGTTTGACTCAAAGAGCCAGCTTGAGCGGGGGCTGCATATAAGTTGTTGAAAAATAAGGAACTAGAGCCAACATGATTGAGACTAATGTCTCTCGCCACCACGGAACCTTTCTACAAGTAATTCAGAGCTACTACCAGTTAACAAAGCCTCGGATTATCCCGTTACTTTTGATTACTACTGCTGGGAGTATGTGGATTGCTGCTAAGGGAGAAGTAGACCCATTGCTGTTGCTAGTAACTCTGACTGGTGGCACTTTGGCTGCTGCAAGCGCCCAGACGATTAACTGTATCTATGACCGGGATATTGATTACGAAATGGAGCGGACGCGCCATCGTCCTCTGCCGTCTGGTAAGGTACAGCCACGTGATGCTCTGATTTTTGCGATCGCACTGGCTACGCTTTCCTTCACACTACTAGCAGTGTTTGCCAACCTCTTAGCTGCCCTGCTAGCATTCTCTGGCATCGTCTTTTATATTTTGGTCTATACCCACTGGTTAAAACGCCACAGTACCCAGAATATCGTCGTCGGTGGAGCCGCTGGAGCAATTCCGGCATTAGTCGGATGGGCTGCTGTCACAGGCACTTTAAGCTGGTCAGCATGGTTAATTTTTGCGATTGTCTTTTTATGGACACCGCCCCACTTCTGGGCGCTAGCTTTGATGATCCGGGATGACTACGCAAAAGTGGGGATACCAATGCTACCAGTGGTTGTAGGCGATACGGCAACAGTCCGGCAGATTTGGTATTACACTTTGGTCACGGTAGCTGCAACGCTGTTGTTAGTTTATCCCTTGGGGGCGAGTGGAATTCTCTATGCTGCGATCGCCCTCAGTCTGGGAGGATTATTTATCTACAAATCTTGGCGGTTATTGCAGAATCCAGAGGATCGCACTGTCGCTAAAAAGTTGTTTCTCTATTCCATTTCCTACATGATGCTGTTGTGCCTGGGTATGGTAGTGGATAGTCTTCCGATTACTCATCATCTGATTAGTGCAGTGATTAATCAACTGCATTTTATTGGTTAGGGAATGTACAATCTTGCGATCGCGTTGCCAAATTCTGAGGACGCGATCGCATTTTCAAAAGTTGAAAGTTCAAATTTAGCTTTTTGATTAAAAATTTTACTTACTGTTAAACAATAAAGCCTCAAACCTTAATCAAATAAAAATTCCATAATTTAGTTCCGATTATTATTTATCCAGAGTAATAAGAATAATTAAATAAACTCATATAATAATTTTTTAAATCAGAGTTGGTGTAGTAATCTGTTAATCGTTGACATCCGAGTTAACACTCTTCATTATCCAATTTTAATTGGAACAACTCTTCTGATGAAATTAACTCAAAAGCTATATATCGCTATCGCTGCGGTAGCGATGAGTTTGGGTGTACTAGAAGCTGTTCCAGCAGGAGCAGTTACACTCAACTTTGACTGGACTGGTAATACTGGGTATTCAGCTAGAGGCACGTTTGCCTACGATGAAACTCAAGGTTATGCAACCGTTGATGAATCAAAACTTCAGTCAATTACGGTTGTTTTTTTTGACCCACAGAAAAAATTATTAAATAGTTTTGCTCCGATTAATAATGGAAGTACTAATTATGATTTTTTAGACTTCAGCTACGATACTGCTACTAAGTCTTTATTTGGTTTTTTTGATGTAGGTCAGGATAAGGCGCAAAATACAGACTATTATCTGTTCGGAAATATTGGTTTAAGCCTTAGTTTGAGAAATCCTACCAAGGGAACAATAGATCAAAATAATGGATTGATTAATGTGACAAGTACAACCCCAGTTCCAGAACCACTGACAACGGGTGGGACAGTCCTTGCTGGTGGCGTTGGCTGGTTAGTAAAGCGTAAGCAAGCTAATGCTCAAACCAAAGCTTAATTACTCGGCTTTTTACAAACATAGCTGCCAATTAATATTAACTATTTATATCTATCCTGAGCTATTCAAAAGTATCAACTTTTGATTAATTCTCTGAGTTGAGAAAGAAACCACAATTTTTAATTGTGGAATTGGCAGCAATTAAACGAATACTCAAGCCAAAAGTAAAAATCTCGCCAAGGATAATAATGTGAAACGCCAGTTAACAAAATATTATAGGCTGTTAGTTTTTTTTGTTTGTACGACGTTTGTTGTCTTTTTCGGTCAGATAGTTATTGCTCAAAGTAACTACAATCTAGGCATTCAAGGAAAGCAGAACGTACAACTAATTGTCAGCAGTGATTTCGTCGTGACTATGAACGAAGCCCAACCTGTTATTGCTAATGGCGCGATCGCTATTAAGGATGGCAAAATTGTTGCAGTGGATACACAAGACAAAATCATGGCATCTTACAGAGCTAAAAGGACATTGCCAGGTAAAGATATGGTGCTGATGCCAGGTCTTGTCAATGGCCACTCTCACTCGGCAATGGTTCTATTTCGCGGTCTTGCAGATGACTTAGCACTAGAAGATTGGCTGCAAAATTATATCTTTCCAGCAGAAGCAAAGTTCGTTGATGAAAATTTTGTCCGTGTTGGTGAGCAGCTTGCTTGCTGGGAGATGATACGCGGTGGTACAACGACGTTTGTTGATATGTATTTCAAGTCAGATGTCGCTGCCAAAGTGGTTGATGAATGTGGCTTGCGGGCTATTATTACAGGGTCGTCAATAGATTTCCCCAGTCCTGGTTTCAAAGGATGGGATGATGCATTTGCCGCATCAGTGGATTTTGTCAAACGCTGGAAGGACAAGAACCCACGTATTACACCAGCCATTGCTCCACACGCTCCCTACACCGTTTCGCCAGAGCATCTTGTCCAAGCTATTCGAGCTGCACGCCATTATGATGTGCCACTTACGATTCACCTAGCAGAGACACAAACTGAAGTTAGAGACATCCAGCAGCGTTATAACGCAACCCCAGTGCAACACCTGGAAAATCTCGGCTTTCTAGATCCGCGAGTTTTTGCCGCGCACGTTGTCTGGCCTAACTCTAGTGAAATTGCACTGTTGGCGAAACGCGGTGTTGGTGTGATCCACAATCCTGACTCAAATTTGAAGTTGGCTTCTGGGTTTGCACCAATTCCGGCGATGCTGAGCGCGGGAATTAAGGTCGGTTTGGGTACAGATGGAGCCGCATCGAACAATGTTCTTGATATGTGGAACGCAATCCGTCTGACTGCTCTCATCCATAAAGGCACAACTCTTGACCCCACTGCTGTTCCTGCTAAGACAGTTTTGCGTATGGCAACACTTGGCGGCGCAGAAGCACTTGGTCTATCAGATAAAATTGGGGCAATTAAGGTGGGACTTCAAGCAGATCTAATTCAAGTCCATCTCAAAGAACCTCATATGCTCCCGCTTTACGATGTGATTTCGCATTTGGTTTATGCAGCCGATGCCCAAGATGTTGATACAGTAATTGTTAATGGGCAAGTTCTAATGCATAAACGCGAGATGTTAACGGTTGACCCGGAACGGATTCGCCGTGAAGCTACCTCAATTGCCGAGAATATCAAAACAGAGTTCCGACCTTCTAATTAAAAAGACAAATCTAAACTCCTCTGGGTCAAACTCAGGGCAGTGAAAACATTGTCTATAAACAAAAGTCAGCTAGAGTCGAATAAATCTACTGGCGTGACAAGGCTAAATTGTTGCAAAAAAAATGTAGTTGACGTCAGGAAACCCAACACCCTGATCTCTACCCAACATACATCTAATGCACTATTTTAGCTGTGTCAGTCTACTAGTTTGAAAATTTATAAATAACTGTATTCTTATGACTAACAATGTTCAAGTTGCATGGGGTTTATGAATAACTAAAACGTGTGCCATAACGTTTAGAAGCAGCCGCACTGGAAATGCCGCAACCTGCTATAAATAAAACTGCTTTGAGATAACTGATGAACAGGTAAATTAATAATTATCCTAACAGTTAAAACTAAGCCCATAATAGTATCTTGAGCCTGATTAGGAGCATAGTTCCAGAGCAAATATATGGTACTTAGTTCCATCATGTTGACAAAAACTTAACTATTCTCTTTGTTGTTCTTGCTATGCAGAAAAAATTTGTGAGAACATCTAGTTTTTGTCTCACAATTCATTTCATCACTAACGTGGGTATAAGTTTAGCAATAAAGTAAAAAGTTTTATGGAGACGCGAAGTTCGCGTCTCTAAAACATGTTTACAAATATTCACCTAAAGCTAAAGCAAATGAACAACTCAAAAGAATTTTGTTGTCAATTGAGTTTCAAAGATACTTTTCCAAAGTACTAGCTAGTGTAGTTTTAGGTACGGCGCCGACCACCATATCTACTTTTTGTCCCCCTTTAAAAATCATTAATGTGGGAATACTACGGATACCATACTGACTGGCAACTTGAGGATTCTCGTCAGTGTTGACTTTCACGACCTTTAGTTGACCTTCATACTGAGAAGATATTTCATCGACAACAGGAGCTACCATCCGGCAAGGGCCACACCAGGGGGCCCAAAAGTCAACTAATACGGGTACATCGCTGTCGAGTACTTCTTGCTTAAAAGTAGAGTCTGTAACTTGTGCGGCTGCTGACATGCCTAAAACCTTCGCCAATTATATCTGAGCTTCGTGAAAATTCTACCATAGCAAAAACAGTTGCTTGGAAGTAAAGGATATACATTTACAAAGAAGCTTTAGAATTTATTCATAAACATAAGGAACCGCCCGAACAGTAGTCCGGGCGGAGTGTGGTGTGAGGAGTGAACGGAAACATGCGTCTCCGCTATTTCTATTGTAGGCTAGATATGGGATTTTTCCAGTAATTGTTTAGGATGGCTGGAAAAATTTCTTGGAGAATTAAGGATTGGGGATTAGGGATTGAGCATTAGTAAAAGTTGGGAGTTAAGAGTTAAAAGTTATTAATTTCAGCCTATACCTCAACCACCAGTCCCTATTACCTCTTATCTCCAAAGAACGCCACGTGTTCCCCAGTCCCCAGTCCCCATACTTCTCTACTTTGAGGCTGCGCCCTAGGCGTAGCTATGCCGTAGGTTTTACGACTTCGCGGCAGTTGAGCGTAGTCGAAACTCAGTACAAGTTCTCCAGTCCCCAGTCCCCTTATTTGCCCATGCCTAATTGTTGAGCTTTTTGGTATACTTTACCTTCAGTTAAAAGTGAAGGAGCAATCACAACTTCTACTTGCTGCATTTCTTTAATGTTTTTGGCTCCTAATGTCCCCATACTTGTCTTTAAGGCTCCGACAAGATTATGAGTACCATCATCTAGTCCTGCTGGCCCAATGAGTATTTGCTCTAAGCTACCAGTTGTGGCAACACGAATGCGAGTACCACGGGGCAACACTGGGCTAGGAGTCGCCATACCCCAATGATAGCCTCGTCCTGGGGCTTCAGCGGCTCTGGCAAAAGGGGAACCAATCATCACACCATCAGCACCACAAGCGATGCACTTACAAATGTCGCCACCAGTGATTAAACCGCCATCGGCAATGATGGGGATATAGTTGCCAGTCTCCCTGTAGTAATCATCTCGTGCTGCGGCACAATCGGCGATCGCACTCGCCTGCGGCACACCCACACCCAACACGCCACGGGATGTACAAGCAGCACCAGGGCCAATTCCCACCAGTACCCCAGCTGCTCCAGCTTTCAACAAATTCAAAGTAACTTCGTAAGTAACACAATTCCCCAACACCACAGGGATAGGCATAGAACGGCAAAATTCTGCTAAGTCAAGCGGTACTAAAGACTCTGGCGACAGGTGTGCAGTCGAAACCACCGTAGCTTGCACAAAAAATAAATCAGCCCCAGCTTTTGCCACCACCTCACCATATTTGCTTGCACCAGCTGGGGTAGCACTCACTGCTGCAATACCACCTTGTTGTTTAATTTCCTGAATACGTTGTTCAATTAATTCCGGCTTGATTGGTTCGGCATAGAGTTCTTGCATTAGGGCAACAAATTCATCTTTACCCACGGAGGCAATTCGATCTAAAATCGGCTCTGGATCAGCATAGCGAGTTTGGATGCCTTCTAAATTGAGGACTCCCAATGCTCCTAATTGTGATAAACGTACAGCCATGCGAACATCCACCACACCATCCATTGCACTGGCAATTATCGGGATTTCTCGCTCAATATTGCCAATACGCCACTTAGTATCTGCCAAACTCGGATCTAGTGTTCTGTTACCGGGGACTAGAGCAATTTCATCTATTCCGTAGGCTCTGCGAGCTGTTTTTCCCCGCCCAAGTTGAATTTCCACGCTTTAATTTTTCTCAAATCTGTTTAAGCTAGGGTATCAAATTGTGGAGGGGATTGGGGTAGTTTTTTTCCACAAACTACAGGGAATCTAAAGAGAATTCTGAGCGTTAGAAACAGTCACTTAGAACTTCATCTACTTACTTAGGAGCAGAGATAAGGAAACATTGTTAATTAGTTTTTATGTTGTGTAGGTGAAGGGTTGCCATTTGGGTATTTTTTTAAGACTTATAGTTTGATGTGTCAGTTATTACTTAAGTTAATACATCAGTTTTGAATTAATTTTCCTAATTTGCTTAAGTTGAGTCAAATTGAGATCATGCCAATTCAAAAAGATGATTGATTATTTATTTTGAGCTTCATCAGTACCAGTGTAACCAGTTGCTACCCAAAGTATGGCTCTAACTCCATCGCGGATAGATTTCTCAATTGGTTCAGGCGATTTTTCTGAAGGAACTGGCACTGGTTTTAACTCAATACCTCGACTACCCAAAATAATCTCGCCGATGACACAAGCCCGGCGCATATGAAAGTCTGAAGTAATCAAATAAACGCTGTTGATACCACGAGCTTGCAAATCATCTACCAACGTAGTAAAATTGGTCACTGTATCCACAGCTTGATAATCCAAGTGTAAACGTTTGGGATCAATGCCAGCTTTAGTAAACACTCGTTGAGTAGATTTAGGTGGGCTACCTCCAGTGATCCAAATTGGTATATTTGGATGCTTGCGAGCAAATTGGGCTGTAAACTTCTCTCGCTCTAAGCGCCTCGTCGAACCACCCAATACTAAAACTGCTTGTGGCTGTACAAATTGGTTTTGTACTTCTTTGTATCCCCACCACATTGCAAGCGGTAAGACAAGAGCCATAAATCTAAAAGTTTTACCTGTAAACAATAGCTTATTCAAGGCTCGATAACCTAGTTTACTGAGTCCATAATTTTCTCTAATTAGAAGAAAAACAATTGTCGAGTAGCAGACTACTCAAAAATATACCCGAATCCAAATTGGGGTGATCGTGTTACAGCGCGATTAAGCGTGCTTGAAGTTTTTCCTCTAATTGATGGATTATCCTAACCTTTATCGGACAATCCAGCAAAAGATATGCAACCACTTGATATATTTAGTTGTTTCAACGACGGGACTGGTGCGGCTCGAACGCACGATCTAGCGCTTTAGGAGGCGCAAGTCATTAACGTCTAAATAATTACTATTAAAGGATTATGTCATTAAAAGCTTAACTGTAATATTCATTTCATATTCATTTGACCAGAAAACAAGAGTATTGCCTATATTAACTACTATTGGCTGCTAGCAAAAGCTGTATCAAAAATTACTGAAAACTATCGTTGTCCAATAACTATCATATTCATATCGTATTCATTCCGTATTCTTACTTCTTCTGACATTAATAGTACAAATCTACTAGCAATGGCGATCGCCGTTTTACCATAGCTGTTACAAAATCGTGGCACTGTTACAGCTACATGCTGATTCCCTGGATAACGCTCCTAGCGCTTCTACTTGAGCAAAAGTAGGAGACTTCAAACCCTTGTTATCCTCTACTTGCTTGCAAGCGATAGTCGGGAAAGTTAGAAGTGCATTGATGAAGGATGCTTTATTTGCTGGATTACCTACTGGTTGAATGCCGTACTGAGTCAGGCATAAATCCCTGAGAGACTTGAGAGACTTCAGCTCTAATTCGGTTCTGGTGAACATAAAATGATAGTGTTCATTTCTAAAAGTGGACAATTGGTGGTTATGAAGTTTCCAGCTAAGTAACCACCAATTAATCATTATTCAATATGTATATCAATTAATCCAGCTTTATTAAGTAACGTAACGTGCCTGAAGATAATCGCGGGAACCCAGACATCAAAAAACATGGATTCAAAACCGATAGGGACAAACCATTGACTGAATATATACATTTGCGTGTCACAAAAGAAATGAAAGAAGAAATCAAGAATAAGGATAATCCTCCTGAATTCTGTAGAGAAGCTATACAGGAGAAGTTAGACAAGGATAGAGAGAAATGATTTTATCCCTGTTTTTCTGAACAGTGTTTTTGTTTATTCAAGAATATTAAAAATAATATACCTGTAATTACGAGTTACTTTTTTACAGGTATATTATTTTGGTGTTCAACCATCCATCAAATATCATGTTACAATAAGAAGTCTTCATCCACAGGTTGAGATATCACATGTCTCAACTAGTAAGCAAAGATATATTATTTATTACCGCTTATCCCCGCACGTTTCTGGGGAAAACTCAATATAGGTGATATAGCTGTTGCTTCTGTGCTGGCATTCATCGCGGGAGGGATACGCCTCTACATCACGCCTGAACATATATACAAGCCAAAAGAAGGTGTATGGAAATACACCGAGCTTTATGCATTTATAAAAGAAAACGAGCCTTTCTTCAAGTCCGTCATGCCATCATTCAACAGGACTACGATACAGTAGGAGATTTGGATAAATGGTAAGCAACGAAATAGCCACAAAAGAAAGGTTTGCGCTGCTGCTGATAAGTTATTTGCTCAAGGAGTAATAGTTACCCAAGAAAAGATTAGAAAGGAAGTAAATGGCGGTTAATACAGTACTATCGGCAAGTATCTCAAGGAGTGGAAGGAGCGAGAAGATAATGATACTCCAGCAAAAAATTATCCTATGCCGGACGGAGTAAAAAAAAGTATGAGGAATGAATCAGACACACTGGAATACTTTCTGTGCAAAATATGAAGCGATAACTGACAATGAAAAAATTGCTGAGTTAGAAAAAGAAAATGAAACACTTCGAGAGAAACTGGAGATAGCACGACAGGATTCTATCCGATTATAACAATCAGAAAAAATTAGAAATGAATTTGTACTTCAACAAAGAAAAGACGCTATTGAGATAGAAAGATTAAAGGAAATCATCGACAACATAGCTTATTAATCAATTTCCACCATTATGCCAGAAGAATTGGTCAAAATTCAGGAACAAATAAATCTCTTTTATTGCCTGCATAGTGTTTATAAATAATCTCAGGAGAATTGCCAACTAATCGGGCGACATCCTTAACGTCTAATCCGTTTTCTAACGCCAAAGTAACGAAAGTGTGCCTAGTTTGATAAGGTTTCCGATACCCAATTCCTAATCCATCTAATACTATCTTCCAAGTTCGTTTTCTAAAGTTATCGGTATCAATGTAAGTCTTGTCTTGAGGACTAGGGAACAAAATATTGTTAGTGTTTTTGCCCTCACATACTCTTTCAAGTAAATGTTTCAACTTTGGGTTAACCGGAAATCTTCTCTTTTCCTGAGTTTTCAAGCCTGCTTTCTTAGCAAGTCCTTTATCGGTCAAGACAACTGCACAATCAAAATATATATATCTAAAATCATCGGATATCTTGTTTCTTTCTAACGCAATAGCCTCCGAGGGTCTACAACCAGTTAGAAAAAGAAGTTCCACATAATCAGCATAAAAAGAATGCTTGATTTTAGAATATTTGGAGCAAAATTTATTATCTCTAAACGCTTGAATTATTAAGTCTTTTTCTTCCACACTAAATGGGTTTATATCGCTATCATCATTTTTATGAGACTTTGGAATCGTGATTTTACTAGACATTCCTAAAAAAGTATTATTAGCAATAATTTTTGAATCAATTGCCCAATTACAACAAGCGCTTAAATGAACAACAAACCTTTTACCTGACTCTAGAGGGATGTTGTTTATAATCCAATCCCTAATCTCAATTGATTTTTCTAAGTCGTGAGTAGGTAGTCTTAAGACATAGTTACTAAAAACTCTATACTGAAATCTCATCGTACTAGGTGACGAAATACTCCTTTTGTACTCTATAAATCTTGTTCACACTTCCTGGAGGTTGACGGGGTATTCTGAGTTTTTTGTTTCTACTAGTCGAAATGACTCAGGACGATATTTGTTTAATGTATGGTCAAAAGTTCCGGGGACAAGAACATTAACCTGGATATCTTTTTCTATCTCTTTAGCTTTAGCCTCAGCTATTTGATGGTTTCCAGGTGTGTCATCTAGTCCTAGTGTTAAAAATTTTTGTTGCCCACCAAATAACTGTCTAGGTAAGCGTAGCCGTAAACGACCCTGAAAACTCTGAACTGTAACGGAACCCTTGGTGTTGTATTTTCCTGACTGCATGATGAATATGAATGACTCTAGGTCTAACATCTCATATTCATTCCATATTCATTTACGGTTATCCAATAAGTTCTAAACAGTACTTCAGTGCTATGTTTCAGCTATTGAGACAAAATAATAAATCCCCGAAACCTATTGAGAACAGGGATTTCGGGGATTTATTACCAAACGGGACTGGTGCGGCTCGAACGCACGACCTAGCGCTTAGGAGGCGCTCGCTCTATCCATCTGAGCTACAGCCCCAACTACGAAGCATATACAATGATAGCAATAGTTTTAGCGAGACTGCCAAGAGTTGTCCCAAGAACCACCGCCTACTTCTAAGCCGCAAAGAAAACTTTGGGCTTTCAGAATAATTTTAGATTTTCTCCCGTTTAGTTCTCGCAACTCTAGATTTAGCTGTCCTTGCATGGTATCCCGGCAACAAAATTTTAAGCCATCTGCTGTGGGCGCACGCAGGGATGTACCAGGTAGATGCGTGGTACCTGTTAACTCAATCTCATAATTTAAGTTTTTGGCTTGCATTTGCCATCTACCCCAAGGCTGAATTTGCCAATCTACTTGGGAGTTCCAAGGAACAAATTCATAAAACTTGCCTTGATAGTGCAAGCCAATCATCGCTACAGATTCCATCCACCACAGTACACCACGCCGTCCCCCGCCAGCAGTTAATGCCAAATCGGTTTCACCCTCGAAAGAATTACAGTTTATCCAAAACCATTTTTTAGGGAAAGCACCACCCCAATTTTTCTCGCCGTAGGCTTTGGCTTTTGTGAATTCGTAGATTTTGCCATTCCAGTCAATCCAGCCGCTAGCCAAACCATGAGCCATCAAAATTTGCCATCCGGGTTCAAAAATCGGCAAAAATGACAGCAACCCAGCAGTTGATTGCTGAATACTATCTTTATTTCCCCAGGCATATACTGGCTGAATTTCATACTGCCAACGGCAATAATTACCAGTAGCAGGATTGCGAATTATTCCCTGATTCAAGGTGGCTGTAGCTTGATAACCTTCTTGAACATGGCGTTCAAACTCTGCGGGGAGAAGGTAGAAAGGTGGTACATGTAAATCGGTTTTACCCCAATGACCTAATCCTAGGACATCCTGGCTACCCCAAAATTTTTTAACATCAGGAAAAGTACGCCATAGATATTCATCATCTGGGCCGAGGATTTGGGCTGCACCACCACTGTAAGGTTTACCGCCGATGGGGTCTTCGATGGAGTACATAAAGGCAAATGTTTGTCCAATTTCCGGCAAAGTAACGCGGTAATACCAGCCTTCAAAGAAACGGCGACTACTATCATCCCAGTGATAACCAGAGTGGGGCGTTTGTGTTGATTGAAGGAGATTTAGGGGAATAGTTAACATAGATTTACATAGTTGTCTATTTCTCAGTATGCGCGATGACCTCGATATCAATCATGCTTATGAAATTCTTGGGCTGGAACCGGGTGCATCGCCGACACAGGTGAAACGAGCTTACCGTAAGCTGGTGAAGATTTGGCATCCCGATCGCTTTTTTGATCAAGAGCAAAAACAGGAAGCTGAGGAAAAAATCAAGCAAATCAACGTAGCTTATAACAAGCTCAAGTCTGAACGTCCATCAGAGCCTCAAACCCCTGATAAACCATCTTCGCGCCCAAATCCCACCAAAATATCTGTCAATCGCTGGGATGCGGAAACTTTTTATAATTGGGGAGTGGAAAATGTTACTAGTGGAAGATATGAAGAAGCGATCGCAGATTTTACTCATGCAATTCGTCTTAATCCTCGCTACATTGACGCATATAAGTACCGTGGGTTAGTTTGCTCTCAACTGGGATACGAATATAGAGCAACTTCAGATTTAAGTAAAGCTGCACAACTAGAACTAGAGTTAAGAAATCCAGGATATACACCTGTATCACGCTCACCTAGACCTGTATCAAAGCATAGACCTCTGATAGAAAGATTGTGTCAGAAAATTAAAACTTTACTGCGGCTAAATTGGCGTTGGAGATGAAACACTTCAGGTGGCGACACCAGAGCTTGAATAACATTCGATTAGTAGCTGGGAATACCAAGTAAAGTTTTATTTGCTGCTTATTTCTTAGTATTCCTAAAATATGCCTATTGGTGCTGTTTGTTCTGGTATTTCCCATTGGTTTTCTGGATACAGTGTCAGATGCACAGACCGCAATCTACTCAACTTTGCGTATCTTCTTACTTGCCTACCTCAACTATATTAGGGGGTCAGACCCCCTAATACTAGCTGCATGCTTCAAGAAGTCAGGTATCTGGAGAAAGCGCTTTTGTATCTAAATCTCATTAGATCTCCGTATATGCTGAGACTAATGTTAAATTTACTTAAAGTCTAATTTTTGCTAAAGTAATTGTATAAAATCCACGAAATAATGCTTACAAAAGTATCAAATAAAACCATTAAAAGGCTGACCATAGAACTACTAGAAGCAAATACGAAGCTGGAGGAACTGCTGCCTCAAATCTCAGTAAACCAAATGGCAGACAATTCGTACGTACCTTCAACTAAACTCTGATTGGTCAGTAATTTAGCAGGTTAAGATCCGCCATATGCGTCAGTACCCTCTCCTCAGAAAAAAACTTCGGAATCGCTACGAGACTGTCACAATGTTGGGGAGCGGAAAATCTGGCAATACCTACTTGTTATCAGGTGGGACACGTAACATGCATAAGCACTCTGTCCTCAGAAAAAAACTTCGGAACCGCTTTGAAATTGTTACATTGTTGGGGAGAGGAGGCTCTGGTGATACCTATTTAGCTGTTGATTTAGATTTACCAGGGAAACCTCATTGTGTCGTCAAACATTTCCATCCCAAAGATCCCAATCCTGCTGTTGTGCCGATTGCCAAAAGCCTCTTTGCTCGCGAGGCAGAAGTTTTGTATCAATTAGGCAACAACCACGACCAAGTACCGAGACTATTTGCCCATTTTGATGAAGATGGAGATTTCTATCTAGTTCAAGAATTCATTGGTGGTCATGACTTGACTCAAGAAATCTTACCAGGTCAGCCACTTAGTGAGAATACAGTCTTTAATTTATTGAAAGACATCTTGGAAGTTTTAGTCTTTGTCCATCAAAACAATATCATTCATCGGGATATTAAGCCTCAAAATCTAATGCGGCGATACTCTGATCAAAAAATTGTGCTGATTGACTTTGGAAGTATCAAGAGAATCGGTGCTCTGGGAGCCGGACTAACAATTGCTGTAGGTACTCCTGGCTATATGCCAAGCGAACAGGCTAAAGGAAAACCAAAGCTTTGCAGTGATATCTATGCAATAGGCATGATTGGCATTCAAGCTTTGACAGGTTTAATGCCTAACCAATTACAAGAAGATCCTAATACTGGAGAGGTCATTTGGCGCAACAAAGCACGGGTAAGCGATGCTTTTGCAGATGTTTTAGACACTATGGTTCGTGAACGCTATAGCCAGCGTTACCAATCTGCGGCAGAAGCTTTGCAAGCACTAATTTCTGCGATGGAATTACCACCCTCGTCACAATCTACTAGCAAAGATGAAAACGCTGATGATAATTATTTACTAACTTATAGAAACTTTATTTTGTTGTTAGGAATGGGTCTTGGCACTATCACTAGTCTAGTTGTAATAGTTTTAATCTATACATTTATGCAAACTAGTACATCGCCTCCAAACCAACCTCCTCAATTCAAAAATTTTATAGAAAAATCTAGTAAATCATCGTTTGCTCAAGTGGATGACCGAGTAGCTAAATCATCAACTACGCCATAAGTCTGCAAAAGTAATTGCACTGAGACAACTACCAAGAAATAAATTAAATATCACCATATTAAAAAGAGTTAAAGAACTGCTAAATATCGTCAACAGGCTTTTATAGATATACTTTGAATCTGAATACCCAGAGATTCCTGTAGGATAAATAAATAAAACAAAATTAATGAAATGGACAACACAAATCAAAGAAAATCTTTAATTAACGGAGAAATTGCCCTATTTCTTAAAGGTTTGATTATTGGCAAAGTGCTAACACTTTTGGTTATTGGCGGGCTACTTTGGTGGTTACTGAAGCCGAACTTATTGACTCGTAGCGGTGCTCAATCTTCGAGTCAAAGTTTAACTACTGCCTCTGGTAATACATCTACCTTTAAAACAGTTGCAAATGTGCCAACCAACTCATTTAACTATGGTGGTAGTACAGCATGGGCGCCTATCCGCCAGTTGGTAGATTCTCAGATTCAGAGCGATCGCCCTGAACTACAATTACGCTATGTACAGCCTGTCAATGGTAGCCCTGGTTCTAGCTCAGGTATTCGCATGTTACTAAACGGGCAACTGGACTTTGCTCAGTCTTCCCGTCCCCTTACAGATGAAGAGCGAGCCGCTGCCAAACAGCTGGGTTTTACACTTGAGCAACGCCAAGTTGGCATAGATGGCATAGCCGTAATTGTTAATCCATCGCTCAACGTGCCGGGTTTAACTATTGACCAGTTACAGCAGATTTATCTGGGTCAAATTACTAACTGGCAACAAGTAGGCGGGCCAAATATACCCATCACACCTTTTTCTCAAAAACCGGAGGACGTAGACACAGCAATATTCTCTAACGGTGATTTAAAAGGACAAGCCGTTAATCCCAATGTTAAGTATGTCTACTCTACTACAGAGGCAGTGCGGCAACTCAGTAAAACCCCTGGTGGTGTGTATTACGGTTCTGCTCGTGCGGTAGTACCTCAATGTAGTGTAAAGCCTCTGCCAGTGGGTCGTACTTCTACTCAGCTGATTTCCCCCTACCGCGAACCCTTAATCTCACCTGAACAGTGTCCACGTCAGCGTAACCAGGTAAATACCGAAGCCATCAAAAATGGCAGCTATCCAATTACTGCCAAATTGTTTGTGATTATTAAGCAGAACCAAGGTCGAGAACAGCAGGTTGGTGAAGCCTATGCCAATCTTTTATTAACCAACCAGGGACAAACAGCAATTAAGCAGGCAGGTTTTGTGGGGGTTCGCTAGGAGATTTGGGAGATAGTTTAATGAGATTTATAGACTTCGCCAAATATTTATCCTTTGGTCAAAGCCACCGCTGGCAAGTGTTCGACCATCAGGACTAAAAGCGATCGCACTTACCCAGTCTGTATGTCCATTAAGTGTCGTTTTTAACTCACCTGTAGTCAGATTCCATAATTTAATCCCATCTCTGCCAGCACTGGCAAGGGTTTGTCCATCGGGGTGAATAGCAACAGCATTCACCCAGTTGTTATGTCCTGTGAGGCTACGGACTAGTTTACCACTGTTAATATTCCAAAGTTTAATCGTGCGATCGCGGCTAGCACTAACTAATTGCCCATCTCTTGTAAACACTACAGCGTTAACAGCATTAGAATGAGCCACAAATCCACGAATTAATTTCCCAGTACTCAAGTTCCATAGCTTAATTACACCTTTGTTGTCACCACTAGCTAAGGTCTGTCCATCAGGACTAATAGTTAAGGTATAAATCAAGTTATCAAAGCGTACTATAGTACCTAATGGGCGCTGCTGTAGCAAATCCCACATGCGAATTCCATCTAAAGCGCCACTGATCAGCACTTTACTATCAGGAGACACTGCTAAAGATAAGACATTACTAGTATGTCCGACAAAAGAGCGGCTAAACTTATTATTTCTTAAGTTCCAAAGGTTAATTGTGTTGTCATTACTACAGCTAGCGAGGGTTTGGCCATCTGGCGAAATCACCAAAGATTCTATAGCTGTTTGATGCGCTCTACTGATGTTACCTAATTTTTTGCCTCTTTCTGGATTCCACAGGCGAATTGCGCCCTCATTTTCTGCACCACCGCTGGCCAGAATTTTGCTATCTGGACTAAAGGCTAAGGATTTAATGGTTCCTCTATGTCCATTAAGTATGTAAAGTAGTTGAGGATTAGCAAAGCTGTTAGTAACTTGAGATGGTATTACTTCAACAGCAGCATTAGCAGTATTAATATAAAACTCTTTCGATATCATAGCCGCAGCAACAGCTGCCATCAATGCCAAGACAATATACGGGCGAAGTACAACAAAACCGCCCCCACCTCTTCCCTCACTCCTCACTACATTTTCCTCACTTTTAGATATGGTTACACCAATCAATCTAACTGAGTTGTAAGTTAGCACGGGCTAAACCAGAGCTATCCGCTAACATAATTAACTACTCAGCACTCCCTACAAAGGAGGTTTTTTCTTAGAAACGCTCAGCATTGGTAAAGCAGCACTAGAGGAGCGGGAAGGCAAATAGTGTTGCACTACAGGCTCCTCTGGTATAGGACGACGCTGCTGGATACGCCACAACTTAAAGACGAGCGTTATCCCTGCTAGTCCCAAACCAAAAGCGAATAATGACCAGCTATCATCAAATCCACCAATCAGGGCATCCACCACGCCCATCGTAATCAGTACACTGATTAGTGGTTCTTTCCGGTAGGTTGACTTTAAAAAACGAGGTAATACAGCATTCATCACAGCTTGGTTGGTTCCAATTAACCTTTCGTGTACATTTACCGAGAATACCTCACCCGCAAATTGCCCTTTGAATCAAAGGCATAAAGTATTATAATTTTATTCAGTAGGGAAGGAAGTGTAGTAATTACCCCTCTTTAATGTAGTAATTGCGGGTCTAGGATATTTCAGTACCTCCCCTGCTTACATTCTACGGCAACAATTTACGGATAAGTCTAATTAAAACGCCTAGGGCGAAGTACTTCGCTCTAGATTATTAAAGTCAAACCAGCTAGTGTTCCAGCTGGTCATAACTCTTTTAATTATTAGCTTACAACTTGCACACCTGTGCTTTATTGTGGCGTTACTTTAGACCGAGCCATGATAGCACACCTTGATTGGTAACGTATTCAATTACTACCATCAAGGCAAAGCCAACCATTGCAGCTCGGCCATTCAAACGCTCTGCATATTCATTAAAGCCAAACTTAGGCTCCTCTAGTTTGGGCGTAATTGTTGGTTGTGGTTGTGTCATTTTTCAGAAACCTCTTTTCGGCAAACGTGACTTGACTAGGATAAATCTGATTTAAGAAAACCTCCGTTTCCCACAGGGGTTGCCGTTGGGCGGAGCTTTGTTAACAAAATGTAATTAATCTTTATACATTGTATAAATACTGGGGTAATAGTCAAGGGTAGAGTTGGAGCTACCCAGATAAAGTTGAGAAAATAGGACAGAGATTAGCTATCCCTAATACAGCTATCCATAATACAGAAGTAGCAAGCTTGAAGTAACAAGCTTGAGATTAGCAAGCTAAAGTTAAACAAAAAATTATCAGAGGCGTTACATGGAAATCGGCGTTCCGAAGGAAACTAAGGATCAAGAGTTTCGGGTAGGGTTGAGTCCTTCTAGTGTGCGGGTGCTGCGGGAAAATGGTCATGCCATATTTGTCCAGACATCAGCAGGTAGTGGTGCTGGATTTACAGATGAAGACTACACAAGTGCTGGAGCGGAGATTGTTACCACACCAGAAGCAGCTTGGAATCGGGAGCTAGTTGTCAAAGTCAAAGAACCACTAACAAGCGAGTATAAATTTTTACAGAAAGGACAGATATTATTTACTTATCTGCATCTAGCAGCTGATCGCAAATTGACCGAACATTTAATTGATTGTGGCACTTGTGCGATCGCCTACGAAACAGTAGAACAACTTGGTGCTAACAAACTACCCTTACTCACTCCCATGAGTGTGATTGCTGGTCGGCTAGCAGTACAATTTGGGGCCAGATTCCTAGAACGTCAACAAGGTGGCAGAGGTGTCCTTTTAGGTGGTGTACCTGGAGTCAAACCAGGCACAGCAGTAATTTTAGGTGGCGGCGTTGTCGGCACAGAAGCAGCTAAAATTGCTGTGGGCATGGGTGCTACCGTGCAAATTTTAGATGTGAGTGTCGAGCGCTTATCCTACCTAGAAACCCTATTTGGCTCTAGAGTCGAATTGCTTTACAGCAACTCTGCCCATATCGAAGCTGCCGTTAAAGAAGCCGACTTGCTGATCGGTGCAGTTTTAGTGCCAGGACGCAGAGCACCAATACTAGTATCCCGTGAATTGGTCAAACAAATGCGTCCTGGTTCTGTAATAGTTGATGTTGCTGTTGACCAAGGCGGTTGCATTGAAACCTTACATGCCACATCCCACACCAATCCGGTATATGTTGAAGAGGGCGTAGTCCATTATGGCGTTCCCAATATGCCAGGGGCAGTACCTTGGACAGCAACCCAAGCACTAAATAACAGTACATTACCTTACGTCGTTCAGTTGGCAAATCTGGGAATCAAGGCACTGGAAACTAATCCAGTCTTAGCTAAGGGCTTGAATGTACAAAATCATCGCTTGGTTCATCCGGCAGTACAAGAAGTATTCCCTGATTTAGTAAATTAAATTTACACACACAGGTAATAGCAATTTAATTAACTAAAATTCCCGTAATTCCCTCCTCATTTGTGGGGATGGGAATGCGGAATCTATTTTGCTAAAAGCTATCTGGGTCAATATTCAATTCTCTGAGTTTAGCAGCTAATTTTTGCGCTTTTTCCTCGGCTTGCTGTCTAGCTTCCTCTGCGGCTTGTCGTGCATTTACTTCCTCTTCATGAGTTAGGAGTATTTGACCAATTGCTGAATTATAAAAGGCGTAGTTTTCCCACTTCCAGTCGCAACTCTAGCCCCAAAACTTCACTGGGTAGGGAAACTGTCCCATCTGGCAGGGTAGTTATTTTCACTGGTAAATAATTGCCTTCAACCAAGCGTAAACCTTGGAGTTGTGGATTAAGATAATCGCCTGTAGGGTCATATTGGAAATATTCACGTACTCCCAGAAAGGCATAGATTCCTTTCTTTGCACTTTGGTCTTTACTCCGGGTACTTTTTGAGGTAATTTCTAGGACAAAATCAGGGGTTTTATCGTTTTCCTCGCAGGTTTTGTAAGAGCGTCTGTCACGGTTTTCCGCTCCTAACACTACAAATACATCTGGTACGACAACTGATTCTGGATTACCTTCTTCGTAGTAGATAAATAGATTACCAGCGACGTATACATCTGGACGATTTTGAAAATAAATTTCCAGCACAGTGGTAGCGTATACCAGACACTTGCGCTGTAAATCACCTTCAGCCATCGGCTTCCCGTCCTCATCTGGGTATTCAATCGGCGTAACAGGAATATACTCTACTGAGGTTGTCATGGGCAGATACCTCAATTCAACTAGGGCTAGATTCAATTTAACTCTTGTTTTAATTTGTAGGTACTGCACATCAAAAAGAGGGTGTATTACTCACCCTCTGGAACTAAAGCGTATATCCCATTAATCAATTTAGGGATTTGCTTTGAATATAAAGCGAACTTTTACAGGACAAGCAACAACCCTTCGGAAAGCCGCCTCTATTAAGAGGGATTCTATCCTTTGTCTGTGGTCGATAGCCTCCAGGAATAAGGATTTCAGCTTCTAATCCGTTAAAATACAGTAACTGGTACTTGTTTTGGAATAGAAATTCCCGTGGCGCTCTGATTTTTGAAAATTAGCGGTGTATAGATCCCCGACTTCTTTAAGAAGTCAAGGATCTAACTTTTCACTTTAGGATTGCCATAATATTAAAAAAGACAGGCAACAAGCCTGTCCTACAAGTAATGATTTAGCAAAGAATTTAGAAATTCATCTCGGCAGCTTGAACTTTTTCAACCTGCTTCTTCTTCAGCACTAGCATAACTTGAGCCAACATCACAAGAGCGATGAACGCAATCATCCATTGGACTCTAGATGCGTCTTGCAATACGATTTCTGCATCTTGTTGACCAAATCCACCCACGTTCGGGTTGCTGGTCAAAGCATCACCAGACTTGACTGCTTGTCCTTCAGAAACAATCAGTTCTGGGCCTAGGGGAATCGTCTCCTTGACAACTTCACCAGATTCACTTTGTATGCTCACAACATATTTGACGTTACCGTCTCCGTCTTCCTCTTTGGCAATTTTGCTAATTGTGCCAGTAGCGGAAGCGTTGTAAACTGAGTTGTTGCTCTTTTCGCCAGTGGGGTAAACTTGTCCGCGTCCTCTATTACCACCTACGTGAACCGAATATTTACCGAAGTGGATGTTTTTATCGGTTGCGGGGTTGGGAGAAAGAACTGGGAAGACAATTTCCTGATACTGTTCACCGGGTAGGGGGCCGACGATGATAACGTTATCTTTCTCTTCGCTGTAGGGTTGGAAGAATGTGTCACCGACTTCTTCTTTAAGTTCCTCAGAAATCCTGTCTTCAGGAGCAATCTTAAAGCCTTCGGGTAGCATCAGTACAGCACCGACATTCAAGCCGACTTTTGAACCATCAGCACCAACCTGCTGCAAGCTGGTATCGTAAGGAATTTTCACCACAGCTTTAAATACAGTGTCAGGTAGCACCGATTGGGGAACTTCCACATCTGTAGGCTTAGCTGCTAGGTGACAGTTGGCGCAGACAATCCGTCCGGTTGGTTCGCGGGGGGTTTCGGGGTAAGTTTGCTGTGCCCAAAAAGGATAGGCAGCAGCAGTTTGGGGAAGGGCTAGATCGCTGGTGAAGTAAAATGTCACGGTAGCGATCGCTACGAGCAATGTTTTGACAATCACTCTAGCACTGCGAGTTAACCTCGCTGTTATAAAAGCATTTCTCATCTCTATAAGGACAACGATTCTCTGATGGATTAGTCATTGGTCATTGGTCATTAGTCATTGGTCATTAGTCATTAAGCCCTGAACAAAGGACAAATGACTAAGGACTAAGGACAAAATTATTAACCCCACCAAGGTTCTTCACCGGTGCGGAAGTCGGTTTCAGTCCAAGGTGTCAAGACAATTTTGTCGTCGTTGACGTTGGTATGGGCCAAAGCTAAAGACAGCGGTGCTGGCCCTCGGACAACCTTACCAGTTTCGTCGTACTGAGAACCATGACAAGGACACTTAAATTTGTTCTCAGCAACGTTCCAGGGGACGACACAACCTAAGTGGGTACAGATGGCGTTAATGCCATAATCTTTGATCGCCTCTTTGCTGTCTACCACAATATAGGTGGGATCTCCCTTTAGTCCTTGGACTAGGTTGCGATCGCCTGCATTACGGTTTTCTAGAAATTTAGTGACGCTGACATCATTACCTAGCTCGTCTTTTGCCGTTGTACCACCACCAGCACCACCAGTAGCGGGTGGAATAAAGTACTTGACAACGGGATACAATGCACCCAGAGCCACTCCAGTGACAGTCCCAAAAGTGAGCAGATTCATGAATTGACGACGCCCCATATCGGGCACGTCTGCTGATTCAGAAAATTGAGCCATAATCTACGCGCTCTTTATGTATTTTGCTAAGCATTTTGACAGGAGTACTAGTACTTGAGCAACTCTTGTCTAAGTCGAAATGCTAACGCCCACAACGATGCCATACTTCTCTGTTCCAAGATATATCTAGCATCTTTTCTGTTAGCATTACATTTCTTTATATCCCTATCATACTTGAGTTACGGAACTTAACATCATAACTAAATGTAAAATCTAATTGAGAAAAGCTATGACAGGACAGGAATTACGCCAAATGTTGCTTGATAAGTGGGGATACTCTTACGATGTGCAGTTGCGGCGGACACAAGGGAAAATATTTCTGCAAGTAATGTGGAAATACTTAGAACAGGCTTCTTTTCCATTAAGTGAGGCAGAGTACCAAGAGCATCTCGATAGCATCGCCAATTATCTTCACGCCTTGGGTGGGGCAACACAAGTACAAGCATTTATCATTGAAACACGCGATCGCCCCCGACTCGGCAAAGCTGTCAGCATCCCTTTAGATTTGGGCGAACGTTCTTCAGAATGGATATTATGACTCAACTTTTTCTATTTTTAAATTTGAGACTATACACTAAATTCAGCAGTTATAAGCTGATAATTTCTCAGTTGATTAAATGTAGTTACAAAATACATATATATAGTAAGTTTCATCAGAATAGACCACAGTAGGATGGGCATTACAATGCCCACCCTACAAAAAAGTTATTTACTGTAGTCTAATCAATTAAAAATGGCTGTATATTATTGAAACTAACTATAAAAGTCTTTTACCCAAAGGCACATCTCTGTCTGGCTGGATTAATGCAACTTCTCCATCGTCCAGAACTACACCTAAAACTAAAACTTCCGAAATGAAATCAGCGATTTGACGGGGTGGAAAATTGGTAACAGCTAATATTAATTTATTGATTAAATCTTCTTGTTGATAAAGTTTGGTAATTTGGGCACTAGATTGTTTGATACTCAAATCACCAAAGTCTATCCACAATTTATAAGCTGGTTTTTTGGCTTTGGGAAACTCTTCTACTTTGATGACTTTGCCAACACGGATCTCTATTTTTTCAAAGTCATCATAGCTAATTTGTGACATTTACTTATGAATTGACATTTTTATTTTGAATTGAAGCATAGAGGCCTAGAGGGTAGGTTCTCGCATGGTAGAGACTGTTATTTACCTGTGAGCTTAACTAGCCCAACACCACCAAAGTAAAGCCCAAGTACTGCTCCCGCCAGAAGACTTTGGGTTAAAGGATCGGTAGAAGGTGTCAAGATGGCTCCTAAAACTACTGCTCCCATAATCACGTAACGCCAACCAGCAAGCATTTTTTCAGAAGAGACAATTCCCAGATTACCAAGCAAAACTTGGATGACGGGAATTTGAAATGCTAAGCCAGTACTAAATAACAAAAGCAACACAAATTCAAAATATTTGTCAATCGACCACAGTTGTTCTACTACATCTGCTCCATAGCTGATGAAGAATTTCAAAGCTGCTGGGATAAGGAGAAAATAGGCAAATACTAACCCCGCTGCAAATAGCACACTCGACCCCAAAACCACAGGCCCCAGCAAGCGGCGTTCGCGGCGAGTCAATCCTGGGAGGACAAACTGGATAATTTGGTAAAGAATAAAGGGACTAGAAAGTACTAAACCTGTGTATGCTGCGACTTTGAAAGAGACAAAGAAATATTCTCCCGGAGCAAGCTGGAGAAATTTTACTCCTTGAGCTGGGACTTCCAATAGCTGGACAATCGGCTTGACGGCAAAGAAACAGCCAATAATACCCACTGCTACAGCAATCAGTGAATAGAAAATCCGCTGTCGCAACTCTTCTAGGTGGTCGAAAAGGGACATTTCGACTTCACCTGGTAACTCATCGAAAGGATCGGTCTGTGAGTTGTCGCATCCTTCTTGGTCGATATCGGGAGTGGTTACAGTATCTACATCTTGTGAAGGCGTCATGAGTCAGCTAGTAGGCAACATTTGTTAACTATTTTATCCGGGGCAGCAGCTATCAAAATATGTTTTTGGCTACTTGAAGATTTTTGTCCGGTTTTTTGGCGTTGCATCTGTATAAGTTAAGTAAGAAGCCATCTTTTAGCCAATGCCTACTCTACAAACAGGGTAGAACCGATAATTTGCAACTTACGTCTTGCAAGTAAGCAGTATTTAGTAAATTGATACAAAATCTTTGACATACAAAGCTCAGTTTTTAACAGTTAACAGTAAATGGTAAACAGTAAACATAATTGGGTTTAGGGGAAACCACTAAGAGGCTGTTTGAAAAGTTTTAAGGGGTGAAAATTTATGCCAATCTCCTCACCATGATACGGATCATGGCAAGGTAGATAAACGTCTCTGAGGTTTGAGGTAGTAACTCATAATCTCTGACTAA